>Ga0065711_1050005_pt1 | contig 11034 bp, 5 predicted proteins | sample Hoacrofraction12_FD_59098 | JGI IMG/M metagenome (GOLD analysis project Ga0065711, IMG submission 59098) | Hoatzin crop microbial communities from Cojedes, Venezuela - Epithelial fraction 12 v2 (version 2) | ecosystem: Host-associated > Birds > Digestive system > Esophagus > Crop | place... | reverse complement strand
CTAAACCTACCCTGTTTTAGTTTAAAACCATTACCCCTTGTCCTGTCACTGCTGGCTCTACTAAAAAGATTGTCCCCATCTTTCCTATAGGCTCCCTTTAAGTACTGAAAGGCTGCAATCAGGTCTCCCCGCAGCCTTCTCTTCTCCAGGCTGAACAAGTCCAACTCTCTCAGCCTGTCCTCATAGGAGAGGTGCTCCAGCCCTCGGATCATTTTTGTAGCCCTCCTTTGGACCCACTCTAACAGTTCCATGTCCTTCTTGTGCTGAGGGCTCCAGAGCTGAACGCAGGACTCCAGGTGAGGTCTCACCAGAGTGGAGTAGAGGGACAGAATCACCTCCCTCGAACTGCTGGCCACGCTTCTCTTGATGCAGCCCAGGACACGGTTGGCCCTCTGGGCTGCCAGCGCACATTGCCGGCTCATGTCCAGCCTTTCGTCTGTCAGTACCTCCAAGTCCCTCTCGGCAGGGCTGCTCTCGATCCTTTCATCCCCCAGCCTGTATTGATACCGGGGATTACCCCGACCCAGGTGCAGGAACTTGCACTTGGCCTTGTTGAACCTCATGAGGTTCACACAGTCCCGCCTCTCCAGCTTGTCCAGGTTCTGTGACCGTGAGGTCACTCATCTCATTCCTCAGTCCATAGCAGGACTGGCTATCAGCACGTCATTCCTGATTGATACTTCCTCATTCTGATCTTCAGTGCTTCCACAGACAATGTGTTAACAAGATCCTTAAGAAATTTATCCTAATGTTTCACTCTCCTTACTGCTACAAATTATTTTCTGTATATCTGAGCTACAGTTCAGTTCCTGCAATTGTCTCTCCAGTTGCGCTGGACACATTGCTGGCCATAGCATTTCAGCTAAGGCTTGAGCAGTTCTGAGTAAGCAGAAGGATTACTGGATGTGTTTTGCAACGGATGCTCTGCTTGTGCATAGCAGCCTGATATTTGCTTTCTTTGTAACAACATCACACACAGTTGACTCATGCTCAGTTAGCAATCTGCTATAATTCCCAGATCATGCCCACTTGGCCTGTTGTTTGCCATCTTATGTTTATGTAGCTGATGGTTCGTACGTAAGTGGAATGCTTTTCACTTGTCCTTTAATCTTGTTACACTGGATCAAACTCAAACCATCAGCTGCTGCATTCAGTGGTCCTTAGTGATAGGTACTTCAATGATTATTGCTGGACATGGACTAATTTTCTGTGGGAAATTATTTTCTGACACCAGACTGCACACTGTTTCATCTGTATCAACTTCTTCCTTTTCTTCCACTGAGTCTGGTTTCTAAAGCAGTGAGTTCCACAGATTTGCTTTGCAATGAGCGGTGTATATCTTTTTAATTCATATTATTAGGCCATGAAAATGCTGAACAAGGTGTTTTTCTTTTGTCTTTACTGATATATGTCTATAACATATTTTGCTTGTTAACAGAAAGACATGAACAGACGTCGAGGATCTGACAATCATGCTAGTGTTCATAAGCTCTTTTAAAATGTAAGAAGAGATACATTTGCAGGACTAAGATCCTTGTCAGGAAGTGTCAGGAGTTGTTTTTAGTTATAGTTCTCTGTCTTCACAGATGCTGAGTGAAAGACTCCAAATGTCACTGTCAGATACACTTGGGGTCATTGCAACAGAATTGTGTACAGCACAGTCCAAGGGGTTTATTCGTACACCACACTGAACATTTCACTGGGCTGCACCAGGATATACATACCGTATAAGGAAAAAAATCAATTATTACAGTGCATATATGTCCAATTAATGTTTATAGCATATCCAGATAGTTCTCAACATAACTTTGATATCAGTATGAGTTTTACATAATGCTGTGAAGACTTCAATGGCTGTACTAATCAGGGCTCGATTTTAAAAATAAGATGTTGCCTAGTAAATTTGAACTACTCTGTTTTCCAACATCTTTACAATGTTATATTTTATATATTTTTAATTTATTTATATATTTTACTTAAATTTGTATAACTAGCTGTAGCATTACAATAAGTGTGCTAAAATAAAATCTTTGGAAGACTATAGATGATCCACCCAAATCTCAGGATATTTTATATAATAATAAAGACGAAATTTCTTACTATCTGGAAAAAGTGTCAAGGTGCATCAGTAAACTTAACAAGGTCACACCTTTCTGATGTGAAGAAAATATGACTGTGAAGCAGGAGGATTAAGTGTTTTGTCAAAGATGGTGCTGCAGTTCTGAATTATTTACAAAACATGGAATTCAAAACAGTAAAATTCGGAGTTTCAGACTCACAGTTTGTAAACTGCACATCTGAGAAATATGCTTTTTGAAGCTTCCCAACTTTGGGGACAAAGTTAAACACAAGTGATTTCTCCAGTCATGAATACTTCTATTGATTTTGGACTCTGAGTAAAAGAAAACTCAGCTGAGGTCACAAAGTTTCTAGTGTGGCAGCCACAGTGCAAGTGATTAAAACCCTGTCTCTCACCTTAACCGTTCCAATTCAGCCTTGTGAAGTTTAACACCTCACCTCAAGTCTCAGCCAAGTCTCAAGGGACTTTGAATTGACATCGCAAACACACCTCCAAGTTTAACAAAGAAGCCAAAAAAGACAAACTAGGAAAAGAGATACTTATATGCCAGGAGGAGCTATTCCACAGAGATTCAATCCAAAGTAATGCTAGAAGAAAACACTGCAAAAGCACATTTTTTTTCCTTTCAAGGGCTGTAACTAGTCGATGCTCCTACCATAGGAGGGCTCAAGAGTGTCCAGATAAAACACGCTCATCTTTTACCTAAATGAACTCTGAACTGACAAGTCTTTTATGACAAATTCAGTGTTCTAGCAGTAGCTTCAAAACTATATGAAATTTGGAGTTCCATTTAAAGCCATATCTAGTCTGTCTCGCCTGTGTGACAAGTTCTCTCAGTTCTCATCTGGGTCACTAAATGGAGATTCCATGATAGCGAAAACTGACATCCCATTCATCTTGCTTTGCTTGAGTGCTTTGCCTGTCACAAAAGCCACACAACAATGTTAGTTTTGTATACTCTCAAGAAATGCAGCCCCAGATTGGCTGCCAAAAACTAAGCAGGAACAGTGCAGACATAAGAATGCAGAAAGATGAGGAAATAAATTGAAAATTTAGATGACTACAAACAAAAAACAAAAGGGGGGTTGTCATGCTTCCTTTTTTAACGAGAAAGACGAATTGCCTTCTTTTTCCCAGATGCTAGTCAAAACCAGGTGCATGAAAAACATCATACAGTTCAAGGTCAGAAAACATGATCCAGTAATTTAATTTATCCTCCAGCCAGGGTTTTATATCTGTTCCAGTACTCTTAAATTGAGCTCAGTGACCTTGGTTGAGATTAGGTATCTCTTTCAGCACCCCAGAACAATTAACATAGTTCGCCATTTTACATAAATGTGGAAGAAAATGAAACACATCAGGAACAGATCTGACCACTTCAGTGAAGCAGGATGTAGAATCTTTTTAGATACCAGCATATGTCTGAGTGAAAGTAGTGGAGTGTGTGACTTGACTGCAATTATTCTTTATTCAAAATGGTCTGTACTAGGAATGTTTTGAAAAGAGCAGTTTTTGCTCCTCAAAGCCCTTCAAAAAAAGGAAGTCAACCACAATTTTCAGAAAGCCACAGATTTCAGAGCCAGAAGAGGCCACCGGGCACCGTGCAAAGTTCAAGCTCAACAGAATAAAAATTAAGCTAAAAGTGGTTGTCAGTGAGAAATCATTGTTAAAGGGAGATATCACAAGGTTTTGAGGCTCATGCTATTTTCTTTTCATTTGGAATAAATACATCATTAATTCTAAAATGTATGAATGACACTGTATTGGATTTACATGGCAAGATTTTAGTAGCAGTGGGGCTACAGGGGTGGCTTTTGTGAGAAGCTGCTGGAAGCTTCCCCTGTGTCTGACAGAGTCAATGCCAGCCAGCTCCAAGATGGACCTGCTGCTCTCCAAGGCTGAGCCAATCAGTGATGGTGGTAGCGCCGTCATGATTTAAGAACGGGAAAAAAAAAAACTCTGCTGTGCAACAGCAGCCAGGAGAGAGTGAGAATATGAGAGAGAAACAATTCTGTAGACACCAAGGTCGGAGAAGCTGGAGGGGGAGGTGTTCCAGGCACCGGAGCAGATATTCCCCTGCAGCCTCTAGTGAAGATCTTAGTAAGGTAGGTTGTCTCCCTGTAGCCCACGAAGGTTAATGATAGAGCAGAGATCCACCTCCAGTCCATGGAGGACCCCACGCTGCAGCAGGGGAAGAGTGTGAGGAGTCCTCCCCCTGAGGAGGAAAGAGTGGCAGAGACAACGTGTGATGAACTGACCATTCAGAATCTGTGATTCTGTGATTCTGATCATAACCCCCATTCCGAACCCCCCTGTGCTGCTTGGCAAGGAGGAGGTAGAGAAAATCGGAATTAAAACAGAGCCCAGGAAGAAGGGAGGGGTGGGGGGAAGGTGTTTTTAATTGGTTTTATTTCTTATTTTCCTACTCTAATTTGATTGGTAATAAATTAATTTCCCTGAGTCGAGACTGTTTTGCTTGTGACGGTAAAATTGGCGAGTGATCTCTCCCTATCCTTATATGAACCCATGAGTCTTTCATTATATTTTCTCTCCCCTGTTCAGATGAGCAGGGGGAGTGACAGAGTGGCTTGGTGGGTACCTGGTGTCCAGCTAAGGTCAACTCACCACACAGACAAGTCAGTGTTGTGGTAAATTGTGTTGAGCATAAGTCATCTACACAGAGTTCTTGCAATAATTTGTTAAGCTGGGCCCACAAAAGATGAATATATGTCTGAGAATACTTCATTTCCAGTAATCACATTGATATGGTAAATGTGGCTATTTAGGAAACAGGAATGCATTCCTACTGAACAGGGGAAGATGTTACTTAGAAAAGGACTAAGGAATTTTAAAATAAAGCCAACTCAAAGGAGCTCTCAGTGGCAGAAAGACCAATATGCTCTTTGGGTGTATAAATTGTACGAGTACTACTTCTGCAAGCAGGAGTAATACAGCAATGTGTCTTCTTCAATGTTGTTTGGCATGTGTAATGTTAAAGATAATGAGTAAAATTCTGCTGAGGTTCTTCTTGAAAGAACCATTCAAAGCTTTGAGAGGCTGTGAAAATTATTCCTGGAGAGTAGAAAAAAAAAATGCTTACTTTGAAAAGAGTTTATTCTGTTTAGTTTATGAAAAAGGAAATGGAGAGGTGATTTGATTACAGTGTTTATATACCTTTAAGGAGAGAAAAAGGAGCAGCTATCAAAATGCTCCTTCACCTGTTTGGACTGCTTTGTGTTACCATGTTACTACGCAGAATCATCAGTCTAGGACAGAGTCATGAAAGAAACACAGGAGACTGAAGCCAGACATCCAAAGCAGATACTGTATTTTTTAACAAAACTGTTGTACTAAAGTATTGAAAGAATGAGCACATATTTTTGCTGTGTCATCATACTGAAACTGCACAATCATTTAGAAGACAAGATTTTAGTCAAATACAAATTCTAGCAATAAATAGGTTAGGAAAAGCTTCAGTTTGTGATATACTGCATGTTAAACAAGAAAGTATCGTGAACCCTTTTCCTATAAGTTCTAAGTATATATCCATGAAAAATAAATCACCTAATAAGAAAGTGGAAAACTCATCACTTGTGCAACAAATAAACATTCAGCTATTGCCATTTTAATCTCATGGTGGTAAAGAGGGGAAAGGAGAGATAAGAATAGGAAAGAAAAGTCTTTTTTGCTATTAATCAAGATGGAGTAGATTTTCACCTGAAGGCTACAGGGTTCTTTCTCCTGTTGCATTATGATTATGAAAAGAAGGAGAATCGATCTAATTTGCATTTGCTTGAAGTATCTGATAGGCACTAAACCAAAATACTTAAGATTTTTGACTATTTCAGAAAGATTTGATAGAATTTCACCCTAGATGAAGTGAATGGTTTACTGTGTAACATTCAGAAGACCTAGTGCAACGCTTAGTAAATCATGTGTTATTTTAACTAGTGTCTGAATAATGTGCAAGTCGGATTAAGGATGGCGTTTGTCATCTATACAAGTAAAGAGACTCACACACAAAATTCAAGAAAAAAGAAGAAATTTGTCATCACAAAGTTTTATTTGCTCCTTCATCTTTATATAGGACATGAGGAAAGTAGGGTAAAACTGCTTAAATCCTGACGAAGTCTGAAACTAATAGATTATAAATAAACTCTTGTAGGCTGTAAATGCATATTAAAGGTGAGTTTAAAAGTTACTAGGCTCAAAGATAACCAGTAAAAAGGAGATTAATTGAAAGGGGTAGATGAATGGCAGGGTTGGCTTTACAGTCAAAGTAAGTACTGACACAGATTTCAAATTTCAAAAGCTTGTGTTTGCAACATTTTGGTATGTTTTCTACTGAGATTTACTCTGACTTACATCTCATTGTAATTTTTTCTAATCCTTTGATCATTATAATTCTGCCATCTATATAGGAAATTGTATACCACAGTTTCCTTCTTTCATATCAATAGAGATGTTATATGTCGATGCTACTTGCGTAAAGCCCAGAGGAAAAATTTTATGGTTATTCCACAGTACCTCCTGTACCAAAATAAAATACACAGATAAAACCAGCCTTAACCACTTCTTTTGAAAACAGTGAAAATGCATTTCAAAACAGAGCATCTGAGACCTACTTAGGTTAGATAAAATGCTGGTAAAAGTATAATCTTTCAGTATTCTCATATAAGTTTCAGAAATAGCATGCCTACAGGCCAGTCATCAATGCATATGATACTAAAGTGTTCTAAGAATTTTCTATACCTAGTCAAAGTATCTGGGATTCCCAAGAGACTGTTGATTTCAGCCACCTATCTTCAGCAGGATGTGGCCTCTCCCAGTGAACTCAGTATGAACTCTGCTGCAGAAATGCTTGATTTCCTTTCTTTTTTCCCAGTCTTTATTATAATGCTGACATCACATTGTTATGTAAGTCGAAAAGACAGCATTACTGTTGCAGCTAGTGTCATCAATTATTAACAGTGGCTACTTTATAGCTAGATATTTAATGCTGTCCAAATATTCCAAGTATTTTTCTGTACCGGTCTGGATTTTGGGTCTGAAATAATTTTTTTTTATGTTGTGAGGACTTCACAACACAGTCGTAAGATAGTTTTTTCTATGTTTAGTCGTATCAGCATACTTCTAAGTGTGCTGTTTTGTCTGTGTGTTTAATTCAAGTAATACTACAGTGTTTATAAAGAAACATCCCTTCTTTAAAACTTTCACTGCAAAGGAAAGCTTTTACATCTATTAGTCTTGAAAAGAAAGAAAGAAAAACTCTCAAACCCTTCAGGTTTCCATAACATTCCTGCTATAGCAGTGCTCAGAAGAACTGCAGGTGCAACCTCATAGCTCAAATGCAACAAATTTTTAGAATCTCCACCAGAAAAACTTGGGAAGTATTGGATTTGCAGGACCTGATATATTCATCACTGTCATCTTCATCATCATTACCATCACATACATTTATATAAACATTTCCAGGACAATGAACCTTTGCCCACTTTAAAAACATTATAAATTTGTGTTATGTTTTGTACTGTATGGGGAGTGAGGCGTACATTATACAATAGTAAATAACAAGTGGGATGACTAAAGTCAATAAACTTATTACAGGCTGTGAGAAATTGAGGTAAAATAAAATAAGCAGCTAAAATATGAGTTGTTTATTTGTTTGGCTTTTAGAGTGGTTGGCAAGCGGAATAGCAACTTTCTTGTTAGGTTTGCTGCCACTGTCATAAAAATGAAATTGTGTGTTTGTTTAAATGATTGCCAGGGACATGGAGAATGACAAACCGGATTTTGTTAGTTATGTTAACATTACGAATCACAATAGTTGTTAATGTAAGTCCCAAATTAATTGCATTGAAGCCTGAAAGTCAAAACTTGCAACTGTGAGCAAAGACAGTATTTTACGTTCAATACATGATGGTTCACTCTTGAATATTACGCGCAGATCTGTTTTCATTTTATCTCAATTCATTTTTTTGTCTTTGCTTTACATTAGTCATTCTGTAGTAGCAAAAGTGCAGGAAGGTGATAGATAGACTTGTGTGTAAGAGATTTTCCCTGATCTGGCATTTCATGATAATATGTTGACCTGAAACTCTATAGCAATAATTCTGCTGAATGTTAAAGAAATAGTTTTCAAAGGTATAATGCCTCTAGGCACTTTGCTCAAGGCCTGCGTTTCCTTCTTCTGTATCTCGAAGGGGCCCTCAGCTCTTAAGAGCTACAGCTGGTCCCACTCTGCATGATATGTAGAAGTATGTATCATGACAAGGTATCATAGGAACATAATACAGCTGAACCATGCAGTTCACAATATTTACTGAATGCTTGCACAGTTTTTAGGTGCACACTGTGCAACCTTTTCGCCTTGTGTCTTCTAGATTGTTTTCCTTAGGGTTAGCTATGATATTTCAATGTCTCAGTAGTTTCCAAAAGCTGACACAATTTGTGGTATTTTAAACACCCTCACCAAAATACTGTTTTCATTGCTCTAAATACAGAATATATCTTCTTAGTGACTCTACACAATTTCAGTTTAAACTTGAGATGAATGATGAATTTAAGGTTTTACTTTTTCCACTAAGACTTTAAAAAGGAGCTTCATACCACTGTGATATGGGCATTCCTACTTTTCACATAGTATTCACTAATTTCTCCTATTGACAGTAGTTTTGAAATTATGTTCCGGAAAAATCTTTTAAATACTATGACTCCCTTAAACTACATATACTTTGTCTTGAGATAAATGAAGGTAGAATTGTACAAAGAGAGGAAGTAAGAATTGCTTCTTACAACTAAATTCCTTAATTCCCTAAGATATTTTTCAGAATTATTTTCAGCTGGTATGTGGAGAGGACATGATGATGCAAGCATGGCTATGTTAGCAAAGATTACCCAGAAGAATGTAATTCTTTTATGGCTTCACTGTCAGTTATTAATATGGCATGCTTACAGAATATTTTTACCACAAGAACCTAGAACGTATTTCATACATATGAAAGTTTGAAGCTTACAGAAAAATATGAATCTATTGGTTATGCAATTTACCACCGTGACAATTCTGGAAACAGTAGTCTTTTAAATCTGCAGAATAGGTACAGAACAAGCAATACATCTGCAGACTTCTTGCCAGTGTTCCTTAGTCTTGACCTCAGGTGGCTACTTCTTGAAATGAGAATGAATCTCTGCTCTTTCAGCATTTTTTTCCTTTGCCAAGACTGCTGTTCAAGTGCCAGTTACTTTCTGAAATAAGAAGTGTCTTCAGAAATTATAATTTTAAAATACATCTGAAACTCTTACACCAAAACTGTCCAACATACAAACTAATGAAGGAAAAGGAGGAAAGAAATTACACCAGGTATGAACACAGTTCATTACCTTTTCAGTAGATTTCAGCTCTTTAACCTTGGTAAAAACATGCAGACATACTGCATAGTCTTTCTGTTTCTGAAGAATGTACACTTTATGTTTTCCATGACAGCATCTTCAAAGTCAAACTCAGTTGAAAGGGTAATAAATCAAATATTAGGAAATAATACAGCTATAGGCAGACATCCTACAACCAACCAGGCAAACTTTGTCATGCAAGTCCAAACAAGTCAAATGAGATTTATCTCACACCGAAACAGATGACTGTGATTTGTTCTTCGAGCAAACAAAAACAAAAAATTCCTTGGTTTCCTGCATCGTGTTTATTTTCTCAAGTTTCAGTACAGAATTTATTTACATGTTGCATGTTACATATTTACTTATTAACTTTGGCTTGTGCAGTTTTATAAGTTGAACTTGTTTTGTGAACAAAAAACACAGTAGTCCAGGTTTTTCTGTTCAGCGGAACTAGTATCTATTTAGGAGCTGCTCAGTAGAATAAACAATTCTATGCGTTAATGCATGATGAAGCCCTGCTTTCCTGGAAATGGATAAACAGCTGCCTGACGATGGGAAGTAGTGAATAAATTCCTTGTTTTGCTTTGCTTACATGTGCCGCTTTTCCTTTACCTATTAAACTGTCTTTATCTCAACCCACAAGTTTTCTCACATTTGACCTTTCAATTTTCTCCCCCATCCCACTAGGGTGGGGGAGTTAGTAAGTGAGTGACTGTGTAGCGCTGAGACCCCTCTTGGGGTTAATCTACAACAACTGCAAATCGTCAGGTCCTTTTTAAACCTAGTAAGATTTTTAAACCCAGTCGTATAGAAATACTTACTCCAGACATAGCTCCCATGAGAAGTACAGAATTCTGCCCTAAATACGCCACTCTAGAGGTTTTTGTACTTTGATGACAGCAGCAACTAAGACTCGAAATCAAATTAAATATGTAAAGTGGAAGATAGCTAATAATGAAAAAGCAAATGCAATGTGTAGTGGAGACCTTACAGAAAGCAAATCCTCTGTAGCCCATAGGCATAGTTATTTGTTCCACAAGCTCATCGATGCTTGTGCGAAGAGCAAGCAAAAAATAGCTGCTCTTTTTCTGGCATCAGATTGACCTCTACCCAGTTTCCATGGATGAAATGCGGTAATACAATATTCTGAATGTAAATTTTAGAATCATAGAACAGAATCATGGAACAGCTCAGGTTGCAAGGGACCTCAAAAGACCATCTGGTCCAGATTTTCATGGGAAAGGGTGCCTAGATGACATTATCTAACCCTGTCCAATCACACCATGAAAACCTCCAGTGACGCAGACTCTACCGCATTACTGGGGAGGTTGTTCCAGTGAATGATTGTTTTCATTGAAAAAAAAATTATTTCTTATGTTGAGATGAAACCTTTTGTCGCAGCGGGATTAAGGACTCGTCATACGATCAACATGACCAGACAAAGCCAGTTTATTGTGCTACAAACCCGTGTTTATATAGTTCCTTGCCACGCGATAGCTCTAATGTGATTGGATGCATGCACTGTCCACGCGCTGTTCACGCGTACTTCTCAGTCTCTGATTCGT
>Ga0065711_1050004_pt1 | contig 11035 bp, 7 predicted proteins | sample Hoacrofraction12_FD_59098 | JGI IMG/M metagenome (GOLD analysis project Ga0065711, IMG submission 59098) | Hoatzin crop microbial communities from Cojedes, Venezuela - Epithelial fraction 12 v2 (version 2) | ecosystem: Host-associated > Birds > Digestive system > Esophagus > Crop | place... | reverse complement strand
TTTTTTTTTTTTTTTTTTTTTTTTTTAGAAATTATTAATACTGCCATTAGACTTAACAGAAGCTTGTTTCACATGCCCTTTTAATACTTAATTACATTTTAAAATAACATTAATGGAAAGTTAGATTAAGGGGTCATGTTCAGAGGGAATGCACTGCAAGTTTAAGTCATGTAAAATTATGGAAGTGTGCAGCTTGAAATTGTTCTCTGTGGAACTCTGGCAGAATTATTTTCAGCACATTGAGTCTCAAACCTGAAGTTCTTTGTGTTGATTCCTCTAAACTAAAGGCTAATGAGTTGTGCTTACTATTTTTATAATTTTCAATCAAATCTTATTTTTCAAGTTAATAAAATATTTAACAACTTTTCCTACACGTTAATAGAGATTAATCTTTTTACCTTCTTTTATCTTCTTGATAAGATTTTTCTTCCCTCTTAGTCTTACCATGTTTACGTGTTTGTCCTGCAGTCTCTGTCCAGACTTTAGGCTTCCCAGAAGTGCTCCTGATCTTGTTCTAGCCTCAGTGGTTTGTTGTAGCATCAGCATAAGTGGTTAATGTAGACTTTTTGGGAAAGTGACAGCAGCAATACTTAATGTTTGCCATTCTGTTGGGTTTATCCGACACCTTGATTTATTACTTGTTAATAAATTTCTTTAATAGTGCTATTTCAACATGCAAATTCTGCTGCATCCTGCATCATCTTTTCCCTTTGCCTCGAACTCGCATGGTCTTTAGGGTTACTGAAACTGCAGAGTGCTAACTCTTGACGCTGTCATCACTGGTGAATGCATGAAATCGAGAACATCTATTTGCATGGTACTACATGGCAGCCTTATTTTCAGAGTAGTTGTTTTCAGGTTCTTCAGCATACCTGTATTATTCTCTTAAATTTGTTTTGCTAAAGAAATGAGGCTCCAGTGACTGTTTAGTGTTCACATCTATCATTCTTACCCTTTGGCCAGTATCAAACAATTTTGACAAAGGAGGAGGGAACAAAAGTATTTATTTCCTACAAATACTGGGGGAAATCTGCCTCTAATAGCCGCTGTTACTTACTGCGACTTCTGAGGGAAAAGCAGAAATGTCTCTGCCCTTACTTACTCCGTTTGGTCTATATAATGGCATAAAGACATGGTCAAGTGCTGTTTGGTCAGCACTGTGTCTTCATACTAAAATGAACATGCTTAAAGTAAACTTGAAGGTGGCTTTTGGGCAGTATTTCAGTGAAATTTAGCTGTCGTGATGCATAATGTGCCCTTTTACCATTTTAGGGGAAGAAAAGCTCAGGTTAGGCATTTATTTTCTTTTTTGAAGGACCTAACTTTAAGTGAATAGAACTGTTTCTTAAAAAAAAAAAAAATCAATTTTTTTATCTGCTCTATTCTTCAACTCATAATACATAATTTTGAGTTCCCTGGTTAACTGCAAAGTATAAAGTTAAGTATAGAACTGCAAAGAAGTTCTATGCATGTATGAAGAAGGGGAAGCACTCAGCAAGGGGAAGCAGGTATGGCTCATTTTATCCTGCTAGTGATGATTGGAAGGGTTAAAAAAAGTCTTGAGCTGAGGAAATTTTACTCACAGTAGTCTAGGAGAAAAAAAGAAAGAGAACCCTTTTTTTAAAAAAGCAAACGAACAAAGAGACCTTTCTCACCCGTCCCTTCCTGGGTTCGTGCACAGTAAGATTTTTTCAGACAGCTTATTGGGAGCCATTGGAGGATCTAGCCAGTTCGTGTGTGTGTGACATTGAACAGTTGCTGTCCTCTGCCATATGCCAGTTTTTGCCAAGTGCCTTGTCATTTGTTTTCAGGGATAAAGTACAACATTTCACATAGCTGAACAAGTTTTCCAAAGTGGAAGTGTTTAGTAATGGTTGAAGAACTTGAAAAATAGGAGGTACTGAGCCACCAGAGATCTAAAGTGGTGAGCAATTTAAAGAGAAGGGTGGATTGTGGCAATCAAGTCTAAGAGCAGCACTCCTGTGTAAGTGCTATGCATTCTCCCTTCCTAATTGCTAAGGAAACAAAAGGGTGTTGTGAATCTTGCCAGTATGGTGCTTGTGAGCCTTACCATCAAGTATCACCTTCTGACTACTTGATCTGTGAAAATATAGCAGGTTTTATTAAACAAGTGTCTTGTTCTTGCACCTACTGCTTGCAAAACAGCGTGCAGGTTAGGTGCTATGGAGGAAAAGGCAAGATTCCTGATTTGAGCATGAATGTTGTCTTCCATGGTACTTCAAAATTTTTTTTTTATTCCATTGAGGTGTGGTGTCTTATGACAGCAACTTCTGCTTGTGTGAAAAACACATCCTTATGCCTGTCTTGTTCAATCTCATCAGCTCCCACCTTCTCAATGATGTAGAGAAACTAAAAGGAATTTTCAAAAATAGCATTTTTTTACATGGTTCAATATTTGCAGTGTTGTCATGCTTGAAAATGAGAAGGATGTTTCAAAAAGTCTGCTGTATCTATTTTCATTGCACAGACAAATTGAGTTATTTTAGGAAGTTTAATGAAGCTGTATTTGTTACAGATATTTTTAAATACTCAGGTCTTTTTTTCAGGGGAAAACGCTGTGGATATACAAAGATAGAATGAGACTATGACCAGTTATTTTTAGTTATGCAATCTCCTTTCAGTAGTAAAGCTAACTTTCTATGAGGAAACTCTTTGCTTCAGGACTTAAGAATATGCAAATTATTATTTTCTAGAATTTTGAATAAGTATTTGTAGAAAAGTATACCCCAATCACTTCATGGGGTAGGATTCTCAAGATTTAATACAATGCCATTTAGATGTAGGCATTTTATGCAAACTGGCTGTCGAATCAGTTGGATGTTGGCCAATGGAATCTTGAGTTTTACATTTGACCAAGTGGAAACAGTATCTGCTTTAGGCTGACCTAAATATGTCTACTGATTCCACAGACTGTCTTGGAGTTTGGACACGTAGCTCAATGGACTAAAAAATATTCAGATACATGTCTGCAAAACATGTTAAATCGTCTTGTCTCTGAATATTGCTGAAATGCCAGAGGTTAGGCATGTAGGCATAGGTATTTTCTGAATATAGCAAGCTTTACTTTCTAAGCGTACACAGGAGCACTACTAATCAATGCTGTTGTTTACCCAGACTAATTGAAAATCCTTAGCAGATCAGATCAATCTGAGTGTGACCAGACTTTCCAATAGCAAATTTTAATTTTGCATAACTTCTTAGTGTGATGCTGTGTATAGGAGTTAGCATTCAGCTTTGCAATGATTTATCTTGCTATCTTGATTCATAGCTGTACCATTCAGAAAATGGAACTATAACAGAAGAGGATTTAGCTCACATTCTGAAGACTGCTATGGGTGTGTCACAGATTAATGTTACGCATCTTTTTAGAGCTGTAGATGAAGAAGAAAGAGGAGAGATTACCTATGGTAAGTATTTTAAGTGGATCTGAACTGTCACAAAATGTCAAAGTTGTCTGAACTCACGTTGATATATAAACCAGTTGTATTTTCATTAAACTTTACCTTTTTTAGTTTAACAATGATAAAAGCACTGCAGACAAAGTAAACTTACATTAAAAAAAAAAGTTTCACCTTTAATATCAAATGTCAGGTGTACATGTTTTTAGAGGTTTTCCCTTCCACACTGTCAGGCAATACCTAGATTAGCTCTTTCAGCATATTCTGTTCTGTGACTTCCATGTATTTGAATATGTATTTTTAAGAAAGCTGTCTTAGGTCTGTCATGTTGTTTTGTCTCTTGTATATGTTCCCCACTATTTCTGCCCCCTCAGATTATAGGGGGATGTAAGATTTTCTACTCCCATAATAATTTTTCAGCCTGTTTGAAAATAAGTCATGAGTGTGCACGCAGGGGAAATGAAGGGGATTAACCAGGCTGCTCAATATGTAGTCTGTAATGCAGGCTATATGGAGGTGAGAAAGTGGCATTTGAAAAACTGTGACATCTGGGTTTATGCTGGGAATCAAAGTATTTGTGTGTTACTTCAGATTCTTCATCTTCTTTGCAGTCAGGTTCTAAATTTAGTTGTATCATTTAAATATGAACTGAGTTGTTGATAGCCAACATATCACATATCTCCAGCAGAAGTGCTTATGACATGCCCTGTTCTAGTGGGTTTCCTTCAGGATAATCAGTATGTATTTAATTTGTAAAAATCTTACAAATTAAGACATCAGTGTTTGTAAATCACAATTTCTGCACGAGTAATTCCTATGTTTCAGTCATACAATATGTATGTAAAGCTTCAGCTACAGAACTATATTTTAGAGTTATTGGAATAGGTATCATTGCCACCGTCCTCCCGTTTTTCATGACTGCTATGTCTTGTCTCCTTAATTCCTGATGTACTACTCCCCTTCCTTTCCTCTCATCTGTCACATCCCCAGTATTTCCATGTCCATCCTATGCTATTGCCTTTTCCCTGCCTATCTCTGTTGCTTCTTGTCTCCCAACTCATTTTGGGGGCGACTCAACTCTTCCCGCTCTGCCATCACCAGCTTGAAATACCAGCACAGAACCGAAGCTGGTAAGCCTACCAGAATTCTGATTGTGGCACACTTCATTGTTTGAGAATAGCTAAATTTGAAACAGTGTACAAGTGAACTCAGACTAGTTCATGTGAGTTACCAAAGAATTAATATTTTAATATCCATCTTTAATAGTACTTAGTTGCATTTAAATCTGCACCTTCCTCCCAAGTAGTCATGGTACTTTCCCATCACAAGAAAGTCTGGACCACTGAGCCACAGCAGTGGCCACTGAAGTGTTTAGCTCTCATTTTCACTATTTAATTTCCTGTAGTCAAGAATAGTCTTTTGTGAGGCTACACAAAGTAGGATGTGTTTACATAATTTCTGTGAAACTTTGCCTGGGTCTTTTTCTGAGAGAAGTGCCCATTTTATAATATAAAAATTGCACTGAGATTTTAACATATCCGAAAGTTTAGTAGTAAGAATAAATGTCCAATTTATTGTGTTAGAGAATTAGAAGATGAAAATAAACTTCTGGTATTGCATTTCTGTCTTGAAAGTTCTTCTCATAAATATTCAGTCCTTTGCCGTTCCTGAGAATATGTGCAACTTTTCACATACTCAGTTTGTTGCACTTGAGTACTGCAAAAGGAAAGGTGGAAAACTTGCAGACTACGCTTTTTCTGAAGGTGTTGTCCAGACAAGTTCTGAGAAATCAAAACTCTATCTGACATTACTTTGGATACACACAGCAGAGGGGTCTGCTCACAAGCTCCTCGTTTCCAGGGTGTTAGAATGTGACGCGGGAATATCAAGTCTTCAGTCTTACTTGTAAGGACAAAAAATAAAATATTCAAAGTATCAAACCTAAATTGCTGCACATATAGCAGAGTCCTTGAAGCCAGAGATCTCGTCCTAAAGCAACAGCTCAGGTTGCAGTTAAACAGAATAATCTGTAGCAAAATGGAGAGTGTATACCTAGATTGATAATCTTGTATCCGAATTGTTAGAGATCTGGATTTTTGTCACATGCTTGAAATACACAGATCTTTGGCAACTAGTGTATTGTTTCAGTTCTCTAAAGCAGTGTGCTGTTGGCTTAACTGTTTAGATGCACATTGATTCCAAGGCTTCACTGTAATCTAGAGAGAGGCAAGATTTCTCAGTCTTAAAACATGATTCTGGAGAATTTGAATAGGTTCTATAGGTGGGCATCACAAATTCTAGGAAACTTTCCACCTGCTCTTGATAGAAAAATTATCACTGTGAAAGTGTTCTGAACTCCACTTTGGTGTTTTTCCTTCTTTTTGTCTCTTTCCTTTTAGTAGGGGTAGGAAGCAAAATTACTTTTTTTCCCCAAGAAAATTACTAAGGTGATCTTTCCCTTCAGTCCAATGCTTCATAGTTGCTTTAAGCTTGAGCTTCAGGATGAGACCTGTGATAAGAAGTAATGCTGGAATAGCTCATTCTTCTTACGTCACCTTGTCTCACATTTCTGATGAATGAGACAAATGGGATCCCAAGCACTTTTCTTTGGGCTCTGCCATGTGCACCTTCAATAAATACTCCTTGATACCTTCAGGACTTGTTTCAGCAAGACCCAAAAGGTCTACTTTCTGACATCTATCAGAAACATTATCCTCTGCAATTCAGTCCTCCATGGAATCAGAGGTTTTTCATTTGGATCCAGTACTGATAAAACATTGAGGGATGGATCCCAACAGAGTTGTCCGGATGCTGATTTGGATACAGACTATCATACTTGTGTGAACAACTGCTTCAAGTGATTTTTAAATCTATTTTCTGAAAAGATACAGTAGCTGTTCGAAGAATTACTTAGAATGGCATCTACAATAAATATTCTAGTCTTTCCCATGCAAAAATGGTTATGCTTAATGTGACTGTAAGAGCATCTTTGGTACTGTTTGTTGAAATTTTCATACTTGTCCTACCTTTGCTGGCTAACAGAATTACCTATCCCAAAAAATGTGATTTTTTTCATGGTTATTAGTATGATGCACACTTTATATGTGTTGTTACAAAAAGGAATAGATCTCTGGGATGGGCTTAAAGCAGCTGTATGGTGCTTCCCCCCAAGACTTTATCATTTACATGATCAAGCAGCCTGTTGAACATAAAGGTTTTTCAACATAAATGATAGTGTTGGTTTTCATGGCCTGAACATCATCAGCTTTCGTTGAAGTTACAGGGTACGAAATACTTCAGATCCCTAAAAACTGTGGATAAAGGATACCCACTTTTTTGTCTGCAGAGGGATAAAGTTATGTTTATTGCATTCTCCCCACCTATCCCTTTGCAACAGTTCAGAGGCAGGGCTGACCCACAATTCCAGTGCCCCTGTGAGCCAAATGACACTCCCTTGCCCGTTGCAATATTAAGAAAAAACATGTCGTCTCAGACACAGAAGGGTGGCAGAGAGGGAAAGCTGTGGTAGTTCCCTTCTTCCACAACAGCCCAGTCGTACCAGGAGGAACTGGGCCTCGCTCCTCTGAAAGGCTGCTTCAGCTGTCATCTGCGCTGCGCTCCAGGGAGCTCCGGCATTGTCTGATCATGAGCTCTTCTGGGATAACACCGTGAATTTGAGTGGGCTGTGTGCAATACACTATAGTTGATTTAATGATAATGTTCACATCCAGCTTTTTCCAGTTTAAGAATAGCTTCTTATGACTGGGATCCTGTACAGTATATTGTGCTCAAATCATGACTGAATAAACAGTTGTCTAGGCAAGTTGTGACAAGGCTGCAATGTCTGCTTTTTAACACAGAATGTTACTTCTTGATGTTAAGGATTCCCCACTCCCTCAAGAAGTAATCTTGTTCTTTTTATTGTCTTTTTAGTATCCAACATTAAAATCGGGGTTTTTTCATAATGTGTTACAAACTATCTTCTCCCATTATTGTTCTCTAAAATATTAGGAGTTTTGAAATGCTGAAATCTTGAAAGCAGAATGCAGCAGTGACAGCTGCTGTTAGGCTGAAGAACATTATGACTGCAAAGCATTAAAGGACATGTTTGCAAAAGACTTCCCAGATTTCAAGAAATGACTGCTCTTGCTGTTCATTGTTCCTCAGCTGGAGGGCTTTGGCCCTTCACCCAGTGAACAGTGAGATGCTGTGTTAGGGCATGTGGTGCTTCTCATGCATTTTAATGCAAATCTGAGCCTGTTTACCCCTTCACCATACAAGCTAAGCTCCGGTCTGAAGTGTTTGAAGAGTGCTTGGAGAACTCTTTGCGGCATCTCGGCTCTGGGGATGTGGTAAACTTCTGCTGAGATGCTAAAACAAGCCATGGGGATAGCATTATGTTAACTGCTGCTATTTTTCTCCAAAGAGATCATGGGATTATATATGTAAGTATTCATATTTAGCGTCCTTCTGTTTCAAAGAGCTGATTCTGTGTAACAACAATTTTTTTTTTTAGATGACTTCTACAGATTTGCTGAGTTGCACCCACACTTTGCAGAAGACTATCTCTATGCTGATCAGATGGGAGCTGGGAGTGGCTTGGAGACTTCATCTCTTTCTGCTCCTAATGGTATCTGTACTGACTTCAGCCCTGAAAATGCTGAAGATAAAAACAAGCCCCTGCAGAAGAAACTGAATTAACACTACAACTGTTAACTTTCCTCTCCTGGTGAGAGGATTGTCTTCTCTTGGGATTTTCATAAGTCAGTCCAACTATACAGCAAAAACCAGTTTTCTGTGTGAAAGTTCTTCTACCTTAATACTGTACTTTGAATCATATGTGCTATATTAAAAAACATGTTCCAGGTTACTTTGGGGAAGGTGTTTTTATTTTTTTCAAAAAGTTCTTTGAAAGGCAAAAATGTGAATGTGCTTCATTATTAATGTTCATATTTAAAAGGAAGCGGCACACTTATTTATATTCCATTGGCTAGTTTCATGTACAAAGTGTCGCACAAACTGTGCATGTATAAAGAAGCTGTAGCTACTATGGTGTTAAGTGCACTTTGGTGATTAGTGTTTTCCCTAGTTACGGGAATGTTTATTTGGGGCCAAACTTTGCTGTCCATATTTGCATAGTCAGTCTTGTTGATGTCAGTGGGATTATTCTCTTGAGCAAGGCAAGCATGTTTTGGCCCTTTGTTTCGGTTTCAGCAAAGAGTTTGGAAACAATAATGCAAAAACTTTCTAAGAATTACTTTTTATTGTTGGATGACAAAATTGTTTCAGTCTATTCCATGGTAGAATGAAAAGGAAAGGCTCCTTATCCCTCACCCCAATGCTTTTCTACTGTAATCTTCTGGATGCAATTAAACATTATTTTTTTCCAAACTGACATGCCACATACTGTTTGCAAATACGTGACAAAACTGTTCGTGCTTTTTTCTTACAATCAGTTCAAATCATGTCCACACAACATTTAAATGGGAGATGTTTACACAATTGTATTTAATCTAGATTCATCAGGAATCACAGGCTTCTTTTGTAGCAAGCCTGTATATACAGATAGCTTGGCATGGAACACACGATGAAAACTTTGTTGTATCAGCACAAGTTTGAAAAGGTTGCAGTTACTTCAGAGGCCAAGCCAGCAACAAGTTGCAGAACACCCTGAAGAAATGCTGGTTAAATCTCTATAGCAACATTACATATACTGCATATAACGTATCTTAAAATATGGAACTTAAAATAGTTTAGAACTGCTTAAAAAAAACCAAAACAACCTAAACCACTTGTATTAGTAATGTTTCTTATCTTTCCTTTTGTAAAGCCGGATACCTTAATTACCAATGGACGTCTCGGAGAAAAATTTTAATTATTATAAAAACACAGAGCTTCACTGGTGAGGAAATGCGACAAAAGCCTCAAGGAGTAGGAAGGAGGACTCTGTCACAAAATAACTCTGATGGCAACTGTACTTCCAAACAAAAACACTTTCACATCATTTCTATGACTGATTTTGTAGGGCTGTACTAAAATATGATGGGTTTGTGATTGGAAAACTGTTGAGATGTGAATCTTTCACGTTAGAGTAATTTAAAACTAGATTTGAAAAGGAGGAATTTTAGCAAAAGGAAATACGTTTGCACCAAATGCTTTTGTTATTATTTTTTAAATAGCAGGAAGTGTTTTAAAGCTTATTAGGGTATTAGAATGCATCCTTAAAAATCCCTAACTGTATGTGGCGAGTCTCCAACCTGAAACTGGCTTTAATAGAAAGGGTATGGGGGAAAAACATGTAAGAAATTTTCTGTGGAGTATTTGGAGGTAGTAATTAAATTTTTGATTTATCTAGGTAACGCATGCCAAGCTGGAAGGGCTGCAGCAGACTGGCAGACAAGATTTGAACTAAAACCGATAACGAAAAATAGGAGAAATTGTTTGGAAAAATAAGGCATGTGAGGAATTACATTTTGGTAAGAATAGTCCACTGCACAAACAGAGAAGGGGAAGTAGGTATTACTGCATAAAAGATCTTGGGGCAGGGATGCTACAGAGAATAACAAACTGAGCACTGTTAACTCATTGCTGCAGAAAAGATGGGAAGTAGCTGGACAGAGCCTGGAGGACAGAAAGTACTCAGAAAAAGAGGTCAAAAGTATTTTTTAATCCATAGAAGAGGAAACTGAAGGAAGATGTGAAACAGTCTTCAAATACGGAAAAAGTTGCTGTGGAGAATATAGCAGCAGTCTTTTCTCCACATTGATAGTAGATACAGGCTGTTCATTTAAAAGGCAAGTTAAGTGTTAGGAAACTTTCCTTACAATACACCTCGTTAGCTAAGGAGAATGGGTTGTTCCAGGTGAGGTGAACAGACAGATGGCTATGGTGGAGACACTTGATTTTGTTGCTTGTGCCCCAGGGTCATGGGGATGTGTCCTGAAGCCTACCTTCTGTGATTATACCGTACATATTTTAGTTGGTGTGTAAGGGAAGGCATATGAACTGTAGTCTGGGTGTATCGAATCTGTGCTGCAAGACTTGTTACGGTACGTGGCACAATCTGGCTGGCTAAGATAGTTATCTTTTGCTTTGTAAGTGAGCTTGGGAATTTGAGAATTTCAGAGTGCAGAGGATGAGGTAGAGTTCCCCGAGACACGTGTCTGAAAAGCAAAAGGTAAGCTTAGTATCCCATGGACAACTTTGGGGTGAGAGAAGCTCCAAAGGAAAAGATGCTCTGTCCACATCTGTGAAAGAACAAAGGAAGTCAACTGATGTTGGCTAAATATGAGTGTGCCTAATTTGCATGTATGGTGTATGTAATTTGGGGATCTGTCTTCTGAAAATCAAAGGGTTTATTTGGTTTCATGTCTGCTTTGGTGAGGGAGATCTTTCCTAATTTTGGTGAGTGTAATAACTGCACTTGTGTGCAACTGCGATATATGGGCCCTTAAACAGACACCACAGCGTGTGGTGAAGAGGCACTGACCGCTCAGTCCAGAGCTGCTGCTGAAGGCAGCTGGTGACCAGCACATCGTTTGCTTGGGGAGCAAGTACTCTCAGCGGAAGCAACCATTTAAAAACAAAAAAAAAAAAAAAAAAAAAAAAAAAAAGGG
>Ga0065711_1050003_pt1 | contig 11035 bp, 8 predicted proteins | sample Hoacrofraction12_FD_59098 | JGI IMG/M metagenome (GOLD analysis project Ga0065711, IMG submission 59098) | Hoatzin crop microbial communities from Cojedes, Venezuela - Epithelial fraction 12 v2 (version 2) | ecosystem: Host-associated > Birds > Digestive system > Esophagus > Crop | place... | reverse complement strand
CGCCTCCGGCCCGGGCCCCCGGCCCCGCTCCCCAGGGCAGCGCCCGGCCGGGACAAGATGGAGCCGCGCCGGGGGCGGGGGTGCGGGGCACTGAGCGGCGGACGTGGCGTTGCGGGTGAAGGTCCCGTGAGGGGGCCGCGGGGCGGCGGGGAGCTGACCGCGGCCGTCTCGGCGCTTGCAGAGGCTGCGGGCCGCGGTGCACTACACGGCTGGCTGCCTGTGCCGGGACGTGGCGGAGGACAAGGGGGTGCAGTTCGGCAAGCAGAGCGTGGCCGCCGTCGCCGAGATCACCTTCAGGCAGTGCGGTACGGAACCGCGCGTCTTCGCTGTTGCATGAAGGGTGGCTGCGGGAGAAGCCGTGCTTGAAAAAATACCGCACGGGAACTGGGTATCACTGGTGCGTGGTTTCTTGCGTTACATTTTTTAAAGTACAAGAAACGGTGATTCTATTTTTCAGACCTGGAAAAAGCGTTTAAATATATGTGGAAATATTGTGAGCCACCTGCCAGTGCAGCAGAGGGGCACGCAGTAACAAGTGATGGTCGCTTCTCGTAACTAACTCGGATAACCTGCCGTGAAGCCTGTGTAACAGCTAGAACCGTGTCATGTATCTCTTCCCGCTCAGTTTTAGCGTTCTAAAATATGTGGTGTCTTTGTGTTTCCTCCAGAGAACTTTGCAAGAGATCTCGAAATGTTTGCAAGGTAGGTACTGGAACACTTGGTTGTTACAAATGCTTTCCTTTCTGTATTTGGCTCTAATAAATAGATAAATCTTTAAAATATATCTTGTATTTCCAGTTTTAAAGGGTTCTATTGTCTGCTTAAATAGTGGCTGTGAAGTTAGGAAATAGATACTCCCACATAGGTTCTTCCTGATCTTGGAAGTTCATTTACGTGGTACAAGTGATTGTTTAGATCAATGTCTGTGTATAATTGTAAAATGCGTCGGTACATAGCAGTCCTGCGTGGTCTGGGAGTGAGAGATGCTTGCCAGCATGCCTGTTCCATCTGGTTGCTCAGAGGAGGTAAGGGAATGTTTTGAGGAGTCAAAACGTAACACCGTGACCTGGCAAGTAAGAGCAAACGGAACAGTGGTGCTTGAAGTTCTGGTTGCTAAATTCTACTGGTTTTACACAAGAAGTGTGGGAATTTAGATGCACACATACCAACTTGTAAAATAGGTTTTTATGTATTATAGCTGGAAAAGATAGGCATGTTGGGTTTACTGGGTCCCTATTAAGCCATTTTAGTTAGTGTTCTGAATTATATGCTCTACAGCCTCTTACAAGCAGTGTTGGCAAACATATTAAGGGGGCTGTTTTTTAATTTTATGCAGGCATGCAAAACGAAGCACAGTCACTACAGAAGATGTGAAGCTTTTGGCGAGAAGGAGCAATTCTTTGGTAAGATTCACTGCATTTTCTGTCTCACAGCATTCTTAAATTGGTTAATTACTAAAAGTGTTTGAATGAAGGCTATAGATGATGAAGCAACTGTTGCTTAAGCAGTTTCACTGGCTAATAGATGATCGATGGGCACAATCCAGTGGTTTTTTAAATTTTCATCTTATTTTGCTTCATGTGATGCTGTGTCTCACTGTGGGAATAGAGATCTGATTGCAATTCAAGCAGCAATATTCTGGTTGCAGCAGGGCTGCTCAGTTTCCAAGCACAAAAGCGCAATAAACAGTCACATTACAACATTGTCAATCTTGGAATAAATCACTGGTTTTTCCCTGATGTGGTGTTCCTTCGTTTTAGCCTGAGGTCGGGAATAGCTTGAGTCCACCCTGAGGCGCCAAGTCTCCTAACGTTAACATAGGGATGATTCACGTTACTGTATTCTCTCATGTGCTGATCTGTATGATGGTCAGGGGACAGAAATTCCCTGATGTGTTGACATACCTGTAAGTGCTTCCATGAAGAAGAATACTTCCAATACCAATTTTTATTTTATGTGAGGGGGTGTTTTCCTTCAGTCTGTGATTTGAAATATGCAGCATGAACTTGCTTGAGAAGGCATAGTAAATGCTGGAGCTGAATTTTGTTTTCCTATTGTGTGCTGTTTATGTAAAGTGGGTGCAGAGGAATCTTGCAAAGTTTCTGTACTCTGATTATATCTCGGTAAACTACAACTCTGAGTAACTGCTGATATTGCTGTCTTGGTTCTAGAGAGAGATGTAACATCGATTTATAAATCCTAGTCTTGCCAGGGCATTTCAGTATCTGAGGGTACCTAGCTTAGACTGAGGGCTTTGTGCAAGAATTAAAACTAGTTGATATTTGTCAGCCTTTTTGGAGTATCTGTTGTCTTTTTTTATAATCAGAATTTGCCCTGTTAATTTCTCTTAAACATTTCTCTCTAATTTCTCATGAATAAATGAAGTTCCTCAGTAGATGACCGATTAGTTTATTTTTCTCAGCTAAAGTACATCACCCAGAAGAGTGAAGAGCTCACATGGAGTAACATGGAGCAAAAGGAGAAGAAGAAAAAGAAGTCCAGTGCAGCTAAGGGAGGGAGAACTTCTGGGGAACAAGCAGCAGCTGTGACAGAAAGTGAAGATTCCAACATGGCATGATTTACCTTTCAAGTAATGTCTCTGGTCATTTTCTCTCCTTATCCTCGAGGAACCCGAGTTAGCCTATTAGAGACTCCTCTTGCAGGTCCGCAACAGTAATGAAGCTTTAGGTTTTTAGGTGAATGTGATTAGCTGGAATTTTTTTTTTCTTTTTTTCCAAAAAATGAAAGGTCTGTCAGAATTCAGTAAAGGTTACAGCCAAAATGCCTTAATTGCTCACAAAAAGTTATCTTACTGTTATTAAAAAGAAAATCCTGTAAATAAAGTGTTTAAAGCAGAGCATTCTCACTGACCATAATAGCTCAGTATGTGCAACTCCCTCCATGCTGCTACTTAGTTTTTCCAGTAGTTGTTTGACTTGCTCCTTGCTTCCATTTTTGACACTTTTGCTTAGGTATTTTGAGTATTTTATTTTTGTTCTAGCCACATCTATCACTTGTTGTCTTGACAGTTAAAAGATGCTTTGTGTCATTTTTCACCTGTGATACTGCTGGTGCACAATATTCACTTTCAATAAATTGTATTACATTTCTAAACTTTTGTAACGTGGCTCCGGAGCAGTGGCCAGAAATGTTATCACCATTGCCCTCTCCTGGACTGACAGAGGTTTACCAAATGCTGTTGATGCGAAAAAATCAGATTTAAAGACATAAGGTATTAGACCGATATAGCCAAGTGAAATGAGAAGGCTGCTTCAACTACTGCGTGGGCAAACTTTATCAAGCACACATATGCTTGCCAAGCATAGTTTAAAATATGCAGTAAGAGAGGAAAGACTTGAACACTGTTTCTCGTGCTCAGCCTTTAATTGTGAGCCAAGCTTTTCTTGAAGCCACTTGTTTCTTCCTGAAGGGTACAGCTTAGGGCAATTCCCCAAAACCAAGTTTAAAATCATCAGGTTCTCATTTTAGTAAGACTCATACCTTAAACACTACCCCAAGATAAAGAAGGTACCAGATGACATAATATTTTTGATCACCCATGAGGACTTCTAGGTGCAGCCTTGTTCCTTGTTTGAAACCTTTCTCTTGAAAGCAGAGTGCACTTTCTGGACTAGAGTCACTCATGACACAATGGAAAAAGAGTAATGCTCTGGACTGCTTACATGTGCTCCCTTTTATTCTTGCTCTGTATTTCAGCTATTAAGCAGCAGTGGATAGGGAAAAAAAACCCATCCCTTTTGTAGGCTGTAACTGTCCAATATTGATCAAAAAAAATCAAGTGCTGCAGTGTAGAAGAAAATAGGAATGGCATGAATCCCTGTCTCTGGCTTTACATGGGACATTTTACACAATGACACTTAAATACCCTCCCTTTCCCCTATCCCAAACTGTTCCACTTTCAGGGATGAGATATCTTTTGGAAGAATTCTTCTACTGACTGATGTAGGCTAGGTAGGTAAGAAACTAGCAATTCTGTAATCAACAGGAAATCTGTCCTCTTGGCATACCAGTGCTTACGTGACTCAGTTTTCGTATTGGTGTGTGGGGGGTTTTTTTATGCCACTACATATTACTTGCTTTCTAGAAGTTCATCAGAGTTTACCTTAATGTGGCCTGGTCATCAACTCAATCCAGCAGGAGATGCAAAAGGTTTTCTTGGTGCTTTAAGGGAGAAATCATTAATGCAGCGTTGAAGACCAGTAATTGAGGATACTCGTTCATGGCAAATGGCATTCACTCTTACAAGGTGGAATCTCTGTTACAAGGTGGTTTGTCTACTTGAAGGTGTTAATGATAAACTTTTAGAACATCAAAGCCTTGAGTTAATTTTTTACCCTGGAAAAAGTGTAATGGCAGCCACCCTAGGATTTGACACACATTCTGGCTATGTTTTAGACCTTCCATACTGTATTCCTCCCTCTTGAACACCTCTACAAAATCCATCCTCACCAATCGTGGGCAGCTCAGTCACGTGGTTCAAAAGTTAAAGCTTCTTAAATATTACAGGAATCAGGAATAAGATCAAGGAAATGCTAATTTTTGCATAGTTGAAGTGTCTGTGCAGCTCAAATAAGCTTAAGTGAATCAAACATACTTCATGTCTACAAGATGTAGATCTAATTTAAGGTTAAATTAGATTACAGAGCATGTTTTAGGTGGACAGTTTCTCCTGACTTGGATAGGTAAGGTAAGCAAAAAATGATCAAGTATCTTGCTCTTCTCCACTGTTCTGTCTCTAAAGGAGCAACTTCTGCAGGGATCTGGTTATCAGGACATGGCAGTTCTGTTTGATTCGCTTCTTTCATTTATCCTGTTCCTTTCTTCAGTAGGAAATTGATTTCACAGGACTCCTAGGTGTTTAGAAGCATCAAGCATTTTGATGTCGTAGGAGCTGTCTTTCAAGAGGAAGGCCACCTGGATGTTTATTACACAGGCTACCTGATTTTTTCTTTTTTTTTGTCTCTCTGAGGTCATTAAGCCCAACATGTCAGGAAGAAAAATAACATGTCTCCAAGTTTGTTAGCTCTGATGTTGTCTGTCATCCTCAGCTAAAATCCCCTGTTACTGCCTCTCCAAACACACATGGGTATACACTACTGGTATACAGAAGGTGATGGCCAATGGCTACAGGTTGTTTACTGAAAAGCTCTGTGATTATTTGCTGGGGAAATATTAGATCTGGCAGCAGCTCTTTGCTATCCCCAACAGGAAATTCTAGCTATGAACCAACTTTCAGAATATAATGATCCAAAGATCTATAGTAAATTCTATACAAAAAAAAAAAAAATCAAGTTAGACCTGTTAGGTTTAAAAATCTCATTAAATGGAGATGTTTTAGCAGTTTTCATCTTTGTTTGATTGCACTACTGAAAGAGATCCATGAAGCAATACATAAACTTCACCACTAAAAAAGGATTTTTTTATAGATATTACAGGATGATATGCAGTAGTTAATTGCTTCTCATTCTCTTAATCTTAGTCAGTAGCTAATTGCTTCTCCTTCTTCACAGAGACTTTTGAAGGATGCTGACTATAATAGAGCTTTGAAGAGAGTTAAGTATTATATACCTGCTTTTTTGCCAATAATAGTCAATATTACTATTAAACTGCCAGCTCAGCTTTAGGATAGAGTAGAGCTGCACTCCCATGAGATTATGAAAATCTGATAGTTTTGTCTTAATTGTCTTGTTCTAACCTAACAAACAGTTTAAATCATACTATGCTAGGTCTAGTTGATAATTTGAATTCTGTAACATAAGAACTGCAGCATGTAGTAATTTACAGGCAACTAAAAGGCTATAACCTTGGTAACAGAAAAGAGGGAAAAGCAGCAATGAAAAGCCTCCATTTGTTTTTTTCCTTAAGGCTACATTGGAAGGACCATCACTGCATTCCTACAGGAATGATCAGCATGGTCTCTGTGATTCTGTCTCAGTGTTTGCCTGGAAGTAGGCGAGTTAAATATTCCTAATACACACAGGATTGAAGTAATTATGCTATCTGCTATTTTAAGTAGATGTAAAAAAGGCACAGGTCAAACCCTTCTTTCCTCTTGCACAACCTGAGGAGTAGAATTTCCATTGCCAAGTTGAGATTGAAAAAAAGCTAAAGTATTGCAGCTTTGAGCAAGACTGAAAAACTGGTTTATAATGGAGAGAGTGGTAGTCACAAGCTGAGACAGAAGCTCACAGAAAAAGCTTGCTGACAGCCCGTCTACTCAATGCACGCAATTTTAACTGGTAGCCAGTGTAATTAGCTTTCAGTGCAATACAGCATGCTTCAAAAATTCTCTGATGCGCAGCCATATATGCTATTTCAGAAAGACCTGAACATAAACAGCTTGTGGCTATTTAAAGCAGTAGGAAACCTTTTTACCTGCCATGGCCAGTAATGTTACAACCCAGAAGTGTATATTGTAAAAAGCAATTACCTGCCCTAGCTAAACAGACTGACCAAAAAGTTGACTGCAAGCTTCCTGCCGAAATCCTGACAGTTCCCATATGGGCAGCTTCTTCTGAAGTTACCTTAAGTATCTTCGCTTACCTGCTCAAAGGCACTAAACTGTTCAGAATATTTGTTAGTTACGCTGGCAGTCGAACGCTGAGTGCACCATAATTCACCTGGAATGTCTACATGCAATGGGTTCATCTGAATGCCTGCTGTGGGAGTACTCATCAGTTGGCATTCTGTAAAATTTAAGGTTATGTTAAATCAGAGGGTTTTGCCTGATACTAGAAAACATTTGTACCTGCTAAAACTTTCTCAGAAGTTTCAGCTCACTTTTCAGATTTTTTTTCATGTACATCTTCTGTTCTCACAAGAGCAGAACAGCAGTGCCAGGTGAGAGTTCTGGTGCAGCGTCACCAGTATGAACATGCATTCTACCTAAATGCTTTGGACAGGTTAAATACAGAGTGTTTCTGTATTTAATTTCTTCTTCCTCTGTCCTTAAGGTAATACTGTACTTAGCAGCACATTCTTTAATCATAGCAGCTGGTGGGAATATCAAAACTAGTCCAACAGTAAGGTTCAAAACGGTTTTAATATTAGAAAAAAAGACTAACAAATTTAAAAATAAGCCAGTTAATACAAAAGAATCATGATACTACACTAATGATTAGCAAAGTAATACGGACAGGCCAAATGCAAATCTTCTGCCCCACAGCCTTACAAAGCAAGTATTTCTACCTTCCAGGTTAGTGCTTATGCTGCAGCAAGAGGCAGGAGTTCTTTTCAGGAAAAGCACAGAAGTTAAAGGACTTGGATTTTACTTTAACTGATTAAATTAGCATGAGAATTCAAGTTCCTAGATCACAGGCTGGAGCTTAAAGCCAGACAGCACCTGACTAACCCCTCTGCCACCTTCATTAACTGTGCCTCAACGTGTCTTCCAGAGGTCTTCCATCCTTTACGTTAAAAATGGAGGGAGGACAAAGTAAGCAAACTGCCTGGGGCTTCAGAAGCTGGATCCATCATTATCAGATGGAAGCTTCTGGCTCTCAACCAGGTATTCAAAGCTGAAGCCTTACATGCTGTGTTTAGCAATACCATTGTTCTAGTATTCTGCAAAAAGTCAAAATCCCTTTGGTTACACATGATTTGAATCATCACAGGAGTTTAAGCCTCAGGACAATGTCCAGATTTTAGTTGTCTACAGCCAGACCACAGTATGACCAGCAAACTATGGCTCCCAGGATCTTTGCTTGTATTGACTCTAATGCCAAAAAAAAAAAAGATGCAAGCAGCACTAGTGTCTTATTTTTTGCGTTTTGAACTAAGCCAGTCTCCCCAGGGTAGCGTTTTCTTGCCCCTTGACGTGCTCCTTAGGGAATGCAAAGTCTGCACTTGTTGTAGACGCTTGGAGAGCTCCTGGTCACAGGCTTGCTGCAGAGCTTCAGCTTTCTGCTTGTCCCATCTCAGAGCCGAGGCCAGGGCTTGTGTGTCTTCTTTCAAGACGAGCTGTAGCAAGACAGATTTCTAACAGTCTTTTCTACTGATACTCCTCCACCACTAATCCCTTGCCCACATTAAGAACAGCAGTAATGCAACACCTGCTCAATACCGGCAGTTCGGTATTGAAGATGTTCCCAGCTTTCATCATCTGTCCTGTGGGCTAGAGTATCTGCAATATTCTAGCAATACTTGGAGCTCGAAGCTATATTCAGATGTTCAAAGGAACAGAAAGCAGTTACTTGGTACAGCAGGGAAAAGCAAAAGGAACAAGTTCATAGCATTAGAAAGAACACACTTTCTAATGGTTAAAGTTTGCCTAGACTTTCCAAACTGGGTTTATTTACACTGTTTTCCAAAACAGGGAGGTTTTCATTTTGGTTTGGGATGTATAAAAGAAATGTAGCTAGATGCATCTGCATACAAAAAAACCTTGCTGGTAAGACAGCTGAAGCACTGTATGACTTGGCAGAGATCAAAACCAAAATTATTTTGTGGCTTTTCAGAGGACAGACTAGAGTACTTGGAATAGTGTCGGCTGGCTACTGCCAAGCAGGGGGTAGTGTTACTGAGGAAGAGAAATACATTACATCTCACCACTTTGAGACTAAGGTATATTTACGTTACAGCCTGCAGAAGCAAGGACAGCTTCCCCTATGACCTCTCTCTCCAGAGGGAGAGATTTGCCAGACTGTGGTTGTATTATTCTCGCCCACCTCTAGATCTTGGCTGTCTAAGCAGAGCTCTGGCGCAGGTTTCTCCTTCAGAGCAGCAAGGATCTGCTCACTCAGCGCTGTTTTGGCTGAGGTGCCTGTACTGCTGGTACCCGTGTCAACCACATCCATCTCGTTTCCTGGTACAGCCTCAGGTTCTGAAAAGTAGCAGAATCATTACAGCCCGTGACACACGCAGAACAGGAAAAGTGGCCTGGGCTGCTTTGATGGTTTTCAAATTAATAAAATGTGCATTGTATCTAGGTGCATCCTCTAACTTAAGAAATGCATAGTGTTAAGGATGACTACATGCTTTAAGCTTTCTCCCAATATTCTACTTTTGGGCCATGTGGGAAATGTGACATAGCAGTGGGAGAACTCCTGGTCTCACCCAGTCAGAGAATTCTTACACTACACCAGCTATTACATCCACCACATTAACAGCTGCTAAGCGAGTGACTCACTCCAGTCCTTTACTCTGCCTTATTTATTCCACTCAACTATTTCAGGCATCTCTGAAAAACGCCTTCTCCAGCATCCTAATGCTCCCTACCTGCTACTTTCCTTAAGATACTGTCTTCATGTTTCAAGGCCTCTAGGTAGAGTTCCAGGAGCTGTCTTGACTGGCGTTCTTCTTCTCGTCTGTCCAGCACCTGCTGCAGGGTGTCCTGCAATACTTGGATTTTGGTTTCACTTTGGGCAAGTTCTTCTGCCAGGTCTGCACGTGGTACATCAATAAGCACCTTAAAGCAATGAGAGTGCTCCTGTTACAGGGACTGCCTGAGGAACTCACTCTGTTACGCGGATTACAGCACAAAGAGCAAGCTGCCTGAAGGACAGAGCCTCCACCTTCACGAAACCCAGCGTGTTTCACATGGTTCCTTGTCAGCCTAGGTACAAGAGGCTGTAGTGGCACTCCACCAGCCAGCATTCTTTACCAGAAACCAAAAGGCATCCAGGAAGGTGTGGAATCATGTGCATTTTTAACAGAAATCCCGACAAAGTACCACTTCTTAAGAGTGCATGGGAATACACAAAGGAAAACCAGTAGCACTTGGGAAGCTGCACACTGCAAGAGGATGAGAAGAGGCAGTTGTGACCATGCCTCACTACAGACAAGGGGTTAAACAGTCAGATACTTGAATTAATCAGCTCTGCAAACCGACTGCAGTTCTTCGAACCGCTCTGGAGCAGCCAGCCTTGGCCTGCTGCTCAGCCTTCCCCTCTGACCCGTTACACAGGGGTCTGCTTTTAAGGAAGGAGCCCACCTCAGGTCCCATTTGGCCAAATCTTGACTTTTTGCCCTCCCACTGCCAGGACTGGAAAGACGTGCTGTGGGGGACAATCAGTGATTAACAGCATTCTCAGACACTTCCGACTCTTTCCCCTCAAGGAGAAAATGGACTCGAGCACCACAGCCAAACAGGAGCAGCTGAATTAAGCTTGAGATCTCATTTACTTGTTCTGTTCTCTGCCATCTACCGAGATAAATGGATGATGGGCAGAGCCAAGAACAGCAATTAGAGGTTTCCCCACTGTACCTGGAGGTCTTCTTCAGACATCAAGATGATATTGGACAGGTCATCCTTCAGCTGCCTGGCCAGCTGCCTCCACTTCTCTGCAGCACTGTCCACTTCATCCGCAGACTCTGAGAGCTGGGCTGTTCCACTGTCTGACACAAGAGTCATTGGTTTCATGGGTCATTCCCAATCTACCCGAGACAGCCTAATTTCACTAGGTGTGTTCCAAACACCCCTCCCCTTCCACGCTCCTGCGCCCACAGAGTACCTAAGCTTCTGCTGGACCACTTCTCATTGCTGGCCAGTACCACAAACTTGGTGTTAGGTGGCAGGCACAAGAAGTAATCTTCATCATCCACAATGGTGCCATCTTCTGCCAGTACTAAGGTGATGGGCTCCCTGGCCTCGTCAATAGCCAGAATGCCCCTAGCTGCAGAACAGAAAAAATACTTGATGAAATGGCAAAAGTGACTTACGCGCTGCCTGTTTTATTTTATTAAGGGACAAGGCGCCCTTGGTAATTAGGCTAGAGCCCAGGAGCCATCTCCACACAGCTCTGCGGGTCAGCTCTTTTTTAGCATGTAAGAGTTGCCCCTCCAGAAATCACAGAATCACAGAATGGTCAGGGTTGGAAGGGACCTCTGTGGGTCACCCAGCTCAACCCCCTGCCCAAGCAGGGTCACCCAGAGCAGGCTGCACAGCACCGCGTCCAGGCGGGTCTGGAATAGCTCCAGAGAAGGAGACTCCACAGCCTCCCTGGGCAGCCTGGGCCAGGGCTCCGTCACCCTCAGAGGGAAGAAGTTCTTCCTCACGTTCAGCTGGAACTTCCTC
>Ga0065711_1050001_pt1 | contig 11035 bp, 14 predicted proteins | sample Hoacrofraction12_FD_59098 | JGI IMG/M metagenome (GOLD analysis project Ga0065711, IMG submission 59098) | Hoatzin crop microbial communities from Cojedes, Venezuela - Epithelial fraction 12 v2 (version 2) | ecosystem: Host-associated > Birds > Digestive system > Esophagus > Crop | place... | reverse complement strand
CAGTGCTCCGTCACCCTCAGAGTGAAGAAGTTCTTCCTCATGTTCAGATGGAACTTCCTCTGCTTCAGTTTGTGCCCATTGCCCCTTGTCCTGTTGCTGGGCACCACTGACGAGAGTCTGGCCCCATCCTGACACCCACCCTTGAGATATTTATAGGCATTGATAAGGTCCCCTCAGCCTTCTCTTCTTTGGGCTGAACAAGCCCAGCTCCCTCAGCCTCACCTTGTAGGAGAGATGCTCCAATCCCCTCATCATCCTCATAGCCCTCTGCTGGACTCTCTCCAGTGGCTCATCATCTTTCTTGAAGTGGGGAGCCCAGAACTGGACATAATACTCCAGATGGGGCCTCACTAGGGCAGAGTAGAGGGGTATTACCTTAGTTCTTATGACAAAGATAGTTTTGGTATCTGTCAAATTGTGAGTGCCACTCTGTGAAGGAACATGTTTTCAGCAGATAGCAGGGCATGCCTGGCTGTGGCTTTGTGTCCTTCTGTTCCCTGTCCTGCAACCATCCTGTAGTTAGTCTTCCTCCTTCCTGGAGGGGCTGGCCCATTCTTCCCTTTCTTCCAGTACTTTTTTTCCATTCCCCAGTCCCACTACAAGTTTTCTTCAGAGTTCTTGGCTCCTCCAGATTCATCTGATCTCACAGTTGGAGCCCTCAAAAACAGCAGTGTCCCTACCTTTCACAGACTGTCTGTGTCCCTTTTGTCTGCTAGTACATGACTTCCAAATGCTCTTAGCCCTTCATCAACTTGCAAATGTCTGCCACCACCATGGTGTCGCAGACACCGGGGCCCTTTATACCCTGTCTCTGGGTTGTTCCACATCTCCAAAGAGCTCACATCTTGTGTGTATTTCAGCAGCACCAAACACTGCAGCAGATCCTCTGCTATGGGTTTTAAGCTTTTAAACACTCATCCCGCTTCTTCCTCTGTAATTTCTCTGTTGTACAAACCTTCCTTTTTCTCATCCTCATTCTTAAGCACATGGAACTACCCACTTCTGTGCTGCTTGCTGCTGAAAACCAAGCCATTCTAATACTCCAGCTTACCCACAAAATGATTTTTCTGCTCTTGCGCTTTCCTTACAAGAACTTGTATTCTGACTTCTCTACCTTCTGCCTGCATGACAGATGCTCCCAGTCCAAAAAGACCCAGCTTGCTTTTCTTCAGGGTCCTGTGACCTACAGTTGCTCCTTGCATCTTTCCTGTGTTCTCCAAATAAGTGTGCTATGCTTCTAATGTATTCATGACTGCTGAGCATTGACATCCCCATAACTTTCTCCTCTTGGACAAATTCACCCCAGCTCAGACCTTTAATTTGCCTTTTGCTGACTGACAAATCCCTCTAAATGCACACCTTCCCCTTTTTTCTCTAGTATTTCACATTCTCAGTAAAACACTCCATTTTCCTTGCTCTCACACCAGCACCGCTGGACTTGTCTCGTTTTCAGCCAGACATCACTATACATCAGTTGAGCTTGCAAGTTGTGGTCTTGTCAGCCTACAAGAAGTTTTAAGGGATGGTCCTGGGAGGATCACCTGATTTCTCCCAAGATGGCCATTTTTACACTGATTCTCAGGCTAGGGAGGGCTAATCTATTTACTAAATTGTGTATCAACTTCATGTTTATACAGGCTTTTAGCTATGGATTTACAGCTACCTAGAATGGGGCCATTACTTTGAATTCATCACTCAAAGCCCATTTTTTTACATTTTAACACTTTTACAGAAGAGGGAAATAATACGGCCCAGGCTTCCTCTAGGGACTACATCACCTCCTACAGCTACATTTCTTTGACGTTGAAGAGAATTTAATGTTTCAAGTGGTTATGCCTCTGATTAATCTTCCTTTAATTGCCCACTTAACTATGCGTGATGCAGTGGGTCACATCAATTTTATGGTTATCAGAAGATACTGTGTGATGTGAAGAATCATGTCTTACTCGTTTGGATATTCCGGTAAGATCACGCTCAACATATGAATCATTGTATGTTTATGATATAGAGAGACTGTTTCAGATGTTGCACCTGCTCTTTCTCCTTTCTTGATTGGGAGGTGGTTTTGTGAAGCAAAAACCTTTGCGTGTCCACTGTCAGGTTTTTGCTCATCCATGTGCTAGAAACTACCCAAGGCGGCAGTCTGTTGTACTGAATTTGTGACAAAGATCTGGGCTATGGGTGCAGCATCGCAACTCCTCTATTTGCCTTTCTTGTTTTAATTGTTACCAAATTTACTTTTTTTTGTTTTAGCCGCTAAACCTAGCTTTTAACTCTGCCTTTTGGGCAGTGTTTTTACAGAACATGAAAGTCCCTTCATTAAGGCACCTTTGAGACTTCATTGCTTCACTACTCTCTTTTATTTCATTTAAAATCACCCATAAACACAGAAAGTGGATTTTTTTGTGTGTGTGTGTTTGTGGAAGTCCTCATTTTTTCTAGTGAAGGCCTCCCAGGGGGAATACATGTTCCCACACGTCTAAGTGCCTGTGGTTGCAGGGCTCTCCCTCCTGCTGGGCTTCCCCCCTTGCTGAAGGACACCCCCTGAGTCGCTTGCTTCCATTTCCAGCAGAGACGTCATCTTCACTTTCAAACAGGGGTCATCAGCTGAGCACTGGGATAAAGCTTGAAAAACCAGGAATATTTGTGTAATAAAGAATATAGTGTTCATGTCTGTGAGGAGGAAGAAAATCACCGCTGGGAAGCGAAAAGTGCATTTAGGTAATCAAGATGAGCAGTACAGCAAGCATGTGTTTAACATTTCAAAGGGAAGAGTTAGGCAACAGTTTATATACTGCAGTAAAATCCTCCATCTTCCCAAGGGCAGTGCATCTACCTTAATTTTTAAAATATCTGAAGTTTTTCTTTTGTTATGATTAACTAGCTTTTAAATTCAAAAGAGGCCGTTTCCAATGTGATTGGGTACATCGTACCACAGGTCTTTGCCTAAACATTCTGGTATCCGTGTTTGTGTCCGGTCAAGCGGATAATCCTGTTTGCTAAGGACATCACCCTTGCTCTCTTGATACCATATAAAGTGCTGTGTAAACACCATTGCAGCAGAAGACTGAGTATTTGTAAAAAATAGTATGGCAGGCTTACTGCAAGAAATAAGATGTGTGCTCTTCTATGAAGATCCTCAAGTCAGTTCCTGAGAAGAGGACCATCTTTGTCCTGGCCTCGATTGTCTATGTGGTCGGTCCCAATAGGCTAAAGCTTTCTCTGGAAGGATCTTAGATTAAAGCCTGCAGCATTTCTCCTGTGCTTCACAACCCTCAGCAGAGCCTCTGCGGGTGAACCAGAGAAAGGGTGAGTGAAGCAGAGCAGGCACTGCAGGACCTGCGCTATTGTGATCCAGCAGGATCTCGTGGCAGCAAAGATACTGTTTGGGATGGTTTTACGGGTGTGCATAGCTACTCTGTTTCCACAGCTGCTATGTAGAGATCAATTTATCCCAAATGCTCTGGCAAACGGTCAAATAGCTGGACATACATATCTATGGTATAGCACACGGAAGGAGACTGCTATACAGCTAAGATCTACCAGTGCTATGTAGGCAGCTTAAAAAGGGAGACCTTATTCTGCCAGGAGTGTTTTTCCCTGACCTGAGAGAGGTAGTAAGCGTCAACCACCCCCCTAGAGTATTGTGCATAATATAAATTGAGATTATGTCAGCGGCTGTCATCTCTTGGGGCTATACAAGTAGCCTCTCCTCCCTGGGAGGAGAGGGTGGGTGGCTTGCTTTTTGGGTCAAAGCTGGACATCAAGAACTAGGAAAAAGCAGCCAGTTCCCAACCCTAGGGAAAGCTTAACAAAGCTCAGCCCGTGTAGAGACTTGTAGCCCAGATGAGACGCCATTCCTGTCCCTTGTCATAGCACAGAGGAGGCCAGATATGCCTGCCAAACCTCTTTAATTAACGACAGACCGAAACTGTGGCAGCATCTTTGTTGCAGGGAAAAGAAAGCATGCATGCACATGTAGGTGTGCACGTGCAAGGAGTGTAAGGAAGCCAAGCTGACATCTCCCCCATACGTACATTAGATCAACTCTCATCCCTGGTGATCCCCAGAGCAACAGTATTTTATGAGACCGAAGAAGTCACCTACAGCAGTGAAAGTAATGAACCCAGGCCAACCACAGTGCAGCCTTCTGCTATGGTCCAGGCAGAGCACCCCAGAAACAAGGAAATGCGGGTCCCATGGAGAAAGCATGCAGCCTCTGCTCCAGTTGCCACCCATCGCAACTGCGGAATAAACCACTGCCTCACTCGTGTCCCACTTCACCATCCCGGCTCAGCCCACGTGGTTCCAGGCTGTTGTAGGACGGCAGCGTGGTCACTACAGCCTCAACAGTGAAGCGGTGTGGAGCACTGAGACCTGCTGCCTCATCTTGGAAAGCAGTGTTGTCATGGCTGTTTGGAGGGGGTCCCGGTGGGGAGAGCTGCTGCCGGGAGCGGAACCAGCGTAAGGCCAAGATAAAGGTGATGGCGATGAAATCCAGAACCAGCTCTGCAAGCTCCATCACAGACAGGACAGAGGAGCCAAACCAGAGACTCCACTGGTTCCCAAGTTGGGAGAGCAGAGTCACTACCTGCAAGAGATGGAGAACGGGCAGTGAGGATGGCCCTCGTTACAGCCTTTTGCCTCCCCACCTGCTCCACCCAGCAGTGCCCCGTGGCACTGGGAGGTCCCTCCCACCCTGCTGCAGGAGAAGAGACTGGGTGGCCAGCAATGCTGCTGGAACAAACGCCTGCCAATACAGAGGGACATCGTGGGAACGGGTGGCTAGAGAGGACGTTGGCAGTAAAGTGTGTACCGTGAAGGCCGGAGACTCCCCACTGGTCTTGTAGTTCCACTCCTCAAAAAAGATATTCACTTTGGCAACTCCGTTCCTGTAAAAGAAAGATGGGGCTCAGTAACCCTAAATCTGCAATCGCTGCATTTCTTCGCCAAAGCTTCATTGTCTTCTCCATCCCATTCTGCCCCCGTCCTCCTCCCACATATACCACCCAGGGGGTTTCTCCCTGCCTCCGCAGTTCCCTCATTCTGCACTAAATGCAATCTTTGGCACTTACAGTGCACTTCTGAGACTGCGCTGTGAAACCCAATGTTTGTGGTGTCCTACGCTGGCTCAGTACAAGCTCCCGTGTGGCTCTCCTTCCCACCCTTTCACCAGCCCTTACTGTGACTCTGGACCACATGGCAGCAGCCTGGGGCTTACTATTTTCATACTAGCGGCTGACATTTTTCACACTCTTCACCTGGATTCCCAGTCCTTGCTGAAGTCTCAGTTTATCTCTACTCTGACTCAAATCCACTGGCCTTGTCCACAAGTCCCATGCCTAATCTCTTCCCGTAAGTGATTTAATCTGAACTATGACCCCCTGACACACACACACACACATTCCCCTGGGATGGTTTCTGGCTCAGATGCAATCTCTGTTTAGGGGCTCTCACCTCTTGGAAGTGATATTATATTTGTTCTGTTGTGAAAGCATGTAAAAAACCCAGTCCTGAAACGAAAGTGCAATAAATTGCGTTACGTGACCACAGTCATCTCCTGTAGGTTTAGTACCATTTGAGGAAGGACTGAACGGGAGTTCGGAGCAGTGCTGGGGAGCCAGGAAACCCTCTCCTTACCTCTGAGACAGCAGAAGGCCAGCGGGAGTATCCAGCTGACAGCTGGTATTCTGTCATTCTGGAAGACAAGAGGCCATGTTAGCTGTTGAAGCTGTAGGAGCCACAAGGCCAGGTCTCTCAATCCCCAGGCACACCTGGAAACTCCCTCCCATGCTGAAGTTCTGCCCACTTCCCACTGAGCTTCTGCACAGAACTCAGGAGCTCACCCCCAAGCCGACACTGATGTTCCTCAGCCATTTTGGCTTCCTGATGGGAGAAATGTAATTTTGGGTCGCAGCTCAGCTATCGACTCAAGCTTTTGCCCTAGTCAGTGAATGCTTTCCAACATCTCTAGGAGTTCCCAGGCTACCTGACCAAGGATCAAACTTACTTGCAAGGTTTCCGACATTTGTGGAAACAGCGCAGCTCGTCAGCTTTGAATTCAGCCAGGAGTTTGTAATAGCAGTAGCCTGAGCGGCAGAGAAAGTAAATCCAGGTAAGCGCACAGTATCTGTATACAAAAGGTGATGTGCAACAGCGAGGGCAATCCAGAGAAGGTTTCCTTCCACAAGCCCAGAGGGACCAACCATCAAAGACAAGAGTGTCTTTCGGATGTCCCACACCAGGAAGCTCACTGAAGACAACGAGGAGATGTAACAGGACATGAGGTGGACCAAACAGGTTCAGGTGGGCATGAGCTTTACCATTCCTCCTGTCCACTTACCCCAGGCCACGTGCTTTGTGTAGTCACAGTACTCTGCTCCAGTGGGTAAGGGATAGAAGTAATACGCACACCCACAGCGCTCTACCATGTTGAGCTGAAAGCAGGAGCGAATGCAGACCTGGAGGCATATGAGGTGGAAAAGGTTGAACCAGGGAACCAAACCCACTGCAGCCTGTATCACATCATACTATTAACAGCGCCCACAGCCAAGTGTGGCTGTTAGGGAACTGAAGCACTTCAGGAAAGCAGGCAAACGAGCCGGCACAGGGCGAGTGACAGCGAGTTACCTGTTCGGTGTAGCGGGATGAGTACAGATTTTGCACTGGCACGTCACTGCCATCCTCTGTGCAATCACTGTAACTGCCCCCAAGACGCTCTGTCATCTCCTAGAATATCAAGTAGTCATTACACAAAAGAACTGGCACTTTGCTGTCTTCCTTCTACACTTCCATGCCGCTCGCTGCTTGCCCATCAGGACCTGCTTTTTATGCTTTCCTCTGGATGCCAGCTCCCCCTGCTTCCCTCTATTTCGTTGTTCACTGCTACGCTTCCATCAAATCTTTCTCGTCTAGTCCAGTAAGCTCCTCTTCCTTCCCCTCCCTCCAGTCCATGTGATTAACCCTCTCCCTAAACAGAGTCCATGACAACCCATCTGTATCTATCATCTACTGAGTTAATCCTCCCCCACTGCAGTTCGCATTCCCACGTCCAAAGCTCTTGCCCCAGCTGCTTCCTCACCTTCCTCATGCTGATGGAGGTCTCAATACCCGGACGCACATTGAAACCCCCATCATCCATGAAGGCTGGCTCATTCTGATCATGGACCATAACCCTGGCTCCTGTCACCGTGGACAACAGAGGGATGAAATCATTCTGTTCGGTGCGCACCACCAGAGAGAGACCTGAGGGAATGTCAGAGAGCAAGGGATGTCACGGCTGGCCATCGTGCGGGAGAGAAGAGAGAGCAGAAGGGTTAGAAGTGAGTCTGTAAGAAAGAAAGGAAGAGAAACATCAATCAGGGCTGCACTAAAGCTGGGAAGCAGTGGAGGGTAGCTGGAGGCCAGAGACAAAGCTGGAGGCTCCAGGAGAGGCCAAGGAAAACTGGATTTCTTCACTGTGCCTTAGAAAAAGAAGAACAGGCACCTGAGAGAGATTTCATGGAGAGACTTGGAGCCAAATGGAAGAAAAGCCAGAAGGTTGGATCTAGGAGGTTTGGGAGCACAAACAGGTCAGTTGCTGTGAACAGGGAAGTGGAGCAGGAGAAGGTCAAGACCGGGCTCTCAGGAGCACAAACAGGGGACTTCAGGAAGGGCCAGCACAGGTCGAGAGGGAACAACGAACGTAAGGATCAGGCACTGATGGGAGAGAGAGAGTTCAGCGGGGCAGCAGCAAGGGACAGCCATCTCTGCACGCCTGTAACTCCTGGGGAAAGCAGGGCTGAGCTGCTCTCCTTACTCACCAAAGAGTGCCTCTCACCCACCGTTATTGATCCCAGGCAGCGAGGATGTCCACAGGCTGCTGCTGTTGTCGTTAAAGGTATAGCAGTTCCCATAGAAGGGATGGTGGAAGTGGGTGTAATTCCTGAGACGGGAACAGAAACATTCACAGGGGGTGAGAAGGGCTGCCAGACCAAGGGGAAGGGCTTTCCAAAAGGAACAAATCTGTTCTCCGCCTGCAGGGAGAGGGGCTTACAGCAGATGGGCAGTATTTGTTATGTAAACTCGCTCGAACCGGGAAAAGCAATTACAATGTGCTGTAAAAAATGTCCTGGAGCCGGGCAGGTTTTTACACCAGGTTTTTCATACTGCTAACTCTTGAGAGCCCAGATGGGTTTTAGCAGTCTAGTACTGCTGTATTGTCTTCTTAATATTGACAAAAATCTTAGCTCTTCCTGCCCCTTTTCCTTCCTTGCTTGTGGGTTTCATTTCACTACCTCTCTGGGGTTTTTTGACCATAGTGGCAGGAGAGAAGTGGGATATTGTTTCTACTCTCTTTTTCTAACAACTCTCTCTTTTCCTCCTCCTGTATGTGGGCCGATAAGTACCACTTCGCCACTGTACAGAGCAGAATAAAGAGACTTCTACACTGTACATCTTTGCCCACTCTGGGGTTTGGACCAGTATAAATATTTGTGTAAAACCTAGGGAAAGGAAAAACCATCCTCCGAGGTCCACAGTTTCACGTCACAGAATCTGTGACCCTGGTGAGCACAACCCACAGGAAAGACTCATGAGACACCGTCTGAGACGACAGGAACCAAACAAGGAACAATCCCACCTTGGGAAAGAGGTTCTCTAACGCGCGTTTCTTGAATTCCCCTCAGACCCAGGCATGAAACATGGGTGTTGTTAGGAAGACACGGTGGGATGCTTCCACCACTTACGCCTTGTCACATGTTGCTTCATTGAAGCGGCAAGCATAGATGAAATTCTCAAAGTCAGACTCATCCAGGGCTTTCGCATCAGGCACCTGAGCCAGGATATTGATATAGTGAAAGCTGTACCATTCCCGCACGGCATCCACCCCTGAGGAGTACGCCTGATGGAAACAGTCGTCGTTGTTTTCACTGCACTGTTAAGAAGAGAAGGAGAAAACCAGCTACGTCAGGGAAGTCTTGTCCAGGAGGCGAGGCTGTGGCTGTGGATTAGCTGTGCTCCCTCAGCACAGGCAGGAGATGAACCCTACAGAGTGGACCAGCTCCGCAGGGCTCCTGCGCTCGACCAAAAGGTGATCAGCAGGATGGGGAAGAGCAAACCCGGGGCAGCTCCTGGGTGGAAGGGAAACACCAGGTAAATGAGCAAGGCTGAGTAAAACCCAGGAGGCAGCGAGCTGCAGTGAGGTGTGCAGGGTGATCTGCTGCACATAAATTTTACGTGGTACAAAACCAGAAGCTTTTGATTCTTTCGTGGAGAGTCTTTCCTTCAGGGTGTGTCCAGAAAAATGTGTGTGATCCCGTGGGAACTCTACTTAACTGGCAAGCGATTAGCTTCAGTCCTTCACTGCCTTTTTAAATGCAAACACAGCTATCCCCAGGCGAAGAAGCTGCTACCTAGGAGCGAATGGGACCACGACCATATTTCAAATGGCCCACAGCCATCCACTACTTTCCCCTTCGCTATTATTGGGCAACACTGTGGCTGACGTTAATAAATGGCTCTCCAAAAGGCAACTGCAAGGCTGATGCAGCTTTCAGGAAGGTCAAGGTTCCCTGCCCTACCTAGGAAAAGACGGGCACTGACGTGGACAAGTCTCCTGGGGCCCGCATGAACAGGGACAGGACTTGGAGAACAGGATTGCAATGGGCAGAGTATTAAGCTCTACCTTTATCTGTAATTAGCAAAAGCCAGTGCAGATTAATCAGATTAATTAATTCTACGTAGGAAAAGGCACAGCCAAGGATCTAACAATAGCTACACAGAGGCCAGAGTGGGTAAGACACGGCGTATCTAGGGATCTCACCAGAACAAAGCCAATTTTCCAGTCATTCTTGTCCACTGAGGGACTGTTTTCTGGCAAGTTGACTAAATTATCCCGCTTCTGCCTTCGCAGCGGATGGCGCTGGACATGATGGAGCAGGCTCCTTGAGCTACGCTTTCGCGTGGACAGCGTGGACCAGTCGCTTCGTGCCAGAGACATGTTGTAGTCATAAAGGTCTAGCAGTGTCTGATGGGTGATTTGGTCCAGCTCATCCAACTTCTTCCGGATGGCGCTGTATCTACAGGGAGGGGGGAGAGAGGAGCCTGCAGGTTTAGGGCCGGATGCACATAAACAGCTCTGAATAAGACACACGGCCAAGTTTACTGAGGTGATCCAGGCCATTCCTGCCACAAGCTGCAAATCCAACCCCTTGCTGGAGGCTACCATCCTTGTAGGAGAGAAGCGAATGTGTCTGCTTTTGCCCTGTGGCAGTTCACAGCGTGGCCCCGCTAACACGCACCACCAAGCAGAGCTGCCTAAACTAACCTGCCTTCCTCTAACCCCCCCCCCGCAGCAGCAAAGGCCTGCCAGAAGCGTCCTTCCCACCGGCACTGCCACAGAAGGGGACAGTCAAGGACCACGAGGAGAACAACAGTACGCGCTCTTATCCCACGCCCGCAGAAGTCAAGGCGGTCGAGAGCTCCAGGAGTCCGTTTCTTACCTGTAGGGATTGAGGGTGCACAGCGTCACGGCTGGGAAGGTCAGCCTGTCCGAGTTGAGGTTGAGGTTGAGGCTGACAGGGTAGCTGAAATACTCCCTGTAGAGGATCCCGAACTGCCAGTACATCAAGCCGAAGGTGAGGAAGAAGAGCACGGACCAGAAGGCTGTCTTCATCTTGTTCTTTTTGGAGCACACCAGGCGGATGGCCCCGTGGATGGTCGTGTTGCTGCAGAAGAACTGGAAGAGCTCCTGGTAGGAACTGTAGAACTCGATGAGACCCTCCCGCTCCTCTTCTTTCTGCCGCCGCTCCTCTTCTTGCTTACATTGCCCCGTTTTCTCCCCTTCTGGCATCTTGCCTGCCTTCGCCCAGCCACCCTACAGCACAAATTCAGAATTAGGGGGGTCGCCCTGCAAGACCACGGCTCCGGGGAAGCTGCTCCCAGCGCAAAACCTTGCTCGCCATCGCCGTCTGCCCCAAACCTGGAAGCCCGCACCCCCCTCCTCCCTCACCCCCATCCCAGGTTGCAGACCCCCAGCCCTCCCCCCACCCACAGG
>Ga0065711_1050000_pt1 | contig 11035 bp, 7 predicted proteins | sample Hoacrofraction12_FD_59098 | JGI IMG/M metagenome (GOLD analysis project Ga0065711, IMG submission 59098) | Hoatzin crop microbial communities from Cojedes, Venezuela - Epithelial fraction 12 v2 (version 2) | ecosystem: Host-associated > Birds > Digestive system > Esophagus > Crop | place... | reverse complement strand
GGGCGGGGGCGGACAGTGCTTTCTTTTCTGCCTAAAAGATGTTTTAAGCCTTTTGTTGCAAAATTTGATCCAGGTAGCTCCCCAGAAGCAACGCCTATCCTCGGTACTCCCCAGGCACAGCAGACAAGCCTGTCACAATTTCACATGGGAGACTCTTGAGCTCCATCTTCTGGAAAACGTGGGACGAACCTGCTTTTCCGGGCTGGTTCCCGGGAAAGCTGGGCGGGTTTGGGGGCCGTGGGCAGCTTAACCTGGCAGAGCACCGCGGGACTCCCTTGCACCCCCTTTTCCCACGTTCTCGAAGGAAAACCAAAGGCACTGCAAGGCGTTTGGAAAATACAGGTACAGCTCTAAGGCAGGTACCGCCCAGCAGCTCGCTTGGGCGAAAAGCCCTTTGGATTATTTTGATGCCGACAGCGGCGTCGCGGGTGGGTGGAAATGGCCTTGCAGACCCATTGCTCTGAGTTTGAACATTGGCACGAGCAGGTTTCCCCCAGCCAAAAGTGAGCACACATAAATATCTTTAATTGTGGTTTTCAGCCAGTTGGATGTTTTCTGTGCTTTGGCTTCATCGAGCTGTGGGTGATTTAAGCACGCCTGGCCAGCGCCGACAGGCTGTTTCTCTTTGTTACAGGAAAGGCTGAAACAACACTTCAGATTATAACCTTACCTTGATCTCTCTTACTCAGCAACCCGACTTTCTCTGCTGATTTCAAAGCTGCACCACCAACTGTAAAACTTTGTTTCTTCTGGGCCACTTCTCCCAGGCCAGGGAGAAGGCAGCCTCTCTCTACCCCAGCCCCGAAATACCACCCAGCCGAGCAACATAGGCTGAAATGCTGGCACTGGCTTCACCAAGCTCCACCACGAGATGTCCTGGTCGCCGCAGCCTGCTCCCTCAGGGACCACAGTGCCGGCAAACCTAGCCAGAGGGGAGGAGAGGGAAGATGGACTCCAGGGCATCCTGAAGGTGCTCAGGTCCCAGCTGGTGCCTGAAAATGGTTTTCCTGGTTGTAATCTCTGGAGCAGGGCTGTTGTCCTTGGGCACGCAAGGGCCAGCACTCACCAAGGTACGGAGCCAGCCCTGGGGGATTTGCAGGCATTTGAGCATTTTTGCTCCATGGCACTGTGTATTTAGGGGTCCCTTGCCCCCTGTGCACTCCACGGGGCCACAGCTGAAGTACAGCATGGGTGCACAGCACCAGCAGTGCGGGCAGTGCTGGGCCCAACAGGGAGCGAGAGGAGCCAGGATATTTGTAAAAAACTTCTTGTGGCGGAGACAGCAATACACTCAGTCCTCCCCCTGGGACGTGGCTGGAGAAATGCATTTTAATGACTATATTAGTGCCCAGAAGCACCGAAACCTGAAACAGGCACATCAAAAAGAGACATTTACTGCCTAGAAGAGCTGACTATCTTAGTACAGGAGGACAGTGGGATATGATATGGGCATCCACAAGTCAAGAGATGCTACGCCCTTATTAAGCTAAGCAAGGTTGTTTGAGGCTGTTTAAGACAAAGCAGGTTTTATTTTAAATATCTGACTTTCATAAGGGCTGGGTGGGAGCAGGAAGGGAATGTAATGCCATTAAAAGAGATGTGGATCTGAAATTCCATTGAATTCAAGAAAAATTTAGGTTACTCTGGAGGTCAAGCAATCCAATTTCCTGTTCAAACCAGAGTCAACTTCAAAGGTACATTGGGGTCCCACAGCTGCCTGAGACCTTGTCCAGCGAAGTGTTGCAAATCCCAGGGGTTGGAGAGGCCACATCCTGCCTGGGCGCCGGTTCCAGCACGTGGTCCTGTCGCTGAGACATCTGTTTTCCCATTTTTCCCATGTGTCTGTGGAAAGTCCCTTGCCGTAGCTTGTGACTAGTACCTCTGGTTCTGTCACTGTACATGTCTGAGAAGTCTGTCTCTGTTTTCTCCATAGCCCACTATTAATTTGTTACTGAATTTCAGAGAGTACTCTTCATTCAGAGGAAAGGTGGAGAAGTAGTAGTAGCTAGGATAATAACTGTCCTGTCAACTTGAAACATTTTGTTTTCTTTGTTTAGTTCTAGAAAAAAAAAAAGAAAAAAGAAACAAAGCAGTGAATTCACTGCCTGAATGTCAACAACAGTAAAATTTAAGCTTACCATCAGCCTCATATTAATTCAGTGCTTTCACTCTCAACAACATCATTATGGTATTGTTTGGAAAACAACTCCACTTCCACTCACCAACCTGGGGGGACTAAAGCTCTTCTGATACAGAGCTCTAATACTTGATCTGGGGCTAGAGAATCCTTTAGCACTGCCCTGACTTGAACACTTCATGAAAATATGTGACTTGCAGGAGAAATCTGGGTGCAAATGGGAACCCCTGCTTAGAATGCATTTAATTTAGAATAGGTGCTCACTGTATTGACATTGGCAATGTTATTCTGATTTATTGTGAACAAGTTGTCTTATGGGGAGGTGATTCTGATTTAATATGATCAAGCATTTGCAGAAAAAGAAGTTCAGTATCTCAAGTTAGGTCTGAAGGCTAAAATGAAGGGAGGCTATTTTGCAAGGAGTTTATCGATTGCATGTATGCAAAAATCCTGTACCGAACAAGTGCTGGATGCATTAAAAAATCTAGCCCATTTGGACAAATAATCTCTGCATTGCAAACGCCACAAGATTTTCCTCTCAAAGAAGAGAAGGAAAAGAGAAAAGGGAACTGGGTTTTTACAAATACCGTCATACTTTGAGCTATTGCCAGGAGGCTATTGAAAGCTGTAGGTTCTCACAAGACAGGAAAAATCAAGTTCATCCGAGAACTGAGACACAGAACACATTCTTTCTTTTTGGTTAACAAGACGCAAGGAGTAGATTTTTCCGTCCTCCCGATTTTGACAACTTTCCCTCAAATTGGGAGCAGCTAAGCTGATCAACATTCCCCCAAACGGCTCTTGGTCCCCCAAGGCATTCCTCTGATGCTCCCCTGCTCACAGGACAAGCCGCTCAGCGCTGGAGGAGAAGCGGTGCGTCCTTTCTAGACCTGCTGGGAAGACGGGTCTCGTGTTCTGTTTTACTGTGTTTTGTCTTTTGGACTCTCAGTGTTGGCTAAGTGTATGTGTGTAGCCCCAGCATAGGGTATGACCCGTAAGCACAGCCATGCCACAGATGTTATTAACAAAATGTTCTTATTTTCCCAGCACCCTCAGGACTATGGGATAAGAGCAGGCCTGGACAGAACATCGCTTAAAGGCAGGGATGTGAGTACTCCTCACCTTTTTTTAGACACCCACCTGTGCAGCTGGGCAGCAAGATCAGACTCCTTTATCAGAATAACAGCAGGCTCCCAATTAAAACAGAATTTGTCTTTTTCCTTCTCAAGGCACGCTGCTCCTCAGGCGCTTGAGGAATGCCGGCGGACTGGAGGTGTCTGGGAGTAGCGCTGCGGAGGGCGGCCAGCGCGGCCCAAAGGGAGCGGGAGCAGAGCTCTGCAGCCCCAGGAGCAGCCATGGCGCTGGCAAGCCTGGGAAGAGGCAGATTTTCTAAGGCGGCCTGCCCTGAGGGAGCTGCGGCCCCGCGTTCTGGCCTCAGGCAGAGAGAGGGCCGGGGAGGGCCTGCTGACAGCCCCTCCGAGGGGGCGGTGACCCCGGGACCCTGCAGTGGAAGCTGGAGCAGCTCTCGCGGCTCCTTGGTGCCCTTGCCTTGCCACCCAAAGTCTGCAAACCACGGGGCCCTGCCCGCTCTCCCCGCAGAGAAGCCGAGGTGAAAGCCACAGACAAGGGCGCTGCTGGTGCCATCCTTCCCACAGCAGCCTCCTCCCTGCCGGCCGAGCCCCGGTGCCCGCCGAGGGCTTGGGCGCCATGGCCCAGCGCTTCCCTCCTCGCCCGGCTGCGTCAGGTGGGAAACGAGCTGTTTGCTGCGGTACAGCAGCCGGGAATGTGGATTCTTCTAGACCTCTGAGGTGTTTTTAATGAATTTCCATGACCTGGGAAGCCTTCTGGCAGCAGAGGCAGGATCGCTTCCCTCGCGGACGTGGAGGTTTTCTGTGGCCTCACACACCCTTAAACACCAGCACTTTGGTGAAGAAGAGCCGAGGAACACATTTCCTTTTCCCCACAGCATGCATCCACCGATGATTGCTTTTCCAGAAGCAAGCAGACCCAAAGGAAGAGAGATTCTTAAAATGTAAAATGTTGGAAAGGAAGGCTCCTTGCCTTTGCAGTTCCAGTGCACAGAAATATTCCCCACTGGTGAAGAAGGTCGACAGGAGGTTTCAGCCGGCGGCTGAGGTAAAATTTCCCCACCCAAATCCTATCTGGTGTAAACCACTCCTGCTTCATCTAGAACCAGAAGTCTGGAGGGTCAGGAACAACGAAAAGAAAACACCCAGGCAGGGAGTAATTATTTCTTCTAAGGAAGACCACAAAAAATACATTGCACTCTCTCCCCACACCCCGTTTTCTTAAGAATAAGTTTCAGAAAAAAGTGAAAAAAATTGCAATGTAAAAGCGACCTCCTTTTTGCATCATCTGCAGTCTGTGCTGCCTGGAAGCGCCCTGGGAAGCGCACTGCAGCGGTGACCCCGTCCCCTAACACGTGTGTTTCCCTCAGCAGTTCCGCTACGTGCAAGTTGCTTTTAAGTCTTCCTGGTTTTAGAGCACTAAAAGGCAGTTTCTAAAAGGCAGTCTTTTGCCTTTGCATTTCTTTCAATGTCTGTATTTTTTTGCTCTAGCTATATAATTCTTCTCCCTTCTGCTTTGTTAGTTTTTGCAGTAAAGCAGCATGCATGTTTTCCATTACATATATCATTTCAAACATAGAAATTTTCAATCAATTTTGTATATCCTAAGTCCATTTGAAAAGCAGCATGCCTTGCTTGAAATCCCATTTTTGTAACATTCAGAAGCAACACCAGCAGTTTTGGCTACAGTCGTTTTAGTTAATTTTTGCTTTGATTAAGAAAAATTTATTTCCCAGAGTTATGTGTTTGCACAAAAATGCAGAATACAGAAAGGGCCGATATCAACAGAATGACACTGGTTTTGCAAATTACCCTGACTGCAAATATTTATCACTTGAACATCTGTCAGCCGTACTTCCTTGAAACATTTATACTAAATTTTTGCTTCATGCAGATGGAAGGAAAGGTGAGGAAGGGAGCTTAGAGGCAAAATTATACAGCATAAGAAATACAATCTAATCAAGTGTCTAAGGTACATGGATATTAATTTTACCTGCTGTTCTTTCGCAAATAATGCTCAAGGCTTCCTGTGTTTTTTTAAGTTTCCTCCTCTGTTGCCTCAATTCAAGAGGCCCAAGTGGAAAGAGATGCTGATACATTTCTGAACATAATTTCAAATAGAGCTAAAATCAATACTTTTTTTCAGTGGAGCCCAGATAACAGCAAACTCAGTATTACTGTTTATATGAAAAAATCCACGTCTTATCAAAACTCGAGAAGGCATGCGTGCACCTGGGAAGCAGTTGTTGAAGGAGCCAGTCTGTATCTGCTCCATCCCAAGTGATCCAGCTGTTATCCAGCTGTCATCCGTCTCTTGCGCAAATTTTAACTTCAGTCCCTATGGTCAAAATAACAAATGGCTAACGAGCTTTCATCCCCTGTTGGAAACGCAATGCGCTTTCAGCAAACATCTTTGAAAAGAAGGCATTAACCAAATGTTCAGTCATTGAGGAAAAGCTTGTCCTAACTGAATAAAACATGCAAAAATCTCCAGCATGTCACCGACACTGCAAGCTGCAGCTCGAGATGCTCTTCTGGCTGTTGAGGGACAGAGTTTGTAAGCACCATATGCCAGGTCCTTCAAGACAAACATTTGATAGGCTTAAGGAGATTTCTAGGTTTGCTGTAAAGAGAACCCGTGAATGGCCCTGCTGGGTCAGACCCACGATCGTCCAGCACATTGCCGCTGGCAGTGGCCTGCAGCAGATAACTAGGGAAGAGCGTGAGACCTGTGTGACAGTATATGGTACTCTCCCAGTCTCTGCTTGTGTTCTGCCCCTGAGTTAGAGGTGTTTTCTTTGCATTTAATAGATCTCAATGGATTTTTCTTCTGTGATTTTCCTTCTTCAAATTCCTATAGAGATTTGGGGTTGTCAGTTGTCTCTCTGCCATACCTGCTCCAGTGACAGGTGCACAGCCTGCGCCAGCTGGGCTGGTATGGGTGCTTCTGAGAGGACACAGAGACAAACCAGCCTTCTCCTACAGTAACAGCTTCTGAACAGTTGCTGGCAGGATGTTTCTGAGCATCAGAAAGGCAGATTGGTGTGGCAAAATCACCACCAACCAGGTGCAAATACACTAGAAAAGATATCCTAGGAATAAACTGTGGTTTTGTTCAGAAGCTGAAGGCATGTTTTAAATTTCACAATGACCTTAGGGCACGTAAGGAAGACCAAGTCCATGAACGGCCAAGCTGAGGCAAAGCACGGTCAACAGAATTGTCCCTCTCTCTATGACTTGAAGGCAAAACTGGACTAGGAAACCATGTTCTAACTACAGTACGCATGCCCAGCTAGGGGACAAGGCATGGCTGTAAAAGCAAAGGGTATCTTCTATTGGCATCTGAATGCCAGTAGTTTGGTATTTTTTTCCCAGAAGCACGCTTTTGAAAGCTGAAAGCCACTGTGGGCTAGGCAGAGTTTTTCCAGCATGGAGTGGAAGCACATGGCCAGATTCCACAATTCCCTTTTTCTGTCAGAAGAGTAGTTCATGGACAATTTCTGACTCTGCTTTTATAATAGGGATACACCAAAACAACAGACTCCATCCTCCTTTATACCCACAGCAGCTCTTTGATTTTATCATAGTGTTGATTTATAATGTTAGAAATTCCAGTGTTAAAACCAGGAATATATGATATTTCCCAAGTTCCCTTACAGACCCAGCATATTCTCCATAGCTTTGAAATCTGCTGCACTTGTGGAATTTTTTTTTTCCCCTACATTTTACTATTGCGACCCTTCGTTGATCAAAAGTGCCCAGGTGCACTTGGTTGAGAACTAAACCGTAGTAGCTGTAGTAGCAGTATCCAAAGCTGGCAGCTCCTTGGAGAAGGAAGTTCTTCTGAAGAAGTTGCCCAAAGCACCCTGATGCTCATGGCTTCACGTTTGCTCTTGGTCTGGGCAGTGTAATGGTACTGTGCTAAGGACAGCCAAGGCTCTACACAAAATTTTGAAAAGTGGCCAGTAATGTTGACTGTCCCAGAAGGCCTGAGTTTCTGGAAGAAGATGCTCAGCATTTTTTTAAAAATTGTATTTATGTGAGGCTGGGTCCCTGAGAGCATGAGTAGGTCTTGGCAGTTCATTTTTGCAAGTGAGGGTTTTTTGGATGCCAGCTCAGCATTGTACTGAACGCAACATTTAGTATTATGCACTAGTCATGGAAAAAAAATTGCCTTTTAGGGTTTTTTCCCCACTTTATTATTTATGGGGAGTGGAGTGGGGGTGGGATGTACTAGACCTGCACCTTCTGCATAGCCAGAAAATTTTCATTCTTTTGTTATTTAAATTTCTGACTTATCTCCAAACTTAACAACTTGCTATACTCATCCTCACACACAATTGATTGTTGATAAAAATATGTTACTGAGGAATTTGCTTTGAATCTCCTCCTTATTTTTTTCTTTTTAATATCACTAACTTTTGTTTTTTGCATGCCTGCAGATTCTGCAGCATAGGATGTCCTCCTGTTGTCCTTGTTTCTGATCTTAAAAAAACTGCTCCATCCCTTTTCAAGTGATTTTCTTCTATCAGCCTGCAAACAACAAAAGAGACTTTAAAGATAAAAGGAAGAGGAAGCCAGATTCACTTTTTAATAGTCTGGGGACTGGACACTATTCCCTAGAACAGTGGAGTTTGATGGCAAAAGCCTAGAGACAATTGAATTAAGCTCACACATGTAATGTCTTGTTCCCAAAGGACAGCCCCAGGTGGACTTTCAGCAATGGTCTGTTGCTAAAAAGATATACTTTTTGAAAAAACAGACATGATCTGGAATCAATATGATATTATTCTTTCCTTTTCTTGTTTTCTACTTTGCTGCTTTCATCCTGACAATACCGTGACCTTCGGAGTCACCTCTGCACGGATCCTGCTCCCTCCGGAGAAGCAGTGGATGCTCTGCAGCTGTCTGCTTCTTCCCCAAGGTTGGATAACAAAAATCTCACATCTAAACATTTGTATCTTCTGGTTTATGCTTTTTCTGGCTGAACATGGAATCTGTAGAATCCTATGCATTAAAAAATAATGCAGATTTAAACTGGAGATTTTAATTTTGAATGTTCCCTTTTTCTCAGCATACTACTGCTCCATTTATTTGCAAGAGCCTTCCTAGAATTTCCTCTTTTTAGAGAGGTGCTGGTGCCCCCTGTGTTCATATTAGCTCCTTCAACATTAGCACTTCTTTCTTCACAAATGTGCTTTCTTAGAAAGCTGGGGTTTTGCTTAACATATGATGTACTTCAACCTACCAAAGCAAACATTCAAAGCCATTTTCTAAAAAAAAAAAGAACCCTAAACCCCTTACACAATAATTTACTGTTTGTCTCTTCTGACGTAATCTTCTTGGATTGATGGTCTAACTTCTTGAAGAAGAACATGTTATCACACTGTTTAGGAATATTGCAATTCTGCATCAATCAGCCTGCAGCCTTTTTTTCACCTGGAGAACTAGGCTAGGCCACTGGAAATAAATGCATATTTTTGGAAACTGTTGTTCTAAACATGACAAAGCAGCAGTATTCAGTGCTTGTATACAGCAGAAATTGAAGGTGCAGGATGATATGATCATGCTGCAGTTTTCATTTCCTGCAGAAAAATAAACTACGTACTACAGATTAGAGACATCAGACAACATTTAATACATTCCTGATTGAAGAGGTCTAATGATCAAGACAAGCTGACATTATGCCCTGAAGTATAAGATTGTGAACGATTTAAGGGCAGAATAATGTTACGTTGGGTTGCTCATGGGCCTGTTGTCAGATGATATGTTCTGGCTGTGGAGATTTGAGTTACCTGAGCCATCTTTATTACAACCATAAAAAAAATGAGTTAGAGTAGGTTATGTCTCCCATTCGCTGATTTAATGTCAAAGCTGATGCTACCTCGGGTTGGATGTCTTACTGTAAAAGACCTGGTGACCTATATTTTTTAGCTGTTAGTTGTTTGCAAAACAGTAGTCAAAGGTGGAATTGATTCTTCCACATTGGTCAGCAAAATGCTAAAGACTTGAAGAGCAGATGTTCTCCTCAGGTCAAAGCAAGAGCTCATCTCTTGAGACACAGTAATGCTGGGGCTACCCATGCTGGGTACCCAAATATGCTCTCTTTTTTCTTCTGGATACTTTATCCAGGTAGAATTTGGGCACCTCCACCATCTGTCTGTTTCTTCTGGGACAGTGACCTCCTCCCTAGGGCTACCGCACAGCCATTCAAACCAGGCACCGTCCCTCGGTGATAGCAATGGGTGTGATTCTCCCGTGAAACGCCACAAAGATTTACCGTGCCCACGTCTCCGGGGAGTGTTTGGCCTCGTGTTTGCAGCCAGGGCTGCACTTCTGCTCCACGCAGAGACCATGCCCTCAGATCAGCGGTGGTGGCTCCAGTGCTTCCAGGGAACAACGGGCTGGTGGTTGCTCCCCCAGGCGCATGCTGTGCTTCCAGAGATGATGGGAAGGATGGTGGCAGCCTGAGGTCATCAGGCAGTTTACGTTGCAAGCACGTTAAGCTGCAAAAGCATGACAACCCTTTTTTACATTTCTCCTACAAAAACATACCTAATACACTTACAGGTATTGCTACTGAAGGTGATTTTATTCTTAAGATGGTGAAAATCCCAAACAAGTAACAAGACAAGTTTTGTTCCAAGCAGACCCATTTCTATTCATTGTGCTAAGGTTTGGGGTCAGATATGCAACATCTTTACGTGCTAAAGATACAGGAGGTGGTTGTTGAAAGCAATAGGAACCAACAGCAAGGTGATCTAAAATTGTGCTCAGAATGGGCACATCTACGTTGGCAAGCTCCTAAAAACTCAAAAAGCTGGATGAACCTGGCCCTCAACACAGACAATACAGTGAGCAGTAGGGATTGTGATGGCTCACACGCATTTTGGCGGAGCGCTTGAAGCGGGTGAGCTTAGTCTAGATAGCATTTACGCCTTCCTAAGAACTGTTTTAGCTGCATACTGCAGGGAAGGAAAAAAAAAAGTAAGTATCTTCTGGCATAGCCAAAACAGGGAGTTGTACTACATTTCCAGGGGTTTTTAAGATGCTGTAATGAGATCAGCTGTTGAGATCATGTAAAGAAAGGTCTGTGATAAATCAGTACAGAAAAACAGCCTTGCTGGGTTTCGGGAGCTCTGCAAGTTTTGAAGCAGGGCACATCCTCACAGCTGGCTATCAGCCTCACGTGTTTGGGGAGGGTCAGCGCTCAGCCGCCTTCGTGCCCCCTGTTAGCGGAGACTTGGCTTTGTCAGCTGGGGGGCCAAAAGCCGGCCCGCCGCACGCTGCCAGAGGGGCAGCCAGAGAGCACAGCTCCGCGGGTGTGCTCTGGTGATGCTGCGGGAGCTGGCTAGGAGGGGTCGCTCCCGTCGCTCCCACTGGGTTTGTGCTGCAAAGAGGGCCGAGGAAGGCAGCGGGGTGAGGGGTGCGGTGGGGCTGAGCAGCCCTGCTCTGCCCCAGCTACGGCCTCGCGTCCGTCCGTGTGCCGTGCTTAGCATCACCTCCAAACGCTGCCATCTGAGATGGCGTACAGCTCTGTCCTGAAGGCAGAGCAGCTCTCCCACAGCCTCCCCCGTTTCTCTTTTGCCTCCTTAATACACTGTGAGAAAGAGTTAACTTTATTCATAAAATGTAAAAGATCCTGAGACTAGGATACTCTCTTTTTCCTGATACTCAGCTTTAAGCAGTTCAACGCAGCTGTTACCGTAATGCATTCGCGGCTTGCTGAGGGTTGCGAACCTCACGTACAAGAGGCTGTCTAAAAGCTTGTGCTTAAATTTCAGAGCTGATAGTTCCTTTTTTGTGCTGA
>Ga0065711_1010722_pt1 | contig 11035 bp, 7 predicted proteins | sample Hoacrofraction12_FD_59098 | JGI IMG/M metagenome (GOLD analysis project Ga0065711, IMG submission 59098) | Hoatzin crop microbial communities from Cojedes, Venezuela - Epithelial fraction 12 v2 (version 2) | ecosystem: Host-associated > Birds > Digestive system > Esophagus > Crop | place... | reverse complement strand
GACCTTTTTTTTTTTTTTTACTTAAGCAGTGATTTGTCTAACTACCTGCCAGTGAGAAATGCAACCCTGTATGCATTTAGCTGCACCAAGCCACTTTTTCAATGCCTTTGTGCATTTTGCTTCTTGAGCTTAATCACATGGCATTAAAAATATCTTTGACTCGGAGCTTTCAGCGTCTTTCATTTCCTATTTATATGGATTGAGATAAACTAAGCTCCTCCGGTTTGAATAAAATGTGAAAACTAGGATGAACTTTTTCCACTTTGTACTGTATACAAAAACTGTTAGTAAGAAGACAGAAATTGTATTTGTAGTCCTATTGATTATAATATAGATAGACTATGCAAGTGGTGTAAGATTCATCTTGCTGTGTCTGTGGTCAGTGTTTATGTACATTTTGTAAGTCTTTGCTAAACACACTTCAAACACATTGCTAAACGCTTTCCTTAATTGTTTAATTTCTTATTTTCTTCCTTCCTCTGTTTAGACTGAATTTATACTTCAAGTTTTTTATTGTTAGAGATCCATTTGAAAGACTTATTTCTGCATTTAAAGACAAGTTTGTGCACAATCCTCGGTTTGAACCTTGGTACCGGCATGAAATTGCTCCTGGCATCATTCGTAAATATAGAAAGAATCGCACAGAGACCAAAGGGCTACAGTTCGAGGATTTTGTGCGCTATCTGGGTGACCCTAACCACCGATGGCTGGATGTTCAGTTTGGTGACCACATCATTCATTGGGTAACGTATGTGGAACTTTGTGCCCCCTGTGAAATCACGTATAGTGTGATCGGACACCATGAAACTCTGGAGGACGATGCTCCGTATATCTTGAAAGCAGCCGGCATAGACCATCTGGTATCATACCCCACGATTCCACCAGGCATTACAGTGTACAACAGAACAAAAGTAGAGCGGTATTTTTCAGGAATTAGCAAGAGAGACATAAGACGCCTCTATGCGCGCTTTGAAGGCGATTTTAAACTCTTTGGTTATCGGGAGCCAGATTTCTTGCTTAACTGACACCTAGGATAAGCTCTGAAGAAGTGTCTCGTGGATTAACCTAAACCTGCGTAAATACCAGCTGCAACACTGAGGGAGCTGGGAATGACCATTTGTTTTCTAGCTTTTTGATGTTGCTCCATTTTTCAGTGAAATATTTGTCATATGAACAAGCAGGGGCTTATAGTTGTTGTTTACTGGCCATGTTTTCACTATGTGACATTGCAATCTGTTAGGAGTGAAGTCTCTGTTACCTGAAAATACAGAATTCCACTTCTCCCCTCTTCACTCCAGGAAAAAAGAGGGACAACGAATGGGCTATGATCTTCCTCTCCCAGACAGAATGCCATTTTTAAGATATTAGGAAGTATTTATAAAGATGGCAATTTCACTGTAGGTTAATTCTGATACGTGGGTGAACTTGATGATTCATGCTCATGAGGAGGGCATGTAGTCTTCTCCCATGAGCTTTGAAAATGAGAGGCCAGTACAGGACTAAAAATTGATTCAATGCTTGACAAGTAAAATCATCTAGGTTCTGTCATATGGCTGCTACAGTAACAATAATGCTGATCTAATCCCATTTTTGTTTGTCACAAATCTAATTAGACGGAAGCTTTAGAGGTGTTAAAAAAGAGACTGGTTCCAGAGCCCAGTTGTCTTTGTATTTTTGTCAAGTGTTTGCTGTACTTACTACCGGTCTATTAAGCCTCATAATTCTACTTTTGGTTTTCAAAATATTATTTAACTCCTGGCTATGTAAGTTACCTGAGAACACCAAGTGCAAATGGAGCATAGAGGAAATATGAAACTGCTAGGGAAACTTTAAGGAAAATTAATTTAAAGTAAAGTATTAATTGTATTTGCGAAAGCACATTTAGAGATGCTCTCTAAATATTACACAATTTAATTTTGTCTTCTAACGGTTAAGATTAATATAAAGAAGCCACAAAAGCAGGATGTCATATAAAAGAGCTGCTAGAGTTACTTGGGTTAATGATCTGCCTTTTTCTTATATCCAGCCTTGCTCAATGTTCAGTGCCTCAGAGAACAGAAAATTTACCCCCTCTGAAAATTCATCTCCCTACTGCTAGAGGAGACAGGATGGATCCCTGATTTTTTTGGTGGTTCACTGCTGTGGTGTCCCGACTCAAAAATGCCCAACATTTGTTTTACCAATGGGGTGAGTTGGCAACTTGCCAGCAATGTGAATGTCGCTTAAATTTGTGTACCTGTTTTATGCATTAAAAAAAGAAAACCAGAACTGAATGGATGCAGCCATCATAGTTGCCTGTGCTTGCATTGTATCTCATAAAGAGCAGTCTTGTTTGAGTTCACCAGCAATAAAAATCGGTGCGCTGCCACCTCATCCTGCAGGTCATGGCAGGGAGAGACCACGTATCTGAAATACAGGAATTGCTCTATCACAGTGAGCACGTGAACTGTATTTTTTATATCTTAGTCCTAAAATATTAATTGTCAGATCAACATAGTGTTGCCGGCTAGAAATGCTAATGGTGGCCAGTGCTATGGAATCTGCTCCTAAATCCAGCCACAGTATGGTTTTGATAGCTTCCTGTATCAACACAAGGAAGCGTCCTGCACTTGTGGAAAAGGAAAGCTGTGCCAGGCTGACGTGTGCTGCAACCCACAAAAAGGAAGCCCTGTTCTAGCTGGAAGCGAGTTCAGAGAGATCTCAACAGACTAATTGAAATAAGGGAGAACCATTAACTGGGCATGGTTAGCAAGAGAATAGTCCAAGGTGGCAAAGTTGAAAGGTGGGATTTTTTATTTTTTTTTTTAAAGCAACGATTACAGTGCCCTAACTTGTTAGTTCTTAACCAATGATAAAAAGAAGTTAACAGCTCCAGGTTCTTCTGTGGTTTTCTTAGTATGGGAACTTAGCAAAATGTACTGTTAGATGCATTTTGGAGCTAATGAGCTGATTGATTACCTCTCTGCCAATTCAAAATGTAACAGTGTGAATAATGTGTAATGAATTCAGGCCTTAAAGTTTAATTCTAATAAAGATAAAGTAGAATTGTTTTCCTCTGAAAGCATAAGCTACTGATCACACAGAGTGCCAATGTATGTTTTTATTTTTCTTGGTAAATTACTTAAAGTATCCATTGCTTAAAAGTTGACAGGTGTAAAGTGCTACGTAAATATTAAGTAATAATATTTTTTTCTAATAGCTTTCTCTGTATTGAGTTCTCTCGGGCATCTGACAGCAAATATGAACAGAGCTATGGACTGCCGTAGGCAGAGGTGTGTACTGCTCTCCCAGCTCCGTGCCTACACGCTTTTCAGGCTGGGACTGGAACGCTCGGTACCATTTCTTAAATTCAAACACAAAGCTTCTCTTTTCAACGATACCCTCCTGAGCTGTCTTTTATTTCTAGAAGGGTGGTTTTTTTTCCTCACATGGCTCAAGTAATGATGGTGTGATTTTGGCATGGCTCTTGCGGAGACTTGGACAAAATGAAAGCCCTTGGTGAGGTATGGTAGGGTTCTCCTTATCTCGGTCCTGTGCAGGTAGGGTGGCCAAGAGCATACTGTGTCGGGGAGGAGGCTCTTGCCCTGCTAGTTGCGATTAATTAAATGCTTCTGTTTTGTTTTAGCTTGATTGTACTCTATACAAGGCTTTTATAAATTTAGTCCCAATGGCATGCATGAACATCATTTGGCTGTTAGGATGTCATTTGCATACCACTTTCAAACTGTAGGTGATATTTATGTCATATTTTGGGAGTTGCTGGCCCAGGTTGTTACTTCTCTTTTCTTATTGTTGTTGCAGCTTCAGAAAACAAAATTACATCCTTACGTTGTGCATATCTGTTTCTTTTTGTTGTCTCTCCTCAGCAGCTTTTGAGTCCTTTGGCGCATTTCAACCACATTTTACAGAGGAAAGTTGAGTTTTTAGGGATGGTGAGTTGCAGTAATCTTCCTGAAAGTAGAGGAGGAGAGACCCATTTTTTGTCCATCAGAGAGTCCATGCTGTAAGATAGCTTTAGGGAAAGTACAGACAGGAAACCGAGCTCTACAGCTTCTGCTCATTGTGGAGCCTCAGTTTGTCATGGACTCCCTTCCCTAATGCTCCAAGTCTTCCCTCTGATCTCAGTTAACAAAGAGAGAAATCATGAATTAAAAAGTATTCTATGGGTCTGTTATCGTCATGTTGCATATAAAATGAAGGACACTTCTAGATATCAGCTGACTGGGGTTTTTTTGAGCTCTTAGGGTTTTTTTTTTTGTCATGGTAAAAATGGATCTGGAATTCACTTGCATGTGAACCACCTTTAAGGGCAACGCCTGTACCCTTTTAACTTCTGCACACAGTGCGCTGTCACTGGTGTGCTTTCTGATGACATGCTGTGAAGATGTTTTTCTGTAGTTAAAAATATGTGTGCAATTTTTTTTATTTTGGGAACTATTCCTTCAAAGAAGGAGCAATTCAAAAATGTCCTGAAAAAACGTATTTTTTCACGATAAGCGTGTTGTTTTCCTATTCATGCTCAGATGCTGCCCTGTTTGTGCTGAGGGTAACAGCCCCCTGCTGCTACCTCTTGTCTCTGTCCTCAGATCAAGGAAGCCATCAGACAGCTCTGGCTTTTGTGTAGCATTACTTTTTCCTTGAGGCGTTAATAATTTTGTTGGCTGGGAAAGCCACCTTTGATCTTATCTGTGCTCCAGAAAGTTTGCTGAGAAAAGAGTGATTAGATAGGGATTGTTTAAGCTTATTTTCTCAGATGAAAAAGGATGTCTCGTCAGTGTATCTGCCTGTATCTGATATCCCTTAATTGACAGACAGAGGCTGAATGATCTTTCTGCTTAATGGCCTTACCGTGATTCACAGTAAGCCCCCATCCTAATATTACAGCAATGTGAAGGGACCTGGAAGGAGGTGTAAATTCAGCATGTTCTTATTTTAAATGTGAGGGGGTAAAGGAAACTTGACACAGGAGTTGGGCCCTGAAGATCTATCGTGGCTAATTGCTTGTTACTTGTCATCTGCAGAGGCTGGTGCAGTTTCTTTGTGGCCTGCGCTTGGGAAGATTTATGTGAGGTAGAAAGAGGCTTGTGGGTGGTGGAAAATTCCTCTTCAGCCCAAGTTAGCTGTGCGTGTTCCTGGGCGGCTGCCGTGGGGAAGGTTTTAGCAGGGGATGATCCTATTAGCAGCAAAGCCTGCAGTGCTGGGGCTGGCGAGCAGAGTGCCTCCCCGCTGGAGGGGGAGCGGGTTCGGCTTGTGCCGGTGTGCACGGCCGACTTTGATGCTGCCTTGTATAAACCTCTGGTTTTGTGCTTTTAATGCTGTTGTGTGCAGCTGAGCTGTCGTCTGGCTTTCCTGCATGTGGCAGAAGCCTGAGGTGCCTCATCCCGTCGCCGCCGGAGCAGGAGCAGCGTTGGAAGGCCTGCAGCCTGTTTTGCTATGCAGGAGGGGACGTTTCCCTTCTGAAGCGAGCAGCATTAGGCCTGCAGCCACGCAGCTGGTGGCAGCAGGCTGGTCTAAGCGCGGAGGTGGTGCTGTTCGGGGCTAGCTGCTGCAAAATCATCGTTTTCCCTTCTAATCCAGGCAGGAGTGAAAGGGAAAAAAAGACATGTGTTTGTTTTGAGTCATTAGCGGGAACTGCGCTGATAGAAATTCCAGGCTGGTAAACCTTAGGAGAGCAACACTGAAAAAAGCCATGAGCAGTTGCTTTAAAGCTCCCCGGAGATGCTGGACTCCAAGTTGAAGGAAAGTTGCTGAAGCTTCATGGGAGGTGTTAGAGGAGCGAGCGTGCTCCCCCCGTATAGGATGTACGCATGCCAGGGGAGCAGCTGCTGATGGGACAGCATGCGCGTGGCAGGCTGAAAGCACCAAGCATCTGCTGTGGGTGTCTGTTTGAAATCACAGAAAGGGAGGGAAAAAAAAAGTGGAAAGGAAGTAACGAAAAAATAATCCTGAAGGTTGCACACCTGGGAATGCAGTACCCACCTAACTGCCAGGAATACGCTGACCACCCTGGGTGCATAAAAGTCGTTTCTGAGTAGTTTGTGGGACAAAAGCAAATCTGCAAATAGGAGGGTAAACGTTGACTGTAGCACATCTGTACACACTCTGGAAAGGGATTTAATACTGAGAACCTAGCTAAGGCTCTCAATCATGCCCAAGTAAATGGATCTCATCTAGGAAAAATGTATAGCTGTGCTGGAAGCATACAAGGAGAAGAAAAAGCCCTTGTGGAATAACAAGGTCTTTCAACAACTAGATGTTACGCACCTACTGTGATTTAAGAAGTAGGAACATTTTGACTTGTAGATCTTTTTTCCTCCTGTCTACAGACTCTGTTTTATTCAGTTTTCTTTCCCATCTCCTGAGAGGTCTTTGGATGATACATCACATTATGACCTGTCATTTTGCGCTTGTCAGAAGGGTAGAAGAGGCTGTAGGAAATAAAAAAATGTTCTCCATAATTTTGAGGAAACACAAAGAGAAAATTCGGGGAGTTGTTACCAATCATGAATGACTTGTGGCAACTGTGAAGCATCGAGTTTGCATGAGCTACTTCTTAGGTGTTTCATGTGCTGGTCAGGAATTCACTTATGGAAAAATTACCGCTGTTCTGTTCTGTATTTGGCATCTTTGTTCTTATGCTTTGAATTGCTTCCAGTAAGGTTTTACAGCAAGTGAAATTTGAAATCTGCCATACTGCAAAGCTTCACTTTGGATCCCCCTATTTCACTCTCATTCTACTTTAAGCATTGTGTAGAATAAGGGTTGACTCTTTGCACTTAGTCATTTTCCTTGGTTTCTGACTGTTCTTTGCAATGCTATACCATTTGTGCTTGTGAAAAGGCAGCAAGCAAGAAGACTCTGCGAAGAGCACAGGAGAAGACTCTGGAGACCACAGGACTCCAAAGTGGGACTTTATTTGTATGCCTCTCCACTGCCCAAGCTTCTTTCATCTGCCAGCTCTGTTTTCCTTTCATTATCTTTTCCGTCTAGCTCTTTGCAGTAAAACCCATAGGGGTGTGTTTTTATGATTAAAATTACGGATTTAGAAATGTGTGAGAGAAAAGGGATTATGGACAGAGTTGCAGCAAGCAAGAAAGAAACAACACGAGGGAGGAAGGGTCTTCCACACCCGCTTCCACAGTTCCACACCATTCACTCCATTTTGTATACTCTTGTTTGGCTGCTTCTAGGACCTAGGTTCTTGGCCTTTTGGCTGAGGTCGAGTGTAGCGTATAGTGTAGGTGGGTTTCCCGTTGGTGTGTCTGTTGTATGCGTGCATGCACTTGCTGTTCTCTGGTGTACTCAGGTTAGGCTCTTGCAGGCTATAGACCTTTGTCCCATCAAGCATTACAGGACTGCATAGCAAAGATGCAGCAAAAGTGTTATTTCCTTGCTTTCTGAGCAGTGGCAATGTGTTGCTGTACTCCTCTTGACTACTAGACAGTGTAAACATAGTTTCACTTTTCTGGAAGCTGACGAGTGATAACAACAGTGTTTTAATCAGGTTTTAATCTCAGCACACCGTGTAAATACATCTCTGTGTGACAGCAAGCTACTGCAGTAAATTGTAATTGGTTTTTTGTGGGTTTAGGGTTGACTTAATAGGTTATTGGAAATGCCATTCTGATGGAAAACAGCTTACGCACACTGCTGCTGTCTCCATGTAAGGATCTATCATATGATTGCTTGCCAGTCAGACAGAAATCACTTCATTAGATAGTGATACTTTTTATTGTAATCCTCTTACTGATGGATTTGAGGCTTAAAATACAGCGTGGTAGATTTGCTTTGTGCACTCCTCTCCTGTTCTGAAGTAGTGTTGGCAGAGTTTTCCTACTTCCGTTATTTTGAGGCCTCTTTTCCACAGCTCCTTGTTGGAACTGATTCAGGTTTAAACACTTTCCGTTGGAAAATATGTAATTGGACTCTAGGTAGGCCAGGAGGACAATCTGAAGACTTTAATGAAGAACTATAAGCCAGCAGCGTAACATAGCTGTGAGAAAGCTACCACCTGATTCTGCACACATCCAGCTAAATATTTCCAAGAATGGCCAATAAATATGAATATAGAATCATAGAAGCATAGGTTGAAAAAGACCTCTAAGATCATCAAGTCCAACCATCCGCCCAGCACTACCATGCCTACTAAACCATATCCTGAAGTGCCACATCTACACATTTTTTAAACACCTCCAGGGATGGTGACGCAACCACCTCTCAGGGGGTGGTGACTAAAGCTGTGGAGAGGCCTCACCTTGACCCCATTTCCAGCTCTCATCAGCTGTGACCAGGGGTATCTAGCAGAGACGCAGAAAGGGGCTGCTGGCGTTGGAGTGGAACGAGAGGCCCACCTCCCAGGCAGTGGGCAGAACTTGTTTAGCCCAAGAGAGAGGAGAGGGGGTGTAATTTCTGTCTAAACCTGTGTTGGGGGAAATGAAAGAGTGGGAGAAGCTCACATCCAGAGAAGGAGGGGAGCCAGAAAATGATGCAGTCACAAAGACAAACCAGTCTGAATTGGCCGGGAGACAGCTGAGGCTGGAAACTGGGAGGAGGTTTCCTACCCTGAGGCTCTGTGTCATCGTTTTAGTGTATACAAAGGAAGCAAAATAATACTAGGCTGCTATGCCGCTGTCTGTTAAAGCAGCAGAGGCCTTGACTTCACATCCCAGCTGATCCTTCAGGTCCCATCTCTTCCCTCAGAGCAGTGAGCCATGCCTGCGGGCACGGCAGAGCAGGGCTGGTGTGCGAGCGCTGGGCGATCTGACTGGAGGAGGAGGATCAGCAGAGGCATGTGGGGCCAATCTCACACGGCCACGTGCGTCCAGCCCGGTCTTGTATGCCATGAGGTGGGCATAGAGGAGCTAGGGAAATGTTGTCATCTCCTGTCTCCTTATCTTTTCTAGCTCACGTTAATCATAGTTGGAGATGATGGAAGAAATGTCAGATTTTGTAAGGAGCCAGGAGCGCGGAGTTAATTCCCTGAGTTTGTTTCTCTAGTGGAAAGCTTACGGTGCTTTTCCCTGTCCCTGTTTGAGCTGGATGTCTGACACAAACAGAAGTGACTTGGTAGGAAACAAGAGGGAAGGAAAAGAGTATTATGAAGTAAATTCTTCATTTAATGTTTCTGGGATCCCCGGCCCCTCTCCCTTACTAATTCAAGGGAGAAGCTGGGCAGCACGCTGAAAATAGGCCTCTGCTCTGAATCCAGATATCCCATCCCTAACTGGCCAGACTGACTTGACTGTCAGTGTGGCCCAGTGCAGAGATCCATGCGGTGTCATTGCTTGGGAGGACCTCTAGAAGGCATCGCCACTGCAGGCCCTGCCGATCCCACTCAGACAGGTATCGCCTCCTGAAAATGAATCATGAAGCTTCGATGCACCCCTTCTTCCCCATCCCCAGAGGGAGAATAAGGAGCGCTTTCTGCAGAGGGGAGCTGCCATCGTCAGACATGAAGAAGCTGTTGCTGGGGGGACAACGTAGCAAATAAGCTTTATTGATGACTGCGCCCTGTAAACAAAACTTTTCCTGTGAGTCTGGGAGTACTGCAGATACTTGAAACATGTTTAGAGAAGATGAAAATTTCCTGTGGGAGGCAGAGCAGGAGTGAAATATTAATGACTTTATTATCAGCAGATACCTTTGAAAGACAGTTGTAACCTTTGGGCTCAATCGTGCAGAGTGAACTTGGCATGTAGGCTGCCAGTGCTTACAGCTGACGCAGGCTAGACCGAATACTGTCAGGGGTTTAATTTGATGCATTATTTTAATTTTGCTCTGACACACAAACAATCAGAGGTGTATGTGTTTGCAATCGGTGCAGCACCCTAGCGCTGCAGACTGTGAACGATGCTTTCATTAGCCACCGGAAACTTTAAGATGTCGCTCAGGGCTTTCTTTTTGATGTATTATTGTGAAACGTATGGAGGCTGTTAGGCACTTCAGCTAAAGGCACAGAAAGATTTAGTGTAGTCTCTGTTCTACCTGAGAGGGCAGGCGTGGGTGAGAGTCAGGGAGCCTGGGGTTTCGTGGGGTTACAAAGAGTTTTGCTTTAACGTCTGTGTTATTTGAGGTGAGTTCTGCAAGTGTGACTTGATCCTAGAGCACCTCATCTTCAACTCGAAGGTGTTTCCAAGCGGTTTAGGGTATTTGGCTGAGGCAGTTTCTTTTGCAGGATGTAGGGCTGATAGTGCCAGCTGCAATTAGGTTTCCTTAATGCTTGCTTTATAAACCTCTGCCTTTGATTACTTCTGATTTTCCTGACTTTTTGTTTTGATTTGGCCTGGACAAATGCCAGGTGCCCACCAAAACTGCTCTGTCACTCTCCCTCCTCAGCTGGACAGGGGAGAGGAAATATGATGAAAGGCTCGAGGGTCGAGATAAGGACAGGGAGAGATCACCAATTACTGTCATGGACAAAACAGACNGAACTTGGGGAGAAAAGGGAGTTTAATTCATCACCAGTCAAATCAGAGCAGGATAATGAGAAATAAATCCAGATCTTAAACCACCTTCCCCCCACCCCTCCTTTCTTCCTGGGCTCAACTTCACTCCTGTTTCTCTCCCTCCTCCCCCCGAGTGGCGCAGGCGGACGGGAAATGGGGGTTACGGTCAGTTCATCACACGTTGTCTCTGCTGCTCCTTCCTCCTCAGGCGGAGGACTCCTCACACTCTACCCCTGCTCCAGCACCACACGGGATACAGTCCTCCATGAACTGCCCCAGTTTGGGTCCTTCCCACAGGGTGCAGTCCTTCAGGAACAGGCTGCTCCAGCGTGGGTCTCCCACGGGGTCACAAGCCCTGCCAGCAAACCTGCTCCAGCGTAGGCTCCTCTCTCCACAGGTCCGCAGGTCCTGTCAGGAGCCTGCTCCAGCACAGGCTTCCCACGGGGTCACAGCTTCCTTCAGGCATCCACCTGCTCTGGCATGGGGTCCCTTCCACGGGCTGCAGGTGGGTATCTGCTCCACTGTGGACCTCCATGGGCTGCAGGGGGACAACCTGCCTCACCATGGTCTTCAGCACGAGTTGCAAGTGA
>Ga0065711_1009465_pt1 | contig 11035 bp, 8 predicted proteins | sample Hoacrofraction12_FD_59098 | JGI IMG/M metagenome (GOLD analysis project Ga0065711, IMG submission 59098) | Hoatzin crop microbial communities from Cojedes, Venezuela - Epithelial fraction 12 v2 (version 2) | ecosystem: Host-associated > Birds > Digestive system > Esophagus > Crop | place... | reverse complement strand
GGGGGGGGGGAGGGGAATTTCTAGTAACTTTTACTTTGCTGTTGAAACAGTGGGAGACCCCATGCAAGGTGGCTCCAATGCTGGAGGTGACTCAGATGTCCCACACTGAGCTGAGCTGCAAAGTGGCTCCACAAGCTGAGAACCTCCAAAATGTGCCAGAAAGATGTCTTCTTGGAGGAGCACCTCTGCCCAGCATTGCTTACAAGTCTGGGCTTGATCTCTCTTTTGGCTCTCAACTCCCCAGATGGGAGATCTCCTCTGACCTGCACCTGTGAGCAATCCCGTGCCTGGACCTACTCATTCCCCAAGTCAAATTTCAGTACCCAGCACTGCTTTCCTCAGCTGAGTGGATCTGCAGCTGCAGATGCAGTTCCCAGGGTTGTGTGCATCTCTCGAAGTCACTTGCAGTGTGATGCTGCCTCCTTAATACCCTTGCTCCTATTTTCCTAGTTTCGACCACAGCCATCACCACTTCAACGTTCTTGGCCCAGGACTGCTCTGAGGCTGCCGTGTGCTTCTATTTCCCAAGCTGTAATTATAAATAAATCAACTCTGAGGTTGCCAGTGGCTTGCAAGCCAGTGAGGAATGGATGCTAAATCCCAACCTCAGGTCTCAGTGCTAGTATTAGGGTAGCTTCTGACCTCTTACTGTTTCGGGCTCTTACTATTGCATCTCCACACTGATGACTGTCCTCAGCCACCTCCCTGCAAGAGCTGACGCAGAAATTAATATTTCTCCTCTTTCTGGCAGGGTGCAGCAGGTCTTGATGGGAAGAATGGAAATAAGGGAGCCAAAGGCGATAGAGGTCTTCAGGGGCAGAGGGGGAAGCCGGTGAGTAGTGGAAAAGCAAATGGTTTGTTTGGCAGATAGAAAGAGGCTCTGTGCCTTTTTCAACCTGAAGTTCGTTTCTGCTCTCACACCCTGCATGGCTCATTGCTGGAGCCAGGTTCTTGCTCAGAGTGAGTCTTTCCAAAAGAGAGACGAAATCACTCCCTAAACCTCCTGCAGAAGTCTCTAATGAACATCCCGACCCGATTTTTAGGAGGTGCCAGTCTCTGGATGCCAGCAGAGAATCTGTCTATGTCTTCTAAGTTTTCCCATGTTTTTCAGTGCGAATTTTCTTTTGTTGCTTAACTTGCCCTCAAATAAGGTCTGGCACATGGATGAGGTTCAGCCCTTTCTTACTGGAAACATATCTCCAAAGTGATGCTCAGTGGGAACATGCCTTCACTTTACTTTCTGGAAACAAGCTGAAATCTGATGGTGGTTTTCCTCTTTTGTTATCTCATGAGAGAATAAAAAAAACAGCAGAAGATTTTGAGAGGGAGCAGGAAAGGAAGACCTCACTGAAATTAATGAACATCCTCTAAATCATTCCAGTAATGCTGAAGGATGCAGACTTTGAATGACAGACTCAATTTCCAGGGGCAGCGACCAACACAAGAGCTGAGGGAGACCATCTAACATCTCCACAGCGCAGGTCCTCATGATTATTGCCACTCCATTAGCTCCCGCGCCTCAGTAACATTCACTCCAACACACAGATCCCCAAGGGTCATTTTCAAACATTGCCCAGTGTAAGCTACAGACCCTGTGGCAACTCATCACAGCATTTTGTCCCACTTCACTAGCAGCCCTGTTGCAACCACCCATCTTCTGCAAAGTCATTCCTTGTCCCATGCCAGAGGTGGCTGCATTTCTAGCAGCAAGGTGACCATCATCTGCAAATTTTCAAGGAGCCTCTGATGGTTAAAAGCACAATATAAATGCCAGGTGATGCTATCACCAGGGCTGTATTCTTAGCCTTTCAGGCTGAAAATGGTATGTTCATCTATTTTGTTTTATGTAGGGAGAGAAAGGTGATCCTGGAACCACTGGCGACAATGGGCAGAAAGGAACAAAGGTAGGAAATGGGTGAGATCCTGTGAAATCGCCACTCTTGGACATACTCAAAAGCAGTGTGGGCATGGTCTTGGTCAACCAGCTTTAGGTGGCCCTGCTCGGGCAGGTGGGTTGGACAAGATGATGTAATTCTGTGAAACATTCCATGATTCTGTGAAATAAGTTTGGGAGAAGAGAGGACAAGAACAAGGCTGTAGTGGGACTGATGGGGAAAAATGCTGTGGGCAAGGGAAGAGCTTGTAGCCCTGCACCAGGGCTATCCGTGTGCACACCAGCATTCTTCCTTCCTGTCCTCACTTTGATTTACCACCAAAGCCCATGATCTGCTTTATCCTCAGGGCTTACGAGGGCTCCCAGGACGCACTGGTGCTCCCGGAGCTGAGGGCATCAAGGTGAGCTCAACCCAGCTTTCTATCCTGCTCTGGCTGCCCCATTTCCAGCAGTGTTTCCCACTCATCCCCAGGATAGCATTATCATGAAGAAGCCACCGTAACTCCAGAAGAATTCCCTCTCGGTGGCACAGGGCCACACACAGCAGGGAGCCACGGATGGGGAGGTTTTAAGGCTTGCAGGGAACTTTCTGATAGTCTAGGATAAAAAAAAAAAAAAGCAACAAAAAAACAGAGCCTGCCCAAATACCTTCCAGGTCTGTGGCTTAGCAACTGCCTGAACTCGATTTGCAATTACTGCTGGGCACATCGCTCCGCTTGTCAGCACCATTGGTCCTTCCTCTATAAACAGGCGTAATGACCCTTAATGGTCTTTTTATGAAGGGTTTTGAAAAGCTTGATAAGAAGTAAGGGAGCCGTTGATAGCTGAGCCAATGGGATATGTTGTTATTGTTGTTGTTATTAATATTTTCCTTCATCAGCAGCCTGGCCTATTGGGTAAATGAAGTACTGTTCAGTGAATTTCCCACCTACTTTCATGTAGGCTGTCTTGGAGTCGGGGCAGTCTAACATTTATACTGGTCTGAAGTAGGACTTTGCCTATACTTTGGCTTTCTGTTGCCAGGAGCGGCAATACATTCCTCCCTCAAGTACCACTTACCTTGCCATTTTGGAGCCAGTTTTCCCAATGTTTTAGGGGTTGCATGGGCTTACAGCCCATCCACTGCTTTTTCACCCACAGGGAGAAATTGGCAGTCCTGGAAAACCAGGAATCCCAGGATCAGATGGATCATATGGACCAAAGGTAAATATCTAAATTATGCATCTGCCTAGGAGACTTCCTAAAGGCTTTGCAGATGCTGTAAATCCACCTCTGCACTGTGATTCTTTCTTTCAGAGGGCACAAATGGGGTTATTCTGAATCTGTTCCTATAAACCAGCATAGATCTGGGTGAAGATGCTTGGACATCTTGTGTGGGGACCTCTTCCCTCACCTCTGCAAGACTCAGATGGGTTCATCCACCCCAGCCTGGATGCTCCACAGGCACTATTACATGTGTCGAGTAATGGGGTTTTATAACGACATTTCTTTCAGTCTCCTTGAGTACCACCAATGTGCATTGAGTACCACCAATGTGCAGGGCGAGAGACCCTGCTGGGTCACACTCAGTAAACGATATCGTAATCTGAAGAAGAGTCAGTTCATTCAGCAAATTGCAACCTTGCCAAGTCCGCACTGGCCGTGATTTTATCTCGGCTCCTTCCAGGGTGAACAGGGAGCATCAGGGGACGATGGTGCCTCGGGGATTCCTGGGGAGAAAGGAGAAAAGGTTAGTGCTCGCCAGACTGCATCGAGCTGCCATTTATAAAAGAATAAATCCCATATCCATCAGGTCGAGTTAACAAAATTATACACTTTCTACATCATAGGTACCCTTTCCCGTGGGCAAATGTCAACTGTCTGGAGCATTAAGGCTGGGACTGCAGTTGGAAAGGGCAGGAGAGGGAGGTCTCCTTAAATTCACCTTCTGCCAATGCACAAAACCCCAGGAGGGTGCCTGCTTAGTATGAGAAAAAAGCCATCCATACCCTCCAAGTGGGATTATTTGTCCAAGATTATTCAACATTGCCATGGCCAGGGTAGGGTGTGCCTGGGATGCTGTGGGGCAGAAAAAGCAGATAATGCTGCTGCCTCCTGGGCACGTTGGCCATGGGAATGGGAAAGGTGTCCAAGCTGACCTGCTCCTGGCCTCTGCTCTCAGCTCCCTGAGGAGTGCCCACCTTAATCACTCCCAACCGATCTTCCTTCTCTGCATTGCTTAATGTTCCATTTCCTTCCCTAAAATAAAAAGCCTAAAATTTGTACTTTTCCATGGGGTTAAAAACTGGATTTTCAGTAAAAACAGAAACAGTTTCAAAAAAAAGAAAGACACACAATAATGCCAACAACCTCCATCAAATCTTTTGGCATTTTCCAGCCCCTCAGGCCCTTCATGCATTCAGCTCCACCACGTGGTCTCCAGCTGACTTGAGGTCAATTCTTCTGGTCCTTACCTCCTGATGGTCATCTGTGTGAAACAATTCTCTTGTCAACAACCCCCACTAAATCTCTGAGCTGCGAATGGTTGGAGGCTGGGACATTATTTCTGGGGAAATACTGCCTTCCTCTCCTGTTCTTCTCCTCTCCCACAAACATCTGCTTTCAGCCACTGCTGAAGGTTGGGTGTTGGTCTGACTGGAGGTCTTTCCTTCTGCTGTGTTTAATGGGAGCCTTTTCTGTCCACAGCAGCTCCAGGAGAAAGCTCAGTAGTGCAAATGAGTAGGAAATTTATAGGCCAGCTCTTGGTAGCTCCCTTTCTCCCCCTGAGGACTCATTGTTTTTTCCAGGGTTACAGACTAAAGAACTCTGCTTACAGAGGAGAGTTGAGCATTAGAAGCTATTCAGCATCATCCCAGAGAGGGGGGGTGTCCATGTCACTAAGCAGTGAGGTCCCTTCTGAACAAGTAAAAGTGGATAGCAAAGCTAAAGTGATCTCTGCCATCTTACTGATGATCTGTGAATAGCACAACGGCAGAAAAAGTAGAACGTAATTGCCAATATCAGGAAAGTATTTGAGTAACATTTGACCGGCCCATCTTTAAAACCACCTGTGCTTGATAAAAGCTCTGAACCACTCTCTGTCGGTGATTCGCAGGGGGCCAAGGGAGTTCCTGGCTTGAGAGGCTTCAAAGGACAAATGGGATGGCCTGGGAAGACTGGAGTCACTGGACCAGATGGACCTCAAGGGCCACAGGGCGAACCAGGGCCACAGGTGAGCAGCAAGTGGTCCATAAAACCCTGGTAAGATCTGCATCTCACATCCTCATGTGACATAGCACCCCAGATGTGTCCCCGTATGTCACCACGTACACATACATCTCCCTGCCTCTTACAAGCCAGCACCCGAGGTCTGCCATGTTGAGATGGCTGTGAAGTTTGCTGTCTTTCTGTGGGATCTTGGTCAACTTCATCTCTTGGTGCATTTACCACCAGATATTTTTTTTTCGCTTTGCTCTTTTATTTTCTTATCTGCAGTGTAAGATGTGACCTCTCAGTGAAGAAAGGAAGGCTGCTAATTTCAAGTTAACAGGGCATCAAGTACACCCCTCCTGTTGCTAATTATCTGGGGAGCAGGATGCCAAGGTTTCGGAAGGAGCTGGTGGCTTTCAGACCCCATTTGTGGGCCATACTTAATAAGTGTCTTTGCATGCAAGACATGCTGGGCACCTTTTGAAATGTAACAAAAAGACTTGGAAATGAGACATGCTAATACTGTTTATGAGCAGGAACATGCTGCCCCCAGAATCTATGGTAATGAAGAGTGTCTTGCTGCTGCCAACACAATGCGGAGGGATGATGGTAGAGATTAATGCTAATCACTTGCCCTTGGACAGCATCCATTAAGTAACGAAGAACTTTTTGAGTGAAAGAGGACTAGAAATGAAAATACCTTTCTCGTTTGTACTGGTGGCACTGGCTGAGTTTCAGGCTTGGACAAGAGAATACACAAATTAACATGAAAGAATAAAGAGCAAAGCAAAAGCCTAAGTTAGGTAACTACCTGAAAGACCAACTATTTATCATAAGCTGTCTCAAGGATAGCCCTGTTTTAACTCCTGCCAGCCTGTGAGTCTGGCAGATATCTGGTGTGCCATGTTCCACCCTTCATATGTAAGTATGTGTAAGAACTCGATCCTCATATGTGTGCGTATATATATATATATATGTATATATATGTGTGTAGAAAACAAGGAAGGGAGGTAGAGACCCTGGCAGGATTTTCTTATTTTCTTCTTTAATTTGCCATGCCCCGCTGAATTATTTCAGCCAAATAATCTGAAACCAAATCACCTGTGATTATCCTTCATCAAGAGAGAAGCACATTCAATAGCATGGAGAATTTAGCTGATGCGTGTGTGTCTGCATCTGACAGTTCAGGACTGTGCTGGTAGAGAAACACTGGCTAAAATTGCTTTAGCTTTTGAGATTAGAAGTTAGGACAATTCAGACCCAATTTTGTGTGAAAGTCTGAATGAGTCTGGACCTCATTAGATCAGCTCTCCTGGGTCTCAAAGATCTCCCCATCCTAGAGCCACTTATAGGACTTCTGATGTAGGTGGCATAAAGGTATCTATGTAGGCTTTAGTGATTCTTAACCTGCTTTTCCCACACACAGAGGAAGAGCATCACATGTCAGGAAAGTCTGTACCCTGCTCTTTGGAGCCGCAAAACAGAAAGTTCCTAACACTGCGTGGTAAGTCTTAGGGAAGAAGTGATTAAGGAAGGGAAAATGCAGGTGGTGCAGCAAGGTCCACGTTATGCTGATGGTCAGGTGGAACATCTGCATTGTGTACTGGGATGTCACCAGATAAAAGCTTGACCTGGAGCAATCTGCTCCGTGGTACAAAGCCACAGAGGATGCTCTGGGTGTCCAGCATTGTTCAGCAGCCTACAGCTACAGCTGAATCCCACCCAGTGCTTCACTGCTGACAGGGTGGTTGTAGGAAGGGCTGCCCCCAAGCCTTCCCCTGTAGGGGTGCAGGTGTAGAAAGACCCTTCCAGAACAATAAAAAAATGGATTAGATCAATCTTCAGACCATAGCAGCAACATTATTCTTCTTTCCCTTGCTCCCCAGGCTGTACCTTGCAATGAAAAATGTATCAAAAAAATCACAGAAGGGAGGAAGGAGCTGAAAGCATGAGATCCCCTCATGTATGTTTAAAAAGTCTGGAAGTTTTTATAATTAGCATTTACAAGCACTGCCTGCTCAGAAAGCTGTGTATGAGATAATGAATGGCTTTCGTTTGGACATTGATTAAGCAGAGACTGTGAGATGTCACTTTCTACACCCACACTGTTACTTGTCTTTTCTTAAAAGAGAAAGTCCCTGGGTCTGAGCCGCAGCAGCGAGGCCACCCTCATTTCTAATGTGGGAGGATATTATCTCAGTCTGCAAACCCTTCTCCTCCTGCTGAGACTCCGTTTCTTAAATTAGTGCCAGGACAGACAGAGTGTCAGAGAGAGAAATCTGCCTTCTGCCCCTGCAGCATCCATCCTTTCTGCAGGGAAGGACCATAGGAAACGCCTTGTGGTTGCCCAGGGCAGAGGGGGCAAAGCTCAGGGCTCTGACCCATCACATCTGATCTATCTGGGGAGTATCTGAAATCCAGAGAGCTCTATCTTCTCCTACTGATGCCCAGATTGGGCTTTAGGGGAAAAACCCCAACCGGTGGAATGGGATAGCTCCGGAGGGTGCTCGGGCACTGCTAACTGAGCTCTCCTCTTCCTCTCTAGGGTCCACGAGGGAAAAGAGGGAGACCTAAGCTCTGCCTCAGGGGACCCCCAGGCATGGACGGGCGAAAAGGAGAAACGGTCAGTATGGGGATGAGCCAGTCTCCCCTCCTGATGAGGGTCCTCATCACCCTGGAGCAGTGCAGAGCTCTGCATTGGGGCTGTTCTAGGTTTCATTTCTCGGCTCTCCAAATATTGCAACAACAAAAGCCCAGGGAGCATTTTACTCCCAAGCACCAGGCGTTGGACACGGGTAATGCTGCCTACACTTCTGCCTGAAGGCATCTCCAGCTGGGACAACTGCGGTGAGCCCTGTGGGCTGCCAGTTGTTTTATATAAGACTTCTTTGGGAAAACACCATATTTTGGCGAAGTACATCCTCTGTTGTGCTTGCCATGGTAAACCAGGAGTAAAACAATACTCAGTGCAGTACTTCAGTACAGAGGGGCAATGCTCAGCCTTTTAATCCACATCAGAGTATACAAACAAAAGCTTCATCTCAAGATCCCAACCTACAGCCCATGTTCTGGATCGGTCCCTACACGCTGCGGATCCTGCCAACACTGACTCAAGGGCATTTTGCATCAGGAGATGGCATTGCATTAGCTCCATGTGTTGGTGAAGAGTAATGCAATTTCTCCTTGCGCTCCAGCCCTTGGAAGTGAGCATGGATTGAGAAAAATGACCATCACAGCTTTAATTTAGGTCATTCTTCCTGTGCTCCTTTTCCTTTAATATTTTTAAGTATTTTTAATCAACGAATCCGGTTCCGAGCGGAAAGTTTTTCACAGTGTTTTCTCCCAGGAGGCAGAAAACCCTGTCGACAAACCTCAGCTCTCTCTGTGTTTCATCTTTTCAGCACTTGGATTGGAACCCCAGTTGCAATCTTCTGTGTGGTCTTGTTCCCAGAGTTCTCTGGAGGCCAGATCCTCTCCATGCCTCCACCTCAGCCTTTGTGGTCTCTTATAAACTGCAGAGAAACCTGATTTAAATTATAGCCGGTAACTTCCTTATTGTTTGGATAGAGCAGAGCTCCCAGATCCCAAAAAATCTGGGAGCCTGCACCCAGCGCTCTGATACACACTTCTGTTCTTGTTTCCTTGCACATGGATGAGTCCGTTCCTTTCTGCTCAGTGAGCTACTCACAGACATCCCTAAAATTTATGGGAAAACACGTGAGCCTTTTTCCCTATCTCCCTTCCTAGCGCACCCTTTCCTCTCTAAGGTGCACTTATTCTTGGAACATTTAATGGTCAATCTACAGAGCTTTTGTAATGACTTAAATGTTTTTAACAGGGTGAAAATGGTCCAGCTGGCCAGAAGGGAGAAAAGGGAGATCCTGGTCTTTCTGTGAGTACTTTAGCTCAAGATCACATCCTATTACAGAAGCCTGAATAGAGAAAATAGGGCAAACTGTCCCTAAGAGGTGTAGGGGAGGAGGGAAATGCTGAGAAACAGATTCATTCAGAGAATATCTGGGAAATGAGAGTGTTGGCCATTACCCAGAGACGTCAGACGTGCACAGGCTAGAGCAGGAGCAGTGCTGGGCTCTACAATGCCAAGTCCAAACAACAACTCAGAGCCTGGGGCATATGGGGCATATTTCTCCTCTCCCATCCTCTCCGTGATGCTTCAAACTCGTGCTTGGCAGATAGGATCAGTGCCAACACCCCCAGGCTGATAAATACAAAGAAAGAGCAGGAGACAGAAATGTGTCCCATTTTCAAAGCAATTAGGGAGCTGAGATTACTGCAAAAGCTGCTCTTCTGGGTTCATAAATCCTGAAGAAGAAGGAGTGGTTGACCCACATGCATCAGGGCAAAATCCCTGTTGCAGCTCCCCTAACATTTGAGTCTCCATCCTGTTGCCTGGGCAAATACGTTTTGAGGCACTTGACTGATACGATGTGGTACTTCCATCTTTCCAGTGTGTGGAGGCCAGGCAGATTTAGTTATAGCATGGGTGTTACAGGCAAGGGTGCCCTATGTGCGGGTTACTGAAGAGACCGGCTCCCTATGTAGTAAGTGTCCCAAAACCTGTCATCCTACGAGGGATAAGAGGTAGTGACCACATGAAGTGCAGTAGGACACCAGCTATTGGACATGGAAGATGCTCAGCTGAAGCAGTGGCAGCTGGCTGGCACGAGGGTGAGGGACAGACTCAAAATCCATGAGACCAGATGTCTCACTCTGTGGGGAACATCATTAGCTGGTAAAAAGATAGAGGAGAAAAAGAAAATGAGGTGCAGCTACATCTCATCTAAATCTGACGCTACAGCCAATCTCCATGGGTCAAGCCTGCAGCATGATTTGAGCAGCCCCTTTGCATGGATGCAGGTGGGTTGATGAAGCTTCTCAGAGGTAAGGGACATCTTAGAGACCATGGCTTCAGGGACAATGCCAATAGGGTGGAGAGACTCACTGGAAAGCCATCCAGGGCTTAAGGTGTACCATGATCCTCACATTGGTCTGGGGATCCCAGCTTCTCGTGGTAAGAGGAGCTGGCTACAGGATGGCCGTGAATTTGCAAAGGGAATAATTTCCCTGATGAGCTACAAATCTTGAACCGAGGTTCCTGTGACCCCAAATGTACGTCTCTGATCTCAGGCACACCCAGGCTGAGGTGGTTTTACCAGAGGCCACCTCCGGTGGGGCAAGCAGAGTTGGGATGGAGCTCAGAGTAGAGGGAGGTGATGCTGGAGTAGAAAATCGCTGCTAACCTCTGTTTTCCCCCCACGGCACAGGAGGAAGAGGTGAAGGAAGTGGTCAGGAGCGAAATGAGAAGTACATGCGGTAAGTCAGCCGGCGAGCCGCACTCGGGGCCACCGCTCTGACACCTGCCAGCGACTAAATTGGAGCAATTTGAATGCCAGCACACACTGGCTCGGCAGACCAAATATCACCCCATTAGCAGCAAGCAGAGATGCGTTGCCTCTCCATGTTCAGAGACAAGTGCAGGCTTCTGGGCCATGAGATCTCTGCCACAGTCCTGACCTCCTACTCAAGCTCTTAATTTTTTCCCTTTAAACCCTCTCTCTGCCCATTTCTTTCCCCGTGTTTTCTTCAGCAAAGCTTTCCTCCCTGATCATCTCCATTTCCCCGTTGATTGGCGAAAGGCGCTGGGTCACAGGGGAAAGTCTGGAGCTGCATTTTGCCTAATAACAACCTTTAATTCCTGTCTGCTCCATGGCACTGCTTGACACACAGACCTCGCCTCTCCAGCGATGGATAACTGCCAACCAGTGCCACAGAAGTGACAAAAACCTCCACGTTTGGGGATGGTTTTACCCCATAATCCCAACATCACAAGGGTGTCAGGCTTTTGGGGTCTTGCTTTCCTTGCCCTGCAGACGTTCAGCTACCTGAGGGCCAGCAGAGAGCTGCCCCACTCCTGCCCCACTCCCTGTTGTC
>Ga0065711_1049998_pt1 | contig 11036 bp, 6 predicted proteins | sample Hoacrofraction12_FD_59098 | JGI IMG/M metagenome (GOLD analysis project Ga0065711, IMG submission 59098) | Hoatzin crop microbial communities from Cojedes, Venezuela - Epithelial fraction 12 v2 (version 2) | ecosystem: Host-associated > Birds > Digestive system > Esophagus > Crop | place... | reverse complement strand
TCCCGGCGGGGGAGCCGTGGGCAGAGGGGCCGTGGGGGGGGGCCTTGGTCGTGGCTGATAAAGCCTTGGGCACGGCTGGGCCTCAGGCTGAGCCGCTCCCTGCCGGGTGCCGGTGGCCGCTCTGGCTGTTTACGGGGCGTTCGGGCAACTTTTTGTGGACGAGCATTGAGGAAACAACGGCTTTGGACGGGTGCGGAACGCTTGGAGGGACAAGAAGTTAGGCTGGCAGCTAATTTTGCCCTTAGGTAGGTAAAGGAATTTGAAACTGGAATTCTTTCTGTCAGCGGTGGAAGACTGTAACGTGTTCCAGTGGATTATTTTTTTTTGTTGTTGCAAGTAAAGAATTGAGCGCGTATCTCAAATTGACCGAGTCCAGCGTTCAGGAATTCATATGCAATTTTCAAAGTGAGCGAAGGAAGCTTGTCACAAGGATTAAGTGAATGAACTTTCCCTAAACTCTCAGGTAGCTATTTTTTCTGTTTGATAACAACCTTTTTTTTTTTTTCCCCCCCCCTTTTTGACCCCCCGAGTACCGCTGTTCCTGACTAGCTGTTCGTTGTCGCCTGCCTTGATTAGTTACTGCTGACAGGCAGAGTTCTGTCACGGACTACGGTTGAGTTCCTATTACTGAGTGGAGGAGACAAGCAGGACTGAAGCAGTAAATTTTGGGGAGGGGGTTCTAGTTGGGGGAGGTGGTTCTAGTTTTGAAACTTGAGCAAGACAAGAAGCTGAGAGTTGGAGGTGATGTAAACCAAATATTTTTCCTGTGTATTTGGAGATGTTAAATATATCTGGGTACTCAGTATTGTCCAGAGTTCCTGGAAACTCACTTAGTGAAAGTGTTAGTGAATATCAACATAGTACACTGTTGTCCGGATGTATTAATTATAACCTGTTTTCCTTTGGAATGTTTTTATTTTCACGTGAGAAGCGCCAGTGCTTGCTGAGAAGTTTTAATTGCTGCATGTTGCTAAGTGTCGATTTGCGCTAGATTTTTCTGAACTCAAAGGCCAAGGCTGTGTCTGTTGTACGTATATATGTGCTCATCTCTTTGGCATTTTAGTTTCTAGGCATTTCTGTGTTAAAGGGAGTAAATTATGCTTTTTTTTTTACAGTCTGGTGATTAATTTTTACTTCACTTCTGCATCAAGCTCTGTTGGATGAAAATCTGAATTAATTACATGCACAAGCAAGACCTTACAGTTTGTTAAATAAAAACTTTGTGCCACATTACGACAAATAAACAACACATTTTATGTGAGTTGTGCACGTTTGCTTGATTATTATCTAGTAAGAGGCTCAGATTTAGTGTTCTGGAGTTTTTGGTTATAACGTCCTTCAGAATTTTCGGACTAGCTGACATTTTTTTTAACATTTAATTAAATTTGCTGATGGAGGAAAATGCACTGTCCTGCAATTTCAGTTTCCTTTTTTTTTTTCTTCTTCCCATTTTTCAGTTAGTTCAAGAAATATTGTGCCTGCACCAACAGTGTTGTTGTATCTCAGATGTGAGCTTTTTTTAAGCTTACAATTAATTGTAAGCTGAATTATATTATAATGCGATATATGTATTTTCTGTGCAACTTAGTACAATGAGATCCAAATATAGTAGAGTTGTTTGGGTGCTGTTGCGTTGCAGATCCACGTCTTTCTTCCCTCATGCTTACATTTTTCAGTAGTTTTGATCAGAGTCTTGCTTTTCTGAGTAATGAGTTGTATACTGTTTGTAACTTGGAGAGGAAAACAGATTTATGGAGGGGAAAAACAGGTGTCATAAATATTGTGAAACTGTGATCAGACTCCCTTTCTTGATACTGAGATCAGTTTGTATTTTGATAAGTGTGGCTCCTTCGGTTCACCCTCCGGCGGCTAGAGTAGTCAGGGGTTCATCGTGTCAAAAATCGTATTTTGAATGTAGGATCTCTGCTGAGTAGTAATAGAGAGAGTGAGTGTGTTGGATGTGGCCTGCTTGGTACTCTTTGACAAGTAACCAGACAAAGGCTGTATTTTTTTTCTAGGGAGCTTAGAGATTTTTTGTGTAGAACAGCTTGCCTGCATCCAAAAGAAAAGCCATGGCAATTTCTATCTGACCTAAACCTTAAATGGAAGGAAAATAGCATTGGACTGAAAAGGTCCAACAGCCTTTAACTCAGGATAATTATTTTACTAGGAATTTGTGTAAGTCAAGAAATACACTGGGGAGTTTCTTTCAAAGAGGACTTTGGCAGTTGTAGAAAGCAGGGCTTTGTAAATTATTATAACTGTAACAGTAAAAAAGAGAATAGACTTCTTTTTTTTTTTTTTTCCCCTTGCATTATCTTGCCCTTCCAGCTGCCGCATGACATGCGATAAAGAACACGTTCTTCTACATAATTTAGTAATATCCCTTGCTCTGGAAGTGGTTGTAAGAGAAGCTTCAGGCATTTTTGTTCAATTTATTTGTATGTTGCTTTTTTTGTTACCTGAAGCCTGGTCTGTTCTGTAAAATTATACTGAAGTTTATTGTCCAGACGTCATTTCATATGTCCATGCGCATTGCTAAAATCTCTTTTCTAGACTCTGATGGTGTAGTTGTACAGCTTGATGCATGGGAACTGTTAATCAACAGTCTCCGTTAGTCAACAGTATTTACTGACAGATATGTGCTTTGTAATGCTGTATTTGAAATTCTGTGAATTTTCAGAATCCCTTTGTAGAAGAAGTATTGCTGCTGAGCAGATCAGCAGTCCTCTATGTCTGTCTATAGACATTGACATCTAATAACAGTGAAAATTCTTGTGAGGAAGGATGTATAATGAAGTAGAACAGATACGGGAAGTTGATCTGAAAGTCATATGGGGAATATGAGGGGGGTGCAGGGGAAGCACCGCTCCCTGTGGTAGGGGACGCTGTGGGGATGGTCTGTGGGTTTTCCATGTTTTACCAAAACAAGCCAAATCTGAGGGTGTATTAGTAAGATGTTACAGGGGAAACTCCTTAAGGTATCCTTTTGTTAACCTTCTTGGTTTCCTTTGCTCTGGATGTGTGTACAGAGCAATTGCATGTTGGCCGTTGTTAAATGTAACTCCAATTGAGTTTATATTGCTCATATTGGTGACAGTTTAGTCTATATTTGTACCAGAATATTTTCACCCTTTCTCTAATCTTCCTCTGCTGTTCCCTATTGATTTTTTTCTTTTCTTGCTTTGCAAACTCGACAAAATTAGCAGTGGGACTTTAATACTGCACAGGTACTTGAATCCTACCTTCAACTATCTTTTCTGCTACAGTTTGAAAAAACACCCCCATTAGAATAGCGCGGTATGTCTGGAGCAGTGTGTAACATGGTCTAGAGAGAAACTCTTAAGTGTGGATTTGACCTTGGGCAAATGTGTTTAATCCCTGTTGTTTGTTGGTGTTTATAGTATTTAAACTACCAACATTAGTCACGACACTTCAGCAATATGACTTTCACGTGCAGTCAGTACTAGACATCTGTTTCATCCTGTAGAGTATATAGAATCATATCCAAAAACACATTAAAAGAACATAGTGGTGCAGAGTCAGGCATTTGAAAGTTAGGAAATGCCAGAGTTAAAGTTCCCTGCATAATTTCTGAAATTTGGAAATAAAAAGGACATGCTCCTTCTGCTTTAAGGCAGTAACCTGCTACTTTTATCTGTTGCAGTAAGGGCCAAGTACTTTATCTGTTGCAGTAAGGTTCAAGTATGCCTGTCCTTTGTCATCTTAAATCTGTTGGGAAGGAGTCGCAGTGAGGGAGTCCCGAGTCTGCCTGCAGGATATGTGGAGAGTGCCAGGGTAAGCTTCAGTCCCACTCATCTGGGCAGTTTTGCTAATAATACTGTGCTGGGCAGAGGGCTTAACGGTGAATATGTTGTTCACCTTGTTTAATTCTTTATTTCTTTGCTGAGACTTGATTTTTAGCAGAAGCTTGGGAGAGGATTGAAACCTCCAGTCTTCCAGGCTCAAGACTGAAAATAAGAACAAGTTTTCCTGTGTACCTTGTGCAAATCTTTTCAACTTTTTGCTGTATTGATTTCTGAACCACATGACAGTTCATAGCTTCAGTCAAGTACGCAGACTGCCTAGCACAGTAATTGAGACCATATCTGCTGGCGTTTCAGTGGAAGTTTTTTGTAATGTTGTTTATCTCATACGTCAGAAGAGAACTTTGTGAACTTTGGGGTCAAAGGATATGAATTGTTAGTAAGGTATTTTCATGACATCCTGTGAGGATGTCTAGGAGAACAGTAATTAGCTACTTTCTGATAGCTCTTGGAGCATCAGTTGTCTGTTGCCATGTACTAGGAATATACAACAACAAAGTGCATTCCAAGTTAAATAGCTGAATTTCAGTTCTTGCAGTACTCAAGGTTTTTTTCTTGCAGGCCAAGCAGGAGAGAAGGGTATTGCTCAGGAGAGGTTCCAGCTGTGTTGTCTTAAGAGAAGCCAAAGCTATAGTTGTGAGCAGTGGTTCATCAGCCTCTAAACTTCTCTTCGGCATGGTGTCTTAACAGTCTTTTATCAAAATCATGTGTTTAAAGAAGTGTAAATGCTGCCATAAAGATGCTGAGGCATTCGATACACTGACTGCACTCTAGGCTGGGGGAGACAGGAACTCGGTCTCATTAGTGTGAATTCAGGACTAGTTGGTATTGAGCCTCTCGCCCTGAATTGTGTCTCTGCTATAAATTCTAAACTGTCGTGGTTCAATCCCTACTTCTGAGTGGCCTCCGACTGGTGAAGCAGGTGGAGTTGTGTTGACGTAACTGCCTTTGCTGAATTAGAGACCGCTGCCGCCGTTTGTATGGGTTGTAGGACCTGCTTTGGTGTTGGATTCTGGGTACTTCCCGGGTGCAGTGATAGTGGTTACTCCTCCTCTCGCTTGTTGGTGGGAACTTCTTTGCAAAATAACCATGCCTTTGTAAGGTTACGTTAATTTGCAGTAACTTGGGATGTACTGAGGCGTCTTGAAGTCCTTCTCTTTTTGCGTTGTATTTTCTGTTCATGAAAGGGTCACTGTTTGTATGGAGGGCATATTAGTGTAGATGGAATCCTCTGTGCTGACATGAAGCTGTAAAGTTATGAGTGTATCTACAGTGAAGTGCTTTATAAATGCAGCTCCTTTATGTAACCTGGGTCTTGGAAGCATCAGGGCAGTTCACTCAGGCCAGTTAGCTCTACCAAGTGCAAAATGTATAATTATAGTGTTTATTCTTTGTATGTAATGTCATATAATGGAAATGTTTGAAATGAGCAGGTCCCATGTGGTGACTTGGGGGGGGAATGATCTTCATTTTCTTAAAAATGACTAAATTGTATCTTAGGTTATGTGTCTTAGGACAAGAGCAAAGGCATGTTTAAGGCAAGATATAAAATACATGACGGTACTTCTGTTTGTCAAGGTTAAAAATACCCTTTTTTGTGATCAAGTTCTTTTTTTTTCCATTTTGACGTGTGTCCTTTGCCTTGGGCTGATGAGCAGTTCTTTTGCTGTTTTACTCTGTGGTAGGGATTTTTATATAATATGAGGTGTATGGTTAGTGTTGCAACAGAGCAGTAAAAGATGTAACATTGGATGTGACAAAGATGATGCGGCACCATCACTGCTAACCGAAAGAGAGGTCCCTGTTTCAGCACTGGGAAGCGCTGCCAGCTAGTCCAGCGAAGGAAAACAAATGGCCCTTTGAAACTCCTACGGAAAATTAATTGCTTACGAAGTAACATGTAAAGCGTGCTCAGTTGGTGCCTAGCAGTGTATCTGTTAAAGATGCATTGACAGATATGTGAATATTGGGTATCTCGTGTCCTGCTTACCTAAAACTTGTAGTCAGCCATGCTCAGATTCCCGCTGGTCCCAGTGCTTCCCAGTCAGGAGCTGTAGCTTTGATTAGCCTTGTGGTCTGTGAGACAAGCACGGCATGAGCTGAGCTAAGAGGACTTGGAAATGGCAGAACCTGTAAGAATGACAATTCATAATGAAAAAGCAGAACAAAAGAGTATTTGAAAGAAGTCAGAAGACAGCCTGGGAGAAAATTAAAACGAGAGGAAAGGGAAAACTTTGGGCTTTCATGGTACAAAAGAAACGAAGTCTGGTGGGAGTGGGAATTCAGGGAAGGGAAGGGTTCGTTGTCACTTAGCATTTTTGATGGTTGAATCTAATTTATTTTACAGCTGCTCCCCACCAGTTTTCTCTTTCTGTGGTCAGTTGTTAAAAAACAAAGCCATCTGCAGTGCTTTCATGTTATGGTTGTTTACGTAAACTAGGTGAATATTCGCTGAATGTGAAGTGCACGTTCTGCATGACTCCGTTTTCACTCCCCCCCCCGCTTTCTATTATGTAGATTCCACCAATCTGCAAGCAAAGATCATGGCACAGTCTGGGGGGAGATTATTCAAGGCCTTTGTTAGAGGCTTCAGAGGTGAGTATAAATTGTTTTTCTTCCTGCTTGCAGGTCAGAGGAAATTCAAGCCCTTGGAGCATCTTTCAGTTTAGTCTGCTGGGTTTTTTTTTAATTTCACTATTTACAGTTTTGAAGTGCAGCAGGTTAAATGGCAATTTATGTTTCTGCCTCTAGAAAAGGAGATAGCTTCGCTTAGAAGCTGCAGACTGTTGCACTCTGCTCAAATCTTTTTTGTTTTTCTGTAAACTAATAGTAATACAGTAACTTCCAAAGAACAGTTCTTAATATATGTAGGTTTTGTGTGTTGATACTGAGATTTGTGTTGTCAGGCATAGAAAATACCAATGCATAGAAAGCTGTGAGTTTTCCTGGAGTGTGTGGGGCTTTATTACTTCAAAATTCTGCTTAGGTTGTGGAATATCAAGAAACCCTGGAAACTTATTCACATCATTCTGGGTGTCAGGATGTCAGGCTCTTGCTCCTACAAGGTCTGCTTGCGTTAACACTAATGTAAACATGAGGAAGATGTAGTTTTTACTGTTCACAGAATGGTGACACATTTCTAAGTACACACTTTACTGGAGTGAAGCTAGGAGATGTATTTGTTTTTTGTTTTATTACAAAAAAAAATATAACCACCCATAAAACTAACTTAAGCAGCTGAAATCTTCTGAGGGTCATTGTGGCTTCAAAGCGTGAAATCTACTTAGAATGTTTTTTATAATGTTTTTCTTTAAAATAAGAAAAGTGGAAATTTTGATTTGGGAAACCCTGAGGTCTGCTATCAAACAATATACACAAGATGAGATTCCTAGGGAGCTTTTACATAACTTGAACCCGGAAATTGTCAACGTGTAGCAAACCTTCTAAACAAAATGCAGACTCTTTCAGAAAAACTTCCATTGTTTGTGGCAGGCGCTTTGAAATTGAACTTGGAGAAATGCCTAGTGGTAGTGACTTAGTACTTTCTAGTATGTATACGTGCATTAATACTTTCAGAAATTTTCTCTGTATTTATTTAGCAGGGAGTCTTGGCCACATGCTAAGAGAAGTGAGCAGTTGTTTTTAAAAAGCAGGTTCTTTTCCTCGCTGCACCTGTACGTGCTGTACATGGGTTGCAGCAGGGGCTCTGGACTGGGTTAACTTGTGTCTGTTGTATGGCACCAGTAGGTGATAATTTCTTGACAGAAAAGTGTGAAGCAGATTTATCTATCTATTTTGCCCCCAAGTAAGGTTACTCTTTATGTACATGGAAAGACTATTATTAAGTGTGTTCCATTTCATATATTAATGTGCCTGAGTATGGTTATCCTCCAAAACTTCAATTTCTTTTCGATGTTCTTTAGTCCCCTCTTCAGTTTTTAGGTGCCCCTTTGACTGAAATATTTAAGGCTCTGTTATCTTTGCCTCCTGCCTGCTTGGAATGTGCTCTTTACTATACTGCTAGATTTCTAGTCCCTTTCTTACTGTTGTTTCCTTAAGCAGGGGAAGGTTTTTTAGAAAGAGGTAGTATCTTTTATTAAAACAAGCTGATACAGGTGGAGGATGAGGGAGGGGAAACAGGCCAGTAATTCTTCTTTCTGTTGGCTTTTGCATGCATGTTTCCTGAGGTTCTTGCAAATTGACTTTTCATTTTCACACAGATCCTCCCGAGGTGGCGGCTGATAGAAAGGAGAATGTGTTGGCATGGTCATGCAGGTGGAGGGCTTCACACGGATCCAAAGGAAGGGGTAAAAAATTGCTTAATTATTATTGCTTTTTAAGTAAAAAAAAATGTGATCAGCTCCCCCCCGTCCCCTCCCAGGACCCCAAGCAATGGTTTGTGAAAAACTGTGTTACTAGATATGTGAATACTGTAGCAGAGTAAATATTGTTTAATTGTCGATGTAGGCTGACTAACTCTTAAATCACCAAATGTTTGTAACAACTGTGTTAAGATGCTTCAGTTTTTTTACTAAGAACACAATCTTACTGTCACACACTCCTCTGAAGTTGATCTGCATTATGTTAGATTTTTTTTCATGGAAAGTATGTTCGTTATAATTTATTGTGGCTTGTTATCCTTGTTTGTGACTGATATTTCCCTGTGACTTGACATTCAGAATAGTAGAAATCAGCTTGTGGATAGGAGTCAGTGCATCAGCTGGTAAAATTGTGCATGAAGGGGGTTGAGTGAGAGGTAATTAAACTGCATATATTTTTACTTGGATTTAATGTTAATGCATCTGACATATTTTGACTGTATTTATATTCAGGAAGCACATATTAAAATAATTATGATAGCTGTGTAAGGAGAAGCAGTATCTTTTATTAGACCAAGTGATTACAGTTAGAAAACGAGACAAGCTTTTGGTTAAAACAACACGATATAAACTTTGCATGATTAAAATTGCAAAATCAAAGCTCTTGAGTTTATGTAACTTTCATTTTCTCACCTCCTGTGCAGGCTTATTTCTGATGCCTTGTGTATTTGCAGAATGATTCTGTGATGATTGTAACTTGTTCAAACTTGGGTGGGTTCTTCTTAAAACTGGTGAAGACCATGTTGATGACAGACTGAAATTTCAGTGCAGAATCCAGGTCTCTTCAGGGCTGGTTTGCTCATACTTAACTGTTCTGATGACATCTTTCCTACAGCCTCATTTGTAAAGAAACTGAAGAGTTAAATCTTGGCTTTCCTCTGGAGTTCTGATCAGAGAGTTGTCCCTTCACTGAGTCCAAACCTGACTGTGCTACAGGCAGAAGTTGTGAGAGATGCTATGAAAATTTATGCTTTGGTAGTAAGAGTTTCATAACCTAAAGTACAACCAGCTTGTTTTAGCAAACATCTGTAGTCTTTTCTGTGTAAAGCACGGGAGGAAACGGAATAATTGGACATCTTCAGTCAGTGGTACTACTGGCTCTGTATGCAACATTAACTTTAGACTCATTTTAAGACCCTCCTTGCAACAGGTATAGGCTCTTCCAAAGATTTCCTAGGCAAAACAGCAGCAGGCGATCCTTCTTCATGTTTACCCTGATTATATATGTTATGGAATAGAATTATTATGGATTGTATTTCTCCTGTAAATGGGAGGAGAGTATTGTCCTCTCTGTTGTCACTTTGCCAATCACGCTTCTGTTGGGCTTAATTATTTCTTCTTAGGTTTTCTTCCTACTGGAACTTCTGTTCGCCTGGGTGTGTTGATCGGCTTGCTTGTTTTACGGTTTGCTGTCTGAACTTCATTTTTCACAACTCTGTGGAAAATATTTTTTTGTATGTACCTAGAACAAACCATCCTCATGTGGTTCAGTGGCAAATGTATTTCACAGACTCAGCTTCATGACTGACCTATCTTCAAAAATGCTGTTTATTCTTTCTTTAAAAAGCTATTTCCTGAAATGGGGACATTTTCAGCTGAACCCCTCCGCATGTGGTGGGCAACTTCTGGGACAAATCTATTTATTCATTATAGGTACTGCATGTTTAATCATCACGTACTTTCTTTGGTGTTACTACTTTTCAAAGGTTTACAGTTTGGCATCATTGAGAAATTTAAATTTCAGTCTTTTCTCTGTTCAGAAAGGAAATAGAAGGTTCTGTTTACCAAAATGCTATGTTACAGTGGATGTTCCTTAACATTAAAACTCATTAGGAATGTGTTAGCCAGAAATTTTGATGCCAGCTGATGTTTTTTTTTAGCCTGCTAGGCAGTCTGAGTGTTCCAGTGGCATTCTCTGTTCACCCATTACTTGCAGCTATTCCTGTATAAGCCAACCCCCTGATTTTTTTTTTATTCCAATAAATGGAGCTATAATGTATTAATATAGGACATTGTCAGTTAAGGTTGTTGTATAACTAACCAAATGTCAACCCTTAAGGACTGTCCAGGAGAAAGCAGCAAGAGCTAGCTGTAAATGAGGTGGAAAGCATGAAGAGTGGAAAAAAAGAAGAGTAGCATTGGGTGCAAAAGCCCAGAGGTTCTCAGCAAAAATGAAGGGAAGGAAATCCGATGTCACAAGTGCAGTTGTGTGTACACACACGTGTATTCGGTGTGTAGAAGTACTGACACCCGATTTACCGCATGAGAGGTTTTTTTCCCTAGGATTATGCTTTTAGGAAAACTGCAGGTGATATAAATGTCTGCTATATTACACCTTTCTCTTTTCCAGAATTTTTTTGCCAAACCAGCCTGTTCATTCAGGAAGATGACTTTGGGGTAGATGTTTTAAAGTGCCCATTTTATAGCTGCTTCAGGGGGCACAGAACTGAATGCTAAGGATAAACACAGAGTGTGAAGGGCATGTTACCTTCATCTTACAGTGACTAGGAGAGAAGCTTACACATCTGTGTTGAATTTTTTTTACCAAATAATTTTTACTTGCAACAGTGGCTGAGGGGCTCAATACTGAAACTGAAAACCGTATTGTTCTTTAGTTCGTTTGGGGGTTTTTGTGTTAGTCTTTTGTACACAGAATAGCTGGGAATAAATACTGGTGCCTGGCTTGTTGGTAAGCAGACATATATTACTTTCTTATGGAAAGGCTGATAGTCACGATGAAGCCCTGATAATTACCTTCCCCTACCACCATTTCACTTGGTTGCTGTTTAGTTTGCTGATCATTGCTTGCCTTCTGTGGATGGATGGATAA
>Ga0065711_1049997_pt1 | contig 11036 bp, 9 predicted proteins | sample Hoacrofraction12_FD_59098 | JGI IMG/M metagenome (GOLD analysis project Ga0065711, IMG submission 59098) | Hoatzin crop microbial communities from Cojedes, Venezuela - Epithelial fraction 12 v2 (version 2) | ecosystem: Host-associated > Birds > Digestive system > Esophagus > Crop | place... | reverse complement strand
CGCCCGCCTTGGAGCTGGGCCGGGCGGGGAGCGGTGCCCGCGGGCGGACTGCCCCTCACAACCTCCCCTGCGCCTCGCGGCCTCCTGCTGCGGGGCTCGTGTCCCTGCCGCCGGGTGGTGGGCCCGGCCCCCCACCTCTGCCCCGCCGGCCGCGAGGGAAACCCAAAGCCTCCTTCTCTCGTCTCACCTTTTCCACGGGGGACGAGAGCTGGTTTTAAAAGGGGACTGTTCATTTCACAGATGACATTGGTACAGACAGTACAGCATAACAGGGTTACTGCACTAGGCAATATAACGTTTTTATATTAAATAACGTTTTATATAACGTTTCTACTCACCCCTGCACAGGAGTAATTAAGTGACAAGGGCTAAGCTCTGTTCAAATTATTTTTTTTATTACTATTTTTGCCTTTTTTTAAAAAAACACTAGGAAGAGGATGGGTTTTCTTATAGCTCTGTCAAGGACCAGCAGCTCCTGTGTGAACACACACACGTGAAAATGAAGCATGAAATAAAATCCTTGCAGAATCTCGAGAGAAATGAGGATGCTGATGCTCCACACACCTTCAAGAGGTACTACAGATGCCAGGCAACACCTGCTCCAGGTAATACCCTTTTTTTTTTTTCCTCCCCAAATACCTCTGACTACTGAAATCACCCACTTGGAAGACCAAGCCGAAACCAGTGTTCCCATATGTGACCCCAGAGAATAACACTTACCTGAGGAGCCTGAGGAAAAAGCAGAACACAAACAGCGCAGCAGCGAGATGCATGAGCAGCATTACACAGAAAAGCCTGTAGAAGGCGAATACACCTTCAGACAAAGCCACCAAAGTTAATTCAATTTTAAAAGATAAAACTTACAGAAAAATATGCAGGAGCAGCACAAGAAGTGATAAACATAAGCAAAGGGTTGCCTTTAATTTGTATGTCAGGAAAGCACACAGACTAGGATTTCTATCCCTTACAACGTTCACCTAAATTAAGATTTCAGAACAGGAAGAAAACTTGTTTTCCTGCAGTTGTAATATACCTGTTTTCAGATAGCAATTACGATTATGTCCCAAAGCTGACACTCTTCCTGGCATCGCAACTAGAAAAATCACATTAAAGTCTCATTATTTGGAAAGAAAGAGCAAATATTTACTGCAGCAGTTCAGTTCATTGCAGAAGACTGCTACAAGGTAGCATGAGTGATTTACTGCTTTCATTATTCAAGTTAAATAAATCTCCTCCTTTCCAAGCTATTGAATATAGAGTTATGCTGGCAGAGTAGATTACATTTGATCTATGTACCATGACAAGTACTGAAAATTGTGGGCTTCATTGCTGTATTCACCCACTCCTTCCTGAACATAAGAAGAAGGTGTCAATACACAGAGCAGCCTTTGCTCTGTTCCTTCAGCATAAGAAAGCACAAAGCTGCTCTGGAGATGTAATGAGTATACAGTCTGATACCATGGAAACGAAGACAAACTCCCTTTAACTCTTTCAACTAACATTCAGGGTGTGGCATGAAACAAAAATTTTCCTATTCATGAACATTTTCTTTGCATATATCATAGATCATGACAGGCTTGCATTAATGTTAACCAAGGCTTATTCTGTTTATTTTTAAGCATATGGATGAAATCTTAATCCCCGTGGAAGTAAACAGCCTATCCGATTCAATCTGGTTTCTGTATCATTTGAAAACGAAAGTATTTAAACATACTGTATTGCTTCAGAAGAACGAGAAGATGAGTTTCCTGCATCGCTCAGCAGATGGGCACCTCTGATATCAACCCACAGTCTTTACTCTGGGTTTCTTTCACGTACTTTGGGAGGCTGTTAAGTATGCTGCAAGAACTTGGACAATGTTTAAGAGATTCTGCTCCTTACTAGGATTTCTCTTATCATTTAATCACAGTCTGCCAGCCTATCCATACCACACCCAAACAATCAAACCACCACATAAAAAGAAAAATCTGGAAAATGAAACCCCACAGTTTTCAACCACTGCTCAAAGTACAATGGGTTGTCTTATTTGTTTTACAGCGTGCTTAATCTAGAGACTTGTCTTCAGTAGAACCAGCAAGACTCCCCATGCAAACAAAACCTGTAAGGTTACTTGCTGTTCAGTTTAGCATTTTGACTCTAGGAAGAGGGAGCCTTGTTTTGTACCATCACTCTAGCACCAGAGGTGTCACCACAACTGTCACCCAGATCAGAAACCAAAGACTTGAGTTGCTAGCAAGTTTTGCCAGGAAATTTGAAAAACAAAAAACACAATCATGAAGGAAAGTTTTATTCGACTTGTAATGCCCACATCCTAAAATTAAAGATATTAAAAAAAATTAGCTGCAAAGAAAAAGAAAGAAGCAAAACAAGAACAGATTTTTACACTTTCAGGAAATCAAGAAAAAATAGGCACCAGTTCACATTCATTAGTTTCAGATATGGCAGAGGAATGTTCTGCTGAAAGGGGTAAATAAGCTCCTGCTTTCCCACCTCCTTGTACGAGACAGCACAAGTCATGCTCTTCAAAGCCACGCTGATCTCGTAGATATAACACAGCAGATTTTTCCTCCTTGTTTTTTATTAATATATTTGTCCTCTAAAGATCACAAAGACCCCCCTGGAGCCATCTGGTGTAGTCTCTACATACATACTAAAATACCAAGTACGTACTTTAACCACTGGTGAATCTTGTTACAACCTCCACATAAAAACTGAGAGTCATGCATATTTGAAATTCTGTTTAAGCATCAGAAACTACTGAATGATTTTATTTCATAGCTGCTAAGCCACTTTAAATCCCCATCAGTGTTAAAATCTTGCAAGTGTCAGCCCAGAATGATTTAACCCCTTGAGAATAAGGGTTTATTATAAAAAAGGCAAATATCTTATCTCTAGAGATTCTACCCGAATACATATCTCATCTGCTACTAATACTGAAGAATTTCCTTTGCTAAACACAATCTGCTGGGGAATGAAGGATTTTCTAGCAATCTCATACAAAGCCAGAGGGCAGGCAGTTGTTCCGTCATAACCTTTTACTCTACTCTGCAAAACAGATGAGTATGAGGCGGTTGCCGTATTGGCCAAGCCCTGCTCTGGATCAATCAGTGGGAGCAGCCTGAGCCCTGCTCGGGTTGCAGCCACAGGAGCTGAATGCAGCAGGTCACTGACCGCCACCCCGCAGGTCAGGGAGAGCTTCTTCCACAGGAACAGCTCCTCTGAGACCGCTGATCTGAACAGTACCCTTCAGAGGCTGCAAACATCTTTCCTTCCGCCTTTCCTCTCAAGCTACACAGGGATTGGGGAGCGAGAAAGAGCAGCAATGAAATAGCAGGGCAAGGAGGGTGGTGTAGAGAAGTTTAACATCCTCCCCGGTAAAGAGAAAATCAGTTTATCTCAGCAGACATCCTTGCCTTGTGCAGGAGCAAGTCAGTGTTGGCAGGTGGAGGGGGAGAACTCAACCTCCAAGAAGCTGCAGCTGTTCTCAAGGAAGATCCCTCTTTACCTTCACTGGGAGAGCAGCGTACCCTATTTGCAATAAGGGTTAAGGAAAAGCATAAGGCTGTAATAAAACTGTCTTCCATTTGATTGATTAGGAATTTACAATTTCTTAGCTTAAAAAGCCACAGTGCAAGTTAGTGTCTGCTTCATGGGGACCCTGTTTCAGTATCCTCTCCTGCAAGGATGAGAAAAGACCAAAGTCAGCAGCCAATGTTCTTGTCTGCGCACAAAGCAGGCTGGCTGCCCCAAGCACTGAGGCTAAAAGACACTCAAAGTCGTAAATAAATACACATAAAACAACTCTAAAAATGAGAAATTAACAGCATTGATTGTTTAGAATTACAATCCATCTTATTACATTCATTTTCACATTTTAGCATCTTTTTAACCACTATACAAAGCTGCTGAAGTCACTCTTTCTTCTAAAACAGTCATACAAGAGCACAAAGCACTATAAACACCTTTTTTTTGGCAAAGTAACTTGCTTTCAGAATATAACGTACTTCTGAATCACAGTTCACATATAGCAGGTGTGTCGTGTGAATACAACATCCTCTGTTGCTTCTCTCACTGCACACTGCCAGGAGCAAGACACCTCAGAGACCTTTCCTAGTTTCAACCACTGTCTCTTAAATCCTTCTCGTAATAGTTTATCTCGTGCAGCCTCACTCGAGTCAGCTGCTCCTCCCTTCTGCCTCAGCACCCTCTTGTTTATCGCATGAATCTGGTCTTCAGGATAAGCCACATCGGTCCGATGTGCTTAATAGAGCAACAGATGCTACACGCTCCGCACTTACCCTCTTGCAAGCATCTCAGGAGCATTTATCTACTCCTTTTACATCCTCCTGTTTACTTTTTTCCTGCTTCCTTGCTGCTTTTACAGTAGAATCCACATTAGATGTCTGAAGAGGAAGAAAGACATTTGCATTCTCCAAGCCCATGCACTGGCTTTCCACCCACATGGAAACTCCAGGTTCTTACTTTTTTCCCTCCCTTTCAAAATTATAGCTAGATAAGTCTTATGCCTTTTACCTAGAACAGACACAAAGGATAACCAATCAGTCTGGAGAAAAAACAGTGAAGCCCATGTTTTTGTCAAAGTCCTATTTTTCTTCTCCCCATTTTCTTCTCCCCGGAGACCTCCACATTCTGAGGCTGGGACTTGGAGCTCTGCGTGGACTGAAACAGGGGTAAGCACAGGCTGGACCCTCAACCCTCACCTTTGGCGTTGCACTTGCAGAGGACTCAGCAAATCACTGCAAACCTCACACAAAAGCCAGGACTGCCTCAAGTCCAGTGCACTCCACTGCCACTACCCTACGCTAGTATCCAACTGGGCACATGTCCCAGAGCAGCCAGATTTCAGGTGCCGGCTGTGCAGTCAGGATCCCATGATTTGACAAGAGCCCATCCCAGCAGTACAAGGTCATGCATCCCCATGCATTTGATCTATACCCCAGACTATGCTGTTTCTTCGGATGGATGGACCATAAAGAGTCTTTTCCTCTCTAGCAGCTTCATCCCAGCTCTGCAGCTATCTGCACACATAACCCCTTTCATACATCACATCCAACATCTACACCTCTTACTCCCTTGTGCATAATAGGAGTAGGCCACCACGCTACACCAGTTCCCTTTGCTTGTGTGCACCTCGCACCTCCTACCCAGTGAAAACTGCTGCTGGCTCATTCTGAAATACAGCAAGGCACTTTGATGGATGTTGAAGACTTTGTGCGTGCACAGGCAGGATGCAAATCCACCCCCTCCTCACACTAGCTTGCCTTAGGGGAAAACATAGGCCTCAGCAATCTCCTAAGTGAGGATGACCACGGCACAGAGCCCGTCATCTGGCCTGCAAAGAGCAGCAACACAGAGGGAACAGACCAACTTCCTTAGAGCTTCAGACTGGTTACAAAAGTCTGCATTTTACTTCAGTGCTTTACAGAAGTATTTCTTCCTCCCTGGGAAAGAAATCTTTGCTAGTCACATTGCATGTGTTAAAACACGTAAGGTAAAAATCAGCAGTAATGTCTGTAGAAACACAGCAGAGAAAGAACGATAATAAAAATCCCAAAGCAAACAAAGCCTCCTTGAGAAGCTAAGGGTCAATTGGAGAATTTACCAGTGATGTTCCTGCTCCCACACACAATCGTAAACATCAGGGATTATCTCCCAGAAAATGCACAGGCGAAACGGGTACATATGTTGCCCTATTCAAGAGAATTGGGCAAAATTCTGGGCCCAGGCAGTTTGTGGTTTATATGACACATTAAAAATAACAATAATAAAAAGAACAGGAAGGTGGAACAAAAAAGAAATTCAAACCATAAGCTGGCAAGTGGTCCTGGATCCATCCCAGCAAACACTACTGGCTACAAAAAGCAGAAGGTCCCACCAGGATGCTGTGTGTTGAAATAGTCTTGCTGCCACCACTGCACATTGCAAGTAGTTTTATCCATCTCTGGGAAGAAAAAGGTCCTTGTACAAAACTGTTTTCCTCCTCTGATTGACATCAGATGAGCTCCTTCAGTGGCTCATTTTCACTAGGAAGCATGCCATTCATCTCGGGGGAAGTCTCGGTGCCCAGATATCCCAAGAGGATCTCGCTGCGCCGCCGCGACAGCTGCAAAATGTCTTCTGCCAGCGACTGCACTGTTGTGTATCTCACGTTGTCCAAATCAAACATGTCCTTCAGGTACTGTACTATCTGGTGCTGCAAAGCCAAAAGGAAGGTTTACAGTAAGGAGACCTCCTCCCACCTGCCAATACCAGCTGCCTGGACTGCAGCAAGCAGAGAACCTTGTAAGGGATTTTGCGTATCTGCCATCCAAGCAAAGATCTGCTTTAGGCTGGGTATTACTTTTGTGGCTAGATGCCCTCATGCCTCTGAAACAGGACAGCAGAGCTCCCGAAGTCAGAAAAGCAACGCTGATGTCCATGGCAATATCCATGCAGACATTTAATGAATGCAACAAAGCTCCTCATTATGCTATCTACAAGAACAAGAGGATTTAAGTTTTAAAGTCAAGTAACTTGTAAGATTACACGTACTCTTAGACAACATATTCTTTCAGTATATGCACCCATCATCTTTTCCAATACTGATGGTATAAACTGATCTCATCACATATTTAGTACTATCAGCCATGGTAAATTCTGTTGGGAATTTTTATCAATCTGAATTCAGGAATCTGCATCTCAAAAAACAGTGATTTTTAGAAAGCTTCTATACAGAGCCAAGTTTCTTATTACCACGTCAATCAAAGCCAGCCATCAAAAGCACACATCTGCAGCTTTAAGCCAGAAGACAGCAGGAGTCCCACACAGCCCAGGTAGAGAAAAGCCATCTTACCTTGAAGAAACTGCAGACTTCAGATAGCTGCTGCTTGGGCCCCAGAAAACCAAAGGCTAGAACAGGACTGACATGCTCCGATACGGAGTAGAAGTGAGAGATAAAGCCATCTGGTACCTGCCACAGGGAAGGGAAGAATTGGTCAGTCTCAGTTCTCGGACAGAACTGGCAGCTTATTCCATATCAGCTACCAAATTCCATGTCAGAAAGCACTGTGCTTCAGTAATTGAAGTTAAGAGCTACTTAAGAACAACTCTTCCTCCTGAATTACATTTATCTTTCAGATACCTTGAAGGATGACTAGAGTTTTCTATCTTCATGTTTCTAAACTGCTATTTCAGGAGGAAACTAAACAGAAGAAAATGAAAGACAACCATCAGGCAGTCTTTATAGACTCTATTTATAATCTCCAGACCCAGCCAGGAAAGGGCATGCAAATATCCAAGACAGAGCTACTGCATGACAGCACCAACACAGCTTCCAACGCTCTAATTTCTCTTTGTACCATCTCATGAGGCAAATCCAGTCATACCAGCTGGTTGTGGGACAGGAGCTGAAAACCTGCCAGAGGCCACAGACCCTGTGGCAGAAGTGGGGTTGTGAAGTTGCGGCTTCCTGTTCCCCAGGTCCATGAACTCATCTACTGTGATGCTTTAGAAAGCCACAGATTTATGGGAAATGCATCAAGTAACGGCTAGTCAGCAGTCAGTGCTGGGAAGCAGATGAGCACGAGCCACTCACTGTGCTGCAAGCAGGGAAACTACAATTCAGGAGCAGCGTCTTGTTTCTTGGTGTCTGTGACCATTCCTACAGTATTGCGAGCGGGGAGAGGGAATGCCGGACAGATCATGTTTCTTTTGAATCCTCACATTAAAATAAAGGGAGAATAAACTCAGACTGATTCTGTAGAACACTCGCATGGCACTGGAGCAACGACAGCAGGACCTCAGTGCTCTAAAGCATCGCAAAGAATGTGATTCAGTTCAGTCTTATACCACTCAGATTTTGTATTTTGTCAAGATCTAGGTGTTATCCTTAGATTCTTATATCTGAAGATCATTAGATTCTTCCCTTTTAATTAATTTTGCTTACCATCAACAGCCTCCTTTTTGCTTTCAGAACCGACCAGCAGGCAGTTGCTAGAGCCTACGATTAACAGAGAGAGACCATCCGTTACTGGGATTACTTTTCAGAAAAAAACAGTTTACCAACACGTTGCCATCTCAATATCAAAGCTGTCGCCCTTTTGTGCCAACAACTCTAAAATTACTGACAAAATCTAAGTGAACTGGTGGCAGATTTGGCCACTCCAGACCCATTCCAGAAAAGCCGAAGCAGTTTTGAAGATGGCTAATATGATCTGACATAGTTGCCAAACACTCCAGAATGCAGACTGTAAGCAAACAGCTGTTAAAAGCTGCTGCCCAACCATCTTCTCAGTCTGTGAAACTAATCAGTCTTAAATATGCAGCTGGGGGCCAGGACTAGAGGAAAATGCTGCTATTTGAGCCTCAGTGTCTGCTGAGGTACCACCAGAATGAAAGGCCAGGTGCAAAAAAAAAAACACCCGTGTTTTTCCCTACATTTTGATCCTCTTATCCTCATTCACGAAAATACGCACTGTCAGCTTTGAACACCTCCATGGCATCACTGACAAAGGCTGCTAAGGAAATAAAGTCTACTAGAGCCAGCCAAATGCTTTCAAAATAAGGAAAGCTTTCCTGTTAAACAATTTACATGTACCAGAAGATTGTTGTTTAGAGCTTCAGGAAAGCACCGTATTTCTAAAGAGAAAATTCAGCTCAGCCAGGAGAGCCGAGGTTATGCTCCTTCCTAGCCCCAGCACTAGCAATCTCGTACTCAGCATGAGGATTACCCACTTAACACACCGTCTCCTTGAAGCTGTCAGAGAGCCACCGGTTGCGCAGCACAGCCAGCACAGAGGAGGGTGGGTTCTCCAGATCCTCAAAAGCATCCATGAGGATGAAATCCAGCACAATATCAAAGAAACTCATGCAGACCACCTGTCAGAGAGCAGAACAGCCCGTAAAGGGAACGGGTTTAAAAAAAGGAAATGGACTTCACTCTTTTGCTTTGAAGCAACAAAACATGATGAGCTGAAGTTTGCCACCAATGCAGGAGGACCGAATTGTGTACGCTCAGTTCACAGCCCCCAGAGAGGAGCTGGCCAAGAAACTTATTAATCCTGTGTCCAGGAAAAGCAGAGTCAAAAGGGAAACAAATCTTACAGACCTGTAGACAGTAGCTTGTGCCTTCTAGAAAAAGTTCGCGTTTGTTTGGGTTTTTTAACCACAGTAGTGCTGACATTAAACTCCACGGCAAATCTGGCCTTCAGCAAAGACCCCCAACAGCCAGTTATCCCCCAGCCCTCCCCAACAATGACAACTGAAAAATAATTGTATTTCAGCAGCAGTTCTTTCACTCCTGGGCCGTTCCTATGCATTCATTATGCTCCAACTCCTCTGCAACTTTCTAGAGAGAACTTCTTTACCAACCCCTCTTCCCTCCAGCTCCTGCTGAGTGGTCGGCCAGGTCTCTTGCTTCAGTGCATAATGCAGCATCTCCTCGTAGCTTTCCAGAAAAGCTTTGGGATTCTGAGAGAGCAGAGAAACAACACACTTCAGAAGGTACAACAGTCAAGGGCACATTTCACCAAAGCTTGACTACTCTATTTTGAGCTGACATCAACATCAATGCATGTGACTGGCTGCAGTTTTTAGCCAAAACACTCTTTGTGCAGAAAGAGAGAATTTATTTCTGGGAGGCATGGAAGACCCCAGGTTCAGCTGTGACTCAAAGAACCTACATCACTCCACTTTCTTCAGGGAATTAGCTAGAGACACCTGGAAGCAACCAAGTCAGTAAGAGACTAACACTGTGCAAGCAACGATCTCCCTGTTTAAGGGATAACCAGTGACCCGAGAGTTGGTATGTGCTTGATGCAAAGGTTTGATTCTCTTTTCCCTTTCCTGTATTCCTTGACACAATGCTATTGCTGATGCACAGCCTGTACCCTTTGTTTGCTCCAGTAAGGCACAGTATCAAACTGTGGACAGGAGCTGCACAGAGAGGTTCTTTCGAGAGAATGCAGTTAAACAAGATTAAAAGCACAGGCATTTTATTTCTCACAATAGTCACCAGCATACAGAACAGTCTTCTCCTTCCATGACACTGGAAAAACTCTGGGTTGAGATGGAGGAACAAGTGTCCCTGTGCTCACAAGACACAGCTAAGTTGTTATACAAACTTCCTACCTTTTCAGCTTTTGTCATCAGCCCTATCACCATTTGCTTCCCAACCTCCCCAAAAAACAGTTGATTGCTTTCATCCTCCAGCAGCTCCTGCAAAGGGAACAGAAGTCTCCTGTGAACATCTATGCCCACATGAATTCTGAGTTGGGAGAAAAACGGACAGGACACAAAGCAGTGCAATGCTGCATACACCAGTTATCATTAACCTTTACTAAGCTGGAGTCACGAAAACAAAACTGCTCTCTCCAGGAAACGAGTTTAAAATCAGGTTGAAAGACTGGAACCAGCAAGAATGGAAGCACGAGAGCCACGGAGTCACAGAGGGGCTAGGGCACAAAAGCTGCTCTTCAGGCTCTAGACATATATTGCTAGGATGTGGACTGCGGTAAGGAGAAGGAAACCTTGCTCCCTGACTTCAGACATTTGACTCCAGCACAGTGAAAAGCTCCTAAGTGGGAGTAGCATCTCCTGGGCAGCTCTGAAATTACCAAACTTTCTCTTCCCAGAACTAAACCAGTATCAGTGGCCATGTAACCCCCGCTCAAGCTGGCACGGGGATCAGGGGATCCTCTCCCTCTCCAAACCAAATGGATCAGGATGGGATTACAGAGTTAAGGAAGGGGAGCTTGGACAGCTGCTGCTTCTGCTTTTACTTGCTCTAGAGGGGCAAAGACTTCACCCCTGCGTAGGCTGCTGGCAGCAACGCACCACGAGAACCGGGGAGCCTCAAGCAGTTCTCACCTGGAAGGCCTGCCTGACGCAATGCAGCTTCGCAAGGAAATCCTGGTCACTGTAGCAGCCAAGGAGCTCTGTCCTAGAGGGAAAGGATTGCATAAATTTCAGCTCTCCTGATGTCTGCATTCCTACCAACTACTGCTCCCTATGAGGAAAAAAAAAAAAAAAAAAAAAAA
>Ga0065711_1049996_pt1 | contig 11036 bp, 11 predicted proteins | sample Hoacrofraction12_FD_59098 | JGI IMG/M metagenome (GOLD analysis project Ga0065711, IMG submission 59098) | Hoatzin crop microbial communities from Cojedes, Venezuela - Epithelial fraction 12 v2 (version 2) | ecosystem: Host-associated > Birds > Digestive system > Esophagus > Crop | place... | reverse complement strand
CCCCCCGAAAATAAGACAGGAGAACTGGTGACAACTGATATGGAGAAGGCTAAGTTAATCAGCTTTTTTTTTTGTCTCAGTTTTCAATGGTAATCTCTCTTCCCACATCTCTCAAGCCCCTGAACCTCAAGGGGGAAGAAGTCCCTTCCATCATAGACGAAGATCAGATTTGAGAGCATCTGAGGAACTTGAACACACACAAGTCCATGGGACCTGATGAAATGCATGCAGGGTCCTGAAAGAAGGGGCTGATGTAGTCACTAAGCCACTCTCCAACATATTTGAAAAGTCATGTCAGTCAGGCAAAGTCCCCAGTGACTGGAAAAAGTGAAACATCATGCCCATTTTTTAAAAAGGGTAAAAAGGATGACCCTGGGAACTATTGACCTATCAGCCTCACCTCTGTGCCCAGTAAGATTATGAAACAGATCCTCCTGGAACATGTTGGAACATATGGAAGACAGGGAGGTGATTAGAGACAGCCAACATGGCTTCACCAAAGGCAAACTGCGCATGACTAATCTAGTGGCCTTCTACGGTGGAGTAACTGCATTGGTGGATAAGGGAAAAGCAGCTGATGTCATCACCTGGGTTGGGGCAATCCTCAGTATCAATACAGACAGAAGGATGAATGGATTGAGAACAGTTCTGCAGAGAAGGATTTGGGGATACTGGTGGACAAAAAAATTAGATATGAGTCAGCAACGTGCACTTGCAGCCCAGAAAGCCAATTGTATCATATGCTGCATCAAATGAAGTGTGGCCAGCAGGTGAAGGGAGAGGATTGTGCCCCTCTGCTCTCATGAGACCACACCCAGAGCATCGTGTCCAGGTCTGGGGTCCACAGTACAAGAAAGACATGGACCTGCTGGAGTGGGTCCAGACAAGGCCATGAAAATGGTCAGACGGCTGGAACACCTCTCCTATGAAGCAAAGTTGTGAGAGTTACGGTTGTTCAGGCTGAAGAAGAGAAGGCTCTGGGGAGATATATTGAGATATTCAATACTTAAAGGGGGCTTATAAGAACAATCATTGAATCACAGAATGGTTTGGACTGGAAGGGAGCTTAAAGATCATCTCATTCCAAACCCCTCTGCCATGGGCAGGGACACCTTCCACTACTGCAGTTTGCTCAAAGCCTCACCCAATCTGGCCTTGAACACTGCCAGGGAGGGGGCAGACACAGCTTCTCTGGGCAACCTGTGCCAGGGCCTCACCATCCTCACAGGGAAGAATTTCTTCCTCACATCTAATCTAAATCTACCCTCTTTTAGTTTAAAGCCATTACCCCTTGTCCTATCACTACATGCCCTTGTAAAAAGTCCCTCTCCAGCTCTCTCATGGGTCCCTTCAGGTACTGGAAGGCTGCTCTAAGGTCTCCCCAGAGCCTTCTCTTCTCCAGGCTGAACAGCCCCAACTCTCTCAGCCTTTCCTCACAGCAGAGATGTTTTTTTCGGATCATTGTTGTGGCCTCCTCTGGTCCCGCTCCAACAGGTCCATGTCTGTCCTGTGATGAGGGCGCTCCAGAGCTGGATGCAGGACTCCTTGGGGTGCCTCACCATAGCAGGGCAGAGGGGCAGTATCCCCTCCCTCACCCTGCTGCCCACGTTGCAGGGGGATGCAGCCCAGGATATTACTGGCTTTCTGGGCTGCGAGCGCACATTGCCAGGTCATGTTGAGCTTCTCGTCAACCAACACCCCCAAGTCCTTCTCCTCAGGGCTGCTCTACATCCATTCTCTGCCCAGCCTGTATTTGTGCTTGGGATTGCCCCAACCCATGTGCAGGACCTTGCACTTGGCCTTGTTTTGAACTTCGTCAGGCCCACCTCTATAGTCCACCAAGGTCCCTCTGGATGGCATCCCTTCCCTCCAGCATGTTGACTGCACCACACAGCTTGGTGTCCTCAGCAAACTTGCTGAGGGTGCACTCAATCCCACTGTCCATGTCACCAACAAAGATGCTAAACATTGCCGTTCCCAGTAAAGACTCCTGACGAGCACCACTTGTTACTGGTCTCCACTTGGACACTGAGTCATTGACTGCAGCTGTCTGAGTGCGACCATCCAGCCAATTCCTTATCCATCGAGTGGTCCATCCATCAAATCCATGTTTCTCCAAGTTAGAGACAAGGATGTCATGCGGGACGGCATCAAATGCTTTGCTCAAGTCCTGGTAGATGTCAGTTGCTCTTCCCTTACCTGCCAATGCTGTAACCCTGTTGTGGAAGGCCACCAAATTTGTCAGGCATGATTTTCCCTTAGTGAAGCCACACTGGCTGTCACCAATCACCACTTCATTTTCCATGTGCCTTAGCATAGTTTCCATGAGGATCTGCTCCATGATCTTGCCAGGCACAGAGGTGAGACTGGCTGGCCTGTAGTTGCCTGGGTCTTCCTTTTTTCCCTTTTTAAAAATGGGGGTTATGTTTCCAGTCAGTGCAAACTTCATTGAACTGCCACAAATACGATGGATGGTGGCTTAGCAACTTCATCTGCCAGTTCCCTCAACACCCGCAGATGCAACTCATCAGGTCCCATGTTTGATGTAACATGGAGAGAGACTTTTTACCAAGGCCTGTAGTGACAGGGCAAGGGGCAACTGCTTTAAACTGAAAGAGAGTAGGTTTAGATTAGGTATAAGGAAGACTTTTTTTACAATGAGGGTGGTTAGACACTGGAACAGATTGTCCAGAGAAGTTGTGGATCCCTCATCCCTGGAAGTGTTCAAGGTCAGGCTGGATGGAGTTTTGAGTAACCTGATCTACTGAGAGATGTCCCTGCCCATGGCAGGGAAGCTGGACTAGATGATCTTTGAAGGTCCCTTCCAAACCAAGCCATTCTATGATTCTATAATTCTATAAAAAAATAAAATTCTGATGACTAAGTCTCCAGCATCACAGAGTCAAGGGTAAATATTAAATTATTAGCATCTTTTGCAGGGTAGTATTGTGCTACCACAATCCTGATGCCAGCAGGACAGAACATTACAGAAAAGGCCCCTATGTGACTGGTTGTCAGGCAGGGGGAACAATGAACAACTGGTCTATGTATGCATCTAGACAACACCTTAGTTTGTAAGCTCTTCAAGCTAAAAGCGTCACACTGCCTGTCCACTTTTGAATACAATATAAATAATAACCATAATCTTAATAGTAGATTTTTGGAAGACTATTGACTATGAACTAGACGTTTATATTTGAAAGACATAAAGATTTTATTAAAATAATTTCATGGATTCATTAATACAAATGGTTTTGAGGCATCTGAATTAAAGGCAGTGTGAAACTTTATGAGAAACAAATTATTCATTTTTCCTGGCAAACAAGTGAACTTCTTTACATTCCATTTCTTGGGTATCTCAAAGCTAAGCTCAAAGGCAGCTGATATTTAATCTGCCTATTTAATAAGACTAAATTATGAACTAACAAAACACCAAAATTGTGTTATTGTACTACAGGATACTGCTGATGAGTTTTATATAGCTTTAATTTTACAGACTACACAAACACAGCCCTGCACTTCAATCTTAGTGTCCGACCACAACAAACTACTACCCCCAGTAAGCACCATTGTTCCACTGGAAGTGGAATACAGCCTAAACTGTCTTTCCTGCTGGGACTGCAGCATTCCACTCATTGTCTGCCTTCCACTAATTTTCCATCCTGGATGTTTTTGCTATACGCTGTATACACATTTAGATAAAATTCTTAAATTCTGGTTCCACTATTCATTCTTCTTCAAACCTTAGCTCACCTTAAGATCCCTACTTTGGGACCGGAGAAGGTCTTGGATGTATCCTTTGGGATCTTTGGAGAAACTCAGCATGAAATCACGTTGTATTTTTAACTGATTTATGGATTCAATTGTCTCATGAATCTGACAGAAGAAAACAAAGCAGATGTTACTTAATTCCTCCTATGCTCCAGTGACCCTGAGGTCAGCCCCATTAGCATCCTTGTACTTCTTGTAATGTACAAAGGTGACAATTCTACACTGCAGACTTGTGCAGGTTCCCATGGCTTTTCCCCTTCAAAGAGGGAATTAACCACAATCTTGCAATTACATTTGGATACAAGCATGTACAGGATTCTTCTTCACTTCCTGCGTTGACTCGCTGGATGGCATGCTATATACAATATTCAAGAGCTAAGTCATGTCACTGTACAATGTAGTAATTTCCTGTGTATAATCAGTCTTTCTGCCAAGTCTGGGATTTTTCAGGAAAGGTGATACATAAATATGTCTTTAAACAATGCCCAATGCAAGAAAGCAGTTATTCTCCTGTCTTCAATACCCTGCTGTGATCCTTAAAATTTCTAATGATTGCCTGATCAACTCCATGTTAAATGAACTCACATACAGCCATGACTACTAGACTTTTTCTTACAAGAAAGCCTATTAAAAGTCACAATGGCTGCAAAAAGAAGAAGAGTGTGAACAATGAGAAATCAGCAGCATAGAAGGTTTGTAGAAAATGAGTCACATCTTCAGAAATATTACAAAAGAAACGAGCATTAGCCAGCAGGGAAGAATGAAGACTCCATAGAGAAATCAAGGTCCTATAATCATCCTGGACAACAAAATCAAGTATGATCAATGGGAGGACAGCTAATGAGTCATTTGCACATACACATAGAGAAAAGCAAACTTTTTCTACCCTGTTCCTCTAAAATTCTGGTTTAAGATTGTAAACCTATCTTATTTAATTTCATTATATACATTATATACATCTATTTTGCCAAAACAGCTAATGTGGCCAGGCACATGGAAGAAAATAATCCTCCCCTGATCGGAGTATGCCATCAGGGCCACCAGTGTAGGCACAACTATATGGTATGTCAACAGAAGAGAGCTGCTGTCAACTTCAAATCATTCCTTATTTGGGAAAATGATATAGCCATACTGGAGAGAAATCTGTTGGCGTGCACCGAATGTCCACTAGAGGACTCTGTGGCAGCATAGCAATAAATGATACAGATTATAACAATGCAGCAGTCAATGCATGTTTACCCAGAAGTGACTTTAATAACTTCACTAATCACAGCTTGTCCTCTGCTGTAGCAAATGCTTGAAAAAGAAGTGACACAGACACGGGAAAAGGTGAGCTGGCTGGAAACAGAATAAACCTATACATGCTGCGTGCAAGCCCATATAGGCTGGATACCAACTGGCTGAGCAGCGGCCCTGCTGAAAAGGACCTTTCTCAAGAGCCGTAAAACAAGACATGCTGCAACAGTTACTAGAATCCATAGGATTGCTAGTGTCCAAACCCCCTCTGAAATCGCATCAAGACCAGAGTTTAACATATTTGTTTGTATTAGAGGCAAACAAACAGAAATTGGGCCCAAGTGTATGTCAGATAAATCATCTCTGGTCCACAGTGTCACAACTCTTCTTCCCTTGCTCTGAGAAGCCACTTTCATTTATCCCTTACCAAGCCAAATCAGCCATCTACACATGTGCCAAAAGCTAGCTAACAGTCCCCATCACATGAACCGCTAATACAGCCTGCAGAGATCACCACTGCTGTAAAACAGAGACTATTACTTGAAGTGTGCATGATCCTCTTTCAGTAACACTGAAAACAAGTCTGCCAGAGTGCTCCAAGGGATTTTTCTGCCATGCATTTTCCATATTTGCACCTACTGCAGAGCTATTCTGCAACCGTGCATGCACCAAACACGTTTGCAGTATAGGATTCTCTTAGCTTTGCCTTATAGCAATTTAGCAACATACCACGACCTCTCAATAAAAAGTTATAGTCAAACAGTTCAGATGATTCTTGAATGACAGGGCACTCATTACACTACCTGTGAAACTCTGCTTCTATCACCTTGTCAACTGTGTTAGGCCCTGGATCAAATCCTAACTGGGAATGCCACTCACCCCTCTATATTCCCATTGCATGTGGCTGATTCATCCCTTGAAAGCACATCCAATTGAGAAGTCCCTGTCTCACAACATTACTCTTTGACATGTGACATCAAACCCACAGGAAGATACACAATGAATATACATGCCAATGTGATACTTTACTCCTGGGCTAGTACCTTGTTGTCCAATGCTGTAATCTCCTGTTGATTAGCTGTTGAGAGAAGAAAACTACTCATCTGTCCCTTTAATGGGTCTTCAACTTCTACATCTATGTCATAACAAGCCGTCTTCTTCTGATCGTTGGGGTCAACACTATGGAGAGTATAACAGAAGATCATGAGAACTGCCATATGAATCAGAATAAGTACCCATCCAGCCCAGAATACACTCTTCAATAAAGCCTGTTGTGGATGCTGTGAGAAGAGTTTAAGAACAGGTTATCTTTGTATATCCTAGTATACCCTCTCATCTTTCGTAAGTCAGAATTCAGAGACTTTTGAGATGGAGGTTTTGTCCAGACCAACAACTTTCATAGCTACTAATGGACATAGTCTTCACTAAATTGTCTAACATCTTCCTGAGACCTGTTATAACTCTGGCTTCCAAAGCAATCCCCAGTGGTAAATACCATACTGGTATGGTCTCTGCTCGACTGCATCTTTTTTGAGACACGGTAAGTAGAATTGTACAGTACCATTCTGGATGTGAGCACATAATGACATTTTCTTTGGTTCTCGATTCCTTCTCTAATAATTCATAATTGTAATGAATTGTAATGTAAATCAGCATTGTAATGATTCCCAGCTATGTCTTAAAGAGGTAGCAGGGAATTTGAAGACCACCACTTTGTAAAGTTGCCTACTGAATTCCTCAAAGAGTATAGCCAGTCATGCTTTCCTCTTGCAGAAGCTACATTGACTCTTCCCCAAAATATCACATGTCTATTAACTCCATTCTCTACTACAGTTAGTATCAATTGGCTTCCAATATTCAGGACTGGTCCTGATACGGTTTTGGCATCACGTTAACTATTTACAACCCCTCTGGTACTGAAGGAGATTTCAGTAATAGGTAACACATTGTATAGAATCATAGAATCATTTAGGTTGGATAAGACCCTCAAGATTCTTCAGTCCAACTGTAAACCTAATGCTGCCAAGTCCGCCACTAAACCATCCCCTAAGCGCCATGTCTACACATCTTTTAAATACTTCCAGGAATGGTGACTCAACGCCTTCTTTGGACAGCCTGTTCCAACGCTTGACAACCCTTTCAGTAAAGGAATTTTTCCTAATATCCAATCTAAACCTCCCTTGGTGCAACTTCAGGTCACTTCCTCTCATCCTATCACTTGTTACTTAGGAAAAGGGACCGACACCCATGTCGCTACAACCTCCTTTCAGGTAGTTTCAGAGAGCGATAAGGTCTCCCCTCAGCATCCTTTTCTCCAGGCTAAACAACCCCAGATTCCCCAGCCACTCCTCAAAGGACTTGTGCTCTAGACCCTTCACCAGCTTTATTGCTCTTCTTCGGACATGCTTTGGCACCTCAATGTCTTTCTTGTAGTGAGAGGCCCAAAACTGAACACAGTGTTCAAGGTGCGTTCTCACCAGTGCCGAGTACAAAGGGGCAGTCATTGACACTTAAGCAATGAGAGTCCTACATGAAAAACCATTTGGAACTCCTTATTTATTGTGTGTTAAATTTATTTCTATTTGATACTTTGGTGTGATAAAGTTTTTCAGATACACTCTTTCCACCTGCCCTCCAAAACCCATACTGCACCGGTATGGAACTTTCCCTAATCTCTAAAGTTACCATTGATTAAAAGAATGAATTTTTATTTTCTTATCTCACTTTAAACAGCTGATTGTCTTCCAAAAACAGCTTTTTTAATCCTTAGTAATTTTTCAGTTTCAATAGGAGGCTTCCTACTTCCAATATATTTCAACTGATATTACTATTTGCTTTTTTCATCTTTAACAAGCTAAATAACAGTATTATTCTTTGGCTTGTCCTGTCCTAAATTTATATTTAATTTATTGGGGTTTAGACTTAACATTTACTTTCTCTTCCTCTTCAGACTAAAGCTTTTTAGCAAGAAAACAGTTTTTCAGCCCAGTAGTTGGTAAATCAGACTTCAGTCATTATCACTTGTCACATAAAATGCTAGCTTCTCAACACTGTTTTTGAAATGACTAGGTTGTGTGCATCTGCTGTAGGTAGTAAAAAAAATTGGCTCAGTATCTAATTGAGCTTGTTAGACTTGGGGAGCAACAGAACTTCCAAGGAGGGATTTGCATTAGGAGTGTTGCAAGCATGTGGAGGGAGGTGACCCTTTTCTATACTCAGCGATGGTGAGGCCACACCTGGAATACCGTGTTCAGTGTTGGTGCTTCCCAGTACAAGAGATACGGAGCTACCGGAAAGAGTTGCGCAAAGGCCCATGAAGATGCTTAAGGCATCTGCACTTCTGGGCACAGGACGAGAAAGACATGACATTCTGGAGTGAGGCCCACAGATGGCCACCAGGATGTCTTGGGGCTGGAGCATGTGCCTACCAAGAGAAACTGCAAGAGCTGGGTTTGTCCAGCCTTGAGAAGAGAAAGGGAAACGGAGATCCTACTGGTGAGTGCAACTGCTGCACGGCATGGTGAAGAAAAGACTGAGCCAATCTCTTCCTGGGGGTGCACAACAATAGGATGAGAGGGAACAGAAACTCACTGCATCATGGGCAATTGACTCAGTGTAAGGAACTTTTTTTTTTTTTAAATCATGATCATAGTCAAAAGAGGGAAATCAAGAGCTAATCTGTTTCCAGCAGGAGAATATTGGAGAGCTATGCTTTGTAGTCTACTTGTGTAATGTTAATAGCATGGCAGATGGCTTGCTTCTTTGCAGAAATGGGAAATCCCACAGATGTTTTTTATACCTCTGATTTCAGGTGTGTCAGCTGCAATAAGGGGTGCAACTCAAGAAAAGCTCCAGCTCCAGCTTGAGCTCAGGTAAGATTTGACTTCCACCAGTTTTAAATTTCATGCATTCGGTACTGCAGGTATCAGAAACTATTATACACTCTGTATTTTTTAATTGCATTCTATATTCTCTTTGAGTCTACATAACATTTAAAATATTTATTGAGATTGGAGGCTTTCTGTTCATCTCTATTTCATTTTCACTTCAACCCCACTGCACTTTTCACTTTCTTTTTCAAAAAGGCGGTTGGCTGATGTCTGAAGAGTGTTTCTAAAACACTATTATTTCTAGAACAATTTTAGAATACTTCAAATTTTAGTCTCTATGTACATACTCTAAAAGTAGAATGAATAATTGTGATCTCTTTGAACTCCTTGTAGAAGACAGGCCTGAGGACTGATCTGAATTAGGAGTACATATATTTAAAATCACTACTAATGAAAAATTCCCTGTAGCAGTGTGCTGGCTTTGGCTGGGATAGAGTTCATTTTCTTCATAGTATGGGGCTACGTTTCGGATTTGTGGTGGAAACAATGTTGATAATACAGGGATGTTTTAGTTATTACTGAGCAATGCCCAGCAATATTAGTTGTCAACATTCTTTAGGAAATCAAATCACTACGCTCAATTAACAATCACGTTTAAATACCCAGAATCAGAGTTTTGACCAAGACCACAAAGAAACTTGGAAAAGTCGGAAATATCTTGACAGCAAGGTTGAAATCCCCAAAAGTCTCTTTATCCCCACCTGCCCCACACAAAGTTGTCACTTAAATATGGAATGTGCTGGAAGTGCCATAGATATCTGAAGGCTGTATTTCATCTATTGTGACAGAAATGCATCTGTTTTGACAAGGATGCCAGAAGCTCATATCTTGGTCACAATGGCCTTCTCTGAATTTAGGCATTCTTTATGGTAAATCTCTTGAGATTTCTGACTAGTTGGCATTCTTGGAACAAGACTAACACCCAAGCAGCTGACCCAATCCCAACAAAGCATGCATGGATTGGCCACTGTATTTCACACTGTAATACTGTTGTACATTTTACGTAATAACTCAGAGATCAGAATGATTGTCTATGATATACAATATCTTACTTCATTTCCTTTTTTCCCCTCCTCTAAGTGGATTCAAACTCTCATTCCTCTCCGCTTAGGAAAGAAACCTGACCAACTCTCTCAATAGTATTCTAGTGGGGATAAAAATGAGAAGAAGTTTTGCATGCTCCTAGAGAATTGGTGCCATTCTATTGAAAATAATTCAGAATTATACAGACCAGAATGACACAGAGGAGAATGAACACACAACAAAGTCCAAGGTACTCACCTGGAAGTTATAAAAACTGGATTCTGGTCCCTGCTACTGTAGCTGTTCCTATATTTTTATATAGTGAGTGTCTTGCTTATGACAGTGCTGAGCTGACTGACCAGCTTACCTGATGATATGGTTTATCACTATAGGGTCTGGTGGCAGAAGCAGGTTAGTGAGTCTCTGAGGAATTTCAGAAAACTTTAGCCGTGGACAGTCAAAGATCTGGAATACAATAAAGTATGTTATCCTTGCCCAAAAACCTAACTTAGAATTAAATGAGAAAGTAAGAAATCAACAGTTCAAAAATAAGGTGATTTTGAAAGTTATCATTCTGGTTCCTCGCATAGACTAAATTTTTGGCCACTTCTGTCACTGCGAATTGCTGCTGTACTTACAATTTGAGCTAGCTGACAGATGCATCAGATGATGACAATTTCAGGTGTCCCACTTGTGGTTTAGCAGCTGAAGGGCACAGGCTGCTTTAATGGGACATCAGGATCAACAGTATCAATGATGGAAGAGAAGTGAACACTTCCTTTCTCGCTAAGGGTTTTCAGCAGCATATTGTAAAGAAAACTAACTTTTTTTAGTAGAGGAAATATAAAAACAGTTTGGTTTTTTTCCAAGGCATGTTTCCTGCAATATTTTATACTAAGGAAAAGTACAAGAAATCATTTCTGGGTTTTAAAACCATTTTTTACTTTTTTTTTTTTTTAAGATTAAGGGGGGGAAAGTCAACATGGTTTTACTTATTTTTAACCAAAACCTAAACAGCCTCTTGAAGGCATCCACTGCTTTCCAATCAACATCTCATGGTTACCCTCTCTTTACTACAGTCCAGAAGCTACATATGTATTGAATTGGGGGGGGGGG
>Ga0065711_1049995_pt1 | contig 11037 bp, 6 predicted proteins | sample Hoacrofraction12_FD_59098 | JGI IMG/M metagenome (GOLD analysis project Ga0065711, IMG submission 59098) | Hoatzin crop microbial communities from Cojedes, Venezuela - Epithelial fraction 12 v2 (version 2) | ecosystem: Host-associated > Birds > Digestive system > Esophagus > Crop | place... | reverse complement strand
CTCCGTCACCAGGACACCCACCTCATTCAGCAGCGGCCCCACATTGTCCCTAGCCTTCCTTTTGCTGCTGATGTAGTTGAAGAAGCCCTTCTTGTTGTTTTTGACATCCCTTGCCAACTGCAATTCCAGGTGGGCCTCGGCCTTCCTTGTTGCATCCCTGCATGCTCTGACAACATTCCTGTACTCTTCCCAAGTGGCCTGTCCCTGTTTCCACATTCCATGGACCTTTCTCTTCCACCTGAGCTTTGCTAGAATCTCCTTGTTCAGCCATGCAGGTCTCCTGCCTCCTTTTCTAGATTTCTTGCTCAGGAGGATACATAGCTCCTGAGCGTGGAGGAAGTGATGTTTAAACAGCAACCAGCTCTCTCGGAACCCCCTGCCTTCGAGAGCCCTGGCCCACGGGATTCCTCCAAGTAGCTTCTTGAAGAGACCAAAGTTATGTCTCCTGAAGTCCAAGGTTTCATCTTACTTATCACCCTGCTTCCTCCACGCAGGATCTTAAACTCCACCATTTCATGGTTGCTGCAGCCAAGTCTTCCTCCAGCCTTCACATCCTCAACCAGTTGCTCCTTTTTTGTTAGTACAAGGTCCAGCAGAGCGCCTTTCCTTGTTGGTTCCTCCACCACTTGTAGCAGAAAGTTATTATCCATTTTTTGCAGGAACCTCCTGGATTGTGCGTGCCTAGCTGTGTAGTCTTCCCAGCTGATGTCAGGGTGGTCGAAGTCCCCATGAGAACCAGGGCCTGTGACTGTGAGGCTGCTCACAGCTGCTTGTAGAAGGCCTCATCAACTTCCTCCTCCTGGTCAGGTGGCCTGTAGTACACACCATTTTAGTCAGTATCCAGGTCTTTTCCATCAACATACATTGAAAGGTTTACCTCTTCCACGATTATGCAAGCCTTTAGCAGTAGTGTTGCCTCATAGTTTATTAATGTGGTGTACTGCTTTTGAATGTGGACAGATATGTCACATATTTAATCACTAACTGCATTGCTGTAATACACAGGGAAGCCCTTTCTGATTGACTTTCTGTTGTTTGTGTCTGTTTCAGGTAACTTTGTAGCAGCAATGCTTGTGTTTCAAGGGATTTTGCATTCAAAAAGCTTTTCTAGAAAAACTTTTTTATTGGGAAACCAGAATCTGGAGAGGGTGTTCTTTTCACTATTATTTCCAGCTGAAGAGGTAAATTAACCAGGCTAATTTTTATTTTTTTTGAATCAAAATGAGGGTGTTAGCTAATATCGCTGGACTTCAGTAGAGAAACAACATACATGTTCAATATTACTATGTCCTTCCAAATCTGTACTGAGATGGAGCTTGACTTCACTGTGCTTTGTGCATGACTTTTTGGCACTGTGTTATGAACGAGGCATCTATTTAATCTTTATTTTATCCCTCTGTACAACTTTTTTATTGTTTATGTACATTTTACCGCTCCTTTTTTCCCACAAACCCCTTTGCAAATACGGCAAAAGAGGAATTTACTGGACATGTTAACTGTGTTAAGTCTTTGCAATGATGTGAAACTCCGTAGCAAGTGCAGTCAGCTGGGTCTGCCTGCTGCTCTGCCCTTACACAGAAGGACATTGTTTTATGCCTTTAAAGAGGGGTTTCTCTCTAAATGACAGGACACACTCTTGCACAAACACCCCACCCATCTTCCCACCTTATCTCTTTTGCTTCATTTTTTCTGGAGAAACAATGAGTTCCTTTTGATAAGAATTCATTACAAAAATGCTAGATTAAATCATGTACATGTCAGTAAAAAGCTATGCTTTTGAGTTCTTGACTGAAAAGTTGAGAAAAAGAAACAAAAAGCAACAAAAGAGGAAAGTAGAGAAATAAGGTATGGTCTTGCAGGACAGCTGATGTCTAAGTCTTTCCTTGTGTATCACCATGGGTCTTTCAGGCTGAGCTTAGCCGTGAGGTCTGACGACAAAGCCAGTGCTGTCCTTATGGGTACTTTCCTTCAGAGCTTGTGATGGAGATCTTGACCTTACTGTTTAGAGGGCATCTCACTCTTTTCAGGAAAGTGAAACTTCAAAGTAAGACTACATCAACCCAATTCATATGTAATTTATAGAACTTATTGTACTGAGGTTTTCTTCATCTGTTTGGACTCAGCGGATACAAATGAGACATCTGAGAATGATTCTCCTTTGATGTACATGAAGACTATTCATTCATGCTTATCTTTTTGCTCAGGGAGTCAATTAAATTTCAGCTGTGGTTTGGTTTGGCCTGGATAAATGCCAGGTGCCCATCAAAACCACTCTGTCACTCAGCTGGACAGGGGAGAGGAAATATGGCGAAAGGCTTGTGGGTCGAGACAAGGACAGGGAAAGATCACTCATCAATTGCTGCAATGTCTTCTTAAGGTGTTGCATAGGTCACAAGTAGTGTAGGTAGTGCATTATTTGCTCTGCTCACATGCTGAAGGGCTTAGGGTATTCTTATTCTTTTTCTTTTGAAAATTCCTCTCAAAAACCAGAGAGTGTATTTTCCCCCTCGCACATATTCCTGAAACTGCTATACCATTTTGCTCTCTCAGTCATAGCAAGTACCCTCTCTCGTTACTGAGATAATTAGATTTCTGATCCACAGCTTTGCACACAAAGGGTAAAATTTACTCTTGCTCACATCACTGACCCAAACCTTAAGTGTCTGTAAGTGCTATGCTGAACACTGAAGTGAAGGACGAGTCCTGTGTTAGTCTTCTTACAGCAGTGAATTTCATCCTTCAGTGCTTCACAGATCCCAGAGAAGTCACTTATGCTGGCTGGTAACAGCAAACATTCACTAAACTGTCCCGGCAACATAATAAATATAGCTTGAGTTAATTTTCCTATGTGTCAGACTGCTACATTGCACAACAAAAACTGTTTCCAGCATATTAATCAAGCAAAATGAGAGTAGTGCAGAGTCATCCTGTTATGACCTTCATGGCTATTGCAACTGAGAGGTGTCAAATGCCGTTCATGCTTAAAAATCTTTTTATGATGCTATAACTTCCCAAAGAAATTTAGTATATTTGTCATAAATAAACAAAAATTCGCTATGCAAGTCTTCTCGATGTTACTACTGTGTTGAACTACTAGTGAGCTGGGGAAGGTACATAATTTTATGTTACTCTTTTAACCAAAGTTGTTAAGATAACAAAATATTTAAGTAGTAAACGTGCTCAAGATGAAAAAAGAAGAAACACTAAAAAAATTCTGGTATGTAGAAAACCGATGTTTCTTATGACATTGTTCTTAACAACCCAGCGGCTGTCAAAGGACGTTTTGGGGAAAAATAGTTTATAGAAGCACAAAGCTCTGCAGACTCAAAAAAATTGCGAATATTATAAGTAAGATCTACATGGTATGAAAACTAAAACATCTAAAATAAAAGGCATACTTCTCCCAAATTATCCCATTTTCCAGGATGTCAAGTCTCCTACATGTATAAACTCTAATTCAGTAGCAGGCAAATGCCTGATTTATAATAGCCCTCCTGGAGGTCTAAGGGACTTTTGTACTTTTTTCCTCTCTCTCTTTATGGCAGGACTGTGATAATTTAAGTCCCCCATTTGCATGAATGAATTGTTCCGCAGCTTTGCTTCTCATGGTTGTTGGCCCAGACAAGCGGTAGAAAAGCTCCCAATCTGTGGCTTTCACTTAGAGTGCTGCAGTATGTAAGGGTACACAGACAGATATGCCCATGATTCCATCTCATAATTATGAGTGTTTAATATGTCATTATGTATACTTACTCGTTTTGAATAGCGTTTTTGAATTCATAAGTGTAAAGGTATGTTTTTGTAGGAAGAGTCTCATCTGAAGTAGTCCTGAGCACCCACAGATCCACCGACAAGCCACTTCTGAGGAGCAATTATGGCAAAGCTTTGAGTCCTTTGTACAAAACCATACTAAATACAGTTGCAATATTTTTCTTCCTGGAACAGGATTTCTCTTGTGAAGGTCCATCTTCATCCCCTGCCCTGTAGAGGATAAAATTCCATTCTTTAACCATAGCTTTTAAGGTTACACAAATGTGCTTCCCTACCTTCTCTGCTCTTCTTGGAGCTACTAAATAACAGTATTAATACAAATGACATCTGGCATTCCCTTGAAATTTCTTGTCATTCAGTGTCAAAAACCAATTTCCTACTGCCCCTGTCATTTAGATTCATAAACTTAAATTTACAAATCCTTCATTCCCTCTCCAGGTATGTGAAATCTAAATGAGTTAATTAAAAAAACCTAAAAACGTAGCTGAAATATAAGATAAGCTATATGCCAACATCTGTGCTGGGACAGTTGAAATTTTAATGTATTAGGTTTCTTTTCATTAAAACCTTCCACACTTTCTCCTCTTTTTCTACTGTTTCTGTATGTGCTTTCTGTTCCTGCAGTTCAGTTGAGACTTTTTGCTTTCTTCCCTTTTGCTCTGTGGAAAAGTCCACAGAATTTAAAATATTATCTTTCTTCAATGATTTATTAGAATTAAAAGGAGATTCATAACTGAACTACATAGCTACAGAGGAAGAATTTGGAATATTTTTATAAAAAGAAGTCCATTTTCTATTCAGGAGTGTTGTGGTGTGATTTTTAAAAAATATAGTATTTCACTTAATCTCTGTTGAACTCAGCGGAAACTTTCCGTACACATAAACGGAAAGTTCTGTGCAGTAAGGTTTACATCTCAGTCATATTTTAAAATACGCACAGGATTTTGTTACAACAGCTTTTTACTTTGTCACTAAAATTTGGCCTATAAGATCTGATTTGTGCTTGTCCTTTCTGCCCATCTAAGCCAAGCCTCTCTTTTTTTGCTCTTTTTGATAGCTTAGATCTATTGACTATATTGTACATTGTCCCTGACAGCTGATTAGGGAGCAAGAATGATCTCCAACAGCCAGGCTGGCTTCTGTTCAATGCTTTACTTATTTAGCAGACACTATACTTCTCTTTTCACCAGCATCTTTGTTTGGTTTGGCCTGGATAAATGCCAGGTGCCCACCAAAACCACTCTGTCACTCAGCTGGACAGGGGAGAGGAAATATGGCGAAAGGCTTGTGGGTCGAGACAAGGACAGGGAGAGATCACTCATCAATTGCTGTAATGGGCAAAACAGACAGAACGTGGGGAGAAAAGGGAGTTTAGTTTATGACAAATCAGATCACAGTAGGGTAGTGAGAAATAACACCAGATCTTAAAATACATTCCCCCCACCTTCCACATTCCCCTCCCTTCATCCTGAGCTCAACTTCTCTCCCGTTTCTCTACCTCCTCCCCCCGAGTGGCGCAGGGGGATGGGGAATGTAGGTTATGGTTAGTTCATCACACTTTGTCTCTGCTGCTCCTTCCTCCTCACAGGGAAGACTCCTCACACTCTTCTGCTCCAGCGTGAGGTCCCTCTCATGGAAGACAGTTCTCCACAAACTTCTCCAACCTGAGCCCTTCTCACGAGCTGCAGCTCTTCGCGAACTGACCCAACGTGGGTCCTTCCCACAGGCTACAGTCCTTCAGGAACAGGCTGCTCCAGTGTGGGTTCCCCACAGTGTCACAAACCCTGCAAGCAAATCTGCTCCGTTGTGGGGTCCTCTGTCTCCATGGGTCTGCAGGTCCTTGCAGGAGCCTGCTCCAGCACAGGCTCCCCATGGAGTGATAGCTTCCTTCAGGCATCCACCTGCTCTGGCATGGAATCCCTTCCACGGGCTGTAGGTGGGTATCTGCTCCACTGTGGACCTCCATGTTCTGCAGGGGGACAGCCTCCCTCACCATGGTCTTCATCATGAGCTGCAAGGGAAAATTCTCTGCTCCAGCATCTTGAGCACCTCGGTCCCCTTCTTCTTCACTGACCTTGGTGTCTGCAGAGTTGTTTCTCTCACGTCATCTCACTTCTTTCTTATGACTGCATTTTCACCACGGTTTTTTTCCCCTTCTTATATACGTTATTCCAGAGGCACTACCACCATCACTGATGGGCTTGGCCTTGGCCAGTGGCAGGTCCATCTTGGAGGCATCTGGCATTGGCTCTATCGTACAGCAGGGAAGCTTCCTGCAGCTTCTCACATAACCCACCCCTATACCCCCTGTGCTATCAAAACCCTGCCACGCAACCTGGTAACACATATTCCTTCCTGTCTCCTTGCCCGCACTTGCCATAATCTTTTTAACAGTCTTTCTGGAACTCATTTTCCTGTTTCTCTCACTTTACAGCAGTGTCTGCCTATTGCAAGGCTCTGTGTGAATAAGGGGAAGGGCCATGCTGGATCAGGAAGCAGCGTCAAAACAGACTGGTGATGAAGTCTGCCTCTCAAGAATTTCAATCGTAGAATAGCATCACAGAATCATAGAGTACCTAGGGTTGGAAAGGACCTTTAGAGCTCATCCATCCCAAGCCCCCTGCAGTGAGCAGGGATATTTTCAACTAGACCAGGTTGCTCAGAGCCCCATCCAACCTGACCTTGAATGTTTCCAGGGATGGGGCTTCCACTACCTCGCTGGGCAACCCATTGCAGTGTTCCACCACTGTGACCGTAATAAAACTTCTTCCTTATATCCAGTCTAAATCTAACCTCCCTTAGTTTAAAACCATTACCCCTTGTCCTGTCACAACAGCCCTTGCTAAAAAGATTGTCCCCCTCTTTCCTATATGCTCCCTTTAATTACTGACAGGCCATAATAAGGTCTTCTCTGAGCCTTTTCTTCTCCAGGTTGAATAACCCCAACTTTCTCTGTCTGTTCTTGTAGGAAAGGTGCTCCAGCTCTCAGATTATTTTTTTGGCCCCAACCTAGAGTTAGAGAAGTATGAGGCACATCAGGTAGAACAAAGTTATCATATCTTACTAAGCAGATGTCCTTCCAGCCTCCCTTCTTTACATGCTTATGTATATATATATAAATACAATTGTATATATATATAAATATAATTGATCATACATTGATCAAAAAATTAATCATATCTGCATTTTATTTCTGCTGCCTAAACAGAGTATTGACATGGTTTCAGTGGCTGTTATGAGCACTGTTTGAATAAAAAAAATTCATATGCTTTTATTAAATCAATGATGGAAGTTAAATTCCATATTTCATATTTCATATTTCTTTGAAATCACTCAACTGATTCTGAAGATACATATTTTTGCAAGTGACTAAAGGTATGTGTAAGACATCCAAGAAGGTATTGATGAGCAAATTCAGGAAGTGATTCTTGAAATTGCTGGGACACAAACACTTCCCAGAGGATTTGCTTGATTGATTTATTAAGAATTCCTGAAAACTATGTCACATTTACTTCCTGTCCCTGTACATCTTGATTTTTTTGCTCTGTCTGTATGTTTTACAGATGTATCTGTGGGACTCCACACCAACCTTCAAAATGCTATCCAGATTCTTCATTAAATATTGTTTACTACTTTCTTCCTGCTTAAGGATAAAACAGATACGCATTAGAATGATTTAGCTTGTCCAGCTAAAATAAGAAAAATTTTGTGGAGCCAGGTTAAGTGGCTTATACCATATCTAGTTATCTGTCAGCTTTCCAGAAACAGATTGGCTGTCACAGATGACAAAATCATTGAACTTAAAGTAATTATCGTACTCTTTGTAGGGAGGCTTTGCTGAGCAGACTTGGTATAACTATGTGGCCTCATTCTCCAGCCAGAGGCTGGCTATGCCTAACAGTGCTTTGGGAAGGCTTAAGGTAGATTCTGCATCCCAGCTGTGCACCCTTTGATCTGCTAGGTTGTTAGTTCTCCTTTCATCTACCAACAGGAATATGAACGTTCTATACATAATATAACATTAAATATTAAATTGAAGTATCCTATAATTTTCTACTTAGCTACTTCTTAATTTTTGTGGTTGTCTTTCCCAAGTTGCTACCAGCAGATTTCATATTTCCTTGCGCAAGAGGCAATGCTTAAAGGCTATTTTAGTTGTTAAAATTAGGCTAAATACAAGCAAATAAACAGACAAGCAAACATGCAGAGTTAGACTGTGGAGCATATTTTTGGTGAAGAAAGATTTGTTTACTTGCTTGCTTGCTTGTTTCTTTACTTTTTTAATTATTTTGCACATATAGCTGTAGGCCACTGGGAATTTATGAGATAAGTAGGAGACATGGGTGGGCAAGCCCATGCTATCACAGAGCTATGTGATATGCTATCACATATCTGAGTCTGGCTTGCGTTACCTGACTGTTTCTGTAGGACTGTGCACAGCTGGGACTGCTGTGGACTAGTCACAAGGACTGAAGACTGCTTCCAAACCTCAAGCTCTCTTCCAGGTGCCTCTCTTCTAAGCATCTTTCACAAAGGAGGAGGAAAGGTTGAACGAACTGCTGGCTGACCTTATGCATTCCTTAAGTTTAGTCCCATAAGTCCTGAGGAAATCAAAAGACCTGAGAATGCAATTTAAATTATACTTTTCCTTTATTTATTCTTTTTTTTTTTTTTAACTTGTTAAGTGTCCTAGGAAAAGAGCTACATGCATATACAATTGTTTACCTCTACAACAGGGAGATAAAGGCTGCTAATTGGTTTTTTCCTTTGTTATTGCACAAAAAGACACTTAAAATAAAAAATGCAACAGGAAAGCAATCAAGCTTCTTGAAGCCAGTGAAATATTAAAGTTTTCAAAAAGAAGAGTGGTGGGATTAGTTTTTGGTTTTTGTTTGTTGCATTTACTTTTGCTCCTGAGAGCGCATGTGATTTTAAATCCGCATTACTGTTCCAACTACATGATTTCTGGCAGAGTAAAGTGTGTAAACAAGATACACATTTGCAAAAGGCTAAAATGAAATCTGTTAATAATTGCTTTGGGTTGAATTGTAAAGGAAGGCATTATGCTGCCAGCAGTAAGTGGACAATTTTTGCAGATGGTAGTTCAGGGATGCCACAATCCTCATGTGCAGCAGGTTTGTAGCAGCAGATGTTGGAGACTGAGACACCTCATCAGGCACAACTTCTTTTCCCTGTTCATTACTTTGGAAATCCAAGCTGTACTTTGTGCTTCTCTAGGTTTGATGATTTTCAACAACTTCATTACTCTGGCATTACTGGCAGTGCACTTTGTTAAGCCGATATATAACTTTTAGGAGCAAACTACTTTTGTGTACGTACACAGATGAAGCTTTCACATCGTCTGTAATTTCTAATTGGAAAAAAGACCTTGTGAAGAAATGTGAGAGGCAGCAAACTTCCTCATGTCACCACAGAGTAGGTAATGTCATTCAAATGACAGCAAGGACTACTTACAACATACGAAACGTACTATGCTTCTGGAAGGACCTGAAAGTACAAATATTCACATGAAAATACTACTCATTGTATATTGTCTTAACAAAAAGGGACATTTTTGCAAGGTCATTTTACTAGTGATAGCTGAACATAATGTGTTTCTTAAATTTTGAATTATTTTGGCTTTATGAATACATTGACTATCCTACTTCATCCTCCCCCAAAAATGGGAAAAAAGCAAAACTCCAAAGCTGTGTTAACCCAAATATTTCCTTGCGGGAATGAGCAGGAGAGAGGGGCATATCAGAGCATTACTATGTCTCTGTTGCTAAATCATTCAGTGTGTATTTTGCTTTGGTTAAATGGACCTGGTTTCCAGATACCTGAATTTTCTGCATCATCCAGCAAGCCTGTTTCAGTTGAGTTTATCTGGGACATTAAAGCAAGCAAATAAGCACAAAGCCTGTTTTGTGCTTTCTGGACTTGTAAACATGGTGCAATGGCCTTTCTTAAGGAATCAATTCTACTTTTCTGATGGTCATGCCCATGTAATAATTCATTCTCTGCAAGGTACTGCATAGTTTCCATCAGCAGAGAGCCACTGTCAGTACTCTCCTTCCGGACAACTGCATTTAAAAATTTTGTTTATTGTATTTCTTATCAAACAGAAGTGATGATTTGATGAGGTTTTTTAACACCAAGACTGGACTAACTTTGAATTAGGAATGCATAACACAGGCTCCTACAGTGAATGTCTAAATATATGTGTGTGTCTGTGTTTAAGCATGTATGTGTATGCATACATGCACAAACATATATACACAGTTGTAAACATACAAATAAGTAGAGAAGATATGTGTAATTTGAATAAGGAAGTTTGTAAACAAATATATCAAGGGGATTTTGAAGTTTACAAAGGTGCTGTCAGTTGGCGAAAGGCCACCCCACCCTCATGTCTGAACTTCTGCTGGTCCCTGGACAAGCTGCAACACATTGCCATTTTGCTGTTTTATACAATGGTTTATGAAATGGCTGGTGATTTCTCAGATGGAAATCCTCAGTGTTATTAAGTTTGCTGATCCTGTTTCGACCACGGCTTCCTTTGCATTAGAATCACCATAACGATACAGTGTATGGTACTCCAGATATCCTGGAGACAGGGAGATGAGTGGTGAAACTTTGTGCCCTCCTCACTCTTGACCTCAGTGGGCTTAAGGTTTTATCTTCCATTCTTAAGGGAACATTTTCCAATATTTCATAAGGTTTATATGGGCTTGTAATGTGCCATCTTCATTTCCCCCCTTCACTTACAGAAATTAAACTTATTTAGGTACTTTCTCTTCTAGCAGATTCTTTCATTTGCTCTGCTTGCTGAGTAGATTTTCTTTAACTAAAGACATATCTTTGCAAATAATTGTGTTTGTTTGAACACATCTGGAACTTTCTGTCTTCATGTTGAAAACTTTCTTACTGTCAGCATTCTTCTAAAGAATAAGAATTGTACTGATAACATTGTGTCCTGGGTTCCGCCAGGACAGGGTTAATTTTCACCGAACTCCAGGAAGGGGCACAGCCAGGGGGTGGGGGCTGACCCCACCTGGCCAAACAGAGCCCGGTATTCCATACCATGTGATGTCACGCTGGGTTCTGGTGGGGAGGGCGGCGCGGCGGGAAGTCACTCGCGGCTTGGGAGCGTGCGGAGCCGGTTCGGTCCGAGAGAGCGGGTCTGTTTTTGTCGTGTTTTCTCCTTATCTGTATCGTTGTTGTTCCTGTTCCCTCTGTTTGCTGTTCTGTTAAACTGCCCTTATC
>Ga0065711_1049994_pt1 | contig 11037 bp, 4 predicted proteins | sample Hoacrofraction12_FD_59098 | JGI IMG/M metagenome (GOLD analysis project Ga0065711, IMG submission 59098) | Hoatzin crop microbial communities from Cojedes, Venezuela - Epithelial fraction 12 v2 (version 2) | ecosystem: Host-associated > Birds > Digestive system > Esophagus > Crop | place... | reverse complement strand
CTCCCCTCCCTCCCGGGAGCTCAGCATCCCGCCCCCCGAGTCACCCCACAACCCATGCTGCTGCCTCACGTCTTATGGCTCCGGTCCTCGATACCCCAATCCCTCCCGGGTACCCCCATCCCTGGAGTACCCGACCTCTGTCTTTGCCGGGGCACCCTCCATGCAACCCCCCATCCCTCCCTGCCAGGACATTCCCTGTACCTCCCCGTTGGGGCACCCCACATCCCATCCCTCTTGGACACCTTCTTCTCTCCCTGTCAAGGACCCCGCATCCCTTCCCACTAGGGTTCCCCGTTCCCCACCTGCCTGCATGTGTCCCACATGCTACTCCATCTGGCTGCCCCACATCCCTGCCCTCCGTTTCACCCCACAACACATGCCAGCCACCCCCACTATGCTGTGGGGCACCCGCCTTCCCACACACCACATGCCCCTCGTCCCTGTCCCACACACAGACAGCCTGCACCCCACACCACGAGGGAGCAGAGCCCATCACTGGGCACTCAGACACCACTGTGCTGGTGGCACCTGGTCCGCTGGTGGCACCTGGTCCGCTGTTGGCTGCCGGCTGGGGGGACAGGCAGCCTGAGTGCTTGCCAGCAGCTCTGAGGAGGCACAAACTTACCCTTCCTGACTTATTTGGAAGACCCCAGAATGCACATGCATTTTTAATGCTGGCTGGCAAAGGGCACCATCAGGTCCCATATCATATTTCCCTCCCAAGCCACCTTTTCTTCCAGGAAAGCAGAGCAGGAGCCCCTTACTGCAGGCAAAAACAGGGGTCTGGCCCAGCCTGACAGCCAGGCCTTGGGCCCAAAGGCAGCCGTGGGGTCTTGTCCCCTGGGTTTGCGGCTTGCAGGCCTGCTCAGGCAGGTCAAGCACAGGGCAAAGCATCTGAGCTGGGCTTGGAGGACAAGGCTGTATCAAAGGAGTCTTAAATTAAGGTGGAAAAATCAATTAGCAGCCTCTCTTTTAATGAGTTGGAGGTGGTGGAGTGTTTTCGCATACTTGTATCCATCCCTCCAGCATTTCACGTGTGGCTGGAAACAGTCAGAGCTGCTTCTGGTTCCCATCCTCAGCCCTGGAGCATCCCTGGGGCCAAGCGGTCAGGCAGGGCTGAGGTGGGCAAGCGCTTGGGGGCGGGGAGGAAATAATTAAAAAAAGAATATTAATAATAGTTGCATTTTGCTTTATTGCAAGGCAAAGAGCGCCATCTCGTGTAGGAAACGATCATGTAGCATGGGCAAAGCTTCACAGACAGGCGGAGCCTCTACACACTGCTCCGGGAGGGAAGGGGCGATGCTGGGGAGGGGCCGCCGGCAGCAAGAAAAATACTCATTTCGGAAAACAGGAGCGTGCTCCTTGGGGCCTTTGTGAAAGTCAGTGCTGCCTGGAAACTAGAGAAAGAAACACACCAGAAAATATATAATATCCTTACAAAACACAAAATCAAGTAGTCACATCTCACCAATATCAAGCCAGACTTTTCAGGGCTACATTTCGACCTTTCTGCTCCTTATTCAAGGACCACCTATAAGCTTTGGCCTCCATGCAGAAAACAGGAAATGGGATAAATACTGAAATAACCACCATTTAAAGAGATGATAACGAAGCAACACACAAGTGCTTCATACCAGATTCCTGTACAGTTAAAATATGGTTTTATTTTGAGTGGAAGTAGCCCTCTGTCCCTGGGAACACCAAGATGACCTGCGTGTGATGGCAGGACGCAGGGTGTGGGATGCTCCTCTGCACGTGGTGGGGAAGGTTCCTCCTGTGGTCCCCGGTGTTGCTGAAAGCCTCAGTCTCCAAGGTACAAGACTCCTGAAGAATTTCAGCATCCAATAACTTCAGAAGTAACATACTTCAATAATTGCCAAGACTAACCTAGAAGCCTTGCCAGAAAACAGGCAGAATACATGTAAAAAAACAAAACTCCAAATATTCTTGGCTTAAGTATATTTGGAGAGCAAGGAGAGGCGTTTAGCACTCGTACTGTCCATGCTTCTGCCGTTCCCCAACCCTCTTTCTTTCCCGACCAAGGAAAACAGAGGAAGGACAACAAACCAGCAGGGACCTCCAACAAGTTGCAGCCACAAGACAGTTCCCAAATGCAAATTTTGCATTTCTGTCCTACAACAATCACATGTGCATCAGAAGAAGGATACAAATTTACTTAAAGAGGTTTTTAAAAAACAGCTAAATGCTCTTTTTTATTGGAACTATGCAATTCCATGCGTCTGCCTCAGTAACAGCACTTTTGGGTTTGAGTCATTTTGCAGATCTAGGGACCAGCAGCGCAAAGAGAAAACTCCAAGTATATTGTGAATTAAGTGTAATTATATATTTACTATGATTTAAAACAATGGCTAAGGTCTTGTTATTGCCACCATGCACTGACAGGGTCTCCAGTCTTCACCGCCACATTACTGGACACCAAGTACAGACACTGCCTAGGACTCTCTTCCTCTTTTGATAAATGGAGTTTTCACTTGAAGGAAATAAGTCTCTGGAGCAGTGGAGAGTAGAAGGTCCCAACCTGCCTTCTCACCCATACAGCCTTGGTTTTAAGTATATAAGCAGTCCAGCATGTGATCATTATTAGCATCCTGTTTGGCTTTGGTTGCTTGGAAGTCACAGAAGAAAAAACACAGTTGTCTACTTTCGAACTAGATTAAGGGCGCTATATATATATTTATATATATAATATTTACATGCCACGAGGAACAGACATTGAATTGAATCCGCAAGCTTACTGACAGCCACAGCAAGTCACCAAGGAACGTTACCAATTTTATGACCAACAACTGCTGTAGCTTCAAGGTCAGCTCCTGGTGAAGCCCAAATAAGAGTTACCCACAGGGCAAGTGGTTCATGAATCCTGTGAAACTGCAGACTCCCCTCAGTCTCTACATCAAGCCAAAGTCACCCTCAGCATCCATCAGCCCTTCCAGGAACATGCCTGCTGCAGTATCTGGATTAAGCCTAAAGCAACTGTGTTTTTTTCTAATGACAAATATCTTTGAAAAAGCAGAGAAATAAAACACAGCCTGCAATGAAGCAACAGCAAAATGAATTGAGGCACCAAGTAGAGCCAGACATCTTAATTTACTTTTACCCTCTTAAGTCCTCCAGACATCCCATATGTATGAAAAATCAGGCAGGGAGTGAGGCAGCTCCTAACTGGAAACCTTCAGGACAAGTAGGTTTGGAGCAACATAACCAGTGACCTTGCAGCAACAAGAGGATTCAACGTTATCCCATCTTTTTCCTGGGGTGCAAAGATTACATACCTTACCCACCTTTCCTGCAAATTCACCAGGCAGCTGCAGAAAATAACACCACAGCCAGTCCCAATTATTCTGGATAGTCCCATTTATGCTGGATAGCCCCTGGTATGAATATTTTCCTTTTAAGATAGGGACAGTAGCAGCTATTGCCAGTGGTAAGGATGGGGGGGGAATAACTGGTTGTAGCCCAGGTAGCTCCTACAAGAGCTGGAAAAGAGTTTTACAATGACCTAATTATTGGTGCCTTTTATTAACACTTTTTAAAAATGCAGCTTTTGAGTCTGACCAGTGATACCCTGAGGGATTATAGTTTACCCAAGGAAAGAGCAATATGGCACCTATGAGAAAGGGCAACAAGATTTGTTTTGCCAGATACACTGGTGCCAGAGCATCCCGAAGGAGGGAGTCCCTCTGTTGCCATGACTAACAACCAACTGCGGGTGAACATCCACAGCGACAACTTTTCATGTACAAGTGAAAGAGGCAAAATGCGATATGCTGCTGGAAGCAAACCTGTTGGCTTTGGCCAGCACAGCCAGAGCTTATTCACATGGCTCCCAGTGGCTTTTCTGTTATGAAGCACTACAGAAAATAGTTTACAGAAAGTAGATATGTAAAGTATGCCAGCTATCGAACTCAGGAAGGATCAGCGTCTTCATTTCTCATTCAAGCTCCTTCTAATAATGGCAGATCACTTTGCCAGCCCAAAGCATGCAGACATTACTCAGACTGGGGCTGTAATTATCCCGCTGGAAGCCGTGCCAGCTATCCCTTAGTGTAACTTTAACAGAGTATCAAAGGTGATGCTAGATTTTTGTAAAATCAATACCCTGGCTTTTATTCTGCCTGTACAGCCCCCACTATTTCTCTTTTAAACTCGCTATTGCAAGCAGAAAACCTCTGCAGCAATAGAGTGGACTTGAGGTCACAGTGCTGTGTTTTGGAGGAACCATATGAAGTCAGTAATACTCCCCATGTTAAAAAAATATATCAAAAAAATTAAAATTCAGTATTTATGATCTAAGTAGTGACAAAAGTCATATATGTATTTTTTCTCCTCCTCTGTTGACGTCCACTAAACTTTTGTGGCAGCTTCATAAGGGATGCAGCTGTCTTACAGACCAGACGACACAGATGGAGCACTAGGTAGGATGTTAAGACATTTAGAAGGGTTTACACTTGCTTTTACAGAGGGAAAGCATTAATAAATGCAGCAGTTCAAGAATCTATCAAAGGGATTTTTTTTTTTAAAGAGCAGCAGATATTTCATACAAGTGTATCTAGAGGGTCTCCAGACAATGTGCGGAAGACCTGGCCACCAATCCTGTGGGACACAATGGCCCAGGTCCCAGGTAAGATGCAGGTGGCCCTCGCTGGCTGTCAGTCACAGCATCTCCCAGCCCGGGCTTGTTCACACAGCCCAATTCTCCTTTCACCTTTTAGCTGTTTTTAGTAAATCACCTCTTGGGAATAGGTGTGATGCCAAAAGCAGAGTGGTACCAGATCAAGCACTAATTGAATTCAAATGGAGCCCAGGCACTCTTTGCCTTCATCCAGGATTTTCTTTTTAATCATTTTTTCTTATCACACACAAGATAACTTGTTATGAGAGGGCATTTTAAGATTACAAAGAGGAAGAATTAATTTTGTGTTGCTCTATCTTCAGTGAATGTCATTTTAGTCCCTGTTTTACCTGGTAATTTAATAAACTGTGTCAACTCCTCAGCATCTAATTTACCAACAGCTGAGGCCTTTTTACCACTCAGTAACTCCCCAAATGGGAAACAGAAAGCATCCAAACACAGTTTACTTTGCACAGAGAAATGCAAAAGAGATATTTATATTAAAAAATCAGCGTTCTCAATCCCATAGCAGCTGATGCTGAGGAGCAGCTTGCATGCTGAGCTCCTTGCAGAGCTTCTTACGGTCTTTCTTGCTGCCCAACAACTTCAAAAAGCACCTGTGAGTTGGCTTTGCACAGAGCACTGTGTGTGAGGATGTACATGCTGCATGTCTTACACCTGTAAGCCCTGCAGATACTAAAGTGTGTAAGAAATACATTTCTCCTTTGGATCACAGAAAGCACCCAGCAATGCTGCTCAAGCATTTCCATAGAACGGGATTGAATTTACTCCCCCCCCCCCCATGCTATTAATTACAACCCATCAAAACTTCCAGCAAGATATTACAGACACTGTGAGTTGGAGAAAACTATTCTGATCACTGATATCTAGGATTTTGGCTTATGAAATTTCATTAGCTCAAAGAAATATAGTGATATCCCACACTAAATATTTTTCTTGCAGTGATAAGATGGAAATATTTCCTTGTATTCTTCCCCTCTTGTTTTTTGACATGTTTTCTCACTGTTGCGTATGAGTTATTGCTTTGTATATGGTCCCATAGGTTTAATTTTTTCTCATATATATAAATTAAAAACATAATCAGAATATCACAAGCAGGATGTCATTTTCCTTAACTTAAGGAAAAACAGGAAGTCAAAAATATTTATTTGGATATACTGGTATCATTACATATGTGATTTTATTGCCAAGCTCTCACCACAACTGCTCAACAGCATCAGAGGCTAATAGGGAAAAAAACCCTCCAGCAACTCCATGGACAGCGGGATTTCATCCTACTTTTATTCAGTCCAATGCCCCCAGGCCTGGCATGGGTTTTGGCATGTTATTATATAAATAATATTAACTCTCCCCTCTGTAGGCATTTGTATGACTGTGCATATTCTCAGACACACTCCCTTTCATTCTGCAGGCAGCCGTGACATGCAGCTGTCTCATTTACCCCTCCTTCACCATCCCACTGCAACCCAATACATTTTTGCCAATGTATAGACTGCAAGGAGAACTTTTCTTTTTAATATTGAGAGGGGAAAAAAAAATTGAACTGCACAAGCAAGACCTGTTTGGGCTACAAAATTCAGCATCCAAATTTAGACACTCTAAATTTCTACGCCTGAATTCCTGCTGGGTTTTTTTCCCTCTGTGCTATCCCAGAAGAGTTTCCCTCTCTGCATTTGTCATTCTTAAGGCTGTATCCTCACTCCCATCATGCACATGGTAATTTTTGCAAAATGTTGAACATACAGAAAAATTAAGAGCTTTGTCCTAACTCAAAAAAAAAGAAAAATCACTTTCTACCAGACTTGTGTCCCCCCCCTTCCCTTTTAAACAGAAGACTGCCACATAATAACTTCCTTTTTTATCATCTTCCATCACTTGATCTTATTACAAATGCAGGCACGAGCTTTTCTGAACCAAGTATCTTTTCTGTAATATAATTTAAAAATAAAAAATAATAGTAAATCTATAATCAAAATCCCTTCACCTTTCCAGATAACTCATCCTCCAGAGCATTTCAACTCTTCTGCAACCCTCACCTGGAATGGCAGTAGATACATTTGAAACATCCCCCGATTTCTTCAAAGCCAGCGGGAAGAAATTGGATCAGTATGTCTCAGAAAAACACTAAGAGACCACGCACAGCAGGAGGAGAAAATTCTGCAGAGGAACATTGTCCAAGACACATGCAAAACAGCACATTTATAACCCAAACCTTGGCAAAGCCTGAGCCAGCACACACATGGGGGTTACCACGTGGGGAGAGAAGGAGAACAACTTCAGGACTTGCAGGAATTCAAGCCCAAGAATATACATTTTTCTGCTATGAGACCCATCACAGCACTTTCTCGTTCCTGCAAAACCACAGGAATGAAAGAGCTTTTGCGATCACTTGCTTCTCTGTCCAAAAAAAACCTATCCAAAAAAATCCTTTCCAAAAATGAGCTGCCATACATGGTAGTTACATTTCCCCAGCATGAGCAACACGGCCTGCAAATGGCATTATTGCTGTGAAAAGGGGTTCTGACATGTGGAAAATATTACTTCCCGATGCCTCGTTCTTCTGAGACAGAGGGGAAAAGACACACAGTAAAAAGAGTGAAGTTCTTGATAAAATATCTGCTCTGAGGTTCGTGATGGGAAATCACACATTTGACCAAAGTCTTCTGACTTCCTGCAATGTGTTACCATGTCGAGCATTGACTACGTCCTTCATTTCTTTCGAATCAACCAGGTGATTCCCAGACAAGCACTCTGAGCCACTTTCTGTGCTTTTGCAGAAAAAATACAGTTCCAGATCTTAAATATTTCCATCTCCTTTTGTGGCATGATGGTGCTCTCAATACGAACAAAATAATCCTGTTTGCTTCCTAGGTAAGAGCCCTTAATTGCCCAACCATCACCATGGAATGATTCACTAATTTTTACCTTGTCTCCTTTCTGAAGTACTGTTAATACAGACTAGAAATATATTCAAGTTCAATATGCTTGGGACTCTTAAAAGCAAAACCTTTGAAGTCAAGAAAACAACAGGTCGTAAGTTACAGCAGTCAGCAGCTTCTATTTTTGCCTGCATGCAGATGGCTGAAGATTGCCTGAGGGTCCACCTGTCATGCCTAAATTATTCTGTTACTTCCACTAGTATGTCACCCAAGAGACATGGACTCCCCTGAAGGTTTTAGGGCCTTTTCAGGGAAGTTGGTTCAGACACCCAATCTTAAAACTACAGCAGGCTCAGGCTGGAGACACCAAGGATGATGTCCCTGGACTCCCAGCAGGGTCAACGTTGCAGCTACAGCAGGTTGCTCACAGCTGTGTCCTGCCAAGCCAGGGCATCTCTGTCTCAAGAACAGATACACTTCACTGCTTTTTTTGTGAGGAGGAAAAAATTATCATGTTTATTCCCACATCGGATTGGGAGAAATCAGGAGATCAGGACCTAAGAACAACCTCTTGAGGTGGAGAAAGGAACTGGAGATCTGGAAGAGGATGTTCCCTTATGTGGCCAAATCTGTCACTGTCTAATGGCAGTGCTGATACTGCTAATGTAGCCTACATTTGACAAACAGCAAGACAAGCAGCTTGATGGAGAAACTGAAGACTTTTCAGTACCTTATAACACAAGGTGGCCATGCCATGAGCTGCAATGCAAGAGGCACAGAAAAGTTTTCCAAACTCAAATCCACAGGACACAGAGAAGATCTCTGCGCCAAAGTCACCTCCTCTCCCTGGGGGTTCACAAGTTGCATCACAGCCCTTGCATCCACAGCTTCATTTTCCGAAGCACTAAGCCCAGGTTTAACATTTTCCAGTATGCTGCAGACCATTGGCAGTCACAGAACAAAACACCTTCATCCTTTCTGCTCTGCACACTGTATCATTCCTAATAACATTGGTGTCAGAGGGCAACGTCTAGCAGCACAACACAGCTACCAACAGCCACCTGGCCAACCACAACTACATTAAGCCATCGATGGTCTATTTGGAGACAGAAATGTTTCTGTAAAATGCTCAGCATTTCATCTGTGGCAAATCTAAAAAGCTTTCTGCTCCTTACAGCCATGTTCAAGTGCCAAAATAAAATCAGTGTTCTTAGTGTGACAACTGATGGTTATCTTAGGAAGACGACACCAGGCCTCACCACAAAAGGCTGCTCTTCCTGAGCACCTCCATGTTTTTATTTGATTTGCTCCAAAAATCATCTGCGCTATGGCTTGTGGAAGTCTACTTTGAGGTATAATCCATCTTTTCCTTCCTGAGGTCTGCTAATCTCCTGCCTTTGAAAGTAGCACTAGAGATGATGGCTCAAATGTAAACTGCGAGAAGCAACTCACTTAAGATATCAGAAATGGCCCTTTAAAGTTAGGAAGGTGGCAAAGTGGTTGGAAAATGACCGTTGCTCATTTTGCTATAAAGGGAACGTTCAGCAGCAGTAACACTGAATGAGAGCCGGTCCCGCACCAGAAATAGGCCCATGGGATCTGTATATAAATTTCATGTTGTGGCTGCAAGGGAAGAAATTACCTCCAAGAACAGCCTTGAACTTCGTGGGTTTTTTTCACACAAATGACTCTTGTGTTGTGCTATTCTAACTTCAAAAAACCCATCAAGCGTTGCTTTCATGAAGTGGCAACATGTGCAGTCACTCTGGTTTGGCATCTCCCACACTGCCAAGCAGTCTCATCAAGCTCCAGCTGGAGGCACTGGGACCGAGGTGTCCAGCCTGACCCTGGTCCCAGCGGGGCCAATGCTGAAGCTACAGCAGGTTGCTCGGGACAGTGTCTAGGTGCATCAGGGCAGTGCCTGAGGATGGGGATCCCTCAGCACTTGGGGCCCTGTCCCAGGGATGTGCTTCCAGGGGACTCTTCATCCATCAATAAGGCTATTTTTAGACTCCAGAAACAGCCCCCTTTCCTCACTTTGCTACTGCAGCCCAGCTCCTGGACAATGCAGTCATTAAATCCACTGCTTACTATTGTTATTATACTCTTATTACTTGGCTTGAAATCCGCTTTTCTAGGGCACCATATGAGCTCCAACTGCTTTACAGACACTGAGAATATTTGACTTTATGAGACCAGCTAGCGCCTTATGACTTCCCAGTCACTTGCTGTTTCTGTGAAGCCTTTTAACTTTTACATCTTTATGTAAAAATTTAGGTGTTTGAGATTAATTTTTTTTTTCTTTCAACAAAGTTTGCATTCTCAGAGAACATCCTGTAGGTTCCTAGTCTCTTCTGGATTTCCACAGCATTTTAACAATAATAAGGTAAATTCTCAGCAGAGCTGCTAACATCAGTCTCTGACTATGAGAAATTAATATATTGAATATTAATGTTCCTTTCCACTTCAATTTTTCCTTGTTTTGCAGCTATTTTTACTTTGTTTCTCTGTACCCTCTAAACACATTTTCACTTTAAAATCCCGAGCAACCATACATTCAGCTTCTGTGCCCTTTGCTTATGGAAGTTACTGACCAGAGAAGCCATTCAAAGAAAGGTGCTTAGCTGCCTGCAAACTCTTCCAACACAAGATCGTACCATTAGATACAAATGGACCAAGGATACACTACAGCTGGGGAATTGATTATTATTTTTTTAAACATAGCAAATATTTACAGCGAAAAATTAGAAAAGTTATTGATCCTACTGAAACTACTACTGAAACATCTTGCATATAGTGAGAATATATGGATGTTACAAACTGTTTTTAAAAGCAGTGTTGTCTGGTTTGGGGGTTTGTTTTTTGGCTGTTTGTTTTCTTTTTTTTTTTTACCTGAAGTCCAAAGCAATACTTATTACCTTTTTTATACTTTCTGTTAAAGATGAAAACACAAGTTCAGCAAGAGGTATCTAACACCAATGGAGCATCTGTATTATAGACCAGCTCAGTGCAGTGAGCAAAAACAAGAAAACCAGATGCCTTTTTTTAAGTATAAGTTAATATTTTGCCTCTGGTCAATTTGTTCTTCATATGAGCATTTTATTCATCACCTGCTCCCCATATTAGAGCCTGAAAACAACTAGATAAGCACACTTTGCTTGCATGAACCACCTTATTCATCAGCTAAGAAACAACACTCTCAATTATTCAAAGTAAAAGGAAAGGGGAAAATTTCTGTTCAGAGCCACTGTTTGCCATCCATATAGAGTTGTGTTTATATGTATGTTAAGAAAAAATCCCACAAGGTCTTGGAACCAGCTGTATTATTTTAGAAATATTATTTTTTCCCCCTTTCTAGGCTCAATCCCATGTGGAAAACAACCTCTTGCTGGTACCAAAGCCTGGTCCAACCAGCTGAACCTAATGCTGTAGTGTTTCGGTTTCGGCTGCCGCCGGCAACAAAAGCGCCACGCGGCCGCCCCTCCCCCCGCCGGCGTGCGGAGG
>Ga0065711_1049992_pt1 | contig 11037 bp, 5 predicted proteins | sample Hoacrofraction12_FD_59098 | JGI IMG/M metagenome (GOLD analysis project Ga0065711, IMG submission 59098) | Hoatzin crop microbial communities from Cojedes, Venezuela - Epithelial fraction 12 v2 (version 2) | ecosystem: Host-associated > Birds > Digestive system > Esophagus > Crop | place... | reverse complement strand
GAAAACAGGGATTAGTGTAACAGTTATATTGTTAGATCACTATGCATGCAGAAATACAAGTTACAGTACTAAAGACTACTAAAAACTAGAAAATATTAAGGCTTTTTATTATAGTTTCACATTTCTTACAGTCCCCTCTATCACTTCTCAAGTACACTATGGAACAGGTAGCCCTATTGTGGATAGTATATTTTGAACTAGCTTTTAAATGAGTGAGATAATCCCCATTTTTCATTTGATATTTCAGTAAAGGTTTCTACTGATCTTCAGTTTTCCAAGTGCACTTGAAAGCTTCTATGTAACAGCAGTAGACTGATTTTTAATTTTGCTTTCACAGCATTTGATTGGATTCTAGTTCTATGAGGCAAAATTATATTTGGCAGCAAATGACACAAGATGCTACTTGGCATCATACTCTGATTTTTAAGCAGAAGCTGTTGGAGGGCTTAAAATAATTTCTTTGTCTTACTTTATGGTATCTGAAATACAGGTCTAATGTATTAAGGACTCAAATACCAGACAGAGGAAGCCAGCACGTTAAGATCTCCTTTTTCTGTAGGCTAGAAGGACATTGATTAGATGAATTTGGGGAAGTCCAAAATATTGCAGGGTAATATGTCTGAACATTAAGATCTACTACAGGGTCAAGAAAAGCTACAGACAAGTAGAGTTGCTACAGTTCAGTGTCTTACAATGGTCAGTTTAGTAGTTACATGCATATTTATGCTTCACTTCAAACTCAAAGCAGAATTTCATCAACCTATGGTTATATCATGAACACCACTTCAATCAGTGTATTTGACTTTGTCTAGCCCACATAAACACTTATCCTATCTCAGTTGAGCTGCAGTACTGCAGAGTACTCCAAACATTAATTTCACGCTTCCCCCAACTACACCCCACCTTCCACTATTCTTTGTTATCCTTGCTTTCATCTCAGTGGCTTTGTCACTTGCATGGTAATTTCTTCTAATAGCTTTACTCACACGTCCAGACTGTGCAAAACGCTGGACAATGCATAACAAGTAGTTCAGGCACTTGGAATACCTTTAGGAGTCTTTCAACAAGCATTAGCCAAGCAACCGAACAAACAGTATTTATTTTGCAGATACATTATCCCTACGGTCACTGAAATCCTCAAAATTCAGATGCAAAACCAATTACTAAGCATCCACATGGAACACCTTTCCTGTTGGGGGATCCCTCATCCAGTTGGAGAGTACACAACCAGGCTCAAAGACATGAATGGCATTTAATGCTTTAAAGCAGTATTATTTCTTAATCACATTTGCTTCTGGTAATCAGAAAGCTTATGAAGAGGGAAGAGAAGAAAAGAATAGAGCAGCGATAACAGACCTCCCAGTCTTCCTCTGGTACTCCAGGGAAGGACCCATCGTTAGGCACTGAGGTGCCAGGAGGTAGTACTCCCTAACATCTCTCAATGTTCACAGTGGACAAGGGCTAGAGTTTTTCACATCTCTATTTGGCCAACAGACTCCATATCGTTAAAGTTCAGACATTCAAAAAACAGTAGTGGAATTCAGTTCTGAAGAGCCAGAAGGACCCAGTATTAGTACATTCTTCTGGTTTATCACCAGGAGCATAGAGAAGACCCATTCAAACCTCTACTTTCTAAGTGTCCAAACAGCCTAGGGTTCAGCCCCAGTCTCCCATAACTACAAGTTATGGAAGCAGAGCACAGGAGCTGCTGATGGGAGGGGTCTCTCCTTTCAGTCCTGACCAGAAGCAACAACTTGACCTTTTCAAATCAAGCTTTTGTTGGAACTGGCCTATCCTAAGAACAATTATTTTGTCAAAAGTTTCTTAACGAGCTCTCACTCACCAGTAATGCACTTAGTTTCAGAAAGGCAGATTTTTTTTTTTTTGCTGTTGCTAGTTCACACAGCTTCTGTAAGAATATCCCTATTTCACTCAAGTAGCTCAAGACTTACTTGCTAGCATGTCCTTGCACAATTGCCTAGTAATTCAGCACAAGCATTTGAGCATAATGCATTTTCACATTAAAGGGCGAGAAATAAGAGCAGTTGCTGTTTGCACATACAGGAGACAACATTTATTTCTGACAAAAGTGTAAAGAAGCATAGATTTAAAAGTTTAAACATCATTACATAAACAGAAGAAACCAAAGTTGACCATCAGTTCAGACTGGCAAATATCCCTTCATTTGTGGTTCAAATTTATATGGCTGTTATGGTTTGGGGCTCTGTAAGTATCCAGATCAGATAGTGTAGTAAAACACTGACTCAAAAACAAAGCAAAAACCATAAAAACAAAAAAGCCATGTGCCTACAAGTAACCAGGATCCCACTGCAACTCAGCTTCAAGGGGTATGAAACAGGAGCTCTTTTCTGTTTAAAAAGAACCCCAAAGTTACACTGGAATGTCCACTGCTTGCATCCAAAGCCCTTGCCCCGCTGCTTTGCATTTAGGAGAAGCATGAGAGGATTCACCTGCTCAAAGGTCCATCTCAAAGTACTGAGAAGTCTCTTGGGTTCATCTGCTGTAATTACTTCTTTTGAACACTAAGCAGAAAGCCTGACTCAGAGGCAATGTGCTGAACAGGACATGGAAGAGAGACTTGGAATAACTGCAGAGGAGAACAAGTGCAAAACAGTCTTTATGTGATTACATATTCACTCACTTCATAGCAAGGACCTGTCTGCTTCTGTCTCTCTGGGAAAATCCTATGAAGTCTGCAGTTTTTATACGGACAAACAGCACACTCCTGTTTTATCATTTTTCACAGAACATCAGACACCAAAAAACTATTGCCACACATGCACTTGGCAGAGCTTGTGCCAGAGGGAGCTCTCAAATGTTACCTTTGAAGCAGCTGAAATGATTGTTCAAAGAACCAAAGCAAAGCAACAGAGGCACCGAGGGCAGGCAGGCGAGCACAGACTGACTGGGCAGTAGCAGCACAGGAACCCCGTATCTCATGATACTCCTGCTCTGACTCCTGCCTCCAAAGACTCTGTGTCCTCGGTCCAGCTCCCACTGCTGCTAGCCTTTTCACCCATCTCAGCAAAAGGTTGACTGGGCCTCAGGGCTTAAGGTTCAGACATGCTGGATGGGGCTGGCTTTAGCTGTCATTGCGAGTGCTCAGCAACACGCATCTGGAAGAGCAAGTTCTCAGCACGCAAAACAATTCTGTACCCACCACACAACTGCCTTACAGAAGTCACAGAAGCGTAAGACTAACTTGCAAGAGAGCTACAAGAAGCACCATGATTGAGAAAACTAACAAAACATTCAAGCAAATCAAGCGCAGACTGTAGGCTTGCAGGAGGACAGCTATTTCTATCAGAGGTTTCCAAAAATAATTAGGCATCCAATAAAGTTCTTTTCTACAAACTGAAGCACATTATGAATGGGGAGATGGGAATTTCAACATATTGACCTAAAAGCCAACATAGTTCTGAATGGCTTGCTGCAAAATCTTTTCTTTTTTTCCTGGTTTATGGGTAACATGTCATGCCTTACATTTTCTTCTCCAAAGATGGCTGCCTTCTGCTGAAATTCTTTTTTCCATTGAAAGACACAAAAAGCACTTAGGTACTTAAAAGGCACTTCTGTAGTATTCGGTTTGCATATATCCAGAATACAGTGACCATTATGTCAGGTATTTTCCTTAAAGTATCACCTATTACATGAGAATTTACATAAAAAACATATAGATGACCATCTAGAGCACAGTAGGCACCCTACAAAGCTTGGGGTTTTTTCAAGTGTTAAAGTATCCCAAAGCCTCAAAGCACTATTTCCAAGGGGTGGGGGGAGAAGCAGGGAGTTCAGTTCTGTGGACCTATTAGGAAAAATAGTTCCAATAACTACATGCTGTAAATACGTGATATCTGTGACATGGGGAAACAGTTTCAGATTTTCTCAACAAATCAACAGTTCTCTCTTCAGAAAGTTTTGTTTTAAAAGCGAAAAAACCAAACCCCTAAACACCAAAACCAACCCCCCCCCCCTAGACAGAAACCCATCTACAACTTCCTTTATAAATCCTTTTGTCCTGCCCATCAGTAAGAGCCTTTTTAATTACAAAGTAAATGCTGCAATGAGTTACAGAGCAGAAGCTCTCTGGAGTACTTTATGAAATCTACCGGCTTCCAGTGCTGTCTCAGAAGTGAGAGTGACTCACTTCATTAATTATGAAAATCCATAAGCTAGGATACAGGTACAAGGATTGCTAAGTAGAAACATTGATTTAAGAAAAATAAAAAAAAAATGTAAAACATGTTTCTGATGAAACATACTGAATGAAGACTTAAGGATTCACAAAAAAAGCTGCCATTTTACTTCACCCAGAGATAAGCTTTGAGTAGTTACCAGCTATTCAAGATGGAATTCTTGCATTATGTCTCGTCAATGCCTGGTACAGTGATGACTACAGGTATGATTAGAAGTACAGGACTGCAGACAGAAGTATTACAGTTCCTGGCTGGATCCCAAGATGTTCATAACTTTCCACACACAGGGAAAAATTGAATGCAAGTGTCCAAAACGGCTTCATTTCAGTGAACTCTCCATTACCTATTGCCATTTCACCTGGTTACAAGCTGTGCCATCAGCACATTGACCTGTTGCTGCTGCTTAGCAGACAAGTAGCAATACTGATTTCGAGTAAAGCTCTGGGTGAAAGGAAATAAAATGGCAGAGCTGAAGCTCTCTGGCGAAGCAGAAATCCTTGTCACATTCCCATGAGCAGGGTGAGCCTGCACTGCCATGCAAAGTGGCTCTTGAGGCATGTGCCTCCATGCAGACTTATCAGCATAACATGCACTGGGTATGATAAGCAAAGGAAAGAGGTTGAAAAGCGGTCTTGGACCAGGAGAGGCAAAGGTGGCTGCTAGTACACCACTCTGGCTAGTTAGTCCTGCCAGAATCAGGGAAACAGCACCATAGGAGCCAAGAAATTACACGTTAGGTTGTCTCTGGATCACATTCAGATTATTACTACTAGCCAGTTACTCACATTATTCCTTTCTTAGACAAGTTTGAGACATTAGTTGCTACCAAGTTTGTGGAAGTAGCTGTTGACCTTGCCTTTCTTTCTGCTTAAAGTTTCAAAATACTTCCTAACAAAATTAATTCTTTGTTCTGCAAGACAGCTGGAAACGGATTTAATCTGTTTATCTGCTGGGACAAAGAAAACAGTTCTTGGTAATTCTTCTCTTCATTAAATGATTTTTGTTTTCCTCTCATCAATAGGAATTGGGACACTCAGTGGCTGAGCACAGAAGGAAAGAAAAGCAAAACCTCCTTCCAAAATGCTACAGGCCTTCATGTCATGGCAACGATTATGTATACAGCCTCTATGGGTCTCCTGTCAATCTGAAAAAAAAAGTTCTGTATCACAATTAAATTAAATTAGATGCAAGAAAAGCAGAGGCTAAAGACACAGTAGCCTAGAGATGCCTGTTACTCTGAAAGAGAAATGAAGCTGCATAGAGAGAGTAGCTGAATAAACCAGATGTTCTCATGTCACCAGCCAATACAAGAGGCTTTACTGATATATAATATTAATCTGACATTAGCTTGAAATAACATTTTCAAACAATGGTTCTTTCCAATTGATCTTCTGTGCAATCCATTACAGTGAATGCTATCACCTTTGAGCCAGTTACAGATTTTTAACCTTCCAAGATGTCTGGGAACACAAATATGACAGTTTTCCTGAGTAGCATTGATTGCTGTGTATTTTAAGTTATTCTGAATGGTAACACCAGGAAAATAGCTTCTAGATGCATAATGTATAAGCTTATTTACAGGAAGCAAGGAACAAACCAAAAAGGGAGACAAGACACAGAAGAAACAGATAGAAGCAACAGTAATTTGTCAAGATAGATAACGCCATGGAAATTTAAGCTTACGGAAAACTCTATTTAAAGCAGACATTTGATTAACAGCCTTTTAATTTGCAAATAGTGCTTCCCAGAGATAATGAAGAGCAACCAAAATGACAAGAGAGAGCATTGCTCCTTGTTTCTGAGCTCCCAGCACACAGATAACCTCTCAAAGCTCCAAAATGCAAGCTTACCTCCCACAGACCCCTGCCGTACACGGAACATGGTACAAGGCTTACTGGTCATTAGAACATACTCACAAACCTCATGATAAACATCAAATACAAGGTTTGCAAGCAAAACACTACACTGATCCTGGTAATACACAAGCAAGATAAACCTCCAGTGAACTGACCACCACTTCTCCTCACCCAAATTCAAAGAAAATCAACTCAAGCATACACAAGAGTTTAGCTTTCCTAGTTCCTCAGGGTTTGCTGCAGTTCCTGAATCTAATGCAAGTGTAGGTCCAAGATCAGCTGCTAGTTGGATGCCAATCCCTACGAGAAAGGGCTTCCCAAGCAAAGACAAGCGTTTCCACCTGAAAACCAGGGTATGTTACAAAGTAACAACAGCCCGGTTTGGAGTGGGTAAATATTTACACAACCAATTTAGGTTCCCCATTTCAGCTGGCTTGGCAATTCACAGCCGGTGTGCTTAAGGCAGCACAGCTTCTCCAGGCAGCCACAACGGTCAGCGAAAGAGGGGAGGGGTGCTCTCCCTGGCTTCCACCTCAGAAGACCCCCGCAGTCCCCCCACTGACCAGCTTGTCCTAACCACGCACGCGTACAGCGGCCCCAAGGAACAGGCCAGCCTCTCCCGCTCCAGCGCGCACGTGGCAGCCATGAGATGTGACCGGCCAGGATGCTGTAACCCACACATTCCTCATCCAGAGCAGGTCTGCAGACACACAGGCACCCAAATGGCAGCTTCAGAACACAAGGTGTATCTGTGCCAGGAACACATTCCCACACAGGAGTGCAAAGTTAACTGAGGTGCCACTTTCTGCTTTTACACCTCACTCAGGCAGCACTCACACCTTACAGCACAACACGTAGCCTGCAGTTACCCCTTTGACAGCCTACAGACACCCACCCTGACATTTTCTTCATCCCATCAAGTTTACTGCCTACATACATCTGAAAACATGATTTCATGTTTGCCAGATTGTTTTTATTCAGATTTAATATAGACTCCTAACTCCATCCATTCCATATCACTTACCACGCATGGAAAGCAGGAAGCACTATTCCATAGTATGTGAAGACTCCTTTGGTGTACTGGCAGATAATCCAACAAAGGAAAATCTAGCTAAGAAAAACATCTTAAATGCTAGTTAAAATTATGTGCAAGCAAAGCTAGTACACTTTTGTTTTCCAGTCTAAAATAAAAGCTTTGCATAACAGTTGACACTCAGAAAAGAACTGTGGTTTGTGCTCCCTGGCACGCCAAAGCCGGTAACGCCACTTTCCCACTTCTCATCACCCAGGGATCACACACCCGTCTCGCACATTGCTTTAGCAAAGCCTTCAGGAAACTCCCATAATCCGCACTGGCGTTAGCCAGCATGTAAATACGAACACCCCACCACTGACAAGCCAGCAGCAGTTGTGCTTGCATGGAGTTACTCTTTCTACCTCATTTAACAGAGCTACGGACTCGTCTGCAGAAAGACCTTGGTTCGCTGTTCTGCATGATTACTGGCTTGCAATTGCAGAGTTTCCAGACTCAGTGGAGCACAAGCACAACAAACTTCTGTAAAGCTGAGCAGACACAGAGGACAAACAAAGGCAGAATGGACAGCATATCAGCAGTTTATCAAAACCAAATACCCAATTACATAATTATATTATCCCACCCACTAGGCCAGTCCTTGTGCCACCTCAGCAAGTTACCTATCCAGTTATAATCTTATCTTCACCACTATATTTGCTGCCCCAAAACTCATGTCACTAGATACCATATCAACAGGTTCTCGACTGGCAGAAGTTATGCTTCAGAAGACAGCACTCATTGACACCTACACCAACACGCCCTGATCTCGCTAATGCCAGTACTGAAAGCCAGTGAAGAAAACACGACAGGTCTCACGTTAAGGCCGTACCTCCATACCTGTTGCTGCAAAACAACTGCATGAGGATGTACAGTTAGAAGTACATCATTTAAGTACATACAATCCAACTTGGCACGTATTGAACTATATTGTAAAATTAAACTTTGCGTATGGAAATGAAATCCTTTGATAAAGTTTAATTCCTGCAAAACCTGACCATTTCCTGAAAACCTATAAAACTTTAAATGCAGGTTTGCCAACACTACTTGTCAAGTGATAGCATTTTCTTCCCTTCAGCAAGTTGTCTTGCTTTTCTTCGGAACTCAAAAATCTTTCTAGAGGGAGGTTAAGTTGAAAGTCCTCTTTATAAAAATATCTCCCTTCACAGCCTTTTCTGGCATTTCTCAGCTCTGAATTTATAAAAGTAATTCCACAACACATTCACTGAAACACCTAATATAAATACAGCAAAGCTCACAGTCCTTAATGGGGGTTACAGGAACAGGGGCTACACAAAGCACGTGCCACTACTGCCCTCTCTCGGGAGAAGTCGGAACCTGACATTCCTCTTCCTTGAAAGACTACAGTTATCCACAACATTATTTCTATTATTAGTTTTAATATTATACATCCGAGCATATGTACTGTCATTTATACTTTATTTCAACTGGAAGTGTCCTCTCCCAACAAGAGGGATTTCTATTAGATCCCTGAACAACACAGGGAGAAAAACCTGCCAGTACACTAAAAAACAAAAGAGGAAACCCGCAGCATTTGCTTAGACACAAGTGATTTCAGTGCTGAATCCATCTACCTGCAAATGCAATTAACAAATACACCATCAAAAAATTTCAAAAGCTGAAAAAAGTTGGATCCAGACCACACAGGAAGAGGTATTAGACCAAAAATTAATGGAAATAGTTTAAATATGCTCCACTGTTTTCCAGAAAGGCATAGTTATTCAAAGGTGGGTGAAAAACAAACCTAGCAGTGGCAAGGGAATAAAAAGAGCTATTGGACAGACATGCTTTTTAAAAAAAAAAAACACACAGAAATGCAGAGAAAAAAATGCAGAGAAAAATTTGGTTAACTATCATTTTAAAGAAATTGATGGGTCACAAACAATTAGGAGCCAGATCAGTTTAAAGACGACATTTAACATTTAATTGCTAGAAAAACACTTGAAATGGCTCTATTTCACAAAATGTAGATTCATAAAGAGCATTCTGTGCTACTGAAGTTTATCTCTAAACAGGTCTAAATAAGCTGGAGTCATGGTAATATTTTAAAGGCAATACAGGGTGTTTAGTCTAAATCAATCCCTAGTACTACCGTTAAAAATTTGCCATTTAGTCCTTCAATACACTGCTTATTCAGTCCTCTTCACTTGAAAGCTGAGCAAAGCATCCCTTTCCAAACTGGTAGCCCAGTCTCTAAAACTGGCAGCAGATCCTAAGACTCACCAGCTAAATTTTAACAGTTTAGTAATCAATGCTGGTTTCTACAGAAAATACTTCCCTCAGCTTTGTTTCAGAACTTGTAAGGGGGAGGGAGGCACAAAGAAAGAAGTCGGTGAGATTGCTCGCACACATATTTATCCAACCAAGTAAGAATGCTTTCTGTGTTCTCATCAAGCGCAGCCAGCAGCTTTGGCCAGCTGCAAGCAAGTTGCCCCACTACATAATTACCAAGCACTTCTATGGTTATTTGAGCCTGAAGAAATTGGTATCAGAGACCAGTGACCCAAAAGCTTTGAACTCCACATACTGTCATTTAAAAAAACTGTGCCAAATATAAGTAGGGTATGAGTACCTATACACATACATATAAGTATGGGTTGGAGGGCAGGGCGACTTTGGCACTAAGGGGACTACAGCAAGCTCTTTCAATTACCAATTCTCAGAGCATCTCTATAACCTACTTATTAATAAGTAAAAATAAAAAAAACAAAACAGACCTCCTTTGCCCTCCTCTGGAACCGGCTTTCCAAGTGTGCAGCACCAGACAAGCAGCACAACAGGGCTCACGTTTACCTCAGAGATGACACTGTCACTCCAGCTACGTTCATCTGACATTCTACATTCACACATTAGGAAACGACAACTATTTCTGGACTGCAAAATATTATCTGAAGGACAGACAGATTATATACCATGCATCCTAAAGTGGCAGGTTGCTATGGTTTCCCACTGCAAGAACAAAATACCCTTCATTAGGTTATCTGAACATCTCCTCTACCAAACCAAAAGGGTCCGTCAGGGAAGCAGACTGTCCTTTAATCACAGCTCTGCCTTTGTGAAAACCAGGGCATCTTTCTCCTAAAACAGCTTTTGAAAAGAGGGATGTAGCTGTGCACACGAACTGAAGTGTCCTGATGCTTCGTATTCCGAGCTGTGTGCTAACCACCGAGTTCCCACAATAGCACAGACACTGACTTGCAGGCTGCTGCACTCTGAATCTATGATTCAGAAAAAGTTATTTAACTCAATTGTTTAAACTACTACCTGAACTTGTTAACTCATTCATTTGGTGAAGCACATTAGCAATTACAATCAATTAGCAGACCCTCTTATCTTGGAAATGCAACACAGATAACAAAAAGCAAACTATTATCCTCTTAAAACAAGATGTATCGCTCTTCACTGGGGCATTGGGAGAATGAGTTACTCCAGTCTGACACGAAGCACTCTTCTGTATACTCAGATTATTTATGGGACACTTTGCAGAGTGTGACAGAGCTCTACTTTTGAGAAAAACAGCAGCAAGATTTATTGGAGGACAGTCTACAGCAAGGTGCAGGCATGGGCCTAGCTTGAGAGGCTTCCTCCTTCCCACCAAGGCAAGGCATTCACACGATCCAACCCTTAAAGATACTGTTCTGCTGTCACTTTAATTTGATGTTTTAGAATAAAAATAGGTTTCAAATGAATCTGCTCTCCAGTCTAACTTGCCATCTAAGTGCAAAAGCTAGGACCAGAGAGGCCATTCCTGTGCAACCAGGGACAGTGGCCAACACATCGGTGTTGAAACACTCTCAGTCCCATAATTTTAAAGGTAGTCAACAGGAATTTGCATTAGAAACATGAGACAGTTACATTTCTCAATCAAAGA
>Ga0065711_1009464_pt1 | contig 11038 bp, 9 predicted proteins | sample Hoacrofraction12_FD_59098 | JGI IMG/M metagenome (GOLD analysis project Ga0065711, IMG submission 59098) | Hoatzin crop microbial communities from Cojedes, Venezuela - Epithelial fraction 12 v2 (version 2) | ecosystem: Host-associated > Birds > Digestive system > Esophagus > Crop | place... | reverse complement strand
AAGACTGGACCCAAAACTGAGCCCTGGGGGACACCACTTGTGACTGGCCACCAGCTGGATTTAACTCCATTCACCACCACTCTCTGTGCTCGGCCATTCAGCCACTTCTTTATCCAGCAAAGAGTACACCCATCCAAACCATGGGCAGCTAGTTTCTCCAGGAGGACGCTGTGGGGGACAGTGTCAAAGGCTTTGCTGAAGTCTAGGTAGACAACATCCACAGCCTTTCCCTCATCCACTAGGCGGGTCACCTGGTCATAGAAGGAAATACTTAATACCTTCTGAATTCTGTTTTTGCATGGATTCTTTTAAATCATTACACTTGTTTTTAGTCTTCTGAGGAATAGATGGGGCTACCCATGGAAGGCCTGACAACCCAGTCTTCTTTTTCTGGCTGAAGATGTGTAATTACAGTTTTGAGCACATTGCTTAATTTGTATTTATTTCATTTAAGTCATCTGCAACATAGCTGTGATATTAAATTTGTCTCTTCAAGTGTGTGTTCAAACTTATCTGTATTTTGTAAGGTGCTCTGAGACCTACTGAAATGCAAAGCATGACTGGCTTGTCCTGCTTCACCTACCTTGTCTATGGGGCTTTATGTAGCTCTAGATTGTGGTTTGAAGCATTCAACACTGCCTTTTCACAGAATCACAGAATGGTAGGGGCTGGAAGGGACCTCAGTGGATCATCTGATCCAACCCTGCTGCCATAACAGGTTCCCCTAGAGCAGGTTGCACAGGACTGCATCCAGGCGGGATTTGAATATCTCCAGAGAAGGAGACTCCACAACCTCCCTGGGCAGCCTGTTCTAGGGCTCTGTCACTCTCAGAGGGAAGAAGTTCTTCCTCAGGTTCAGACGGAACTTCCCGTGCTTCAGTTTGTGCCCGTTGCCCCTTGTCCTGTCGCNGGGCACCACTGAAAAGAGTCTGGCCCCATCCTCCTGACTCCCGTCCCTGAGATATTTGTAGGCATTTAGAAGGTCCCCTCTCCGCCTTCTGTTCTGAGAGGTGATCTTATAAATTTTCCCTGCCTTACAGAAGCTTTTAACACCTTTCACCCGCATTGTGTCAGCATGCAACCAGATTTAGTGTGAAGACCTCACCAGAAAAATTAAATGCACTTCTGGTCTTAAAAGCAACAGCAGATATTTTTATAAAATTTGATCATCCCTGTAAGATGTGTATTTTGTGGACATTCAAGTGTTTACTGTGTCTCCATTACCATGTTTTCTGTAAAAACTGTAAGCTTTAATTCTGTGAATTAGAAGAGTGAAACAAAAAAACAACAGTGTAAAGAATTCTGGCAGGCCAGGAACTGAGGAATTCTGAGAACCTGGGAATACAGAACCGGGCTGTCTTGACTGGATCTTCCGTAAAGTTGTAGCCTTCTGTGTCTGCTACACTTGAATATTTCAAATATTCTTCTCTCCATGGTACTGTGGCAAGTTTTAATCTTTTGTGGATCTTGGGTAATTTGGCCCAGCTCTTTTCCTTCCGTTTCTTTCATCTGTGGTCAGTGGCGAAGTAGCTTTGTGTTTTGCAAGTTGCTGGATAGAGATGTTATGTGCTTTATCTCTTCTGCAGGTGCTGTTCTTTGGATTTGGTTGGCTATTCTTCATGCGTAAGCTCTTCAAGGATTATGAGGTGAGAAGGAGCCTTTCATTGCAATTCTGTAACTTAAAAAGTTACTCCCAATATAGAAATATTTTTGAAACTGCATATGGCCTTTTTCCTCTCTTTAAGCCCTCTTACCATATTTTTAGTTGTGTCTAAGTTAGTTTCTTTCTCATTTCCTCTTGTGCTTCTGTTTGAAAGACTTTTAGATACCTGAGGAAATGGGTTCTTCTAGGGCCAGTGAAAGTTTCACTACTGGCTACCGTTAAATGACAAAAAGTGGAGGAGGTGCAGGGGTAATAGGAAACTGTTTTGCCTTTTGCTTGAGTGAGCCTGCCTTATGTAATAGTAAAATTTTTGTGACAAAATAAAATTTAATGGTTAACTTCAAACTGAGTAAGGTGTGTTCATTGTGGCTGAATTGTTTGTGGAGATTGGATGGGATAAAACTGTTGTGTTCTCTTATTCCTATAGGGGTGTGAGAGAATGTAGTCTAGGTCAGAGGTGCCTTAAGCGCGAGCCAGATTCAGGCACAAAAAGTTTTTCTGATATGGATTTTACTTTTAAATCTAAGGTTAAGATCAAAGAGCTCTGTTAGCAAGGGTCTAGCATTAGTCAGGTTGACATAGGGCATTGCGGGCTTGACATCCCTTCTGAGTAAGGCGTCTCTGTTAAATGTGCCAGTAGCTGCAGTGAGCGTAATACTGAGCAACTGATGAGTGCCCTCTGCTCTCTAACAGGCTGTTGGTTTCTTCCCAGTTAGGTAAAGGGCAAGGTGTCTTGGAGCAAGAGACCCAGTTGTGAGCCATTGTACCTTGTAATTTGTTTTTTGTTACCTGAGGGATATCGGAATGCTGTCGTAGAAAGGGAAATCCCTGATGTCTCTCACGTGTTTTCTCCATTGCAGGTGCGACAGTATGTGGTCCAGGTGATCTTCTCTGTGACTTTTGCCTTCTCTTGTACCATGTTTGAACTCATCATCTTTGAGATTTTGGGGGTGCTGAACAGCAGGTGAGTCTGGGAGCTCACTCAAGGACTAGCCTACCTTGCATTCAGCAGCTTCAGTCCAACTTCTAAATGAATGGCTTAGTCTTGGGTTGGGGAAATTGTGTGGGGAAATTGTGTGAGAAAATTGTCAACAGCTCAAGAAAGACATTTGAGCAGCAGGATTTGTTTATTTGACAGAACATGATACTAGAAGCCATAAGCTCCCGATTTTCCATGCAGTTGCTAGTAGTGTGGACTAGGTCCTTAGGGCAAGGCTTTAGTCTTTGACTTTCTCCATTTGTGAAGTTAAAAGAAATGATTTGTGGGAGAGTTGTGAAGCTTCAGATCATGCTGAAGAGCACTTTCAGATGTTAAGGACTATAGAAACTATAAGCGCTAGTTTTTCTGTGGTGGTCAGAGCAGTGAATAAGATGTGAAGCTAATTATGGAGTGAAAAATACTTCTGTAATATTACTGTATTTGTGAATCCCTTGACATAGGGTGAAGACTTCTGCATAAAGGGGATTTTAAAAACTGTCTACTTCAGAAGTCAATAGGAAAGAGAAGATAGAACAGTTACATGTAGGGTCTAGCTGCATTTCCTATTTATGCTGTCTCATCATAGTAGTGTAAGAGAGCAGTCAAAGGAGTTGAAAAGCAAGAAATACAAAACTGAGAAAAGTTAATGTTAGTTCTGACTGTGTGTTATTAATCTGTAGAGCTTGCGGCCAGAGAGATCACTGAGGAGAATGCTTTTATAAACTTCAATAAAGGGCTGGACATCAATATAGATGAAAATCTTTGCCTCTGAATTAGCGAGGAAAAAATGATGAGGATCCTCATAATTTTTCCTTCCCCGAGGCGTAAAGAGGATATGAGTTAATATTGGGAACAGGACAAGTATTTTTCTATTCAAGCCAAGAGAAAAGTCAGTTCAGCCGAGATGAATCTCATCTGCATTTGACTCATCTCCTTTGGTCAGAGGAGTATTGATCATTTTGGCATATATGTGTATTTTTAAATTCTTGTTTTGCAATGTCTTGCACATGAGACAACTCACTTTGAAGTGAAACATGTTGAATTAACATTAAATATTTTTGGTCTTTTCAATTTGAATTAGCCCTTTTTTGACTCAGCCACTCATTACAAAATTAATTACTGCTTATACTTAGTTTTGATTTACTGTTCAGCTAGACGAACAGTAAATCAAATGAATTGTGCTGCAACCAGCATTAGTCACTGTAGAAAATAGAGTGTTTGATAAAATAGGCAAGTGTGTTTTTCTGATAGTTGTTAGTTTTGAAATACACATTCTTGAGCTCTGTATTAAAAAACAAACAAAAAACAAACAACTCCCCCCAACCCCCCCAACAAACGAAATCCAGAATATGCTATATGCTAGGCCAATATTGTCCAGTGTTTAGTGTAGTTGAAAGGATTGCACTGACATGTGATTGTCTTTGAGAAATCTCTTGTATTATGATAGCGTGCTAATCAGTATTTTGGCTTTATTTTAGCTCTCGATATTTTCACTGGAAGCTGAACCTGTGTGTCATTTTGCTCATCCTCGTTTTCATGGTACCGTTCTACATTGGTTACTTCGTAGTGAGCAATATCAGATTATGTGAGTATTTGGTTTATGACAATGGGGCTGCTAACTTGAGACTACACATACAAATGAGAAATAACTTTGCTGAGAGAGAGAGAGATGTGTTGGTCGCTATCCCTGTAGCTCCATACTTTGTCTGGCATTGTTCTGGCTAGTTAACTTCTCTTTGGAACTTAATGCTTTAGTATGAACTGTTTATTGAGCAGTTAGGAGATACTTTACCTGGTCCCAACAAATGTAGCTTATCGGTTTCAACAAAGTTGAGCACTTTAGAGTTACTGGAATTTGTTCCTTTACAATTTTAAGCTTGCACCAAACCATGGAACTCTTGGCAATGCTGTGTTGTTCTGCTAGGGGGTAAAAGAAATGAGCCAGAGAAGGTCAATAAATTACTCTTGAGGCAGAAAAGCTCAATAAATTATTTTTGCCTTTTTTTGCTTACTGCTGTCTGGATGAGGCCTCTTCCATGTGCTAATGGACATTTACCCTTGAGCTATTGATAGTCATTGCTCTTTTGTATTAAGCTTAGGCGTGTAGGTTGGAAGTGTTAAATATGTAGTGTTGGCATGAAGATGAAGTTGCCAAGTTTCATGTTCATGGTCACACAAGAAGGACACAGCTAAGTGATCCCCTCTTCATAGTGCAGCCCTCTTCGTATGTCTGTGGGGAAAAGCCAAAGCGGTGCGTCGCTGCGTCAGCTCTCTCAAACGGTGGGGTCTCACATAGGGGGTTCTGCAAGACATGAAGGGCTGCATGCTGCCAGCTGTAGCTCTGTCACCTGGTGCCTGTTTTGGCCACCTGTGCTCAAAGCAGCCTCTAGACCCATGTAGCAGTTTTGCAAGCTAGAAAAAGCCCTAAAGGAAGAACTACTTTAAAACACTGTTTTTTTTTCCTCTCTGTTAGTGCACAGACAGAAGCTGCTTTTTGCGTGTGTTCTGTGGTTGACATTCATGTATTTCTTCTGGAAGTTGGGGGATCCATTTCCTATCCTCAGCCCAAAACATGGTGAGTTTCGTATTCTTGCTCATTCCTTTCCTCCTGAAAATAGGCTTTGTTATCCCACTCTTGGAGCTATTGTTATGTTATCTCAGCTTTACGGCTGGGTCTGTGGAAAGTAGTTCTTGCAACTAAGGGTCTACTCTGCTTGAAAACTACAATCTGAAGGTTGTCAGACTAACAGAAATGGGTGAATATACCTTGAATTATTTGCATGAGTTTTCTTCCAGTGCCACAGGAAAACTTTAGGGAAGTGATTGAGTCCTAACTGAACCTAGGGTATGTGAGAACACGGTGTACTTCCGGAGGATTTTCTTTCATTTCCACAACAGCTGATCACAAATTTTATTAACTTGTTTCTTTTCTAGCGGAGACTAAAACTAATTTATGTAAGAAGAGAATTGACAACCAATCCTTAATTTGACTCTTTTTGGTCAGATTATTGTTTCTTGTGACTGAAATCGGATCAATTTAGCATAGGTGGCTGTCCAGTTGGCAAAACATGGCAGGGTGCCCTAACACCAGAGCTGTATAGGCTGTAGGCAACAACACGTCTGGCAGTGCGTGCTAGCTTCAGCACAGCTTCGCACACCACCTGAGTCCGGAGGCAGCAGAGTTGCATGGCACTAGAATGTGAGTTGGTAAGTTCCACTGGATGCCAGAGCTATTTATGTGCAGAATTAGCTTGGGTGTCTCTGCGCTGCAGTCATGGAACCAGGAGTATTTATAGTGTGAAGATACCGTGTGTGCTTGGGCTAGCCTGGGTCCAACAGAGCTTGTTAGCATGTGCCTAACTGTACTGAATCCTTCAGGCACCGAGGTGTGACGAAGGATTATAACACTGTAAAACCAGACTCTTTGTCACCTGGGTTTCCTGTCTAACTTATGTTGCCCTTATCCCCTGCACTGGAAAATTGTTTGTATATTGTTCTCAACAGGTAAAATTCAGTCTGTATCACTGAAATTGGTGAATATGTCTGTCTGCATAGATAACAGTCAGCTTAATCTTTCTTCTCTCAGGGAGGCTACTTTGTACTAATCCGTAAGAGAAAAATTGGAGGATACCAACTGCTGTAGGGTCTGCTTACCCTTTCATCTACGGTCCTAAAACTTTCATAAGAGAAAGTGTGTATCTGTGTTTTATAATTGTGTCATTTGCCACTGAAATACAACAGCTAGTGTATAGTGTAGATCTCTCTGCCCGCCCGGTGTTTCATTGCCAAGAAAAACATGTGTCCACTTTGGGTTGCAGAAGGTGCTTGAGTTGGCAGAATATAATAACGCAATGGGAAGTTAGCCATGGGGTTTAGGTAATCCCCTTCAGATCACTGAAAAGGTTCTGTGGAACTGCGTAACAACTGCAGAGTTCCAGAACTGGTAGTGGGGTGTTTTCTGTTTTTAACCTCTGCTTTAGAGGGTGATACCTCCATTTAACAGTTCTGCAGTACCTTATCCTACCAGGTGTAGACATAAGGTTAGAGCAAAGGATTCTAGGCTTTTTTTTCTGTTCTGTACTGCTGTCCTGAATGGACTGACAAGGCTTCAGCAGGGCTTTGTTGTGTGGTGGTGGCCCAGTTCAGACAGACGGGATCCTGTTGTGGAGGGAGACGTGACAGGAGGCCGTGCTTAATGAGCCTGTCGCGGTGTAGCACGTTATATGTAGTGTCTTTCCTGGTGCGCCCCACCCCACTCACCTCCACTTGCGGTGGCGCGCTGACGAGTGGGGCCCTTTCAAGTACCTGCACTGGTGACCTGTGCCCTGGGATGCCTTGCCTGCGGGTGGCGGTGGCTGTGTGCTGTGGCTGGGAGACGCACCGGCAGTCAAGGGCTCTGGATCAGGAGCCCTTGCTGGGCTGCAGGTTGTTTAACAGACCTGAGTTTGGGAGCTCATAGTAGAAGGAAGGTTGTGCTTTACTCAATTACATACTAGTATATACATACTATTACATACTATACATTAGTATTCTAACAAAACACGTATCTTTGTCTCAGTTGATAAAACATTCATTTCATCTGACCCGATCACAAGAGCGAGGTTGCTGTGAGTGTTATGGGGAAGCATTGCTGTAACCAGTGGAATGTCATGTCATTTTGAAGGCACCTCGGTTTTAACCACTGCTGTCTGACAGTGTGTGGGGCAAAAGGCCAGTGTATTGTAGCACATTCTGTAGCTGGTGTAAATCTCTATGCAGCTGCACGTGACTGGGTGTCTCGGTTTCCCTTTGTGAAGTCTTTTTGCCTTGTTTTCATCATTTATTCCCCTTCTCTGAAGCATGAAGTGTGGCTTGGCGCGTGGCCATCTCAGCTTTGCAGTCATGTAAGCTCCAAATGTGCTGTGTGTGGCAGCTGCTCTATAACTAGCTCCCTAAAAAGTGAGTGATGTTTAGTAGCACATGGCACTGTATCCTGAGAAGGCAGGTTGAGGTCTGCGTTTAGTGGCTGAGAAGAGCAAATGCAACTCAGTGCTTGGGGTTGGTTACAGCACAGGCTTGATGTGCATGCTGTAGTACATGAATGTATGCTTTAGAGTCCACTTGGTGCTCAGGTGGAATGCCGCCTTGGTGGTCACCTCAACAACATGTGTGTGCCCGCAAGATGAATACTGAACAGCCAGGAGCAGCGTAATCTTCCCGTGCTGTCATAACTCTACTGTCCCGCAGGCACAAATTGCATCTGATCTGGAGGGGTCACTTCTGATGGCAGGTGAGAGGATAGGCCTTCCTCTCTATGGTTCACGCATTTTGGGGCCAGTTTGCCAGGACTAGGTGGTTTGGTAACTCTAATCCTGGTTATCGCAGAAGTGGCTTTGCCGAAGATGCCTCCTCCTTTTTAGTGTCCGGTGGATGATCTACATTCCCATCTCAGCAAAGTGCAGTCCCTAATGTTTTATTCATTTAGAACCAAATTATTGACTGTTAGTCCTATCAAGATCTGTCTTAAGCTTCTTCATAGGGAGAGTTTGCTGTCTCTGTCTCCAAGCATGGTAACGTGCTTTCTGAGGGAGACTTTCTTTCTTTCTTTTCATAGTTCCTATCTGTACTTCATATTACCTCTGGCCATGGCAGTGGGAAGGCAGTTGGATTCATTAAGCAGCTCTGTATGTTGTGAAGGTACCAAGCGTGGAGCAGAGTGAAGAGAGGAAGGTTACTAATGCCCTGTTTTTCCTCTCTCAGGAATCCTGTCTATAGAACAGCTCATCAGCCGCGTGGGTGTAATTGGGGTGACACTCATGGCTTTGCTGTCAGGATTTGGGGCTGTCAACTGTCCGTACACTTATATGTCCTACTTTCTCAGGTAACCGCAGCCTTGTGAAATATTTTGTCTACCTTTTTGAGATTAGTCTTCTGCTTTTCCTGTGGTATTGATTCAAGTTTTTTAATAACTTTTTTTTCTGAATCTAGCTATTGCCTTGCCTACATGCTAGAACCGTTTCCATTGCTGAAGCATATTCTCCTTATACAGGCTTCTCTCTTCCTTGTTTCATGGACGTGTCCTGATTTCCTCTGAAATGGGATAGCAGCCCTAATTGGGTGTCTTCATTTTGCAGGAATGTGACAGATGCAGATATTCTGGCTTTGGAGCGACGACTCCTTCAGACTATGGACATGATTGTTAGCAAGAAAAAAAGGTGAGAAGGCAGCAGTAGCATGAAATGATTTATTTCAAGAATTTTCAGTCAGTATGATATAAGATAGTTCTTGCAATTACCAAAATTATTAGTCCTGTCAGGGCTGTGTGTCCCGGTGAACGAGGTGGCTGAATTGGGTTGAGCTGTATGGTGTTTCGTTCTGACCTGATACACAACTTTGTTTTTTTCCCAGACATGTGCACTAAATAGTACCCTTTCTTACTGCAGTGGCACAGATAGGCTTCAAAGACAAACTGTAACTCTCTGATGGCAGCTTGACTAGTTTGTAAGATGGGCACCTTTCTCTGCTGATGAGTAAGTGACCCTAAGCCACTGTAGCTGGCTCTGCTACTGGCAGTTTCAGTTCGTACCTATTGAGCGCTCCCCTGCTCTGTGGATCTGGTGTTTCCTGGTCAAAGCTGAAGCAGGTTGGCAGGCTGGTGTGGACGCAGCTATGTCCTTGCAAATGGCAAGGTTTACATTAGTGAAGTTCTTCAGAAATGCAAAATGTTGCTAATGTGAATGTCATGTAGTGCACAAGTGTGCCATCAGAACTCTGCTTTTGTTGGTTTAGCTTATTCCATGTATCCCAAGCAAAAAAGCTATTTTTGGAAACAATGTAACTTCATTTACACTGAAAAGATTTTTGTCTGCTGTTACAAATAACATATTGCATGCCTTACTAATTGTGCAGAATAAATACAGTTACCCTAGTCACTTTGCAGGTTTGACTGTGTGACACTGAATTCTCACAGCAGTCCCCCAAACTTTACTTTTGGCGCACTGTTTTAATGGAACCTTTCAGTGTATGACAAGGGAGCTTTTAGGTAGTGTAACGTTGTTGAATTAGTCACCAGCATGTGTATCTGCTGATCAGTATTAGCATATGAAAGTATAGTTAAAGCATAAATTTTCTTCCCCTTTGAAAATGTTAAGTGGTGAACAAATGTTAACTCAGTATTTGCGGTCATGTGCGAGATGGTAGGTATTGAGAGAATTTGATTACTCAGGTTTAATTTATTTAATTAACTAGGAGCATACTAAAATAATGGCTTTGGAGTTAAAAGATATTGTGTAGTGCTGCTTCTGACTCTGTGCTTTGTTTTGTACAGTGTTTGTGGACTTCTGGTCCAGGGAGAGTGATGTTGGGGTAAAAGTAAGGCTCTCTGGGACTTGTAACTGACCAGCACTTTCTTGCCTTACTATGGCCAGGAAATCTTCTGAATAAAGCAACTTTCTAGCCATTATGAAGAGCCATGTAAAGTGTGTTAATTGCTTGGGAATTATACTGAAGTTCATGTATTTGTGTTTAAAAAACCCAAACCAAAACAAAAAAAAACCCAACAACCAAAAAAAGTCCCCAAACTATGTAGTCTCAGAAATGTTCAAGAAATTGCAGAATTAATAGAATAGCTTTAATTCAAATAGCTTTAATTAAAAAAATAGCTTTTTTGTTCTCTTTGTTGATCTTGACTTTTCTTCTCATACCAGCCCTTATTTATACTGGCTTTATTGTCAGTAGGAGGTAGCTGTTGAAAGTTGTTTTCCCTGATGCTCTTTGTGCAGGAATTTTTGTTCTCTCCTTCCTCAGTGTAATCAAGTAAAGCCTTATGAGCACTCGCCTCTAAGGTTGGCGGGTTCTTTATACTCATCCTTGCAGATGTGATGTAACTAAGCCTCAGGTTTGAAACACATAGATTCTGTGACACCATTGCTTCATTTTGCTTCATGGTAGAGTCAAATCAGCCTATCTGACATAGATGTATCTTGTATCTACACAGGCAAAGTGTGTGGTTTTTGCCTGTGGATCCTTTCCATGAGGTCTCCAGAGCTGCTGGCTACTGTGTGGGTACAGAGATCCCTGTCATCTCTCAAAAGAAAAGATTTGCCTTAATATTCTGATAGCCTTGCGCTTCACCTTGACGTAGCTGCATTTTTGCTGCAATGCTGTGGATTGTTTGAGATAGAACATGTGAATCAGATGCTGGGAAGAAAGCAAGGATTAAAAACGCAATGATATTTGACAGCTGTCAGGATGAATTGAATTGTTCTAAGATCTCTGTTATTTGTAGTCTGTGGCCATATGTGCTTTTATGTGTGTTATGTGAGGTGCCCTAAGGATGTTTCTTTTTTTTTTTTTCTTTTTTTCTTTGTTTTCTTTTGCTGGATGTGAAGGAGTGTTGTTTTTTTTTTTTTTTTTTT
>Ga0065711_1009463_pt1 | contig 11038 bp, 6 predicted proteins | sample Hoacrofraction12_FD_59098 | JGI IMG/M metagenome (GOLD analysis project Ga0065711, IMG submission 59098) | Hoatzin crop microbial communities from Cojedes, Venezuela - Epithelial fraction 12 v2 (version 2) | ecosystem: Host-associated > Birds > Digestive system > Esophagus > Crop | place... | reverse complement strand
TTCTTCCTCATGTTTAGATGGAACTTCCTGTGCTTCAGTTTGTGCCCGTTGCCCCTTGTGCTGTCGCTGGGCACCACTGAAAAGAGCTTGGCCCCATCCTCCTGACACCCACCCTTCAGATATTTGTAAGTATATATTAGGTGTCCTCTCAGCCTTCTCTTCTTCAGGCTGAACAAGCCCAGCTCCCTCAGCCTCTCCTCATAGGAGAGATGTTCCAGTCCCCTCACCATCCTCGTAGCCCTCCGCTGGACTCTTTCCAGTAGCTCTTCAGATTCAGGTTTAGCATCCAAAGGTCTCTGACAGCCTCTAAACTTCCCACCTTGTGATAGAAGAAAATAGGATTTTTGACAGTTTTGGCCAACTCAAGTCCCTCTGGATGCTAAATGGGTAACATACATCTAGTAAACTTGCATCAGCGATGTAAAAACACTTTTGTTTCCTCAAAGGCTTGCACTATAAAAAAATGACATGGTGATTTGAATCAGAATATGTGAGGATCTGGCAAATGAGTCACACCTGTGAAAACACAGGTTCCATATCAATACCTGCATCGTTAATAACATGCTACTAATAAAATATTGTGCGGATGAGATTCAACTAACCAAAGAAGAGACAGGCATTTTGTGGTGGGATTCATCTCAGCTGTTAGGATGAGTTGAACGGTGGCCTGTTTTCCCTCCATGGATTGTGCAGCGAAGCTGGGGCAGGGAGTGCTGTATTTGGGGTACATTGTGGCGGCTGCAGGGGAGCAGTCGGGTAGTTTCAGATGCCTTGACCTGTCAGCCCCACTTACGAAAGTCAGGCTGTGAACACCTGAGTTTCGGTTCCTCCCAGAGCAGTTTCACAAGAGACTGCTTTCTTTCCTGGAGCAGTCATTTTGCATAGGGAAACACACATATAATTTTATAGTGCAAACTCTTAATTCCTATACATACTCATATGTCCAAGCAGATATTTCTCTGTGAATAAGAAGTGTTGTGATTTTAGCTTGCAGGCACATACTAGAAGCCAACCTGAAAAGCTCACTTGCCTGCTGAGTTTGGACAAATACTCCTAGAACAGTCTTTTCTCTGTCTTGTCCTGCTCTGATCACTGTCTTCACGTTATTATGGGCTGATTTTAAATTGAGTCACAAATACTTTCAAAGTACAAGAGCCCATTGCTGTATCTGGAGGTCATCCAGGGGCTGCTCCTCCTCCTCCTCCTCCTCGGCAGCGAGGTGAGGTGAGGCAGAGAGGCCCAGAGCCACCATTTCACTCTGCAGGGAGGGTGGTGCAGGCCACCGAGAGCCTTGGGGCCACCATTTTGTGCCACAACCAAGGCCTTTGAGGCCATGCTCTCTGCCGCACGACACGTTGGGTTTGTTGTGTGTGTATCTGCATTAACTTTTATTGTAGGATCCCTCAAATACCCCCCACAGACCTTACAGGGAGTGTCTTTTGTTGTGTGAGGAGGCCCTTGGCCCCTTGAGAGAAGGAGCACACATGGCAGCAGGGGCCCTGGCAGTAGCTCCTGCAACGCCGTGTGCCCTCGGGCAGGACAGTCCCTGCTGCGCAGGGAAACACGCTGTGGTATGGCATGGTTATGTGGGCTTGCCTAAGGATAGGCATCAGTCAGCAGCAGGACTCTGGCATCCCTTCACAGCTCTGGTGTTTGTAATACGTATTATCAGCGCTGCGATAATGCTCAAAAATGGCTGCTTCTTTCTGAATAAAAGGAAAGTCGCTGCTCGTATCTCAAGGATAAAAGCCTGTCTGGCTGGAAATCAGTGCGGGGTGCTGAAAAACGGGCAGAGCAGCTGAGCCAAGCGCGGCGCTGTGTGTCCCCGGAGAGCAGCGCTTCGGTTCCCCGGAGCAGAGGCTGCGGCTTTGGCACTGGGTGAGATGGAGCTCCCCTTCCCCTCGCCGCCACGAGCAGCAGTGGAAAACCTGACCCGCTCTCCAGTGTGGGACCGCCAAGGATAGCCAAATGCTGCAGAGCCTGGTCCTGGCTGGCCATAGTGATAACCAGCCATATGCCTTGTTTGCAAGCCCTTGCTATTGATTTGTCTGCTCTGCCGCCTCTACCAGTCTGGCACACCAAGCCCTCTTCCTTCACCTGCATTTATTTGGCCTGCCTGAAATTCGTGGTCCTGTCCTCTGCGTATTACCTGTGAGACAGCAGCAGGAGGTTGCAGGAGGTTTCTCAGGAAGTCTTCAGGAGGTTTTAGGATGAGGGCAGTGGAGTGATGCTGTTGCAGGACAGCCCAAGAGGAAAGGCACCTGAGAGAACTTGGGTCTCTAACCCAAGAGGAGAGGGAAACACAGCAAATCCCGTCTGTTTGCATGGTGAAAAGGGACAGCATGAAACGGTAGTATTTTTGCTCTGTTGACAACATGTGAGTCTTTCAAGATGCAGGACCTGCCCTCTGAAAGGTATTCGGTGTCCTTCAAGATGCCACTTCAGTGAGCTCACTCCCCAGGACCATGCCCTTGCTGGAACTGTGTGTCCATGCATGCATGCTCCCTCAGCACAAATCAAAAATCCTTCCTTTTAAAAAATTCACAGAGCCTCACAAAAAACCTATGGGAATATCTGGTATTGCATGCAAATATTTACTGAGTAAAAATGGATACTTTTCCACAGCTCCTAGTCCTAGGCTTCTTCTGCGGAGAAACTGCCAACTGTACATGCATGCTGGTTTGGCACTGGGACAGCACATTCCCTAGAGAGTAGAACGAAACCACAAACTCCTTTCACTTGTGAACCCCTTTCCATGGAGCAGGTGAAAGCATGCTGAACTCACCCTTGTGCCCTAGCCTGGCTGTTTTCTAAATGTCATTTGAAAGTCTTGCACCCTCCTCCCCCCGTCCCCAGTTTTATCCCTCTTTCAGGAAGCAGCCATCAGCAACAAAACCACAATGCGGGGCTTGGCTGGCTGCGTGCATTCAGCAGCTGCTCTGCTCCAAGTTCTGGGCAAGCCACAGCTATCCAGATTCCCACTTGTCCTATGTCTTCTGCCTCAGTTGCAGTACAGCATCTTGAGCTAGAAGGACCACTAATTGACCAGCTTGGACGAGTTGCCAGCACTGCAGTACAGTCAGCCTGCTGTCCCCTGTTGTCTGTGCCTTTCCTGCCTTCGCTACACTTCCAGCTCTTCCTGATCCAAAGCTTGTGACATCTTCCAAGTCCTCCTTGCGTTCAAGACTCTAATTCGGCATGTGGTATGCTGTGCTTTTCCAGCAGGCTGCTTTTTGTCATTATCTCTCCACCCAAGTGAATGTTCAGGATGGGTATGTTCTTTCTTCAATTATTGCAAAGAACTAAAATGTAAGCAATAAACACTAAAGCCAGGTTTTTCGAATCTAAAACATCCAGCAAAATCTTTGTGTCCTTGTAAAATTATTTCTAAAAATTACAAGCCTGGAAATAAAAATACAATTCTCTGTCTTAAAATATGAACCGGTGTTTTCTTACAGGATAAGATATGAATGTGATTTAAGTTTGCTTTAGCTCATTTCTTCACTGTGTTGTGCTGACATGATTGTTCAAAGAAATTGTGCTTTTGGAAGGAAAAGGTTAAAGTTTGCTACTGATATTCATCAGGAGATGGATATTTAATCTTTAATCTCTTGTTCTAGGCCCCTACTTCGGATCAACTCATTATCCCGAATAAACGATGTGTCATTCCCATTATTTATGTTTCACTGCAGCCAAAGTATCTGGACCTCGTTTTGGTAAGCACCATTCATTTCGACCCATTCAGTATTAATCTCCCTGCTAACATCTTTCCTGTCCTATGTGCTGTCCCCTATTTGCTTTTATGTTTTCCGCAGAGTGTTTATAAAAGGATAATCTTTTACAAAGCAGACAGAATTTTTGTGTATAAACTGCTCTGTTTGAATGCCTCATTGATATACCATCTAAACTGAAGTGTTCAGCAAGATTAGTGCATCCACTGAGCCACTGAACTGGGTAAAAATATGGGAACTGCTCCTTTCTTTATAGCGAGAGAGGGTAGCTAATGATGCCATCTTCTTTTAAATAGGATACTTTTAGCAGATGGACTCTGAGAATATGAATACATTCCACAAATAAAAAATAATCAACAAAGGAGGTGGCTTATTGTGACAAATAAAAGGAGAAAACGGCACAAAATGTGTAGATTATGTAAAGACCCCAGGCCACCTTCCTTCTTAGTGAAACTGGTATAAATGTATAGTAATTCAGTCAAAACGATGCAAATTAGTGCTTTTTTTACATCACTGTTGCTCACATCAGGATCTGGTCTCTTTGTATCGTAATTGCCGACAACTTCACCTAGGGCAGGGACTTGCAAAGCCTTGAAATGCGAATGATACATTTTTCTCTTTCTCATGCTCATACAAATTTCCAGTGAGAATGTTTTGAGCACAGTCCCCTCCTTTTTACATGAAATCAATAAATAAAGACTGCCTGGCACACAGAACGTACACTTATTTCGGCTGTCTCCTTTGCAGTGTGTATCTGGTGACATCGGGTGCCACTGACACACCCCCCGAGATGCTGACACTTTATGTTAGAAGAACACAGTATGCAAGTGAATCTGTGCCCATATTCCCACATTTAGACGGGAAAAATCCCAAACAGACATGTGGTAGTATTATTTGAATGTCATAGATTCTTAAATACATTTGTCACTTTGTTCACTTGCCAGCTCTTCTTTGAAGATATAAACCACCAAAACACTCCAAATTTTATCCATCATGACTCCGTCAACATGTAGCACTGTTTAGCATGTTATTTTAGTTAAACTGCACTATTGTTGTCCATCTATTATGACATAAACTAGGATTGGTGCCCTTGCATTAAAATGAATGAAAACTGTAAAAAAGAGTTGGGAAAAAGAAAACATTGAGAAAGTCATGCCATTCATTTGACAGTGAAGGAATATGAAGAGAAATATTAGAGAGACAGCAAGCACAGAAAGTATCAGGCACCCCTGGTTCCAGCTCTGAAAGGGATCGCTCACGTGTTTTTGAGGGGCTGCATGCTGGGCATGGTTCAGTACCGCTTTTGGGGACTGTGCGTAGAGAGGGATGAGAGCCCTCTGGACGGCTCCTCTTGTCATTTTTGATTCACCTCCCCCACTGATATGACCCAGACCTGACTTCTAGTAAGAAAACACTGGACATGGCTATTTCTGGACTCTGTCAACACCATTGCAAGGTTAGTGAGAGCAGTTTGAGGGTCGGGGAAGGAAGTAACCCAGCTTGCATGCATTTATTCATAAACAATTCCAGGTACAGCAGTGTGGGGACTGATTTCTGGGCAATTTATTTGCACTTAATTAACCTACTATTCTCACTTACTGCAGGGGTATTTCTCTCTGCCTGACTACATGATGGGACTGGGATGAGCCCACCAGGTGTTAGGTAGACAAATTAGTAGCTCTAGGTCTGTAGTAGAACAAAAGAGACAAAGCGAGATGAGTGAGAAAGGACGAGAGACAGACAGAGGGAGATTCAGCTGGATCTGAGTGGACCTGCTTTCATAGGGATAGGTAAAACAAAGAGTTGAGGAAGTAATATTAAAAACCCCAAGTTCTCATGCACAGAGTGTCCACACAGTTTAACACACATAGGAAAATCAGAATGGGCTAGTAATAAGCATGCAAGTATAAGACCAAATAAACATACACTGAAAAGGAGACATGATGTGATACAATATGATATGATATGATATGATATATGATACAGTGTGCCTCTTTTGCAACAGACATTGGACACAGCTCCAAGGTGTGAAGGTGATCCTTGTTGGAATAGTCTTTGCCATAAGGAAACGATCGTATCCAGCACCAGGATACTCTGGTGGTGTACCTGTATCCTCCTTGCATCTCTCTGACTGCTGGTTAAACACCTCCACTCTGTAAAGCAGGAGAATGAACAACTAGTGTGGGTGGGCTAAGCCCTTTTTTTCCACAGAGTCCCTGTCATGACTACATAAGGAGGTGGGGTGTCCATGTGGGGGCTGCGTGCCACCCTACTTTTTGTAATGTATGATTGTGGATAGCAGGAGACAGAACTGACTGTCACTAATTGAGATTACTGAAAGTCCTCATTGATCCTAATCTGGGAACACACTCACATAAATGCCAAGCAATGCTTTGATTTGGTCCTGACCTGTACTGGCATCTCTGGTGCTACTGCTGTGAGTTGTATTGGCACTCAGGATCAGGTGGTTCCCACATAACTCTTCCCACACATCTAGTCCTAACCATGCAAAGGCATAAGCAATACACGGGGGAAAGGGAAGTAAGAGAGAATGCTACAGTGTCAGTGGGTCATTAAAGAATCAGGCTATCCCCATCTCATCTGAGGCATGAAATCTGTCAGAAGATAGTGTATTTTTAGGAGCTGACTGTAAACACTGAAGCAGTATATCTTGTTGGTATAAGGGCAAGGAGATCGAGGCACTAACACGATTAATACTATGTCTCAACAAAAGGGATTTCCCACATTTATATTGCTCAGAAATAGCTTTCCATAAATTTGATGTGAGTACTTGGCAAACGAAGCAGCCATCAAACACCAATAAAAATATGTTTGTGATACCTGCAATATACACCTAAAGAACCGGAGTACATTAATATTCCAGAAGGACTCTTCAGGTACCCATAAAAATCAGATGTTACAGAGACTCTTTCAAGGCTGAGAGGTTCAAATCTTAACCTGATGTAAAACTTGCATTGTAACATTTATTTCTTACTGTGAAAAATCGGGATTTCACACTAACAGCATGGTTGAAGTGAGTACTGACAGACCAGGTGGCTCCAGCGTGCCTGGGATGCATTTGCTTTGTCAAGCCTGTGTGGGAATCCTTTCCTTGTGGATGGATTTGGATTTTTAGCAGTAAGGGGCCAAGTTCCTTTGGCTCCCAGTACCTGGGGCAGCCTGAGAGGCAGAGGATGTCTCGGGGGGAGAGGGGTACAGCCTGTCTTTGTATGCATGAGGCAGTGCAAGGTGTTGCCATGGTCCAAGGGAAATCTCATTAAAGAGTGTTCCTCATAGGACACCATTTTTAGCTCCTCAGGCAGTGTGGCTCCATTTGAGAGTCCAGGGGCTAACGGGAGTGCAACTCCTTTTAAGGATCACCCAGTGGAGAGGCTGCACGAGCTTCTACATCAGGATTGCACTTTTATCCCCTTTTCTCTGCTCCCCTCAAGTCCCTCCTCTATAAATGAAAAGAAATTAAGCTCTTCCAGGGGTCCCACCTGGGATAACCAGCCCTGACCACTTCACTTTAAGAGAATAATTGGGAATGTTTCCTACAGATGCTGTCTGAGCACACAGAAATGCCAGAGTGACAGACACAGCTTAAATCCCTAGACGGCCAGACAGATAAAGATGGTCTGTCCCAAAATCTGCCTATCCCTTGTATCGCCATGTCAAACTGAAGCAGAAACCTTTCACACGTCATCACTTCTGTTAGCTTAAGTCCAGATCCTTGCACCTTTACTCATGGTTAGTCATGCCTTACTGTGCAAGTAGTGCTGGTGACTTCTCCAGGGCGGCTCCTGGAAGAAGCAGCTATTTAAACCTGCAACTGGAATCTAAGTGTCAAAGCTGCAACAGTTCCTTAGCTATGTTTAAGGCAGAACTACATTGTATTTATAATTAATTTAGGAATCAAATTCAGCAAAAGAATGTTGTACTTTTTACCTAGCTGTCTCTTCCCATTGCTATTAGTACTTTGAGGGCTCAGATAAATAAATATGAAGGCGCTAATAGCTCTTTTTATTGCCCTCACCAAAAAATCCTGTTAGGGCCGGAAGGCAGGTTTTAAATCCAGAACAGACAGTTGTAATTGTGCTGCCTTATGTACATAGCCCAGGCCACTCATTTTGCACCCACCATTTCACTTCATGGTACCATTTCACTTATGGGGACATTTCTGCACATTTGAATACATCTCTACACAAAGTGTTTTGCCAAGTGAGGTTTTTTGGATCTTATTTGGAAAGCCCTCAGAGATCTGGCTCTCAGGTCTCTTCGAAGTTAAGAAAAAATTTCTGATGAAAGCTAAATCAGTTAACACCAAATTGGGTTGATAGGGAGTTCCTTGTCTTCTCAGCTAACGGTATGAAACCAGATAAAGGGGTTGATTTGACAGCTGAATAGGTTTCCAAAGAGGGGTCATTTTCTCCCATGACCAAATAATATGATAGAGATATGCAAGGGTATGTATGTGCCTTTCAACAGCAGGCAGAGTCCAAGAGCTTACTTATCTCTAAACAGCTTCCCTGGTGTCTAAAATAAAGAATGCGAAGTTTCTGAACAGTCAGGGAGCAGACACATTTCTGTTTTGCCTTGAGTGACCAACCACACCAGGAGAACTTGGGGCCTCATTCTTGGTAGTGCTGTGTGTTTTCGTTAGGAACCAGAATACGGTAGCGTTCAGAAAATCTTCAGCATTGTGAAAGAGGAAGCCTTTACAGTTTAACAATGTAATCTTTGTAGTGCCTCTACACAGTGTTCCGCTGACCACCTCACATTTAATTTATCCCACAGTTGTTGAAATATCTTGATGCATTATTGTTCTTCTGGAGTTGTCATTGTCTTTGTGGAAGTCTATGGGGGAAAGAAATTGGACAGTAAATCTCTTAGGGACAAATTTTGGCTCCTTTGCACCAGCTGATGTGGAGAAAAGTCTCTGGTTCTTCCAGGCGGTTAGTTTGTTTTCAAAAGACCTGATGACTGTACTGTTTATTTACTATTTCAATTTTTATGGCAACGTTGTCATTCGCTCACTCTTTTTTTTCTTCAGCAGCTATAAATATAGAAGAAGGGTTCTTGAACTGTATTTCTGCCATGGTGGTCCCCTTCTTCTTCTGTTTTTGCTTCTTCCCCTTCCCCATGTCCTCTTTGGCAGATGAAGTTTTTGCACATTGCACATAACCTAACCAACAGTGGTGGCTTTAGGTCTGGATGACCTAAGGCCTAGAGGCTGTTACCTACCAAGGCTGAGTTTCTTAGGTACCTTGGTCTTTTTTAAGGAATTAAGTACACTAACATTCACTGAGGGAGAGGGAAGTGAAAGGCAGTTAGGCAGTTGATTAGTAATGGGATACAGAGTTGTTTAGCTTTAAAATGGCAGTGGTAGCAACTGACAGCTATTTGCATTTGAAGGTTGTTGCTGGTCTGTGTGAAACAAGCTTGTGGTTTCCATCCAGTTCCTTGTGAAAAGTAGCACCCCTGCATTCAGTATCATTTTTTTCATTCCTTCACACAATTTGAACAAAAAGGTAGCATTTTTCTGACCCAGCTCTTGGTAGTTAGTGAGAGTTCTGCCGTCAGTTTCAGTGGCTCTGGATCACACCCGAGTAAACAAGAAGCCTGAGCTTCCCAAGAGCCAGGGAGGAACCTCTAGGGTCAGGGACAATGTGTGCCTCAAAATATTGCACTGCCTCTATCCGTATTCTGGGTAACAAGCTCAGTGGTTTTTTATCTGGCTCTGGTGTTCATTTTAAACACACCATTAGTTGCTGGAAATTCCTTTTCTAGTGGGTTACTCAGAGTTAACAAAATTCTGAATAGCTGGAGAGCCAAACATAACAAAATAGTCCTTTCTCATAGAGACACATTTTAATACTCATTGACAGCACAACCATTACAGAATTCCATGGACAAAAAGCAGGAAGACAGAAAAAGAAACGTAACCTGCTGATTTGTGAGTAGAATTGTATCATCTTTAAAATACTGTCACTTTGGATGCTTTACTTTGAAACAGAAGGCTGTGTTTTAACACAGCTTGCATAATCTTTTCATGTGTTTTTATGCTGTGCCATTACAGGACTCTGGTGTGATGGCTAACTCCTGTAGCTGAAACTGTTGACCTACACACTTTTTAAAAAGTACCTTGTTTCTTCTCCTAGGATTAATCAGGAGCTGTTCTGCACATGACAAAGTTTTGCTACTTCCCTATGCCTTTTGCCAAAATTAATCACTTAACATAGATGACCACCATTGGCAGTGTGCAAGTTATTAAATAACTAATACGAGGCTGACATAATTGGCATTATTATGCTCAACAATATTACCAAATAAAATACGAAGGAGCTGAAGCAATATGGAATGACTGAAGTAGGTGAATGATGCCCAGAATTAACTAGGTGACAAGTGGGAGCAGGTTCTCTCTCTCTCAGTGGGTGGCTGTGTGATTTTGAACAAATGTGTAGCATGCTCATGTTGATGTTTTCTGTGGTGCAAATGAAACTGGTGTGACATTGTCCAGCACCTAGGAGATAAATCAGGACCTTGTCTTTGCAGGCAGAGCCCTGTACCACAATGAATTTTACTTTCATTGTGACATTTTGAAGGTACTACGTGGTAATGATACATTGCTCCAGCAATTTTTGTACAATGTCTCTATGAGCTCTCCCCATCTGTCATGACAGCATTAGTCTTGGCATCTCTGATGAAAGAATCAAAATTATAAGGGAGAACAAAAAGTCAATTTCTAATGGGTTCCAAATACCCATATCTTACAAGCGTGAATTAAATATTGCTATCATCTTGCAGCCTTCCAGCCATATTACATGGATAAAACCCTCAAAACTATTTAAAATTAAAAATCCTGTTAAAAGCTGAAATTTATATAAAGTAAAATAATATTCAGCTGTTTAAACTAACCTGTTGATAGGCTGTCAGATGTCATTTGATTTGCACTTCATTTGAATTAGTAAAAAGTAAACCATAAGCATCATGATTTACAGTAATATAAAAGCTATTACAAAGGACCTTCATCATAAGCTTCTTTGTCATAAAGCTATTGTATCTTACTTTCAATCACTAAACACTGTTAAAAACATTTCCTAATACAGTATCGCCTGATACAATATACAGATTCCTTTTCTTCAAAGACTAGCTATAGGGGCATGATTTCGAGTCTTTAGAGACAAACTGGAATATTCTTCTTGCATAAATAGTGTAAAAAAAAGTTTTTTCACCCTGGTGTTCTTCATCTTTTCCTGAGGCTACATGCACACATGGAGACACACCCTCCACACCCCACCCCCCCC
>Ga0065711_1049991_pt1 | contig 11039 bp, 10 predicted proteins | sample Hoacrofraction12_FD_59098 | JGI IMG/M metagenome (GOLD analysis project Ga0065711, IMG submission 59098) | Hoatzin crop microbial communities from Cojedes, Venezuela - Epithelial fraction 12 v2 (version 2) | ecosystem: Host-associated > Birds > Digestive system > Esophagus > Crop | place... | reverse complement strand
GTTTCACAGAATCACAGAATCACAGAATCACAGAATGGAAGGGGTTGGAAGGGACCTCTGTGGGTCATCTAGTCCAACCCTCCTGCCAAAGCAGGGTCACCTACAGCAGGCTGCACAGGACCTTGTCCAGGTGAGTGTTGAATATCTCCAGAGAAGGAGACTCCACAACCTCCCTGGGCAGCCTGTTCCAGTGCTCCGTCACCCTCAGAGGGAAGAAGTTCTTCCCCATGTTCAGATGGAACTTCCTGTGCTTCAGTTTGTGCCCATTACCCCTTGTCCTGTCCCTGGGCACCACTGAAAAGAGTTTGGCCCCATCCTCCTGACACCCACAGGTCACCCACACGTACTTTTCATGGTGTAGGAAAGTAACTCAGAAAGGGCTAGTGTCGTACTGGATGGGTGGCAGGAGGGGTACCCACTAATTGTCACTTCTGTTCAAGAAATGCTGCATCTGTTACCACGCCAATTATGTAAGGAGGTCTTTCTGTAGGTCAGGTGGCTGTACAGTATTAATCCCAGAATGCATGTATCTGAAAAAAGCCAAATACTTTAACAAAGTTTAGGTGTATGCATTTTATTAGGAACAGAAAGGGTTGTAGGAGTCTCTGAGTGAGCTGAAAGGATTATTTTCTTAGGCTTTGTGTTATGCTGGTTTATTCCTTTTAATTTTGAATAATCTTTTTATTTCTTCCCTTGAATTCCAGACCAATTCTTTAACATAAATCAGTTACCTTGCACTGTCTTAGGGAAAAGAGCTGAAATTTCCCCTACAGTTTTCTAGCTCTTTATAATTTTATTTTCAGAGTTTAACTCAGGATTTGCCAATAATTGACTGTGAGTTCAATTTTTTTGATCAAAAGTCTTTTTTTAGTCACTTTCTGCAGTTTCCTAGGCTTGTTATTGTTGTCTTGACTATGTATTACGTTAGGAATTGGATCTCTGGGAATAAAACTGATTCTTGATTTCATCAGTAGGAAGTCTCCACTGAGTTAGACTTACTAAACTCAGTCTAGCTAGTATTTATCTTTAACAAGAGACTAAATGTATATAGTCCTTGAGGTTATGAATGTTCTTTTAATTTGCTTCCAGAGTTACTACTAAGTTACTTTAGTATTTTCAGTGAGCTACTGCTTTCAAGGATCTGGCAAGGGAGATGGTTCTTCTTAGCATTGCTGTAATCAAGCTATAACCATTTCTTCTGCCTCCTGTAGCTTTGTATCAAAAATATGCAGTTGGTTCCTCCTTTGGTTCTCCTCCAGTGTCTGCTGCGTTGGTAAGATCAGATGTTGGTGGGATTTTGGTCACCTCTGATGTAGATGTGTTTTTTTGTGATTTGTTTATCAGAAACTATAGCCTCTCTCCTCTTTAGATTCTGTTAGAGCTCTGCAGAGTTCCCCATCCACACTTTGATGTTAGGGTACTTCATGAGATGAATAGCACATTCTCCAGACATTTGGGAATTTCTCACTCTAACTCCCTTAGGTACTTTTCTGATCATCTGTTCTCTGAATCCTTTTTCAAAGGTGCTCTTCTGCATTTCTTCTTGACTCCACCAATCCATTTAACCTTCCTGCCATCTAGCGCTGTCCTGTCCCAGTAGTGCCTCATTCAGTTCTCTGATTCTTCTTGTTAATCTTCTGGTCTGTCGGTGGGGCGGAGGAATTACAGAATTATTTATTTTGGTATTTATGTATCTTACTGCTCTCCTGCTTTATTTTGGGGTATAACTGAAGCAGGCAATGTGTCTTGAATGAGGATGAAGTTAAAAGCAAAGTTGCATGACCTAACTGGGTTATCCATAGTTTGAAGTTGTCTAAGAGGAACCGGATTTTTTTAATGCTTTCAGTGATGGAAGGAGTAGTTTGATGACAAATGCTAATATACTTCAAAGGTAGAGGGAACAGGTGAAAGTCAAGCCAGTGCTTGTGCTAAAAATTGAAAGTCACCCTATCAGTGCTCTTTTTTTCAGAGTATATCTGACAAGTCTCCTGAAATATCTAGTTCAAACGTGTTGTTTGCCATTGACTAGCAGGCATCTGTTTCCAAGGCTGGTAGAAGCAGTTTTCATTCTTCGTGCCTTCTCGGTGATTGATTTGTTTCTTTCTGTTTTTCTTTCAGAGAACTTAATTGCACTATGTTTTTTCAAAAACAAGCACATCAAATGTCACAATATTAGCATAATCATAAAAATGTCAAGCATTCAGAACATTTGCAATATGTCAAAGCTTACTACAGAACGTATTCTTTCATACGATTTATCTGAGTCTCTGGAACATGCCTTTGAATGGGCAGCTCTTAAAAAGGTGACAAGTGGTTGCTACAAATTAGTCCTGTTAGGTAAAGGAATACTTTGTCCCTAAAGCAGAATAATGTTGGTCCTTAAAAGCAGTGGATCCTAAAGGAACAGACAGAAGTAAAATATCATCTCAGAAGAGGAGAGGTTACTGATCCTGTGGTTGTATTCTGTGCAAATTCTTGCTGTCTGGCTGACCCCATTATCTCCACCTGCAAGAACCTGGAAGCCTGGATCACAAATTTCAATGCCTGTCGTAATCTGGATACTACCATTTTTGTCATGGGTGGTATTGATTTTTAAATATAGGTAGTATACTTTGTTGCATTGCTTGTACTAACTGCAATAACATTATTTTTGTCAGTCGTTTCGTGGAAGGTTTTGGAACCATGAATCTCAGTGGTAAGGATGTAAGTGTGGGAAATGAGAGTTTCAGATACAGTCTGAAAGCAGCTATTATAAATTTCTTTCCAGAATCCCTGCATTGTTCTTGGCTGTTACAGAGGGAAATAGCCACAAAATTCAATATAATTACAGACTTTAAATTTTGGACAGATGAACCCAATTTATTTTTGGTGCAGTAATTTACTTCCAGCATCCTCTTTTGGATTGTGTCCAGAGCTCTTCAGTTGGTTTGTGAATGATATCTTTATGAAGCTCAAGACTGTAATGGTAAGTGAGACTGTTACATTAAAAAATTCCTTGATGTTGTTTTTACTTGCATGGAAAGATACCTTAGCGTAGACACTGCCTGCAGTGTTCTGGTATGACCACAGGAGAGGAAAGCAAGCATGCTATGAGCAGGGATGTCCTCATCCTTCGTGCCTCTGAACCTCCTACTGTGGGATTTGTTGAGGAGTATCTCTGGATCACAGGACAGTTGTCTTTCTTTCTGTCTTTGTTTGGATGGGCAGAAGTTTGCCTTTTGCACTTTTGCACTTGTAGAAAATACAATGGAATATAAACAGGTCACACAGCTGGCAAAATGTGCCAAAGAGGTAATCTTCTCCCTCTAAATGTGTTTATGGAAAGTGAAGGCCTTGTAAGCCCCTCCATTCGTAAGGATAGAGTCATTGCCGGTAGTCTTTCCTTTCTGTCCTCCTAAAGTGTCCTAGTCCTCTTCCTTTAAGGAATAGACATTAAGTCTCCCTGCCTGGTTCCTTCTTCTGCTTTACAATACAGCCAAAACAGTGCCAGTGTGGGGGTAACAGGGCACTTGTGGGCGCTCCCTGGATGCGGACTGCAACAAATAGTTTCCTTCAACCTAGCTGCCAAAGGGCCCTTGGGTGGTGAATACTGCGCTGGGTAAGAACTGACGAGTGGCTGGATCTGCATCCCGTGACTGCTCTTCTGACCTGTTCTGTCCCTAGAGAGGATTTTTATATTGGCTTTTCCTTCTTTTTTCTACCTGTCTGAGCCTCACAGCGTGTTTGGTGTGCATTGACAGAGGTCACGTGCAGCCACATGTGCCTCTCCACGAGCAGAAAGGAGATAATGGTGGCTCAGTCGGAGAACTGGGCGTGAATGTGGGGCAGAGACGTACACACACACGCGACCCGCTGCAGGGCCTGAAGAGGACAGTTTTGCTCATTCCTTCTCCTTCACCTCTCCTCACCTTCTGCCCTGGCCTAGGACATTTGGCTTCCTCTTCTGTAGTTTCAGAGCACCTCTACCCTTTTCTAGCCTGCTGGGTATCGCTTCGTATTCCCTGAAGTGATGATGGGATTATATCAGAGATATCAAAGGAAAAGGCTTTGGCAGCAATAAGCAGTGATAATAAAACAGTTACAAGTCAGATTTTGTAATCCGTCTGCTGTACATCGGGGCCCCAAGGATGGATTCAAATATACATGTAAATATTTCAGAAAACATTCCACATAACTGTGTTACAGAAATAACCTCCTTCAAAGTCCTAAGCACTGAACTGTTTGCAAATGCCTGTATTTGCAGTGTACTTTTCTGATCATTAAATTCTGCTCTGTGCTCTGAGACAACAGAGTCATTTTCAACAAGTAAGAACAGGTCCTGCCCTTACCTTGGGGATGTGAGGAGCTAGCAGCAGAGAAGCACTGCTTTCCTGCAGAGCAGTGAGACCAGTGCAAATAATCAGGATTCAGGTATTAAAAAGCATAAGCAGAAAATAATTTGTATGCATGTGAAAAAAACATAGGCAGCTTTCTAAATTATTTGCAGGTGTCTTTTTTAATCCATCTATAAAGATTAAAATGATGGCAGATTTTTCCAAAGTCTGTCTTTAAAATGAGTTATGAAGACAGTTTCCAGGTAATGTACATTTTCCATTCAGCAACTCATCTGATACCATGCAAGGTTCCTGCCCTGCTCCTGCTAAAGGCAATGTAAGATTTGACGTTGGTGTCATGAGCACAGTATCAAAATATCTCAGTCATTGCATACGCTTCGACCTCAGTATGAGGGATCCATCCCTGTCACATGGACCTGTCTCCAGCTGCAGGAGCACGGAGGGTTTTTAGGAGAACAGTCTTCTGGCTTCGTGTGGAGATGCCCCATGGGAAGTGCTGCCCCCACAGTCGGCAGAAACACGCTCGGGGTGTACAGGTGTGTAACGGGGGGACAGCCGGTGCTCCGCTGCTCTGCAGGTTGAGTTGCTCATGAGTTGCTCTGTCTTATTCTTTCTCTCCTGTGAATGAGAGTCGCAAGGGGCGTGTGTCTTGTTGCACTGCCAGCAAGTTAATCATGTTCTCCAGCTGAATTTGTAGACTTGCACTTTGCAACCTAAATATCCCCAATCTGGTCCCTGATCTGTTAGCTGAAATGGAGATTTTCTCACCTATACCTGCAGAGCATTCATGCTGCCTTCTTGTTTCTTCCCCATAGGAGACCATTGGATTTTATTCCTTAGCACACAATGTCTGCCCTCAGAAATCACAAATGTCTTTGCATTATGGCCTCGTATGAAGTCAGTCACTTTTGCATGTCAAGAATAAAGAGAAAATGTATAAATAACATGGGAAACATAATAAGAAGTCAAGGAAGGGAAAACAAACGAGTGTGATCCAGAGCATTGTGTGTCTTTGTGGGTGACTTCATTAAGATACAGATTGAAGGGAGACACTTTTTTACTATTACTCCTCAGGACCAAAAGATAAAAAATTGCTTTGCTGGAGGCCACTTCTTCCTGTCTGCATTCATATACAGATGGTTTGTTTCAGTGCACAGGGATGTATCCTGCAGTGTTGAAGTCAATGGGTATTTTGCTGCTGAACATAGGAAAAAGCATTTTACCTCTATCTCTGATAATTGATGTCACCAAGACTTTGGAGGGGCTTTACTGCTCTCAGAAAAATTTCATCTTGTGTTTTATTCCTGGTGCCTAATACCTCCATTGTGAGTGGCTTCTCACTGTGCCTTTTACCCAGGATGCTGTCTCTTGTGAATTCAGGGAGAAGGTGACGCACTGGAAAGGTGATGAAACCAGTACTTACAGGGAAATAAGTAATTAAGACAGCTGAATAGAGGAGGACACATTAAAAATAACAACTTAAAGTAGGTGTCTGAGAACAAGAATGAGGATCTGGGGAGGTGAGGTTTCAGGTGAACTCATAGCGCAGAACAGTCATGGTTATACTGGATCCTTGACTTGTTGCACTCTCAGCTGCTCCTTCTTCTCTGGAGGCTTTCCAGGGCAGATGGTGCAGCTGAGGCTGCATGGCCTGAGGCAGGGTATTGCAGCAGCATGCTGTTAGCTGGCTTAGCAAAAATTATTTGTCTCTTTTTTTTTTTTTCTTTCTCTGTCTAGGTAGTGTAAGCTAAGGTCTAACTCTGGACTTACTGTTTTCCTGTGGTGGAATCCATAGAGGATTTGGCCTGTAATAAAGGCAACAGATTGTATCTTTTCTTGTCTTTGGATGGTCTGACAGCAAGTCCGTATTAGCTGTGGTTCTCAGAGCAGTAAGAATTACCTGCCTGTCATATTTTTCCCCTTTATGCCCCTACCAAAAATGAGTTATCCTGACAGCCAGTCTGAACAAAGAAATAAAAGAAAAAGTTTTTTAAAAAAACCCAAACAATCAGGATTTCTTGTGTTAGTTAACTTGCTGAAGCCTGTGAAAACCTGGATTCTTGCTGATCCAGTGGAGTACTGTCAAGGCCATGCACAGCCATAATTTTCTAGCGGTATTAGCATTTTCTTTCCCAACATCTGACTCCAAGCAGGCTGGATCTGTATTTCAGAGACTAATATTTGTGTGCACGATCAGTTAACGGATCACTCTGAAGACCACCAGCAGCAGCTCTCATTCAATAATAGGTGGTGGTTTCAAATTCCTAAAGTGGGGAAAAGCATTCTGGGAATTTTATCCAAAAGCTGTATTTTTCTCTATATTTAATATTTGTCATAGTTCTGTAATATTTACATCTTGCTCTGAGGCCTTCACATCTTCTTTTAAGTTGTTTTTATTTAGGTCTTCAGGAGAGGGTCTAATTTTAGATATGTAATTATGCTCTTTTCTCTTAAGAACCTACTAAATAGAAAACAGATTTCTCCAGGATATTCTTCTAATTCGGATTCTACTTCTTTTCTGCAGAATAACTTTAGGAATGTAAAAACGATGTCACTGAATGTAAACAGTAGCAAAGCTGAGCCCCAACTGGAGAAATATGCAGTCTTTCTCAAGGCGTGTTGAGACATCCCCCCGCAGCTGTGATGGGCTATCAGCACAACATCTCCACCCTTTCACCAGAGGCAACCCCTTAGAGGCAACTTTGTCTTCAGACTTCAGTTGTTCATCATCTGTTCTCAAGCAGTGTCAAAAGACCCAAGAGCCTTCTGCCTGTCTGCTGGGAACATTGATCCACTCGCCACAACTACGTACAAGATGTGAAGCCTTTCCTTCCCTTGCACTCTCTCTCCCCCTTTCTCTCTTAAAAAAAAAGAAGAAAAAGCTGTCAGTATTTCAGAAAGTGCAAGCAGCAGATCTTTGTGTACTTTAATCCATAAATAAACATTTCTTCTTTTGAACTTCATTAAAATTGGATGTGTTTTCACTGTAAAACACTCCAGCATCCCTATCATTTAGACATATACGGTGATGAATATTGCAATTAATTTTTGTCTGCAGGAATACTGATGGTCTCAAAATACTCAATTTATTCCAAAAAAGTAAATAAGAGTCAGACAACAAGACATGTTGCTTGCATGAGCAATTTCAGAGCAAGATTTTAAGCTCTGCTCCTGCTGTTTTAACAGGCTGGGCCAAACGCTTTTTTGTTGTTATGACCTAGCTTGCTGGCAAGTTGTGGAGTGGTGCGCTTGGTTTGCCTTCTGCACAATTATAACAGACTTTCTTTGGTAATACTTGTTGATGTATCACATTAAAATCTCCAGCTTTTCCTTTTATAACTTTGACATGAAGAAAGGAATTCCTGCCTTTAAATGCTTATCAATCAGTGCTGCATAGTTAAGCTGATAAAAAAGCTAAGGCTCCGCCGGTGTTAACTTAGCCAACTGTAACATTACTGACAATATTCGTCAGCAAATGATTTTAATTAGACCAGCATAATGAGATCAGTAGATTAAGACTAAACAAATGATTACAACTAAAGAGGGATTCTGATGACAAACAAGTCCTGATGAGAGTAAGGATGAAATTTTTGCCACCAGTGTTTGCGTGGCATGTGGTAATGGACAGTCCTAATCACGTGAGAAATCACTTAAAGGTAATACCGGTGGACTGGAATGCTGTGTTGGTGTCAGGAAGGCTTGCAGAGTGGGAGCAAGTGTTGTGTAAACTTCCTGCACAGCCCTGCGTGTCGGTGACACCCTCCCTCCGCACCAGCGGGGGTTATTGGTGTACTTGCCTCACGTGTCATGCATGAAACCAGGGCTAGGAGGGGCTGTGAAAGGTCCAAGGTACTTGTGCTGGGAGGGGGTACGATGGAAGGGCAGGTGGAATAGGACCTACTGAATTTTGTGGCAGTAATTAAGAAGATGGGGGGAAACAAGTGGGAGGAGGAAGCAGGAAAATGGCAGTATTTTTTTTAAGAAAGAAGTATTAATAGAGAGGCAAAAAGAAAAGTGTCATTTCACATTTGAGGGTGGAAATGTTTGGGCTGAATAACCCACTGCTGTATTTCTCTCTCTTTCTCTCCCTACATAGCTTCTTTGTTCTGATTTCTGGTGAAGTATTCTGGCCCCTGTTTTATTTCCCTCTGCCCGCCCAAGGGCTTCCTGAGACCTGCTGGCAGAGGGAGGTTTTCATAGCCTGCAGTGTTGATTCTGAAAAGTGTGAAGGAAACAGAACCATGCTGGATGATGTGACTCACCTTGGAGAAGCTGGTGTTTTCTGGCTGAGTGAAAGTGGAAAGTTTCAGCCTTGCTAGTCCAGATGTTTTAATAGACATTGATTGCTGCAGTAGAGAGACCCTTGTCTGCATGTCTTGCTCAGCCCTGAGTAGGAGAGTAACAAATTACATACTAACTTTGATGTTTAATGATTTATTACCAAAAAAAAAAAAAATAGATGGTGAGCAAAATACTAGCTTAATTGATTATGGAGTCCTAACTAAATTCCCCAAAATGTAGCATTCCAGCCAAATATGGCTGAAATATCGGCTGTCATATGATGAATATTTTAAAGAAGATTCTGTTATACACCTAGGGGTTCATTTGCTTCAGTAATGAGGACAGTTACCTCTAGGGAAAGGAAGCTATATTATGCTTGCCTCTTAACCAGGGGCTGGTTTGACAGGCATCAGCTCAGAATGTATGTGTATATGTAGGGAATCACAGCAGCTTGTCTCCAGCTCACTGAGCAGGAAATGTTGTGCTGTACAAGACTTTGGGTTTCTATCTATGGATTTGTACATGGCACTGAGTGGGATTCAGACTATTTTTATTCCTGAGTCTGATTGTTGAGGTGGAATCCAGCACCTACTAAATATTAAATCAGCAGTTTTTTTAAAGAGCAACACTGTCTCTGCTGACTTCAACATCCTTAGGTGGCCCAGAGGAAAAGAGAAACAAAGACAAGATGAGAAAACTATCATCTTTTGCATTCTTCTTAATATTAATGATTTCTCTAAAATTTTCAAACAGTCGAAGGCAAAAAGTGAGATAGAACTTTCACAGGGGTAAGAAATGACCCAGCTGAAAACTCCCCCCATACATTATAAAATCAGCACTGAAACTTTCTGGAGTTGAATTATTGGTTGGAAGAGATGGAGAAAGTGCATCAACAGCTTATTTTTTTAAACTAGTTTTGTTTCATTGTTTCCAAACAAGCATGGCTGGGAATTATTAGGAATGTGTCGATTCAAAATTATTTGAAGACATTCATGCAAATGTGATTGATGTCAGATTTTACACTGAGTATTGCTTCTGAAACCTAACGTTTGCAAATGCTGAAGTTTTGAGGTATCTGCCCAACTTACATGGTATTGTCCATCTTGGAAGACTGGCTGGACCTGGATATAGTTGATCCTTGGTTGTTTTGGGGTGCTTTTGAAGTTAATGGTTGCACTTCATAGGTAATACCCAAAAGCGGGAATCTGTGAGGTTTCTGAATGAGTATTTGTAATATATCTATAGCTTCCTATATGAATACTCATCATGAACCACTGCAAAAATAAAAGCCCATCTCTGTCACCCTTAAAGAGTCTGCGCAAAAATCACTTTTATGATAATGAGCAGGTAGGTGAAATAACAAAGGCATGATGGCACATTTTTTGTTTTTATATTCTGCAAAATAGTCACATCATCCCTTCAGTTCCAGAAATTGAAATGAAAAAGGGTCACAACAATCTTCCAAAAGCAGTGAAGATTCTTAAGAAGTTTCAGGTTGCTGGCTGCTGAGGTGGAAGTTTGCGTCTTATGTGACTTTTTTAAGATCTCTGATGGCATACCAAAAAGTCCTGGAGTCCCTGACATTTTAAATGGCACATCCCATCGCATCCTATAGTAGAACACTTCCAGTTCTTTGATTAATTTCAAATAATTCTCCTTGTTTAGCCAGATGAATTATATAGATTTCAGAATGCTATTAATTTATTCTGATACTCTTTGTTAGATAAACTGACCTCCCAATGCAATAAAAGGACAAAATGAAAGTACTCATTAAGTTGATGCCTTTGCGTAATTTACTTGCATTTTTTAAGATTGTGTTACATATTCATCAGTTTGTCTTAGTCACAGAGTTGCTGCCATGAATACTGTGTAAATATGTGGATATCTGAGCTGCTTTGTGGGGGTGAGGGGAGGTAAGGAAAAAAGAAAGAACTGAATATGAGAATGAGAAGGGAGTAAGTCAGACTAGGAGTTAGAAGGGAGTCTGAACTATAGATCTGAATCTTTAGAGGTTATAAGGTTTCCTTTCCCAGTATAACACTTCACGTGTACTGGCAGTTTTGATCAATTTTTGAGGTTATTAAAAACCCAATAGTTTTTATTTTTCACCTTGAGATCACGGTTGAATAATCTTAAATTAACCAGGGACCATGAACTTCTTTGTCATCCTGTCTGTTCATTCATTATTTATATTGTTTTTAATTGTGTGTGAAAAAGAGAATGTTTAAATAAAATCATGCTTTCCATTTTAATGAAAAGTTGTATTTCTGGAGTTTGGTTTAGATGTAGTGTCCTGTTGTGTTACAGAATCACAGAATCACAGAATAGTAGGGGTTGGAAGGGACCTCTGTGGGTCATCTAGTCCAACCCTCCTGCCGAAGCAGGGTCACCTACAGCAGGCTGCACAGGACCTTGTCCAGGCGG
>Ga0065711_1049990_pt1 | contig 11039 bp, 8 predicted proteins | sample Hoacrofraction12_FD_59098 | JGI IMG/M metagenome (GOLD analysis project Ga0065711, IMG submission 59098) | Hoatzin crop microbial communities from Cojedes, Venezuela - Epithelial fraction 12 v2 (version 2) | ecosystem: Host-associated > Birds > Digestive system > Esophagus > Crop | place... | reverse complement strand
TGGTAGGGGTTGGAAGGGACCTCTGTGGGTCATCTAGTCCAACCCTCCTGCCGAAGCAGGGTCACCTACAGCAGGCTACACAAGACCATTTCCAGGCGGGTCTTGAATATCTCCAGAGAAGGAGACTCCACAACCTCCCTGGGCAGCCTGTTCCAGTGCTCCATCACTCTCAGAGGGAAGAAGTTCTTCATGTTCACCTGGAACTTCCTATGCTTCAATTTGTGCCCCTTGCCCTGTCGCTGAGCGCAGTATTTATTTGCAGTAAAAGAAGGAAAAAAAAAAAAACACACACCAAACCCCAAACCAGACAGTCAACAGAATCATGACTAGAATGGCAAAAAATACTTGGTGAGACTATTTTATATCCCCTAATTTTTGGACTGGGAGAAAAGAAGATTAAGAAATATGCCTCTCATAAGTGTATATGGAACATCAAACTTACTTTTCCTGAATGCTAAAAGTATGAAGGAGTGAGGTAGTGATGATGTAAGAAAGAACCAAATTAAAAACACAAACTTGCATCTAAGAACAATAACCTCATCCCTCAAGAACCAATCTTATTTGTCTAAGGGGTAGAGCAGGTCACAAGCTGAAGTATCAGACTTGCTGCAAAAGAAACCCTGTGGGAGATGTTACCCTTTCTCATAGTAACAAAGCTGTAACTCGTTTCTACAGGACTGCTTTCAGCTGTAGACATGGTTGAAGTCAATCCACTGCTTGGAGCTTCTCAAGAGGAAGTGAACGCCACTGCTAGCCTTGCAGTCGATGTGATAGTAACATGCTTTGGGCAGACAAGGGAAGGAGCACACACCGCTTTTGATGAACTCCCAACACCCAGCTCTCCAGATGAATCTGACAGTGAAGAGCAAGTGAGGATTTAAGAACCCAAAGTGTTGGGCATGTTGGACCTTATAGAGCTCTGCTGAGACACTTGGCTGGATAGATTGTCACACTTGGCAAACACTGTTAACTTCTCAGTTTTTAAATAAACTAGCTTTTCCACTGCTCGGTGGCTACTTTATTACATACCAAGATTTATTCATTTAGTTAAGTATATACAAATTGAGACAATAAAATATTTATTACCTTCTTATTAATCTTACCAGTAGTACAAGTCTGTTTCTGCCTTTTACTCCCCTTCTCTCTCTCTAGTGTCAGTACAGTTTCAGCTGACCGTGCTGTCGCAGGAGACAGTTCAATCCTCAGTCAAAGGGAACAGACAGCCCCTCCGCCGCCCTCAGCCATGGAACAGCTCATCTCACTCATGAAGATTCATCTGCTGCGAAAGAACTTGTAGTAGACCACACCTCCAAGGATGGCTAGTTCCAGGATGATGATAACTGACAGCAACAACTTATTAGTGGTTACTCTAGAGTTAAAAAAAAAAAAAAAAAAAATCCAAGATAGCTTTTCTCCCCCTTGATTATAAAAGCAGATTCTAGACAGTCTGATCACCCCCCTACCTTCAGTAAGTGCACTCCCTGCTTCAGCTAGGCCACACTGTGCCACTCAAATAGCTCTTAACAAGCAGGAAGGGACAAACTCAGTGTTTCCATACTCCTGTTTTCCTGGAAGTTCTGCTTAGGCCTTCTACTGCAACAGCAGTGTTCCTCTTCTCCCGCCCCAGACAAGGCCGACTGCCCTGCTCTGTCTGTGCCTGCTCATTCACTTAAGCAAAGAGGAGGAAAACAGCAGCTGAACACCTGTGCTAAAACCCACCTTGTGGTGCTTTTGCTTGGAACTATGTAGCTGAAGTAAAACTGTAAAATCTCAGAAGTACTTCTACTATTGAAAATTGTACAGTTACCATAACTTCTTCAGCAATGGGTACAACTGAAAGGTTGTTAGGGCAGAAGTACCTACTGGAAATATACTCCATGAACTGGTTTATAAGGATAATTAAACCATACAGTTAAGAAACTGTGAATACACTTAAGCAGCCAAGGCTTCAGTGATCAAAACAGCATATGGTCAGGCTCAGAGTTTCTCATATGACAGCCGGGCTACTGCAGGGCATTACTACGGGCTAAACATGTGTCTGTGTCATCAGACATCTTCAGTGCTGCAGTGACTTATGGCACAGCTTTTTCCAACTCGAGTAACGAGGAGCTGCATCTGAAGTTACCATTAGCAATTCATTGTAATTTGCTTATGTCCTCCCCACAATTTATCATGCGGGATGGTTAAAGACCCCGTACTATCCTAAATGAGCAGCACAAACTATCAGAGAGGAGAAAACACAAATTAGCACCTATGCATGGGCACACATTCTGTTTACACATTCCCTAAAGTCTCCCTGCAGTTCCAGCCGACACTCCTCTATTCTTTATTTTTTGCCTGAAACCAGCAGGCAACAATGCTACCCACCGCGAGCTGCTCCAAGTCAGTCATGCCACTCACCTCCTGGACATAGAACGCAGGATCTTGCGACTCTTGCTCAGGTTCTCACTGGTATTCACCAACTAAGAAGAAACAACAGTTATTTGCCAGCTGAACAATACACAGCAGCTCTGTGAAGCGGCACCTGGAAGCAGCTGGCATTGAAATGGTGTAATTAATGACGGGACCAAGGCTAACCGTATAGTCTCAAAATTCAGAGACAACATTGTTCTCTACACAGTACAAGCTGGAAGCTTTGTCTCCATTCTAAGGAGGAAATAAGACTTTCATGTATATTCTCCCTTAGATACACACAAAGATATGCAATTTAGGATCGCTTTATGCCCTTCAGTTAATGTATAAATATCAGAAAGTTGGTACTAGCTCCTTTCATTAAATTTCATTTCATTATTCTAGTTGTTGACCCCAGAAGAAAAAGATACTGACGCTCTCCCCAGTGCGTATCTGGAACCTTCTGAAATGCTGTTCAGTTTCTAGCAGAGAGAGAACCGTGCTGCACTGACAGGACTAAGGGGTGCAGGGTATGGGCTCTGCACTGTTAGTAGAGAATCCATTTCAGCTCTGCAATGCTCGGAAATGAACTGTCAGGTATTTCTCAGTCAGCTATTGCAAAGCACGTCATTAAGTGAGGCTACGGACAGCTAAAAAAGCTGCTGTCTCACAAAGGGAGTCCAGTCATGACGTATGGCCACTCCACATGGAGGTCTCCAGGGAAGATTTCACTATTCCACTTCCCAAGCCTCGAGGGAAGCGAAAGGTAAGTCGGGTCACTCGCCCCCACAGACACCCGCCTGCACAACCCCGCTGCAGCTTACACCATCGCCCTCAACCGCAACACCGGCCCCACAGGTACATTACTTGCACCAAGATGGACAGGACCAAGCTGGGAAGAAAACTACCAAGACCACTCAAAGAAAGCACAGTGGATTTCCGATCTTTGCTGTGACAGACCAAGACAGAAGAAAGCCTGCTTCCAGCTGGAATGTGCCACCAACACAGTTCAGCAATACAAGGCCTGAAAGGCTCACACCAGCAGCCACAGCTTCATGAACAACTGCAGCTAGACGGACATGCTTGAAGGACCGGGTTTTTTTACTAGAAAAACAACAGACAAAAACTATACCTATGAATCTTAAGATCACATTCCCTTTCCTGCTCTCCAACCCAAATTTGGGAGCAGGGCAGCTCAAATTCTGACTGAAACCAAAAAACTACATAAATGGAAAAGCTACGGGCTCTGCTGCAATGAGCAGAGAGAGGTAACTCCCAAGAAAGAGGGGTACTGCTTTTCGTTTTGGCTGAGTGTGCCTGCTTGCCAAACTCGGCGTCCCCCTGCAAGTCACTCACCTAAGAGCTTTACGCTCAGGACACCTTGCACACTCAGAAAACCCCATCAGTTTGTTACTTCAGAAATCAAAGGCTCAGTTTTGCGTATGTGCATACACAAAACAAATGAGCGTTTTAAAGCTTCCACAGTAGAAGCACAGCTTCTCGACCCAAGGATAAAGAACAGGTATCTTGTCTGACACCCCCTTCTCCCTCCTCAGCTAACCTACCAATATTGGAAGGCTAGTAATTAAGTAATTCAGCTTCTAATAAATTTCATTTCATTAGAAGAACTTGCTAATTGCCTCCAAAATCTAAACCTTTACTAGTAACGTAAGTGATGGGCAACTCCTGAGCATTTTTTAAAATCTGTAATTTTTTCAGTAATGCTATTTTTTTTTTAGCTGTGGTTTATAGGTCTAATATCCAATCTTGCACAGACACAGCAGCAGCCATATGGCTATCCAGCTTTGGGCCCTTCTACAGTAATTATTTTCCTTTTATGAACACAGCACAAGAAACATGGCAGCCTGGATCTGGTCTGCAGGAGGATCAGTTGGATCACCACGTCTAGGGAGGTCTCTGAGAGCAGCTACTGGCATACAGTTCCCACTAAGGTAACACCAGGTTGTTTCAGTACAATACCCATGGTTTCTCTGCTTACTCTGCTCTTGGTGCGTTCTAGCTGCTCCCGCTGCTCCCCAAGCTCTTCAATTATGTCGGTGCCAATCTGATCGGTTTCAGCAGCAATTCGATGCGAGCGCTCAATGCTCTGACTGGCGCGGTTCAGGCTGTCCGTTCCCTGGAGGAGCAGCACCCTCTGGGACTGCAGGTGAGTCTGAAAAACAGCGTATGCTCAACTGTTAAGCACAAAGACTGGGGTATCGGGCTTCTGACAGATCAAAAAGTTAGGATGCTGACTCCACAGGCCATCCATTTGTATCAGCTGTACCGTATTAGCTCCTTCTGTTAACTGATGTAGCCCAGTTAATTTTGGAAGAGTTCTTGTTCCCATTGTAAAATTATAGCCAAATCTGATTAAACCTTGAAAAAGAAGGACACACAGCTAAAGAGTTAAAACAGTTACACAAAACTGTCTTTGCAACAATTTACTTTTTTCCACCGAAGAATATTTACATGAAAATAGTATCTTTGCTTTCTAGATGCTAACTTTTCCTTCCATTTCTATCTAAATTCAGTCTTATTTGTGACTTCACAGCTGGCTGCCACGGGGATCATTAAGAGTTCACAGTTGAAAGGATTAGGAACAAACAGCACTAACAGATGGACTGCTAAGTAACAAAGATCCTCTTTTCATGCCAGTAGCCTGGGCTAGAGGATAAGAAGTGTTTGCTGACCTTAGGGTCAAAAGGCAGCTCAAAATAAAGTATTTTCTTAAGCTTTGGAAAGTCTAATCTACGACCCTGCTCTCACGTTTCAGAGGAACTAAATGCAAAAATTTACCGAACTACTGCAGAACAGACATGACAGGAAGAGCCTCCCCCAAACCTTCCTTATCTAAGGCAGGCAAACAAAAAGCGCACCTCCGTGAACTTTCTGCACAGATGACAGAACTCTGAAGATAATATGCAGATTCAGTCTCACTAGCTCAGATATATCTGAGCATATCTGGTAAACAAATTGGTGTATTTCTTGCACTGTAGCAGTACATGGGTTGTGAACAAAGTGCTAGAGGATGACTTCTTATATTTTCTTGAAATTATTTACACTGAGATTGCTTATAAGAGAATTCTACAAAAGAACCTGTACAGTGCGTGATTCACACACTGCAGGTTTTGGAGGCTAAACCTAGATCAGCTAACCTTTCTTCTCGGTCAGCAGCATCACTTTTGTGTTTTCACTGCCACAGGGGAATGATTAAATAAAGCATTTCAGTACAGAATGTTGTGCAAATGACTAACTGCATGGCATTCAAGGAGTCCCATTTTGATTACACTCATATCTTTGTTTTAGAACAGAAAAGGTCTCCTTTGAGTTCCAACTGTTCTGAGACACTCACGTTACATGCAGAGAGAGATACAGGGAGTTATATAAGCACAGAGGCTAAGTGGATTAAAGTAGAAACACTGTAAACAATAGATCTGGAATATTATTTTTACACAATGACGGAAGTGTTAAACAAAATTTATATCTTATTCTCACACTCTGTTCATTTTCTGTGGAGAAAATTCCGTATTTTGTATCGCCTTGACTCCCAGGGCCCAATCCCAAATCTGTGCTTCTCATCTCCCTCTGGAACATGGAGAGGTCTCTTCTGTACGCCCGGATTTTGCTCATCATCTGGTTGCGGAACAGCAGAGGAGCGTACTTCAGTTCTTCCTCCATTTCCCGCAACTTTAACGAAAGAAAATATATTTACTTCTGAAGCACCAAATCTATTCTTATCAGCAGCTACACACAAAACTCACCACCAGATGAAGGGATTCGCTTGTGTTTATGTGATTGGGCGAGGGGGAGTAACCCCAAGCCCTGCACCCCCATCTACTATCGAGTACACCATTCTGCCAAATGCTCTTCAGCCCACATGGATTTTCAGATACGCAATGCCTCAAGAAAAAAAAATAATAAAAAATTGCCAAGCTTAAATGCTTGATTTTTTCTGAAACATCACTCTAACTCCAACATCTGCAGTCTTCACTCTCACATGGTTTAAGCATTTATAGGATCGGTACCAGCTTCTCACCCTGTCTATGCAACAGAGACCTACTGCACAGGCAGGCGTGCCACGAAATTCACACTCTGAACAGCCAGGCCTGGCAACTGGAGTTCGGATCTGTACACCCTGAGAATCTGGATGTGTGAATTTTCACATCAACTTGTAGTGACAGTTGTTGCAAATTCACAATGCTTACATTGTGAATTACAGGTGTCTGCCAGTACAAGCTCTACATCTCATATGTCACCTACACGGATACAGGTCAATAAAACCCAGTAAGTCAGAAGAATGAAGCATCATATGCAGCTGTGATTCAAAAACATCCTAAAACCCAGCACATTAATATGAAAAGAAAGCTTAATCCATAACGTCTTGCTCAAAAAGACAAGGCACGTGGGGGTTTTTTGTGCAGTTCCATGTCACCTGCTGTCCAGGAAGCCTGTACAACAGAGGTTTCGAATATTCAAAGTCCCTGGTATTTAACCATCAGACTACTATAGAAAGACCAGATGGGTTAAGACTAACATGAAAAAAGAAAGTGGCAGGGAAAAACACAAAAAAGCAGCAGATTCTCTACATGCCCTCCCTACAACCTCTAGCAATTTTAATCACACCTCTGCCACTCTCCTTTGTTCAACACAGGGAAGGCAACATCCAAACCAAGCACTCAAAAAAAACCCCGCATGTAAGAATATTTGTCTGTATCTGTGTATGTATATAGATATAGACAACAGTCTTGACAAACACAGACAATCAAATACTAAAAAAATACAACATCTGCCTGCCCGAACAGGATCTATAAAGAAAGTAAAATTTGGAAGTCCTGTCCTTTTTAAGGCATCAGTATTTCAACCGGTCAGAAAGGCCAAAAGCCCAGACTTATGTTTACCGTTTCATTTGCTTCACGCTGTTTCTCATCAAATTCTCGAACCAGTTTTTTCTTCTCCTCTGTGAAAGAAAAAGTAGTATGTCAGATAAACTACAGAGGAATGACAACAGAACTCCAACCTCATCCACTATAGACAAAGAAGCTGCCACAGAAGGCTGTTTAGAGAGTAGCCAGGTCAAAATCCACTTCAAACAGGAACAGCCTGTTCTCATAACAGCTTTTCAGAAGCGGGTGGGGGGAGAGAGCAGAAACCACCCTTACAAATGCTGGCCACTACCTCTGGTAGACAAAAGCAGCCAGTTTTCCAGCCTGAAATATTTTTCTGACCTGTTATCCTCCAACCTCCACTGACAGAATTGCGCACTGAAAAACATTTAACATGAAAGAAAGCAAAGAGAACATGTTGGTAGACAGCTCATAAATATTTCTTATTTTTTTGCACACATTTGGCAAGATTATTGAAGGCTGAAACTATAACTTGGATTTGAACAGGACATCGAGTCAATCTACATTTCCAAGCCCTGAAGTTCCTGGCAGACATGACACTCTGCATGTTCGTGGACATACAGTAACTGGGTGAACGGGATAAGCATTCTAGAGTACTCGGAGATCAAAGATGCCATCAAGGTTACCACCTCAGGTTCACAGATCAATGTCCAAACAGTTTCCTCTCCTGGAATGCCATCAGCTGTTTGAATCAGCCAACAAAACTGCACATTTTAGCTGTCTGAGACAGTCATTTAAGATCCTCGTGCCTAGGGCTTGGGAGGCCAAAGAATGGGTTTCACCGCTGTTACTCTATTTTTAAACAAAACCTTAAGACATGTATTTTGCACGTGTTAAAAAACGATCATACCTTTCTAATATCCATGATCAATGAAAGTATAATTCTGAAAGTCCCTTTATCTCAATGGAGCAAAAATGTACGTTTTATAAGCTTTTGCAAAAGCAGTGAAGACAACCACCACAAGACTCTTGCAGCGTACTGCGAATGAAACTAAATTGTATCAGAAGTCTGATAAATATGCACTAGCCTAATTCACCTCTCTCAAGCGAGAATAATTCAGTCTTCAATAAAATTTTAGGTAGCAAAAAATGGAGACAGTCATGTTGGTAAAACTTCTCTAATTTAATTAAAGACAAAATTAAAGACAACATTATGAAAATATCATTGCAGTAAAAAACTGACTTGATAATACCTTTTTGTAAATATGATCCTCTGCAAAAGAAGCAGTTTTTAAACCACTGAGCTCTCAACAGAGAATAGGAAAAAAAAAATTGAAGCGATCAAAACATATTTATATAGCTCCTCTGATACACACGGCATGCTGTAGGCTTTCCTTTTCAGCTCAGATTCGTACTAAATTCTCTACAGTTCTAATTTGGGGGCTTAAGACAGAATTAAAACCCGTCATCTAACAAGAAGCTGTACTCTCAAGTAGCACACAGAATTCTTACAGACTGTTACATGCAAGCTGGCATCAGGAAACGCAGTTTCACCTCCCGGTTTATTGAGGAGGGAATGCTGACTTCCGAGGTTCCTGCATACGCTCTCCTCGACTTCCTCCGTGGTCTGCCACCATGTACGTTTGTGCTGACGCAGTTATTTGTGTATCTGGGTTGCAAGTGAAATCATGGACATCAGCTGCCGGAAAACAGCCTTCAGAAGTTAACGTTTTGTTTCACACAGGTCATTTCACCAATCTGATTTAAGCAGTGCCCTCTTAAAGCAACTGCTGTCTCAAGCTAATCGAAGCCCGGTGCAGTACTGAAAAAGGAGTATTTTACCTTCTTTGTGTCCCCCGAGCGGGTTAAGATGACACCGCTCTAACGAACAAGCAGCCAAAGAAATGCTGGTTTCCAAAAGTCAAGTAGCACTACGGCTTGAGACTTTTTTGTCTACACACCAACAAGAAATCAGGCAATGTGGCTTGAAAGCATTATACTGGATCTGCCCTAACGAAATGCCAGAACATGTTGAGCAGTTCAGCTCGTACCACTCTGGATTAAACTGTGACTCAAAGTACATTGAGAGAACTTTTTTAATGCAGTAAAAAGTACCTAAGCCACAGTAACATCATACACATGCTCATCAACATTTAACTGATATATTTCCAAACAGTTAGAAACAGATTCAGTTGAAAAGTGCAGCTAACTGAATTAATTCGGAGGAAAGCATCTGTATTTGAAACAGTTCCAGGCTGTTTAAAATGCCTTCTTACAAACCTGGAAGGAAAAAAATTGTTTCTAAAGCTGGGAATTTGTTATCTTGTTTATATGGAGTGAAACAGCATTTCCAAACCTCTGCCCCTCAAAGATGTCCCAAGGACTACAAATTCTGTCTTCCCTCAAGTTCAGGAGTGTGTCCATCATCTTACAAGAGTATGCAAGGTATGTTTTATCACATTCTGAAGTTTTCAGGATCAGGTAACTCAAAAAATACACACCCCCTCCCCATAACTACAAGAAAACAAAGCACTTAAGAAGAGCAGAACACCTCCGCCAGACAGAGAGATTCCCGACTTCTCTTAAACTCTCTTAGAAATACTTTCCAAAAATATTACCGGGATTTTTTCAGCAACAAATTTAAAGAATAGAACAATCATACTACAATTTCATAGCATGTCTGAAAAATCAGTTTGTAATTACTTGTAATCTGTTAAAAAAAAATAATCTGCAAGCACTGCAAAAACTGTTGCCTGTACATACTCCATCTGAGCCCACTGCTCACGACTACCCCAGTTCCATGGAGATCTGATAAAGCTTTACTTCACCAAGAACCCAACCACTCTCCACAAGGAAATAAAGATCGCCTACCAGAAAGCCTGCTTCCTCTTCTATGCTTTCTATTCTTGTTGACTGCTGGTGAAACTAAAGTCAGTTTTGAAAGCCGTCATTTGCAGGTTCGAACATCTTTCTTGTACCAAGCTTTCTGGACCACAACTCTGAATTTTACTGACTACTAAGCAGAAAGCCAGGTAAGAAATGGAACGTTATGCTTTTGATAGCCTGTGTCACCTAGCACAGACTGGTATATGCTGAACAAACCAGTTTTATGATTTTACACCTAAACAGATACAGTTGGTCAATTCTGGGAGAACAACACGACTATCGCAGAACGCGGCGGACAGCCCCTACTCTTTCTTGTGGTACCAAACCCAAGCTGAGCTACGGCAGCTCATGAGAGCGCTGCATCATGTTTCTCACATGCGGGAAGTATTTAATCAAAGAGCTTCGGTGAGACTGGTCAAACTCTCCTCGTCAGACCACTTCCCTTCCCGGCTGTCAGAACACTGCCAAGTATCAAGAACTTCTTTAGAAGCACAATGCCAAGTCCCGCAGAGAAGCGTTCTGTCAGAGCGTTTTACCCACTGGCACGGTATAAAGCACGCCCATAAGACCACGCTTTGCTTCCAGTGTACCTGTGTCGCCTGACAGTTTTGTGTAGCCTGTGGGGTAGCGCACGAGCCAGACTTTTAACGGAGCCCTTTAAAAAAAGGCAGATCTTCTCCAGCCAGCCCACAGATGGCTGCGGACAGCTGTGATAACAAAAACCGCTTTTAGTTCCGCTGATGAGATTTTAAACAAGAGTCCAACAACGACCCCCAAAAAAGGCAAAGAAAAAACCCCAAAGCGCTGCCGTTCGGGCAGGTCGCCTGGACACCGCCTGAAATCGCGGCCAGGTAACACTCCCCCCACCCCCCTCCTCCTCCGAGCCGAGGCCGAAGCCGGCAGCCCAGCAGAGCG
>Ga0065711_1049989_pt1 | contig 11039 bp, 6 predicted proteins | sample Hoacrofraction12_FD_59098 | JGI IMG/M metagenome (GOLD analysis project Ga0065711, IMG submission 59098) | Hoatzin crop microbial communities from Cojedes, Venezuela - Epithelial fraction 12 v2 (version 2) | ecosystem: Host-associated > Birds > Digestive system > Esophagus > Crop | place... | reverse complement strand
TAAACACACTTGAGCTGGGCTGTCAATCTCACCCCTGGCCTTGGCACTCCAAGCCTAGGCTCATCCCTAGTGAGCTGGGCAATATCCCCTTCCCCCTTCGAACCTAGTTTCCAGTACAACTGGAGAGAGAATCTAGATATGTCCCTGGTCCCACATTGTCATGCCCATAGTTTTTAGTAGTAATGGTCATCACAGGAGTGGACCATGCCTTAACATATGTTTTTTCAGTCCTCATCATGATAACACATAAACTTACTTGGTGTTTGAAGATACGAAGATTGGGGGGGAGAGGGGGGAAGAAAAGAAGCAATACATAATAAAACCATAAGAATATATTGCCTTGCTTAGTCCATGTACTGGGAATAAAACTCAATCAGTATTGTTTAAATGCCACCCCAGCAAATCAGAAAGCATAGCTTTATTTTTTGAAGAACAGCTGTACAATTAGACGAGAGCCCATTGTGAGTATCAGCTCCCCTCACCCGATACCATTCACTCCTTTGCCTTCTTTCAGGAATGTCACAAGGTACATTGAACTGTCCCTCATTTCCCTCACGCCCAGCATTCATGTGCAAACCATATGGCAGGGTGGAGGAATTCAGTGATGGGCATTTGTCAGTGATGGCATCAGGCACCTAATCTGTCACTGAGGTGAGCAGGAGCTGAGATGATACTTAAGATGAGATGCATCTGGAATTAAGACATATATACTGACATTCAACTCAGTTGGCCAGGCACAGAGGTATAAAACTATAGGATATGCTTAGGCTGCCTGAGATACCTGCATGGGGATGGTAGATGTGGCACAAGACCTATGGGAGACAATTTCTCTTTTGAAGTTGTAAATGGAGACCAGGCAGAGACAGGATATCTCAAATAGTAAGAAATGCTTATTGATGGAGAACAGAATTAAAGTCCTTGTCAATACAACGTGGTGGTTCAGCTGAGGCTCAGTTTGGTTGCCTAACATAGATGTCCTGAGCTATTTGACATTTTTTTGGTTATTTGAAGCAGCTCTACAGAGCTAACAAACATTGCTTAAGTTGACACTTGAACACCTGTATCTAACCAGCTGGACTGAGCTCCTGCTGCTTCTTGAAGGGTATGCTGAATGCTCTATTAACTATATTGATTAGTTCGTCACAATTTTTCTCTTTATCATTTGTTTTTCAAGTTCTCTCTACGAACGCAACAACATTCATGTTGAAGTTAACCTTTTGAACCTCCTCACATTGTTTGAGGAGGTTCATAATTAGACAAAATAAAAATCTCTGCTTTTCTTTGCCCTACTCAGTCCATATACCGTGCATGAGGAATAAAACCCAATCGGTATTGTTTAAGTGCCACTGGAGTAAATCTAATAGCACAGCTTTCCTTTTAGAGAACAGCTCTACAATTAAATGAGAGGCATGTGATTACTTAAAAGTGATATCTGTGTAAAAGGAAGTAATTTAAGGTAAGCCTTGTTGTAAATCCATTGTGCTCGTTGCCAAGGAGTTCAGATATTCTACAAAAGCTTGAAATATGGAAAAGCGTAACCTGCAGGAACTGCTCTTTTAAAACATCCCCACAAGCTCCCGACCCTCATTTATCAAAAGCTTGCAACTGAGCAATTGTAGTAGTAGTGCTCATTGTAGTAAATTACCAACACACACACATGCACAAACAGCTGCTAGGGAGTATCAAAAGAAAGCAGAACAGTCTCCCCAAGGTCACTTCGGTACTTTTCCTTAAGAGTGAAATACAGATACTACTTTGACCGGAGCGATCAGTAAGTAAGTGGGAACTTGTGGGAATATTTCCATTTAAAGAAGAAGAAATGTCTAGTATGAAACAGGTTATAGTCTTTGCTGTAACCTTGATTCTTTGCAAAGGATCAACAAAGCTCAGTTTCTCTGAATAGGTAGAAACAAATGACAGCATACAACTCTCTCACTCACAATTTCCAAACCTACTTTTCCAGTACGTTACATTCCCTAAAGGCTCTATCTTGCAGGTTTTCCTCAGGGATAAACTCACAGCAGTTTCTCCAGTTTTCTGCTGCTTTCTCCACTCTTCCTGCCGCACATTCAACTTGTCAAACAATTTCTTAGGCTCTGCGTTTGTGTCCAGTGTCAAGGACCCCTGTCCCATACTCACTATTGCTTTCCTATTGCTGGGTGCCACCATTCCAAGACTGATGGATTTTATTACTTTTAATTACCATTGCAGTCCTCGATCTTCACATGGATCCCTTCAGTTAGCTCCAGTGAAGGCTGAAAAAGACCTGTCAGGTTTAAATATGTCTATACAGGTCTTGTGAACTAAGAGCCACTTGATGGCAGGCACAAACTCTTTCCAATATAGCCCAGTTTAGGAGATGTGTCACTAGAACAACACGTACACATTGGTTATACCAGTCTTTCCACTCAGGCCACAACATTAACACTGAATGTCATATTAATTATAATCATGCAGTCATACACACACATACACACACAAGTAATATTACAGAGCACAATTAAAAATCAGGTATAGTCACAAACATGTTTTTCACTGATACGTATCCAAGAAATTTTTTGAAGATGGAAGGAAAGGTGATGATTCATAGGCCAAACTCTGAGATTCTTACTCTATTTTGAAGCAATACTGCTCTAAAGTGAAGGAGACAGTGATTTCCAGTAGGATTTATGATTTAATTTGGATATACTGTAACCACTACAAATACACATTTCCTGAATAAATCAGATTTGAAAATAGAGTTGAAAATGTTCATAATTTGGCAAAAGTAGGAACAGGGGTTTGACAAAATGATCTTATTTTTATGCTTGCCAGGGTTTTAGACCTATCCTAGGTTATCAACATTGAACAGTGTCCAAAATCAGCTAAGGGTTAGCTCTTGAGCAACAGACCAGGCTGTAATTAGAAGACATCCATAGAGTTTAGGCCAGTGTAGGCAATATCCTATTTTCTTCTGTCAGACTTTTCACTTTCACATGAAGACTGCTTATCACAGCAACAAACCACTGCATAGAACTCTTTCCCAGCCTAGCAGCATGGAGATAAGGAAATCAACTCCAGTTCCTGCATCTGTTTCACACACCTACATAAGACAGGGTGGTAGTAAGACGTTATCAGGTAGCATACTCTGTTGCTGACTGAGACAATCTCAGGCAGTAAAAAGCTTCTGTAAACAACAGAGCTTAGATCTAGCCAAGTTTTCATATATCTAAAATGAACAGATTTCACTGGAGCTTTGCAAACTTCACGAAGTTCTAGTAACAAATAGTTTAGTTGACATAGGCATAATATATGGTTGCTTTGTGTCAAAGGAGAAGATAGCTATGGTTCATCTTCTAATCACTGGAGTACACATTTGTCTTTAGAAAGATGCAGAACTGCATCAACTCTGATTGAAATAGGTCTTCTCTTAGCCAAACAGCGAAGTGAAATAGAGAATGTCTTTCTCTACAAGCAGTCATTCAAGAAGGCTTAGAGGTGCACAAGCATGGAAATGTTAGTCATCATAGATCCCATAGTACGAATAAAGGCAAGCCGGGGAGCCTCAGGGTATCACTAAGGTGCCTTTAGGGAACCAGAAAATTCCACATATATAACATTTGGCACACCTATTCTTGAAGACAAAAACCTGTGTCTATGGTAGAGCAGTGACCACGTGCTAGTGCTATATTAATCTTGCTTATGATTGAACACTTGGGAAAATAAAAGCATGGAAAGGTCCTATAAAATAATCCAAAAAGGAATCACAGAAAATTCCCCACAGATCTATTTGAGCCATCAGCAGAAGTGATTTTCAACTCCATATGTTAGAAAGAGTGTTTATAACACTCTCTTTCTTCAGAGAGCTGAATACTAATTCAGAACTCAACTATGTGGAAAAAAATAATCATTGAGAGAGTGCCGACAGGATTTTATGAAGCTAATGAATTAGCTCAAACTGCAAGAGAAGGTCAGTAAATTCAAGGCTTTCTGAAAGCTCACTTATCTTCCTCCATAAAAATAGTACAGACCTGTCCTGGGTTCAGCCAGGACAGGGTTAATTTTCACCGGACTCCAGGAAGGGGCACAGCCAGGGGGTGGGGGCTGACCCCACCTGGCCAAACTGAGCCCAGTATTCCATACCATGTGACATCACGCTGGGTTCCTGGGGGGGTGGGGCAGCACGGCGGGAACTCTCTCGAGGCTTGGGGGGGCACGGCACCGGTCCTGTTCGGGAAAGCGGCTGTCTGGGTCGTGCGGTTCGTTGTTGTGTTTTCTCCTAATATGTACCGTTGTTGTTCCTGTTTCCCTCTGTTTGCTGTTCTGTTAAACTGCCCTTATCCCGACCCACCAGTTCCTGCCTGCTTCTTTTCATTCTCCTCCGCATGCCGGCGGGGGTAGGGGCGGCCGCGTGGCGCTTGGCGGCAGCCGAAACCAAAACAAGACCCTCTAATACTCTTTGGACTGTCCATTTCCTGCAAGTTTCTGATGGGCTGGAGCAGCCAGGAGGAATCTGTATTCTCTTAGTTAATGCTTGGGTTTTGTACAAGGAGAATTTTACACTTGACATGTTTTCTAAGACCTTTCATTTTCTAAGATCCTCTACATCATGAAAAAGGTCTGACCAGTTTTTTATAAACATGGCTAGGCATGACTGTTGACAGGGAATTAATCATGATTTACATCACAGCTGAGAAAATAAAATTCTTGGTATGTATACCTTTGCAAGAAACCAATAAAAATCCTACACTGCTTCTTTACTGCATAGCAACCTTCAGTGTGCTCTTGCTTTCTGCTGATTTGAACAGACCCTGCTGTATTCCTACACTTCTCATTTTGTAAACAGTAATACCAATAAAAAGAATTTTAAACATATTTTAGGATTTTTTACGCTGGGGAGTATGGCTTTGCTTTGAAAAAACATAGCATGACAGAGTTCTGTGTTTGCTGTTTCGCAATGTTTTACAGATCAAACACGTTGACTTTATAAATATTGTACAACTCTCTATGCAACCTCTACTTGGAATCCGAGAGCTCACACCAAGATCTTCTTTTCTTGCATATCTTTGCCAGTGGTAATGATTCAAGAGAACATACTACATCCTCAAAAGTAAGTCTTACCTGAAAAATGCAAGATGGTACAGAAATTCTCAAGCCAAGTGGACTCTTAAGAGGTAAGTCATTTCACATGGCTCTGCACAACAGCTTGGATGTGGAAACACCTTTCCATGGTACCACAGTGTCAGGCAGGCATAGCACCGTGCTAACTTGGTTAAGCTGCATCCAGACCTGAGCTGATGAAGCCGCCTTTGTCCTGTGTCATGCATAGGTGTCCATAAACTCAAGCATATCCAGTACACCTAAATTACTATGTTGCTTCTTCCTGTGTCTCCACTGCTTTAGAGATGGAGGTGAAATAAAAACCTACAAAAGATCGATAATTCTGGAGAAATGCCAAGTAGGAAAAAAAAGAAAATCTAGCACCAGTGAGAAGGGAAGGCAGAAGTAACACCTGGAAAGCGGGCCTTTACAGTAGGGCTTGTCTTTAAGAAAAGTTTACTAATATTTCACGAGTCAGGCATTTGCCATTACTTTTGAACACTGAAATGAAAAAATCCCACCCAAAAATGTAACTGTGTTTTAAAATCACAGAGGCATCACAAAGGAGCGCAGAAGACGTGAAGGGCCAAGTACTATGTAGGGTGGATGCAGCCAGTCTGCTCCTACCAGAGCCTGCAGCAATGCAGTCAGAAACAATTTGTACCACCTGGCCTGGGAACCAGGATTTACTCCCAGGAGTAGATTCCTTTAGCAGTCAAGCAGATGTAATTAGAGAGGGGCCAGGCAATTCAAAGCAAGCTGTCTGATCTTGAGCCTTACATGCTTTTAAGGAGATAGTCCACTATCTGAGAGAAAAACTACAGTTATAGTTTGGATGAAAGAATCATTGTCTTCACTGCTTTTACCCGTTGTGCTCTGTATGACATAGATTTTGACAAACAAAGAAGTTTTGCTTCCAAGAGATTGTTCCCGTGACATGTTATTTCCTGCGCTTGGAGGGAAAGGGGTTTTGAATAATGGTAAAATGAGCTGCAGCTTCAGTGGGAAAGTGTCACATGATGCCATCCAGATCTGGTCTAACAGGGGAAATCTGTCCCCGGTAGGTTAAACTGGAGAGACACTAAAAGGAGTCTAAAGAACTGCTTCTCTCTAACACCCACCTTCAACCTGCATACAGTGTACACAGAAGAATAAGTTAGAGAGACCATTTGCTTGTCTTTATGCACTTATTTTGCACATAAGGTTTATCTTTATGCATATATATTTACCCAGCAGATCCAGAAAGCAGGTATGAACTGGAGAGATTCTTTACAAAGATGTGAAAATTGAGTTTAAATGTTGAGAGTGGAAGAGAATAAAGAACATGACGAGCAGAAATGCTTTTTTCATTTCTGCCATAATGCTGAAGCAGTAAAGGAGTAAGCAGTGAGACAGCCCACAGAAGTTGTCTGTTCCTTGCAACTGGTGGAAAAGGAGAGCATGACCTTAATCAATAAGGTTGTGTAAAATCTGTTCCTAAACTAACCTAGCTGTTATGAGCAATCTTTTAATTTGAACGATAACTGTATTTTCAAAGATCATCGGTTAGAAGAAAAAAACACTGCTAGGATTTCAGGCTTTTGGCATTCATGGAAAACTTGTCAAACGCATAGAACTAAGAACAAATTACTGTGGCATGAGCTCAATGGGAATGTGGGAACCAGTATCTGGAGAAATCAACGGTTAAACTCACTAACCTTTGACAGTCTTAGAGCTGGTGACATTGCCCAGTCTACCTCATCTTTTTTATTGATCAATTTGCATTTCACAAGAGAATTCATACCAATACTGGAAAAGCTGACCGTTAAGAAAAAACAACTTAAGACCTCTTTCTCGTAGTTTCCTTCTTTCTTAGGGAGTTGCAGATAGCTGCTGATGAAAATATTGCATCAGCACATACTGACGTTTGGAAAATAGAAAATGTTCCCACTCTGTGTGCAGGTGATGAAATCAGTCCGATAAAGAACGTGGTCTTTATCACAGTCGTCACATTCCCAGGATGTTACCGTGACTTACTCAAACTACCACAACAGTAAAATAAAACCTGAGGTTGATTAATGTTTGAGGGCCATTGAAATTCAAGAGGAATAATAAATACAGAAGAACTGTTCCTAGAGAATCTTAGGGATTTATCTGCACAACCTCCATTAATATATATTTGATAGGAGCTGAGAAAGTAAATCCCCATGCACTGCGCTGAATGTTTGCAACAGGATGTTGAAAAAAATATTTATGTTTTAATATGTTTTTCCACCTCCAGATGATAAATACTATGTGTATTTTCCCATGCCTTTCCAAGGCCAGTAGTGTCCCTGGTGTCTTGCGTCTCAAGTGGTCCCGATAGAACTAGGAGAATCACTTCAATGATGCAATGCTGCCCACTCTGAAGTGGAGAGCAATAACCACTTTGCGTCGATGGAGAAATTTTGATTAAGCTGAATGGGGTAATTCAGACCTTTAATAGTCACTGTGGTGCTATGATCCCTGTGGAATTAATGGATAACAAAATTAGACAGAGATGAAACTAGACAAATAAAAAGTGCTTGGCTCAGTTTTTCAAACAATTTCCTTGACTTCCACCTTAGCAGGGCAAGACGTTCAGGCAGTATAAACCGGTGTGACTCCACTGAAGTTGAAGGAATGACTGATCTGTATTAGTTTCTACAGAGCAGGAAGAAGCTGTTAGGTAACATTGCTGCATTTAAACCCCTGGTATCAGTGTATATAGAGGCAAAGAATCAAAAACCAAAATCAGATATCCACACAGACCTTCCCAAAGCTTGAGAGCCCTCTCAGCACAGCTCACTTCATCCAACTCTGCTGTTACACACAGAATATAAAATTTGTCTAGTCAGAATGACAGTCTCAATGACTTCAAGTAGATAGGCTTTTGAATTATCTGGGAAAGCCTCTGTACAGTGGCATTAAACTTAAATTTATGGATATGCTATGTAAAATTTGAATGTAGAAAGCTCATTCTTACAAACACTGAAGGGGAGAAGATCATTTCTTTGCATAATTAAACAGCCAGTGGTGTCATTAAGCTAAGTTACTTCCTTTGCTTGTTTGTGATATGTTGTCCATCTTCCCTCTGCTTTATTGCCTGGGCTCCGAAGACAAGCTTCCTATAGTTCATTAAAAAGAAGAATAAATCTTGTAAGACCATAAGCATGCATTTTTTCAAGCATACAAATGCCTGCAGTTATTTTCTTCATATCAGAATAAGAAAACAGAAATCACTGCGCTCCAGTCCACCAGTTTAGTTTCTGATAGGAGATGGTATCTCATGTTTCAGAAGAAGGCAAAAGCCATCTCAGAGCTGGCAGATGGTTTTTAATATACCTCCAACCTCTGGTCTGCTTCTAATCTCTGATAGTGTTTGACTGGATCAAGTCTAGGAGGGAAAAAAAAGCTCAGTATGTCCCAAAATGTTAGCTTTTACAATTTCATATCACTGGATTTTTATTATCCCTATATACTTTCAATCCTTACTGTGACCTGTCTATGTATTTCTGGCCTCTATGCCATGGTGATGCTGTGACTGCCAGCTTAAATTACAAGCTGCATGAAAAGATATGTTCTTTATGCAGTTTTGAATTTGCCATTACCTTGTGTCATTGGATGTGTCCTTGATCTAGTGTTGGGGCAAAAAGAGAAAGGAAACTCCTAATCTTTGTCCTCTGCACTTTAATTGCATTAAGGAGCTCCAGACTGCAAGCCAGCATAAAAAAGGACTTCCAAAAATATACTGTAATTTATGTGAAAATATTAAAATGCAAAGGGGAGAAATTTGGTGAAAGCAGCAGTGGACTGGATTGTGAATCACTTCCTCACAGCCCTTCCCAGATAAATAACCCTACTGATATCAGAACAAATAGAGCTACAACTTCTCATTCCTGAGAAGGCAGAGAAATCTGGAAGGCTCCAACTAGGCACAGGTGAATAAAATTCCACTTTAAATTCCACCGTGATTCATCCAGAAGTTCTGTAGTGCTAGGGTTTTATTTAAAGTTAAAAGATATGTGTTCTTTATTATTTTGAACAAAGCTTTCAAAAACTTGTCTACCAGAGAAATAACACAAAAAAGTCATCATTCTTCAGATGATGAGTGAGGAAAGCTAAAGAAAATGAACACACAACTTCAGTTATTGATCAGGCTTACAATATCCTCTTCCCAACCTGACATACCGGGAAGAAATTTTGTAAGGAGGAAAACACAGTGAGATCCAAGAGAAAATATATTTGCTTTATCTTGTAAAAAAATGAAATAAACCACACATGTGGAAGCTGACAAAAAGAGAAATGGAAGACAAAAATATCACCTTCAGTGCAAGGCTCTGGAAAGCTCTATTTGAAACTTAATAAATTAAGTAGGAAGTGCTAGACAGATTGTTGCCATGGGCCACAACCAGTAGGATCAAATCCTGGCAGGGAAAGGTGAATTTCAACACTAAAACTTCAGCTTCCTGGAAGCAAGGGAATAAAGAGCAAATCTTAGTTCTCGTTAGGAGAAAAGAAGGCAAGATGTTCCTCCCTCATGGCTGCAGATTGAAGCTAAATCCTCTGACGTGAATAAACTATAGATGTTTGAAAAAATGTAGCGAAGAAAATAATTGGTTATCTACTATTTTAAAATTTCCCCATGTTCAGAAAACAGATCATGATTTGTGACACCTGTGGTATTTTTCTTGAGTTTGGGATTGGGAGGATCAGCAATGTTGCCTTTCCATGGATCTCCAAATCTCATGGAGAAAGAGTGAGGATATGAGCCTTTGGTGCCAAGAAGCACAGCACAGAGCAGACATCAAGCTGGTTTTATGTGACCTAGAAAAAGAATTAGGAGGTTGGTAGCAGCAACCTGTAGTCTGCCAGGATGCAAAGGAAGGTCAGCAAAACAAATTAAATCAGCATGTGAATTTTCATGGTCTTGCAGCTAGCTTTTGGTTAGGCCGTGAACCAGTTAGTTTAATCTTGACTCAAGGAGTTTGTATTTATTACCATGTACCTCAGCACAGATACACCCTAAAACTGCACAGAAAAGAAACTCCAACATCAGACTTCTGCTTTCGCCTTTTCGGACAAAGCTCTTGTCGCAATTATTCTTGTCTGTCATTTATAGAAAAAAAGAAACAGATACAAATAATTAAAATTTCTGCCCTTACTTTCAGAAAAACAATTTTGTAAAAATAACCTCATCTACTTATGACACCTCCACAGTTGCATCTGAAGTTGCTTCTATATGCTGTAGAGATGAAAGCAAGAATTTTATGCTTTTCTCTGCTTTCAATCCTTAGGACCCACTGTGGCTTACCAAGAGATGAAAAGAAGAGTGTTTCTGTTCGTTCTTGTCCATTTAGCACTGATTCACTCGCTAATGTCCTGCAATCGACTGGTGGGGCAGCACCCTGCCATCCCTGAGGCAGAGGCAGCAGGAGGCAGCTCCACAGAAAGCAGAGAACCCCCTACCCTCTTGACACCGGGCAGGAAGAGGGGACCTAAGAGATGGGGGGCAATGGAAACGGGTCCCTGCTCGGGGCGGCAAGCAAATCTCCCCCTGGCCTCCCTCACCTGCCCAGTTGCCCTTAAGCAACAGATATGGGGCTCTGGAATCTGAGGGACTGGCCACAGAGGATGTGGGTGAAGGTGAGGCTCCATCCAGGGGGTTGCCTAGAACGAGTCAGACAGCCCCAAGAATTACGACTTCCTCAGCTAAGAAAAAAAGAAGGGTCATTGTCATAGGTGATTCCCTTCTGAGGGGAACAGAGGGCCCAATCTGCCGACCGGACCCATCCCACAGGGACGTCTGCTGCCTCCCTGGGGCCCGGGTTAGAGATGTTGCTAAGGAACTCCCTGGTCTGGTGCGGCCTTCTGATTACTACCCCCTCTTGGTAATGCAGGTTGGTGGGGACGAGATAGCAGAAAGAAGTCCCAAGGCCATCAAAAGGGACTTCAGGGCATTG
>Ga0065711_1049988_pt1 | contig 11040 bp, 14 predicted proteins | sample Hoacrofraction12_FD_59098 | JGI IMG/M metagenome (GOLD analysis project Ga0065711, IMG submission 59098) | Hoatzin crop microbial communities from Cojedes, Venezuela - Epithelial fraction 12 v2 (version 2) | ecosystem: Host-associated > Birds > Digestive system > Esophagus > Crop | place... | reverse complement strand
CTCCACAGCCTCCCTGGGCAGCCTGGGCCAGGGCTCCGTCACCCTCAGAGGGAAGAAGTTCTTCCTCATGTTCAGACAGAACTTCCTGTGCCTCAGTTTGTGCCCATTGCCCCTTGTCCTGGACCTGGCTGGACCTGGCGCTGAGCTGAGGCCCCTGAGCTGCTTTCTGCCGTCGCACAGGGAGCTGCCTGCCCTGCGACAGAGTTAAAAAGCAACGCGCATTCCCCCTCGTCTCATTTCACCGTCTGTTTAGGCAGGCGGGGAGGAATGGAGAAGCCTTGAGGGAATGGGGATCAGACCTGTGCTGTTACAGCTCTCTGCCCAGGAGAGCCCGTGCTTCACGTCCCTCGGCTGCGCGTGTGGCAGAGGCAGAGGCAGGCGCAGGACAAAGCCGCGTCCGAGCGCGGGGACACAGCGCCAGGTGCGTCCCTGCCCTTCCCCGCTCGAATGCGGCAGGTTGAGGGAGGGTGGGAGGGCAGCCAGGCACACCCAGCTCTCCAGGCAGTAAAATGATCCCTCTTCTGCCCTTGGGCCAAGCCCAGCTTTTCTAACGGATAAAAGGAGAAGCAGCCAGGAGGACTCGCTCACTTCCCTGGTCTCCAGCACAGCTTCCCTGAGCTTGTGAAGGGTGGGGGATACTGAAAACACCCTCAGAGCAGCCATGTCCCGGTCTGTGAGTTTCAGCTCTCGCTCTGTGGCCGTCCCAGGCATCAGCCAAGTGCGGGTCAGCACCGTCTCCTCGACCCGTGGACTAGGAGGGGGTGCCGGCTTAGGCAGGGCCGGTGGCTTTGGCAGCTCCAGCCTCTACAACCTCGGCTCCGCCAACAAGCGGATCTCCCTTGGAGGTAGCAGCTCCTACAGCATCCGCTCTGGATACGGCTCTGGAGGCAGCTATGGAGGCATGGGCTTCGGTGGGGCGGTCAGCCCCGGGGGCATTCAGGAGGTCACCGTCAACCAGAGCCTCCTGACGCCCCTGAATCTGGAGATCGACCCCACCATCCAGCGCGTGCGCAAGGAGGAGAAGGAGCAGATCAAGACGCTCAACAACAGATTCGCCTCCTTCATTGACAAGGTGAGGTGTGGGAAAGACTGTGGGATGCTGCTTAAAAGCAAGTCTGACCCAAAGGTCGCTTCACCCAGCGGGGGATTCATAAATGGGCTCAGGATCAGGTCCTCAAGAGCACGGTGTGATTTGCCTACTGCAATCCAGTAACTCTTATTAAAGCCCTGCTTGCATTGTCAGTAAAGGGTTTTGCCCTGCTTAGGCCACCTTTGTACTCCCTTTATTTAGCCGGTGTTGCCCATAATGTGGGTGCAGGCTTTAAAGATCACATCGGCACCCGAACACACGACCACCAAATTCAGGGTGGCGGGAGCTTCCTGGGGAGGGGTCGTCCCAGTACAGCAAACCTCGGCGTAAGCCAGAGCTTGCTGTGTCTCTTTGTGCTGCCCTGTACCCAGGCGGCTTTGCTGTCTTGCACTATTTGATCCTGTGTCCTGTGTAAACTTCAGCTCTGGCATGCTCAAAATGCAAGGAATCCAGACCTGGGGTCTGAGTAATTGGCTGACTTTGAGGTCTGTGGATGGCTTCTGTGAAGTGTCAGGCAAGCAGAATCTGCTTATCTTTAATTCATACAAAGCCTTAAAGTCAATAAGCCAAGCCCCAGAGTTGCAGTGCTCCCTCATGGTCTTTATCACCCTCCAGAGTTTAGGTGCTTCCCCTGAGTAATCTGAATTCTTCAGATACCATCTGCAGCCCATCTTTCCCCCAGGAGCCAAACTCTGTGGTGTCAGCTCCTCCTTCCTCCCGCTTTCACAAATGACCCCTTGGTTGCTTTCCAGGTCCGGTTCCTGGAGCAGCAAAACAAAATTTTGGAGACCAAATGGAGCCTCCTCCAGGACCAGAAGACCTCCCGGAGTAACATTGCTCCCATGTTTGAGACATACATCAACAACCTGCGGCGTCAGCTGGATGGGTTGTTGAATGACAAAGGGCGTTTGGAGGGCGAACTGAAGAACATGCAGGATCTTGTTGAGGATTTCAAGACCAAGTAATGTATAATCTTCCCATCTAACGGTGTAGTTTTGCTGGCAGGTTGGTCAGTAGCTTGGGAGAGATGTCCCTGGCTTTTCTGCTAGGGAGGGAGATTTTTTTTCCAGCCGGGAGCTAGGTGTCTAGTCCAAGCAGGCTGCCTGGATTCTTCTCGCCTGGATCGCTCGTTGTTCCTGGCACCTTATTCCCACATGGTCTTCAGTGGCTCCGTCCTCTTGGCTCTGCTCAGGGGCCTGCTCAAGGGATGGCTTCGTGCTTTGGGTTGGGCGTGCCCGTTTGGGTCCGTAGGAGCCCTGTGGGAGCTGAGCAGGTCACCAGGTGGTGGGGGAGCTGCTGCGTGCTTTGTGGGTAGGCAGTGGAGCAGCTGACCTGCAATTTTTAAGCAACTTTTCAGTCCAATTTGTGTCACCTGGGAGGAGTCCCACGGAGAAAGTAGCCTTTGTCCCCGGCTGTGCCCAACCCAGCTGTACAGGGGAATGCCTTTAATTAAAAAAAAAAAAGGAAAGAGGGAGCTGGTAAACTGGATCAAGCAGGAACTGAAAACAATCATCTGATAATCCCCAGGGTGTGTTTAGGGAAAGTGAATAGCCAGTAATTCCCAAGGACGTACATGGGAATGATGTTTTCCCCAGCTCTGCTCAGTTGTTTCTACTCTGTGCTCATCCACAGTTGCACTTTGCATCCCTTGGCAGCAAGGAGCTGGTTTGCACCCAGAGGAGTTACAGCTCTAATTCAGTGGAGCGTCACATGTATGCAAGGTGCACGGGTGCATATTTCTTTCTCCAGCTTACAGGTCCGTGCTGGGATGCTAAACCCTACATGTGCTAAGGGAAAGGAAGTAGGAGCCCGAGGTGCTGGTGCAGTGGAGGGAGTAAGGATGTAGTAACTGGAGGTCAGAACCTGCTTCACCCCAGTTCTATGAAGAAAATCTCATTTTCCACGTAGAATACCTCAACCATGACTAGCTCTGTCTGTGTCTGTTGCCTCTCTGTCATGTGCCGGATTTACACAGTAATTCTCCGTTTACATCTGGGGTAGGGGAGGAGATTTGAGTGCACAAGGCCCCGGGGGATGAGATTCAGTCCCTTGCTCCATGACTAAGGTGTGGCTCAGAGTAAGCAGGGCAGGAGCAGGCTGTGTTCGCGTGGCTCGGTGCGGGGCATGCTGAGGTGCAACAGTGCCCGGGGCTTCCCGAGGCACTTCAGGAGTTACAGAGAATATTGAATGGTTTCTCAGTTCGCTGACCGGCTTGGTGGAGCTTTCCAAGGAGAGGAGGAGTTTGTCGAACCATTCTAGAGTAACCCAGTCATTTCACCTGTCTCGGGTGATCCATGCTGTGCTGCAGGCTGTGTGTACGCAGCACAGCCCCGGAATTTCCAGGTCGGATATTATTCTGCAATAGCAGCGGATGCAGTTTGTTGACCTTAAAAGGGACAACGTCCATTTATGCCAGCGTGGGTGGGCAAGCTTCCAGCGTGGAGCAGAAGGGGAGGTACAAGAAGGCTGCTGTAAGTGAAGTATCTCATTCTTTAGAAGGCGAATTACAGCGCTAGCTGTGCAGGGACTGCGCAAATGAGCAGGGCAGTGTTCTAACTTTGGCAACAGCCATTCCGAAACAGCCACAGAAAGTGGTTCCTGCTCTGTTCCTTGGGGGACTTTCAGGGTTCATGTAGCAGATGCTTGCTGTTCCTTTCAGCAGGCTGGCTGTGCGTAGAATGGGGTAAGGCGGGCTCTGAAATCCAGGCTTGCGAGTGGTACAAATCAGTGATCTCCAGTGAAGTCAGTGGAGCGTGATCCTTATCTGCTGGGGATCTAGCTCATTGCATCCAAGGGTGAACACCTCAGGAGGGGAAGTAGCCGGTATTAGAAGTTGGTGTGACACTGAAGCATCGCCACCTTGTGCAGAGCAGGCATAATTATACTCATACCAGGGTGGTGGCCTGTGACTGACACCTGCAAAGTGTTCTCAAATGTCTGCGGTAACAGGCTGCCCAGGGAAGTGGGGGAGTCCCTGTCCCTGGAGGGGTTCACAGAACATATAGACACGGCACTTCAGGACGTGGTTCAGCAGGCGTGGTGGAGTTGGGTTGACGGTTGGACTGGGTGATCTTAGAGGTCTTTTCCAACCTTAATGATTCTATGAATCTAAGGAGGTGCCCAGTGAAAGCAGCATCAGCAGTGCTTTGATCAGCGTAGAGGAATTTGTTGGGTCTGCGTGCATCCCTTCTGCATTTGCATTTGCGCTCTCGGGGGGCAAGGGACAAAGCTGAGTGCCTCAGGACACAGGCAGCCGTCCTGCAGCTGTCCGTGACTGGCGATAAGGAGCAGAAATCTCCTGAAGTGCAGTGAATTTTGATGAATGTGGGAACGCACGGGTGAGAAACGCTTTCCAGGTTAGTGGTCATGGTGGCGTGGACCAGGACAACTTTCAGGCAGCAGCTCCTCCAAACGGTACCCTGGAGCTGCGGCGCACGGCTGGTGCCTCTTGTGCAGATAGCACCCAGCAAACCTCTGCCTGCAGCTGGCTTGGGTGGGGAACCGTAGGCTTGGCCGAGGGGTTTCACAGAGAGAGCTGGAGGGAGAGAGAAGGGAATCAAGGTAACTCTTCACTGTGGCATTTTTTCCTTTCACCCAGGCTCTAATTTCACAGCAATCCCTTGGCTTTTTTGGCAGGTATGAAGACGAAATCAACAAGCGCACTGCAGCGGAGAATGAGTTTGTGGTGCTCAAGAAGGTGCGTGCTGGGGATGTTGGCTGGGTCTGATCCTACCCGTCTGCAGCCCTTCTCCCCCTTTTGCCCCTACACCCTCTTTGCTACAGCTGTCTCTGGAGACCTGCTGGTGAAGAATTCCCACTCTCATTTCTGGCTAAAGGCTGCCATAGTGTAGGCACTGGAGTTGCAGTAGGAAGCTGGGGAGGAGTGCCACATCCCGTGGATATCATAGATTGTGGCCATGTCTTTGGGACGTTTCCTAAGGCCTGCCCTGCCTGTCCAAACCGACAGTGGACTTGCAAACAGAGGTCCAGGGGACCCTACAGAACATAGGGGATCGTGCAACCAGTGAGATGTAGTATGCTGGTGGATAATGTTTAGGAGATGGTGGGTCATTGGGCAGGCAGACGTGGAGAGCAGACAGCTTGGGGAACTTGACAGGCTCATGGCTGCTTTCGAAGCCGTCAAAGGCTGGGTGGACTTAGTCATCAAAGCTATGGCGATCTCGGTGGATAATCGCTCTTTTTTAGGATGTGGATGCCGCCTACATGAACAAAGTGGAGCTGGAGGCCAGGGTGGATTCGCTGACGGATGAGATTAACTTCCTGAGGTCTCTCTACGAAGCGGTAAGGCCCTTTCTGCTACTGTGGCTGCTGCCGCATAGCAGTGCCGGCGGGGGAAGAACAGCGAGTGGTGACTGAGAGGACGAACGTGCTGTTTCCGGAGATGAGAAGGGCGATGGAGACGTGGAGTCTGCCCTTGCATGAGCAGAACTGAGCCTGCAAGTGAGGTGCACGTCCTGTGCGTTGTCGCAGTGGTTTCCCCTGTCTGGGATGTGAGATGGATCTCTTGCAAACAGAGCCAGGACACGCATTATTATTTTTGATGCTGTTAGTGTGAGAACAAGGAAAACCAGTGTGTTATAGCCAGTGCTGTAGTGCTGGTGCGTGCTTGTGTGCTGTGAAGAAAGGAAAGCTCCTTGTCCCAGACACCTTTAGCTGACCCATTATTTGCAAGATAAGAGCTGGAATGAACCGGGCAGGTTGCCTCCTTGGGTGCGGTGGTGGAATTTGACCCTCGCTTGGTTGTGAAGCTGATGCTCAAGCTTCTTGGACTCGCATTTCATGCCAGGTTCTTATCTCAGGAGTGGGGTAAACTAACCTTGCTGTCAAAACGCGGGTGATAAGAAGTAGCTCTGTTTCTGCTGTTTTTTGTTACTTTGTGCTGTGCAAGGTTGATGTGATTCAGTTGCTTTCCTTCTAATTAGTGAATGTTTTAATTGAATCCTTCCTATCTGCCTCCCTGTCCCTTTTCTTCTCAGATTCTTTCTTTAATTGCCTTTGAAAAGAGAGGCCCTTAAAAGTCAGTGATTTATGGTATTGTTTTTAATGCAACTGGCAGGAACTTCACGAGCTGCAGGCCCAGATCTCTGACACCTCTGTGGTGCTGTCTATGGACAACAACCGAAACCTGGACCTGGACAGCATCATCGCAGAGGTCAAAGCGCAGTACGAGGAGATTGCCAACAGGAGCCGGGCGGAGGCCGAGTCCTGGTACCAGAGCAAGGCGAGTTATGGGAGAGAGAAAGGCAGTTACAGCTGCTCTTAGTACATGTGTCTTGGGTGTCAGGAGTGGGAGAGGTTTCGGCCGTGCTGGCTGCCAGCCTGACTCCATCCTTTTCTGGTTTGTGTCGCAGTACGAGGCACTGCAGGTCACTGCTGGGAAACACGGAGACGACCTGCGCAACACGAAGAATGAGATCACAGAGATGAACCGCGTGATCCAGAGGCTGCAGGGTGAAATCGAAAACGCGAAGGCCCAGGTGAGGAGCTGCCCTTGTTCTCCTGCTGCAGAGCAGTGGATTTAGCAGCAAGCGAGCCAGGGATCTGGGCGTAATGTAACACAGCTTCTCTAGAAGCGCTTTGGGGGTGGCTGCAATGCTCACCTCGAAAGATGTCAGTTCTGCCGGAGGGAGAAACAGTGTTGTGAGCAATGTAATGCTGAGAGGCAGCTGAGCTGTGGGTGAGAACAAGTCCGCCAGCAGCCTGGGACCGCAGGAGAGGAGTGATGCAGAATGGTTTCCGAAGGGCGAAAGCTGCGTGTGGCCTCCTGCTCAGCCATGCACATTCCTTGGAGCCTCTTGCTTCTGGGAGCTTTGTCCACTCCCTTGCTGCAGAAGGGAACGCCATGTTTGGGCACATGGAAGAAATTTTCAGCTGTATGGGAGTTCTGTTTGCTTGCTCCAGGGTCTGTTATCGCTTTATCAAATGGCTGGTGAAAGCCAGACCAGTGAGTGGTTCACACTGGCCATGAATAGCCAGGGTGCACAAAGCTGGAGATAAGCCATTGTGATTCATCCATTTATGTTTATTTGCTTTTGGGGCAGGGAGGCTTCAGCACAGGCGTACAAGCAAAGAGCTGAGTCCAGCTCCCTAGAACAGTGAAGGAGAGTATAAAGCACATGTGCTCATTGTGAGCTCTTCCTGCCAAACATGGGGCTTTGCTGGAGGTGCGGGGGCCACAGCTGAGGGTGCGTTAGACTGCCAGCTTGATGTGGCCCCACAGGGCAGCTGCTGGGGTAGGTCTGCATTGTTTGCTAACTGCAGGTCCGCTCAAGTCCACGCTTGCCTCACATCAAAGCTTGCTGGAGACCAACTGGCTCTGAACAACCTGTGGGGCATAATAGGAGAGAAAACCTGAGCTTGCATTAACCCTGGATGTTGTGCTGTTATGTGCGGTGTGGGTGGACTGAGAAGCTGAGGATCACCTGAAGAAAGTCTTCCAAAGAGGTAGCCAGTGAAGAGAAATAGGGACTGCCTTCTGGAAGAACGTATCTTGGGATGAAATGAGCTTCCTTCGCAGGCTGATCTGCATCCAGTACCCCCCAAAAATGTGTAGGCTTGAGATTCTAGGGATCTGAGTTGAGCAGGTGGCTCCAGGGCTCTACAGAGACGCAGAGGTGGTCTGGCCAGTCGATGTTGGAAGTCCACAGGCGGTAGTGTCCTCCGCCAAGGAGGTGAGATGCTTGCTGACGTGCCCTGCTCTGTCCCTGCAGCGTGCCAAGCTGGAGGCAGCCATTGCTGAAGCTGAGGAACGTGGTGAGCTGGCTGTCAAAGATGCCAGGGCAAAGCTGGAGGAGCTGGAGGCCGCCCTGCAGAAGGCGAAGCAGGACCTGGCCCGGCAGCTCCGCGAGTACCAGGAGCTGATGAACGTCAAGCTGGCCCTGGACATCGAGATCGCGACCTACAGGAAGCTGCTGGAGGGCGAGGAGAGCAGGTGGGCGCAACCTGTGGGTTCTGTGTGAGGAGGGGTCCAGCCCTTTTCTTGGGGACATTGTGAGGCCCCAGATCCAATTTGTGCAAGGAAATACAGAAGAGAAAACTCTGCATTTTAAACTTGATTTTTGGTCCTGAAAATGCTTTGGCTGAAGAGTCAAACTGGCAAGTTCTGGGGAAAATTTGATACTTTCAGTGAAAATGTGCAAAGAAAAAACCATTGTTTTCTGTCATATGTTCAGTGCTGTGCCAGAAAATTTCCAAGTGGCTCAGATCCCTGTGGAGTTGGGACAGAGCTTCTGTGCTCTTTCAACCCCCTCCGGGTGATAACAGAGCTTATAAATGTAGGGCCCGAACAAAGCGCTGGATGGCACCCCGTCTTGTCTGAATTATTTACAAGAGCACTAATAACTCCCTGCCATTGTCTGCGTGTTCAGTGCTGAGGCCCTGGGGGAACGCTGAGTAATGCAGAGTCTAACCTGGCCTCTTCCTTTGTGTTTTTCTGCTCCAACAGGTTGGCTGGTGATGGAGTTGGCAGCGTCAACATCTGTGAGTTGGTTTTATAATTTATGATGGCTCCACATAGCTCTATGCCTATAGAAAATGCAGGTGGGGACCAGCTGGTGCTGCAGGCAGGAGCCTCACAGTGCCTGCCCTTAGCTTCTGCAGCCCAGTTAACCCCCTTCTTCAGTGGGAGACCCCCGAGACAGGAGTTGATGGTGCCATTGGCTCTATGGCAGACTTCAGCTCTAACTCGTCTGTATGAAATTTAACTTGGGGTGATCTTTCTTTTCTCCCATTTTTGGTATGGAGAAAAATGTCCTAATGAGAAAATGCACTGCCTGGCTTGGAAGTTAGTGCAAAGGTGACGTTAGAGGGTGACTTTCCAGCTTGGGACGTGTTGGGTACTCACCTTGCCTGGGCTTTGGGCAGATGCTGGTGTCTTGGAGGTGCTGTCTGGGCTCTACACCAGTGGCTCTACTTTTCGTTCACTGAATTGCCGCTGATGGCTGGAGAACCGTGTGCCCCCAGCCTCGTGGGTGCACCGAGAGACGAGCTGGATGTGTTTGTGATGCGGGGTGCTCCGAGCTGCAGGGGGGCCTGAGCCAGGCTGGGTGATGGAGAAGGGGAGGGGCTGCTCAGCCCTCACGGGCATCTGGCTTAGCACAGAGAACAACCGCTCCGGGCCCAAACCTAGCAAGAGATTAGTGTCCCAGGCCCGGTGTTTTGCAGGAGATCGTAGAGAGTTTTCATCTGGGTGCTGCAGCTTAAAAATGCCGTTTTCAGGAGGGTGCCCGGCCGGGTTGGAAGTTCCCTGGTGCTTACGTTTGGTTTGCTTCTCTCTGTGCCGCAGCCGTGGTCAGCTCCAGCGGTGGAGGTGGCTATGCCAGCTCCAGCGGGATCCTGGGAGGAGGAATCGGAGGAGGCCTGAGCCTGGGAGCAGGCATGGGCAGTGGGGCGCTCGGCTTCTCCCCCGGGGGCGGCTCCAGATCCTACTCCATCACCACGACCTCGTCCAGCAGGAGAAGCTTCAGGAAGTAACGACAGGAACGGAGATCAGCGGTACCCGTTACATGGGAGGAGGGAAACCAGAGAAAGAAAAGTTTTGTTGCCTTTTATAGGACAAATTGGCCGCAAAATTTCTACAGTGATGAATGAATTGGAATAAGACACACCAGAGTACCTGACCCTGCCGCAGCACGCCTAAGGCTTGATCCTGCACTGTTGACCTTGGTGGGAACCGTTCCACCGAGAGCAGGTTCAAGCCTGTGGGGTGAAATTTATCCAGCGAAGCAGGCGGGAGAACGCTTTTGTTACTTGTGTGCTTGGTACCCCCTGCTCAGGGCTGGATTTCACCCTTTGAAGGGCAAAGCAATCATGTGAGTGGCAAGCTATTCCACGTTTCTGCTGTGGTTTTGCAAAAGAGACCAGAGGATTATCTCCCTCTTAATATGATTTGGAAGACTTTATTCCCTTAGGCTTCTCAGAAAATACCAGCCCTCGTTGAGATTTCAGCCTGGGTTTGTTTTCTTGAAGTATACCAAGAAGAAAACAGTGGAACTGTTTTGGGTTTCTCTGTATTTTCTTTGGAAATGGGCTCAGAAATGGATTTCAACAGATCCCCTCTGAATGGAGCTGATCTCTTATCGAAGGCGATGCAAACAGGTTTACTTTCAGGTTCTTTACAGCGAAGTAACTCATAAACAAGCTTCCCCACCCATTCTCTCTCCTTAAAGAAGCCCAAAGCTTAAGGGATGTAAGTCTCTTAAAATTATACGTAGCACACTAAAATGGGAGATAACATTTGCCCATCCTTGGGCGTCTCTGTTTACCACCCTGCATTTCCAAGCGTGTCTGGTGATATCTGGTGTCTTCACTACAGCTAGGGAAAAAGCGTGTTTTGTTGATGCATCGTTACAATAACTACCTGTTCCTGCCAAAACATGTCTTCAGCTGAAACATGCCAAGGAAAATAGGTTGTTACTGCAGTAGGAAGAACTGTTAGATAAATAACGGAAAGAAACTGCACAGAACTGTTGCATTGCTTGCTCCGCCGTGTCCTAGCAGTATGTCTTTGGTTGACATTTTATGCCTTTGTGGTCCGAGAGTTTGTCATGAGGCCGTTAATAAAGTTTCCCTATTGTGCGCTTCCTCAGTCCCAGCTGAGTTCCTTGTCTGTGCTGCCCTGGATGCTCAGGAGCTCTGGGAAGTACCCAGTGCCATCGCCTGCCTCCTGTCCCCAGCCTGCTTCTGGCTGCGTCCCCTGGAGCAGTGACATGCCACGGGCAGGGGCAGGACTGGGGCTTTGCTGCCTGTGCAGTCTTTCATTTCTGCTTTCATTCCTGCGTCAGTTTTACCCCCAGTTTTACAGTTTTTTTTTTTTTAAACTGCACTGAGCGTGGGCTGTGGGCTGGTGGGACTGGCTTAGCTTCAGCCCAGCCCCTGATGAGGACTGAAGCTAGCTGAGACCAGTCCCTCTCCCAGCACTGTCTTCCTCC
>Ga0065711_1049987_pt1 | contig 11040 bp, 6 predicted proteins | sample Hoacrofraction12_FD_59098 | JGI IMG/M metagenome (GOLD analysis project Ga0065711, IMG submission 59098) | Hoatzin crop microbial communities from Cojedes, Venezuela - Epithelial fraction 12 v2 (version 2) | ecosystem: Host-associated > Birds > Digestive system > Esophagus > Crop | place... | reverse complement strand
AAGGGCAGTTTAACAGAACAGCAAACAAAGGGAACAGTAACAACAACGATACAGAAAAGGGGAATACACAAAACAAACCAGCAGAACAGAACCGCTCTCTCGGACCGCACCGCCGCTGTGCCCTCCCGAGCCACGAGTGAGTTCCTGCCGCGCCGCCCCCCCCCACCGGAACCCAGCATGATGACACTTGGTATGGAATACCCTGCTCTGTTTGGCGAGGTTGGGGTTGGGTCAGCCCACGTGGCTGTGCCCCTTCCTGGATTCTGGTGAAAATTAACCCTGTCCTGGCCAAACCCAGGACAAGGGGTCATTATTGGGACTGGCACTGTTTGACATCTTTGTTGGCAACTTGAATAGTCGGATTGAGTGCACCCTCAACAAGTTTGCAGACAATACCAAGCTGTGTGGCGCAGTCGACAGGCTGGAAAAGTGGGCCTGTGCAAATCTCATGAAGTTCATCTAGGCCACCTGCAAGGTCCTGCACATAGATCGGGACAATCCCAAGCCCAGATGCAGGCTGGGCAGAGAAAGGATTGAGAGCAGCCCTGTGAGAAGACTTGGGGGTCCTGGTTAACAAGAAGCTCAGTATGACCCAGTAGTGTGCACTCGCAGCCCAAAAGGCAAACTGTATCCTGGGCTGCACCATAAGAAACTTGACCATCAGGTCAAGGGAGGTCCATCAGGCAGCCCCTGGCCTCTCCTCACAGAAGCCACGCCTACAGCACCCCACTCTGCTCTCAAAACCTTGTCATTTATACTCAGTACAAAGGGAACATTTTCACACCCATGAATGCTGATGTATTTTCCATACTGAGTTGCTGGAGTAAGCCATGGAAACCAACAATGTCACTTTTCAGGTGAAGCTCTGGGCTGTAATATTTTTCTTCCTTTACAGAACTCAAGTGGAAAATTTGCAACTCTAATGTCTCAGCACCAAAAAGGAAACTGAGGCCAGGGTACACACCTTTTGGAAAAATACTTTAGTAATGTACTCTGTAAAGGGGCATTTATGTGTTTTGGAGAGGGTTTGATTTGATATATGTCCTGAAAGTAAGTTTGTGCTTTTGGAAAGATGCTGCAGAGGGCCTATGTATCGTTCTTATTGTATGTCAGATTTGGGTTGTTTCTGGCTTACCGTCTCTCAAAATACATTGCGCTTTAAACTTAAAGACACTGCATTTAAATTTTGTTCTCTGCTAACCAGTAAAAACCCTGGAATACTGTCACTTTGACATTGTTGGAGGTATTTAAGCTTAGAATTGAAGGTGGTGGAGATCTGATTCTGACTGGGCACTTTGGGGTTACATAAACAGTAGAAATAAACAGTTAGGGGTTGTAATTTAGTTAAAAGCTATTTTGAAATCCTCGTTGAAAGTATTTTGGAAACATTTGATAAAGTATTACTAAGTAAAGAATTGGAATACACTTAGAACTTGAATATGAGTTGTGTTTGCAAAGAAAAGGAGAAATTCTTTGCCCAAAGAATTAGAAGAAACTGAATTTCTGCAAATGTTGTTGTACTTTCTTGTTACTGGAGTTGCATAGCATGCAAAATCACTGTTCTCTACCTAGCTATTCATTTATGAATTAGCATGAATTCTATACAAAATGCAAATAAATGTCTTTCAAATGCTGGTCACAAAAGCCTGTACAGGTTTTTTCAAGCAGGCAGAACTGTTGGAAATACTAATGAATCCACAGTCTGAAAAATAACTGGCATCTAAATCTGTATTTTAAATCAAATAAAAACGCTTCCATAAATGTCCCAGCTAAAGTTAAGTAATTAGTTGCCATGAGAACAAACACTATTAAATTATTTCTTAATGGAAATATTGCTGTAGCTAAAATACCGTGACTGTATTGGTTGCTTTAGCTAATCTGACATTGAGTCCAAGGCTTAGGAAGTCAACATAACACTTAGGACATTATGCTTACTTAGCCAAATTGTTTGCATGACCTGTTTCAGAACAAGCTAAGTAAGTCAAGATCTATTAAATAATTTTAAAAAATATACAGAAATATATTTAAGTATTGCTTTCAAGTTTAGATGTCAAGAACAGAAACCAACACTTCACAGATGCTATCTTCACCCAAAGAAATTTTTAAAGATTTCCTGCATAACATTTTGATATAAATGATGCCCTTATGTGATGCCAAACAATATTGATTATAGTTTTTTTTTAGTTAGGCTAAACTACCTTTTGGCTGAACTTTCTTTTCTTTCAGTCAGTGACTAGTGTATTTTAAGTATTAGCTTTCTGTATAAAAGTTACCATATGTGCTACTGAAATTCCATATCATTAACATAGTATAAAGAGACTGAGTTATCTTTCATTTTCTTGCTGCATAGCTGGTTTATGGAAAAACTAGAAAAGCTATTTCTAAGCTCTCTTCCACTTCAGAATGAAAGAAATATTGTTACAGACAAATACACTTTATGTTATGGCTTTTATATATTTATTGTTTATAACTTGTGATTTAATATTTGTCCCTGTTTAAAGTTGGGCGGCAATAAACAGAGTGGCAGATGCTCTCTATTAACCCCTACCCTGCTCACCAGGTGAAAGGAAAAAGGAGAAAATAGGAGAGAGACTTATAAATTAGAAATTAAAATAGCTTTACTAATAATAGTGATGATAAGATAAATAATGCAAGCTATACAAAACCAATATTGAGTATCCTGCGCTTGCCTAAGGGGGCTGGCATCATGACAGCGGCTGCCAGGCAGGCATCAGAAAGTCCTGGACTGGACTGACTCAGCAATAGATGGGGACTGGTTTCAGGAATGCACAGATTGGAATCTGGATCAGGATCACAGGCAGGACAAGAAGCGGAGTCCTCTTCAGAAGCTGGCCACAAATGAAGAGAGAAAGACCCTTGTGACCCCGGAGCTTTAAACTGAGTATGATGTGTATGGCAAGGAACACCTTGTTGATCAATGTCAGGTCACCTGTTCTGTCCACCCCTCCTTGCAAGTATGACCCTTTATGACCCTTCACTTGCAGAACATAAGAAGTCTGTCAACGACATTGAATGCTGTAGAAACAATTATAAATGTGCACCTTTTCTGCATTCCATTCTTAATGTTAGCTCAGTGAAACCATAAACATCAGGTGTCATCCACTCTGGAGAGGACACTGAAAAACATGCAGCCAACTTCAGAAAAATGCGGTTACTTAGAAGAACTTAGTTGAAAGGAAAATTCACTAAAAGAGAATCTGTTCTGTTTTAACTAAAAACAGGACAATATTCCTCAAGGGCTATAAGAAATACGGATGAATATAATGGAATTAATATACAAGAGCAAATACTATGGCATTGAATCAGGAATAAAATTTGTCCCAAAGTATTAAGGAAAACTGTCCAAAACTTTACGTCAAGTAAAATTTCAGCGGGTGGAGTTAGACTCTTGGTGGAAATATAAATAGTACTAGTACTAGTAATAATGAGTGAGAAACAAAGAAAATTTTTTTGAAGTGCTTTAATACAGGCAATCTTGTCTTCTAGGCAGGTAATACAGTGATTTTGTGAAACCTCACACAAACACATACAGACTAAACATTCATTTTATGCTTGCAGTTTCTGACACAGATAAGATAGACTGGATTTGTTTAACATAGACAGTCCAGTTGCAACTTTTCATATGCAGAAGTTCTAGTATGAAGTGTATGGTTCCTGATGTTCCTAGATGTAACTATATTGTCTGGTCTGTCAGCTGAGTCACACTGTATTAATTGATTGCACACTAATCACACATCAAATTCATACTGGACTATTAGATCTAAAACAGTCTATGGGAAGAGCTGGGAACTATAGAAACCGAGGACCAAGATTTACAGAAGTTAAACAGACCAGGGAGGACAACTTGTGTTACAGTTTTTTAAACCACTTTAAATCAATAAAAAGGGCTAAGGTAGACCCTCTGTCCCTGCTGTTGAAGACATTTTATTTTTTATAAAATACTTTAAAAATCATGAAGGAAAAAATTATTACTAACCAGATGCCTCCTTTTCCAAAATGGTTGTTTTTTATTCATTGATGTGAGAGTCCAATTAATATTTACTGGAAGTGAAAAAGGTAAAATAAAAGTGATAACCTGATCTTGCCAATTAACCGCCTCTCCGCTAGGTAGAATGTTAAGCTGCACAGTGTAAACAGGAATTCAGAGCCCTTTTTGTGGTAAAAGTTTCCAGTCTGGGCCTCTTGCATACGATTTACTGTATACTCTAAATCCTGGACTGTTACTCCAAGGAAAGCATTTAATCTTTCACTCCCTTTTGAAAGAAATAGATTTGTGCTCATCACGCACAGGAGCTTTTTCTTTTGCTAGTACAGTATACCACATTACAAAAGATATATTGTTTTATGTCATCTCCTGTGTCATTCACACAACACAGGTGTGATAAATACAGTGGCTGTTTGTGCAGAAAAGTAAACTGCAGAACAATTTCAGTGGTATGTTAATTGCATTTGTATGCAATGAAGAGAGCCTCACCATTGGACCAGCCAGGTTTCCACAGACTAATATTCCATGAACCAGCTGTGACTTGACAAACGTTCCACAAAAACATCAGTGCTAGGGACAAAATTTAAGAGGTCAGTATTGAGCAAGTCTAATCATCACGTTGTCTGGGTTGTTTATATCTAATCACAACACTTTATGACTCAGACTCTGTTGACAGTCTGACACTGTTGAACAGTGTATTTTAATGCAAGGTTTAAGATTATGCAGAATTAAACGATATGGTTTCCAAAACAGTGATGTATATCTCTCTCTTCTCCAACCCGACCTGTGCTATTTGTGTTTATCTAGGTGGAATCTAAGAAAAGAACATAAAAGTATTGAAAGGAACAACCTTAAAATTGTTGTAAATAACACCCCAGATTTCAGAGAGATTTTTTATTCCAAAAACATGTCTCTATCCAAAATGTGGTGCTACTTATTTTTGTGCATTGTAATCTAGACACAAGAGATAACATGAGAATATGGCAGGTGCAAAGTACTAAACAGCTTTGACCATAGTCTGTTTGAATTAAGTCTATATGGCAAAAATACAAACCCCATCTGTTTGATACAGCTTTCCCACAAATAAATTAAAAAAAACTCAAACAAATAAAGAAAGAAAATTCCATACTCTTGTTTGGAAAAGGGGAAAATTCAGCCCTACAGTAGGCCGTCTGTTAGAATTTATGTAAACTATCTGAGACACTCTTGGAGGTCACTGTGAGGCTCACAGAAGAAACAAAGCAGGCAAAGCAGCCAAAAACAAAGCAAAATCGAAACTTCTGACATCATTATGTCTTTTCTCCCTTTGATCTTCAGTAATGGCAAAGCATTCTTACCCTGAAAGCAGCATAAAGGGCTAGCATAGTCTCCAGTACACTTTTGCATCTTTAGTTTGCAGACTAGATTATATTGTTTATAGTCTGTCAGTCTAATCCATTCTAATTAATAAAATTTCACAGTTTGTTTCACACTTTCTGGACTATCCTATATGAACAGCAGTCAAGCTATTCTTGGGATAAAGTAAAAGACTTTCAGATAGTAGCAGTAATGCTGCAGGGCCAAAATTAAGGTAATAGAAGGCTTTAGGCCACAGTAATCCATAAGAGGACTTCCATCCTGTTACAGGCAAGCCAAGCTTCTGACCATTAATACGGGCATTGTAAGAGTTGCTACTCAGGTAGCAGATAACTTCTAGAACTTCAATACTTATGTTAAAACACTGCCGTGAGAATTAATGACTTAGCAGTGTCTAAGAGGGCCTAGCATCACATTCTTAAGGAAGATGCAAACTCAGAAACTCAATTGTATGATTTCTGACTAGATTTTGTATGTAGTTCTTAGTTTAAAAAACTTTGGTGTCTAATTCTAGTCTACATTCTTTTATAAATCTCAGCTCTTGTGGCTGTTAAGGTTCTTTCAATATCCAAGCCAATTTTTGTCTTGCCCTATTGTGAGTAATGATTTTCAGATTTAGCTGTATTTATGTAAAAATTCCAAAGGCTATTGTCTTGGAGACAATGACTTGCAAGCCATTAAGTAACAAAAGAATTTCTGAGGCAGCATATTAAGGTGATACAGTCAGAATAATTAACTGCATAACCATAGTCTTTTTGTCTAAAGAAAAGAAATGTGAAGGAACTAATAGTATCATATTGCTCTCTTTTCCATGAACCTGCTACAAAGTCCTATCCTTTTCTTATTTGGTTTTTGCAGTTAGAACTAAGACTATTTCATGGGAGGTTATCACTCAACACCTGCAACTGTAGGTGCAAATGCAACTGCCACCTCTCTTTACTCTTCACACCTTACTTCCCACTACTCCAACCTGTCGAAATATAACAGCCAAATTTCCTCCTCCTCTGTCTCCCTTCTATCTCAATCAACTACTTCTACCTCTAACCTGTCTCCCTTTTCAGCATCAAATTCAGGTTTCCTTTTCCCACATTCCAACCTCTCCATCATTGTAGATCTCCTACACTTCACTTTTGACCCTAAAATATTTGCATTTCTTGCCCTATTTCTTCTGCTATAAACAGCCACAAATTTGTATAGTAGTTCTAATCTACTTCTTAATTTCCCACTTTGAACAGTTCTTCATGGTTTTTCTCCTTCCTACACAGAGTTTTAAATGCTTTTTCAATAACATTTTTTTTCTCTCTGTTCAGGTGAGTCTTTTTCCTTCAGTGCTGTTGTCTCTCACTAAAGTTTGTATCTTCTCACTGCATTTTTGCAGAGCTAGAAGAGTTTAAATTGTCACAGTTGATAACAGGTAAAACTCCATGGTCTCCAATGTACACTTGTCATGTAAACATACTGTCTGTCAGTAGTGCTGCTCGAAACGTTCTAGCATAACATACGGCTTGTTTGTAGAACACGGATTGCTGATTTTCTCACTCGTTTCTATCATGTCTATGTAGCAGAGAAACACATTTAGGAAATAATATTAAGCTTTCTTGGATTCCAGAACTTTAGTTTGACGTGAGAGACATATTTAGAAAAGAAATAAGATTTGTCATTATAGTTATAGACCATTATCTTAAAATACAGTATTTATTATAAAGTCCAAGTGCAAATGTTAGTATGCTAATTAAAGAAACCACTGTTTTCTCTTCTGCTTTAGTATCTTTCTTTGTATAATTAATTCCTTTGAAGGTGTAATGAACTATATACCTTCTATTTTGTCAAGTGGCCTGATTTCTTTTGCCTACAAAATGCAGAATTAGAAGCTTTTAAATGTCAAACTAATAATTTAAATTTTTCAATGAATTTTTAAATAAACTCTTTTGTCGCACTTCATCCCTTAACATTTTAGAATTATTTAAATATAAGTAAATTATTATTGGATTAGAAGAATAAAACATAGAATCTGAGTTTCATAAAAGTAGTTTTGAATTAAAATGTAGACCATCTAAATCAAGAAAATCCCACAAATGGTCTGTATTTTCTGACCTAAAATTCTCTTCACATTTTTAGTGAAAATTCCTTTATTCTTTTAGCTAATTTTTTTGCTTCTGTTTACCATATTGGAGTGTGTGGAGTTCCTCCCACACAATTAACACTCAGAGCAGATATGATTTGTTTGTTAGCGATTTAGAAGAGCTGTGGGAAAACTGGCTAACACAGTAGGAGGTGCTTAGCGGGAAAGGATTTTCTGGTCTTCATTTTCACTGGAAGTGAAAAGTCAATGGAACATCAGCCAGTTATGACATTAACAGCTTTACGCTTGACTGCTTACAGACTGTCATACTGGGAAGGGTAGGAAATGTACGCAGCACAGGAAACATCTACTGTTCTTTAGTAAGCTGTCCTAATAATTCTACCTTATCTTCCACCGAGTATGTGTCTTCAAAGGTTCTGCTTTAGCATTGCTCTTTCTTCATCCCAAGAAACCATATACTCTGATACTTAAAAATTTGTTATAAGCATAATGCATGGGGATCTTTTTGTTAGTCTGGTCTTTGTGAAGTTTATTGTGAAAGGTTTTTAATTTGTACTTTGAATTACATGAGAAACAAGAACTAAATTTGATCATGCTTAGTGTTATGCTCAGTTGAAATATCTGCATGATTAACAACTGAGATACTTGCAGTAATGTATCTCATTCAGTAAGTTCAGCAGAAAGGATAAAAATTTTGCATAACTCATGAGGAGTTCTGGAGGCTTGCTAGTTGTTCCTTCCTTTAGCAATCAGATTTTGAAATGCAGAAGGAATGTTTGTTGATTTTTTTCTTTCTTCTTTAGAACCTGACAAACCCATACTACACAAAGAAGGTTTTTAGAAGTAATCTTATAAGAAGTATCTGCAAAATATACTGCAAATGATAAACTTCTTTTATAGGACTGGATGGCATTTTTACACTCACTAAGTCTTAGTTTTACTAGGCATGAAATCTTTCTAACATATAAAAGTCTGCGGGGGTGTCTGAGAATATATATCAACACTAAGTAGCTGTAAAACTTCATGGTACTGTAAAAGTAAAAGTAGTACTATTACATTTGATGAAAGTTGTTTGTTTTGTACAGCAGTGACTACACAAGAATCAAATAACGTTGAGCAAAAGAACAGAGTTAATGTACACCAAAATACACTAAACTTGATTTGTTCTGTGAAAGTGAAAAATTAATGATTAAGGATGTTTTCCCTTCTTCTTCATTTTGTTTTTGTTATGTAGGTACACTCTGCTGAGCTTGAATACCATCTGCACTTGTCGTCATCTCATGTTGCACGGACCATATCAGATACTTTGTGGTGAGTGAAAGATCCAGTATAAGTAAAGGTGATAATAATATCTTGGCATGAGTTTTTGAGAGGTTTTTTTTTTTAATTTTACATCACTGAGAAGATCTAGAGCTTATGTGTAGTACTTGCATGTATTTTGTCCAAGTATACAATATACAAGAAATTAATATGCACTCAACTTTTCAACACTCGCAGTGTCCACAGTGAGTTTCAAATCCATGTTGCATACCAGATCATACCACTTTAGACTGAACAAACTCTGCAGGCAATATATTTGAAATTCCTTCATCTCTTACATAAGACACCTGTCTAAGATTATACTAAACTAGACTGCTGCTCTGAAACACCTGTGTTTTTTCTTTTTTAAGTAGTGGCCTCCAAGAAAAGAATCCTGACTTAATTTTAACCTGTAACCCATTCCACAACTCCATACTAACCCTTGGTCTGATGCATATCCTCCTGTTCTAATGCCCAAAACTTTATTCCCTCCCCACATACAAACCTGAATTTCTAAGCACATCCTTTCTCTTGTGAAACTTAAATTAGACCTTTCCTACACTAACTCATAATTGTAATTTTGATACTTGGTTATCGTATTTTTCCAGTCTCTTCCCAAAGCTGGGTCATTACCTTGACTATTATTTCCCTAAAAAATTGAAGAAGCGTAAGTTGAATAAATAATTTGCCAATAGTACTTGCACATGTCTAGAGGTGTGTCATGTCAAAAGGGTTAAAGAAGTCTGATAAGTGGCAAGGGGAAAGCACTCCCATTGAGTCAGAAGGTCCAGAGCTGAATCTCCATGCTTTTTAAACTGTTCTCACAGAGGAGTCTAGGTGCGGCTGAATTTACTCCTAGTCACAGACTTGGTCAATGGTTTATGTGTAAGGGGTTAAGTATGTAGTCACTTATTAGATTCAGTGTTTGCCTGTCAGAGCCCTCCCAGTGACTTTCACTGAAACAGTTTCTCAAAGTTGAAACAATAGGTAATTTATTCAAGTGACAGGTATCAGAAATTCAAGATTGCCGTTGATAAATGCACTGTTTACAAAAGTTGAGCTCAAGGTAATAGTTTAGCACTGCAGATAGCAATGTCTTCCTGGGCATATGTCTGACAAACTCAGCAGTGTGACGCTTACCAAAAAGGAGTCCATTCCTGGGGGCAAGAGAGGTTCAGGCCTGTCAACCTGTCTGTCAGGTAAGGGTTTTACTTGGCTCCTCCTCCTAAGAGAGTTTTCAGGTGCCAATTTTTATACTTTTGAGATTTTTGGCAAGGTGGGACGAAATCTATTGTTATGTGTTGATTGGTTTTTGGCATGGTATGTTGTGTCATCAGAAGCGTGACTCAGCAGTTCAACAAGCCTTTGGAGCAGGGATCTTGGTACATGCTTAGGGGGCCTTCTATTTCTTACCTGAAGCAACCTCTGGCTGTGCAGTCTTTGTCGCACCCCAGAGGTCACTTAATTTACAGTGGTGGGCCATCACCCCTTCCTTCTGTCTGATAAGATAAGCGAAGCTTGTTGTTCAAGTTGAAATGCTCCCTTTGTTAACTCTTCCATTCTTGACCCAGGAGTCCGAGCATGTCTTCCTTTGGCATTGACAAGTTGTAGAAGACCGCTACAAACTGGTTTTGTCTCGACATTGCCATTGTCATCTCTTGCTGGCCTCTGGAAAGAAACCGCCACAACAACCTGCAGAAAGCAATTGCGCACAGAGTAGCCCATGGACGGGCAAGAACAGACTTGTCTAAGCAGGCAGCACGCATGGCACGAACTGCATGTATGTGGATATGCTCTGCGCATACACAAATGCCCCTGTAAGAGGGCAGCACATGCTCCTAGCCGCGCTCTTGCTCTCCTCCTCGCCGCCCTCTTGCTCTCCTCGCTGCCTCGCTGCTGGGCACTGCCCTCGCCGTGGCATCCACACCTGCACAGAGACTGAGCCAACAGGACATCACTGGACATCGTCGAATCCGTGGTGGTGGTAACTGATCTCCTCCCCCCCACACACTTCTTTTCCTCGCCCGCTGGGTTTTTTCCGACTTTATTCTTTTTTTTTCCTGTCTCGTCTTCTCCATCCTCCACCCCTGCTGCCGTCCCCGCCAGAACTCCGATTCCCGGATCACCGAAAATAAAGTTTAGAAGGTCGCATGGCATATGACTGCGTTTGCATCTTAATCTCGTGTCCTGGGATTGCATCGAAACCTCCCCGATATCGGATCGGGACACAAGTCCAGCAAGGCCATATACCCAAAAGGCAGTCAAATAATCAGCTTATCCTGGAGGCCATCATCAA
>Ga0065711_1049986_pt1 | contig 11040 bp, 3 predicted proteins | sample Hoacrofraction12_FD_59098 | JGI IMG/M metagenome (GOLD analysis project Ga0065711, IMG submission 59098) | Hoatzin crop microbial communities from Cojedes, Venezuela - Epithelial fraction 12 v2 (version 2) | ecosystem: Host-associated > Birds > Digestive system > Esophagus > Crop | place... | reverse complement strand
CTGGACAAGGTCCTGTGCAGCCTGCTGTAGGTGACCCTGCTTCGGCAGGGGGGTTGGACTAGATGACCCACAGAGGTCCCTTCCAACCCCTACTATTCTGTGATTCTGAGGTTCTGTGATTCTGTGATTCTGTGATTCTGTGACTTAAGGCTAATTTCAGACTTTTAAAAATATAATATGCTGTTGTCACTTCATTACTAAGGTCATTTAATGTAAAAGTTGATATTATCCAGTGCATTCCATCTGATTTTTCTTAAAGATACTATTCCTCCATTAACCATATTTACTTCCCAGAGAAGTCCAAATAAAATGAACAGTTCAGATTAAAGTCTATGTTCATCTCCACAAGGCAGATTTATTAAGCAGCAGAAGACAAAATGTTCAAAATAATTTAAAATGGGAATATTCTGCAGGAGGGAAGGAGAAAGAAATGTAATTTCTTTCTTCCTGTGTTCTGAACACTTTCTTCTCACTCATTGCTACTTTTGATTATCAGCTATTTACTTTCTTTTGTGTCATCAGTGGCTCAAAATACCAACAGGCCTATTTTGAGACAGTTCTCAGAAAATGCATCTTATTATTTCTGCTCGTTATTATTTGTGTTAGCAGAGTGCTAGATAGTAAAGACATAAATTAAGACACAGTGCTGATTTATTAATGATCTTGCTTTCTAAATAATGTATATATATATTTCAATATATGCTGAGTAACAGTATAAATAGGTGTTAAATGGATTGGTGTGCTAAATCAATGAAATAAGGAATGATTTTAACATGTCTGTTTACTGCAAGAAGCTAACACTGCACTAGCTCAAGGTTCGTTTCTAATACCTTGGTATTTTAATGATGAATGTATTTTAAGTTAGAACTCCATTTTTTGTGATGTAGTTATCTTGCTTGACCGTACATAGCTTTAAAGTTCAATTTTTTTTCGTTAATTCATCTATGTTAGTGAAGTGAACTTCAAGACTTCAAAAATGATATGGTCCTAATGGAATGTAAGTAAAAGAAAACGTGAGCTGAACAAACCAAAATGACAACAGACCAACCAACCAAACAAAATACACTGTAGAACCAGAATGCCAGTGAGCTTGCAAATAAGTCTGTTGAAAAACAAGACAAACTATAAAGGTCTTTTTAATATGTAACAGGTAATACAGCATAGCATTAGCACAGTTTATAAGTAGCTCATCTCTGCATTAATTTCACCATATAAGCAGTTGTATTTGGAAAGTATTGAAGTCATTTGGATTTCACAGATTTTGTTGAGAGAATAGAGCTGAAATACCCACGTGACTAGAGTGATACTCACATGCCCCTCAGCATTTGCTGTACTACAGTTTATCTTTGCTGTGTGTCTTGCAGAATAAATATTTAACTTTTGAATACATAAATAACTAAATGGAAATTTATAAGGTCAGATGCAGAACACTTCAGTCTGCCAAGGGGGTGTTGCACTGATTATGATTTCCTTATGTTGATAGGGGTGTAATTCTTTAAAGGACTTACTGTAATTAAAAGTAAGTAAAGATTCATGGTCATTGGGAAGGAAGTCCTGGTTCATGATGTGGTAAACAGGTAAGTCCTGTCCACACTGACCAGGGCACAGGTATAACAGCCTGGTTTGCCACCTTCCTGGGTTACCTGTTGGAGCATTCTGAACATTCTTACTGCCACAGTTCCCTAGGTACCATGGGTATCCCTTACCTGTATGCTCAGACCACTTATTATCTCACTACTAATATTTATGTTTCTTTATATCAACAAGCAGTAACTAGTGTGCTCGTTTGACCACTGAAATCCTGATTACATACAGATATGTTTTTGTTATACATTTGGAGTTTTATACTAAATTTTCCAAAAGTTTGTTGTCTATTTCTATTTTTAGTATGGACAGACTACAGTAGTTATGACTGTACTGAACAGAGGGACCATAATTTCTGTTGGCCTGGGAGGTTCTTAGTGCTTTTTTTAGTTCTTAGGAATTATGTCATTCTCTATAAATACTACAAGTAAATCCTAATGGTATTACATACTGTCAATAAATCACCTTGACGGTGCTTTTCTTCTGGCTGGTTATGCACTAATTACAGTGTCTTGTAGTGATAGTTATTTCTGTGTGCTCTTTTTGATGTATAAAGCTTCTTGTTAGAAGAGGACTTATACGCTGGAGGTTAATTTAGCATAATTTAAATACCAGAATCACATAAGCTATGAAGGTCCCTTGGATTTCACTGTCATTTTTCACTGCATAGTGATATAGCTAGATTCTCATTGCCTTCACACTGATCTAAACCAAGATAAAAACAAAAGACTTGGACTTGGTGACTTTTTTCATAGTTTTTGTGATACAGACAGGACTGCTATATGACAGGGCTGTTACTGAAACAGTACATTTCCCATGCACTTCGCTAGGAAGCGAAAGTATCATTTGAGTTTGTGAGAATTTTATCTCCTGAATTATGCACCTGTATCTGAATTTTGTACCTGTACGAAACTGCAAGTTCAGTTGTTTACTGTCAAATTGCTAAATCAGTTTCTTTAACAAGCTTGGTAAAAATCTGGATGAGTGAAAACAGAGGTGGAAGCAGGATCTGTCCTAGTCACTTCAAATACAGCATACTTGAGAACCCTTAACATCTAATCAGTTAAGTTGTTTATTTTCTGTTCTAAAAATACCAAATACTGTAGAAATGTCCCTGTAAATGCAACAGTCTCTCTGCAAACGATATGAGTAACTGTTCAAAAGTGGTATAATTACAGCTTCCAAAAAGATTTTAAGAAATCTTCACAGTAGGAAAAGTGATGATTATTCAGAGTAAACTATTAAGATGTGCCAGGGAGGCAGCAGCAGTAAGACGTCTCTTTCAACAGCCAGCCCCACCAGCCCTCGCCCTCTGCGACTCCTCTTGCTCATTTCTGTTTGAACCCTTTCACCTGCAGCCCAGGTTGTGATCTACTGAGAAGATATTGCTCACTTAGAAAGGCCCTAGGGCCCTTATGTCCTTGATGCACACAATAGCTTTATGGCATTGTGATAAGAGCTTTTTCCCAAGGAAATACGTTGAGATGAAGAATGAGTATGTCCAACTCATCCATATACACAAATTTGACCTTAGATTGCAGATGTCTCCTGAGGTCGGATCTGGACAACTCTGGAGTGTATTGTGCATCTCCAGGTACTAGCAAGAGCGTATATGTTTGCTGTCTTCACTTCCATAGCTACCTCTCTGATTAGCAGGGCTTTGGCAAGCTTGGAGAACTTGGCTAGCAACAGCCAGGCCAGATCTTAAGAAATAGCACTGCTGGGGACCTGACAGGGATCTGTGGAGAATGATGGAGGAGTTTCTGGTTTATCCTGCCAGCTGGGCCAGCTTGGGAGGCGGAAAGGGTTCTCTAGTCCTTTTCATTAAAGAAATCTAGGGATAGAAGTCCATGGAAAGAAAGCAGGACTACTTACTTGCCCATATGGCAGTGAAGTGTGATGCGCAGATAAGCTACAGGATGATTTTACAGGGGCTTGTGTTTTTTTGGATGTTAAGCAGTATGGGACAGCTATTATGCTGTGGAGCATTCAAGCTGAAGTGCCGCACAGGAATGACCTGTCCACTCCAAAAAGCGTAAAGAAAGTATGTCTATGATTCAGGATACAACATTTGGCAGAGGAAACTGGGCTAGTCCAAGTAGTCAGGGTACTCTCTAGCAAGCCTGCATGAGATAGTGTGGAAATGTCTAGTTTTGCTTTCAGGCAGCCAAATTGCAGACTTCATCTGCTCTTTCAATGAGATGAAATGAATTTCTGTGAGCGAATCGGTACATGGCCTGTATACCATATGGGTCCTGCTTAGCATCTGCGTGCCTAAGTAGTTCACTGTGCCACAGTGTAAATCACATGACAGAACTGGTATGACATCTCATCCCCAAACACTTCCTTGTGTAGGAAAATTACTTCATGAAACTTTAACGGGCATATTTTGCCCTTTTCCACTTTTATTTTTAAATACAAAATTGTCATGTATCTTTTCAGAAGAGAACAACAAGGAATCCCAGTCTTTTGAGTTCTTCATGAGGATTTTCATTCTTCTTCTAATTAAGTAATTCTGTTTCTACTCAGCCGTATAAAGGGCAAGTGTGTGAAAAATGGTATCATATGGATGAGGAATAGACAATGTTCTGCTAATGAATTTATCATTCTTAGAATAAGGTTGCCATTCTTTTTCTTCCTCACAGAAGGTGAAAACATGTGCAGAATCCTCTAAAATAGTATGATGACTTAGAAATTTTTCGAACTGGTGTTATGCTTCCATTGTTTAAATTTAAAAGATCTGAATTACTTAAATAAAAAAATTAAGTAAGTGGATGACATTTGGATATTCTCCCCATAACTGAAGGATCTAAAACATACTTGTAAGGATGCTTGTATACTTTGAAAAGTATTACAGACTTATTAAATTAATTTCATGATGTGTCTGATTGCAGTTGACCACGAAGCATGTAGTTTCAAGAGGATTTGTGAACAGTTGTATAGAGGGCAGACAGTAGAAAGACCTCAGTTCACACCTATTAATCAATCTGTAAAGGTGAAGAGTTTCAATTGGAAATGTACTGAAAATCTCATACCTCTTTTCAGCGAGGTCTACTAGTCAGTTTTGGTGGGCTTGGGAGGCCCATGGTAGATAAAGAAATCAGGTGTTTTAAAAATAGGTAAGTTAAACTACTTTTTATATTTTATGCTGTATTAAATACCACTTTGTTTTGAAAAAGGTTCATAATATGCATGTGAACATCTTAATTTGGATCAGGAGTGCAATTCCGCGGTGATTCTCCTTATTGCCCACACCCACAGAGCTTTCCTTTGCTTTTCACAGCAGCAAAGTATGCAAACTATTTTCAGATGCTAACAAGATTAAACTGCTGTTCGGCTGTTCATAACTAGTTGGTTCACCAAAATAGGATAGTTAATCTGGAGTAAATCTCTGCAAAAGCCTGTAGCAGTGACGAAACTGTTTGCTCAGGTCTGTGAAGAGCCCTATTGCCAGGAGCGCTGGAGGGGATATGCCGCAGCAGCGCTCCCGTCGCCTTGGCCACTGGTTGCGTAGACAGACAGTCCGTATGTAAGGAAAGACTTAGCTGTTGTAAAGTAGTTACAGTAAAATAACTCTTTGAACATGATTTAATAAAAATTGCTTGTTCCTGATTTTTAATTTCATAAGCCCATCCTATTCCCACTGTCTTTCATAAGGAGTGCAAAATAAACCAATGCATTGATACTGCAATAGTACTTTACTGGTTGACGCTTTCAATAAATTGATATTAAGGCAGCATATTTAACTATTTATCCCACTTTAATTAAACACACTTTTCTAGAGGGTCTCCATTTAAATATCTATTGTCTTGCTTTTTAAATGTCATTTTCTATTTAAATCATTATTGGATTAAAATGTGATATTTAAGCTGTACTTTGGTAGCAACAAATGAATGGGAAGCCAAATCTATGAGGGGCTGATTGTCTGCCATTCAAACCAGATTTTATTCTGATTTCTATGAAGTTACAGTCTTGTAACTATTATCAGAATTAATCCTTTAGTGAAAATGTTAGTTTCAGCACTCTATCTTCTAAAAAGTATCATCTTAAATGAGTTTATCAAAGTTTTTCTTTGTTTTTTTTTTAGTAAACTCTTCACTATACACAATATCTTTCTTCTATTTCTGATGACATTGATATAGTGATTACATTCTCCTTGTAATCACAGAATGAAATGTAACTTCTAAGTAAAGGCTAAATAAATCTGGCTGAACGTCGTATTTGGAATCGGGTATCTTTCTATTTGCCATTAACTCTATGTGTGCATGCAGTAGACATTTATGTATTTGTATGAACAAATACATGCATTCAGAATTATACAAGCGCTCGAGGTAAGATGAACAAGAAGTAGTACAAGAAGTGTGTGAGTTGTAGAAAAGGGACAAGTTATCTTCTTACCTACTGGAGGATTGTGCTTTGGAAGGTGGTGCCTTTAGCATGAACTTGAGAAGTGACATACATTTTTGCCTTCTAAACACAGGGAGAAATGAAAAACCAAACACAATGATGAAGCTTCAAGAGCTGTGTGATGTGGTTCATAGCTAGAATCATAAGCTGCTTTGAAGGACTGGGGTAATGCATCCGGTTCATAGTGTACTGCAGAGTGAGCTGTTAACAGAGACTTGTTAACTGGTGGAAGTTACGCATATTAGATTGAAGAAACCTAAGAAAAGGCAACAGAATGGCTATTGTTCAGGCTTCTGTATTAGTTTGGTTTGTAACTCGATCTGCCAAACACCATCAGACTTACTCTGGTAAAACTGTTTCATTCAACAGGCATGTCTTCCTCTTTTATTGTTAGAGAGGGATACGTGTGATCCTTTCCAAAAGTTTTTTTTCAAAACACTTCAGACTCTTTTTAATATACTGATATTTTTTAAAAAGTATTAATAATGCTGCCTGATAAGTATGAGCTGTAATACAAATGAGTGAACATTCAGTGTGTGATATAAACTAAGCTAGAAAGGAAAATGAGATGCTGAAAAAGAATTAATTTATTTGGTCTCTCAGAAATTCAGATTTGTAACACAGAAGGCAGATGAATCTTCACATATATGCATATGTTTTGTACTGCGTAATTCAATTCTGGAGTCTGTTGGGATATCTAAGACAAGGAAGAATTAAATTCATACTTCAGTGATGCCCTTAAAATTCCTTTTCTGTCTTAAAAAAGAAGGTATTGCTTATGACTTGATTGACTGTGCAGGATGTGAATTTTAAATAGATTTTGTCTTTTCCAAGTCATCAATTTAGCAAGCAGCATAGAACATCTTTTCTGTTGGAAATCAAGTTCAGAGAGATTCTCCTGGTTTGTACCATGACAATATATATTTCATGACCTTTCGTGTTTTTCATATTGAGATAAAAGTATTACTGACTTCTCTTTCTTACTTTTATGGTCATTTGCTGTAAGCCAGTGCCTCAAGCAAGTCAAAAGTCCTACGTGATGCTTGATAATCTATGGCATGTTCCATGAAGAAGTACCAAATGACTGCATATATCAAGACACTGCAGCTAGTGCTTATTTTAATGCAAAAATCTATATGAAACTGAGCCAAGTATGCTGTATGATATAATTGGCTCAGTACAACCTATTCTTGTAAAAGTATTCTTTCTGAGGGTAAGAGCTGAATCCCAATGGGTGATTATTTCCTCTGTGATTAGAATATATTTTGAATCCTATTATAGATATAGTGCTCCAAATCTTACGGCTGTGTTGTGAGTCGAATGACATCTAGTATTTTTCTTAAAGCCTTCACTCTATGAATCAAATAGATTTGTTGGAATCTTACTAGTTCTCATTTTTTAGAACAGAAAAATGCCATTCCTGATATATACAGGTAAAAAAAAAAGCTTAATTGCTCAAAAACAAGGTAACAAATAACACATTAGGTGAAATAAACAGTAATTCCAAATTCATTATCTCCTTTTCAAGATATTTTTTGACAGTTTGGAGCTTGAATATTAAATAAGCTTTGTGATATTTGGCCCCATATTTGACTATTATGCTTTAAATCTCCAGCAAGAGCAAGCTTAAATTAAAAATAGCAGATGAAATATCAGCTACCTGCAGGAAAAAAAAAAACAAACTGAAAAATATCTTGATGTTCAGGTAATTTAGTAATATGTTAATCTGTTTTCATTTTCAAACAAACCGAACATATAATATAATTAGTTACTAAAGCGTATATTTACTCTTTTCTGTTTCTGTAAACTTAATGGATTGTAATCTAGATTTGAATTTTACTCAAGGGCAACACTCAGCCTCCTTGAATAATATAAAAATTCTATGAAATACAGTGAAGTGAAACAGTAAACAGTTGAGAATGTCAATCTACAGTATTTCTCAATGCTACTTTTGAATATACAAAGTATTTAATAAAATTATATCAAACAGGAGTAGACAGCTCTTACATTAGAAATATGACAAGTATCTTCAATTGCATTTGATAGTCAAACCATTCTACTTTTAAGAAAACTGTAAGCTACACAAAAGATGTCTGTATGAAAAAGCCCCTGCATCTGCCTGTTCATTTGCTATGACGGCTTGTCTGTGAGTGGATTGAGCCATAGATTTTAAATGTGATTTGTCTCTGAAACATTTAAGCAGAATATTTGTGGTCAACTAAAATGCCACCTAGCCATTGTTATAGACCTCTGCAAATGAAGTATATTTCTATAGTCCAGAAAAACTCATCTAGTTTTGCTGTAACTACAATTCCATTCAGACAGTGTCCGCAAGATGCTCTTTCCTGAAACACCTGTCCTGAAAGTAAATGTTCTTTCTCCAGGAAACGTTTAAACAGGTTCTGTCAATTCATTCAAATATTCTACTGTTTAATATGTGCAATAGTTATTATACTGATCACAGCAGATGTGTGCATTTTTTTCTTAGACCCGTTTTTCTCATTAAATAGCTATTTAAGGGATTGTTTATGTAGACAAATACAAGACATGAAATGACAGAAATTTCCAAGTAAATGCTTCATTTTGTTTATCTTGTCTTTGGGAAATTCTAGGTCCTTCTGGAGCAAGGGGTGGGTGGAACTAGAGGTTGAAGCAGAATTTGAGTAAGCAAAGGGTCATACTCTCCCCTACAACTTCTCATCAACAGCCTGCCTCTGGATGGAGATGCACATAGAAAACTGCTCCCCTTGGCTTGTCCGTTTCCCCTCTCCCTCTTTCAAGTCAAGTGTAGACCCTGTCATATCCTCCTTTACGCTCAAAGAAAAAGAGTAGTCCTCAGTCTTCAGTGTGAAACCGCTTTTGCAGTGCCCTGACTGAAAAAATTACAGTGTTGGTCTTGTATGGAAAACAGAAGGGGGAGGATAGTTTCACAGTACAGTACTTCTTATTACTAGAGATGTGTAATAATATGGGATGACTAGTATTCTACATGCTGTTTATTCAGTAAATACCATAATTACTTTATCTTTGCAAGAAGACATCATTACCAGGATTGTAACAGAGAAAACTACACAGAGTTGAACAGCTGCTGAATCAGCAAACTGCTTAAATCTGTACTTATGTTTTGCTTGCTTCAAAGGGATAATTTAAAGCTTTATTTAAAATTGAGCTGAAGTAATAAGACTACATACATTAAAATCCATGCTTTTCAAAAATGAAGTCTGGTTATACTTGAGTAATTTTTACCTTTTTTAGAGCACTGAGAATTCAATAAAAGTTAGCAACATGGCCTCTCTGCCAGAAAACATGCCACTACAGATGAGTGATTTTGGTAACTAATGTTTTTAAAAAACTTTAAAAATATAACATGATAGTACTGCAATCATTGGAAGAATAAAAGGAAGAGTATTAGAAAAAATAAGTCCTTCCATCTGCCTGCCTGCAGATTTAATCTGTTGGAGCACAGTAAGAAACAACGCTGTTAAGCTTCATACTTTGAAAGATTTCCAATTACTTTCCATTGTCTAAAACTACTCAAATATTATAGCATTTTTAATGTGATGTGTGCTAGCAGCAAGATATTCAAATTATGATATGAAGTGGATGTCATTTCTAAAGGTTTTTGGTATTTGTATTTTCTCTTTATGCCAAAGGCCTGGATGTCTAGGTGTGACAAACAGTGAGATAGAAGACTTTAAAAGTTTCAGAAGAGGGAGTAGAAGGGCAGTCAATATATTAGTAATACTCCATTCATTATCTGTGTTAACAGCCTCTCTGCAGATGCCTAGGTAAGCACTAAATAGGTTTGGTAAGTTTTTGTAGTTTTGAGGTGAGAGGATGCTTATTTAATGCTTGAATAAAATTGTCATGTTCCTTCTAATTCTTGTCTTGCTGTTCTTACAATATTAAACATTATTTATCTGAACTCCCTTCAGTGGGACTTATTTACATGGCTAAAACATGTTCATGTGGATAAAGTTTGCAGAAGGGGCTTCTTCATGTGTTACGTATGCAAGTATACCATTACTCATTAGTAAGATACATAATATCTTGTTGCTTAAATGCCTCACACAGGAAAACTGTTTCAAAATAGTAAGTAATGTAAATACAGATATTTTCAAAAAATAAATATTTCTGTGTAGAGTAGTTTTAACATTTCTTTGGGTAATATTTGCTAGTACATGTAGACTAATATTTGAAATTATTTTATTTATTTTGAATCAAATTTTCTTAACTTATATGTAGATTGTATAGGACACCATGTGAAACACATCCTATGGAGGGGGGTTCTGGAAAACGGCTTTTTGTAAAGTATTTCAGTATCCTTTTAGTGCCTCAGAGGGTTTTCCTAAAATTGTTTATACACTCTTTGCTCAATTCTAATCAAATACTTATTGACTGAAGATTGTTCTAGTAAGCGTTGATACAGTACACTGAGGAAATCAACTTTCAAAAGACAGGCAGCATCGAGATAATTATTTAGACACCAATATAAAGAAAATAAGTGCACCTGTTAATATTATCTTTTTTTTGGAGAAAGTAAAAATGTAGATGAAAAGAAGCAAAATCATCTACTTTCTGTATGTCTGGTACATAGGTAGATATAAGTGCCAGAAGTCGAAGGCAATGGTATGAACTGAAGTAGTATTTCAAGTGAAAATGGCTTAGTAACTTGTAAATCAGGTAAAGTGTTCTGTTGAGAAAGTGACTAATTCCCATTTTATCTGTTTGTTTTTTTTACATACACTTTTGTACTTTTATTTCCAGTTCAGTTGAAAAAGTATGTAATGTCATGAAGACTGAGGATACAATTTTCTAGTTTTATATTCTTTAAATAAACAACCTTTGCTTAAAGGGGACCTAATAAATGCTTATAAATATCTGAAAGGTGGGTGTCAGGAAGATGGGGCCAAGCTCTTTTCAGTGGTGCCCAGCAACAGGACAAGGGGCAATGGGCACAAACTGAGGCACAGGAAGTTCTGTCTGAACATGAGGAAGAATTTCTTCCCTCTGAGGGTGACGGAGCACTGGAACAGGCTGCCCAGGGAG
>Ga0065711_1011740_pt1 | contig 11040 bp, 10 predicted proteins | sample Hoacrofraction12_FD_59098 | JGI IMG/M metagenome (GOLD analysis project Ga0065711, IMG submission 59098) | Hoatzin crop microbial communities from Cojedes, Venezuela - Epithelial fraction 12 v2 (version 2) | ecosystem: Host-associated > Birds > Digestive system > Esophagus > Crop | place... | reverse complement strand
CTTTCCTTTCCTTTCCTTTCCTTCCCTTCCCTTCCCTTCCCTTCCCTTCCCTTCCCTTCCCTTCCCTTCCTTTCCCTTCCCTTTTTACCAGAACAAACTCAAACAGCCAACCAACCAACCAACCAGACAAAGCCTTTCGGTAAGGGTTTCCATTATGCAAATAGTTCTATTAATTTTGATAATACTTAGATGCATACCTGGTCCTATAGGAAGCACTTGTTTCTCTTCTTCTGAATTAATTTCCCTTTTCCTACCCCACTGCAGTTCTGTAGCCTTCTTAGAAGTAACTAAGACCTGAGAGGTTTTGTTGGTTTGTTTGCTTGTTTCCCCCACTGTTAAGCATTAGTTTAAGGAGGAAGAGAACAGTGAGTTACATTTCCACTTTAAAAATGAAAATAAGATGTTAGCAAATTCTACTAGCCTGAACTCACTTAAGGTAAAAAGACATCTGAACTTGGGAATAATACTCCATATGCATTTATCTAAATCAACAAATTTCTAACAATAGTGAATATACAATTTCTTTTTCTAAAAAGTTACTTTCAAGTATTTATTCTATCCCATTTTTATAACAGGAATGGCATCCTCATATTGCATATTGCATGAATTATATTTTTTTTGTTTTGTACTGTGCATAGTTAAGGCCAGTAACATAAAAATGGGAAAATTTTGGGTATCAACATTTTTTTCCACCAACACTGTGAAAAAACCTAATCACTTGTAAAAATACAAATGTTAAAGCAATAACAAGTGTATTTTGCACCAACAAAATTATCTTAAGAGTGACTGATTCAGCCGTACATGGAGCTTTAGACGAGGTTAAATCAAACAGGTAGAAAAGAAGAAAACCCTAAGGGTAGGAGAGTGCATTTTATTTCTACCCATAAATCAGTCTATGTAGGTTCATAGCTGGCACATGTCGTTTTTCATTGAAATGGAAATTTATGTTTGCTTTTATTGTATCATCTTTTCTCATACACTCCACCACTCTTCTGACAAGGAATATGCCATATGAGGGAAAAGGTAAATGAGCTTTGATTTAAAAAAAGATCATTAAAAAAAATCAAATACATTGCATTTATGGAGCAGTATGTAGTACTTGTAAACATGGAGACTGATCCAAGTGACTAACTTCAGATGAAGTTTTGTTTGAGTAGGACGAGGACTGGATCCAAAAACACTGGGATTTTATATTGAAGTGACTATGCCATATTACTGAATTCTTCTTTGAATTCTGCCTGAGAATATATTAGAATGGGGTCCTTTTTTTCCTGTAATAATTATGGAGATATGTGAGTTGTTCTTAAGTAACTTCCTAATATACCGTGGCTCATGAACGGAAGATATATGAATTTTAAAAATGCCACAGAAAGTGAAAATGGTAGTTCATTGTTCAGCTGTTTAGACAGCAGGGTGGGTATAGCCATGATTCTGAGTCATATATTTTCCTACCTGACTCAGTCTGATAGATAAGCACCTATGTTTCTCTGGGCAACAACAAGCATGAGGATTGTATTCAGAAAAGTGGAGCAATTTTCTAGATAACCTGCCTCCACTTATAGTGCTGAAGTCAACACTTCTGTTTGTTGTATTGCTAAGTTCACAATGCAGTAGCCCTTACTTAAAATAAGTTTCTCAAGGAGTAAAGTGGTTTGATGTTGAAAGTGTCTCCGGAATAGTCATACACATTACTCTGGTAAAAAAAAAAAAACAAAAAACACCAAAATAACCCCACAAAACATAGACAAAAAAAACACTAACCAAAGAAGAACCCCCCAGGATTGTAAGAAAAATCATAGTCTTTTGTGCTAGAATCTGTTGTTTAGTGATAGGAATAAGAGTAGGAGTTCAGCTGGAAAGGTTGGGGAGGAACCTGGGAAAGAATTTCCTACTAGTTGCAACATCTGTGAAGTTCTGGGTTACTGCTATGCTCTTTCTCATCTCTCTTCTTATATTTCACATAGTTTGCATGAACATTTCTATTGATGTCCACTACTAGCATTGTGTAAGAGTGAGGTTGCATATTCATTTTAAAAGATATAAAATTCAGTTCTGCAATAATTGTGTGGATTTTCTTTCTTATAAAGGAAGAAATAAACAAAGGGCCAACGACTCTTCCTGATTCATTACGCTGTGTCCCCTGATGTGAAAAACAACCCTTCTCTCTAATGCTCGTTTTTTCTTGTCTCCTAAAGTCCCACTAGTTTGCTCTTCCATGAAATTACTAAGAGTCAAAATTTCCTCCAACATCAATCCTAAATTCACATGTTTAGCTCATATTCCTGTGCTAACCAGTATTTTTTCTTCCTCATATTTCTGTCTGCACTGGTGTATGGAAACACGATTCTTCTCACATGCATTGAAGGCATTGCTTACTTGTGTCAAACTAGCCCTGCTTTGGACCTCGTCTTGTATGGTATGATCTTCCCTTCCCTTAACCTTATAGGATATGTTTTCTGTATTTGTTTCCTTCTGAATTCTGCTGTATGGAGCAGAAACCAACAGCTTTACAGAGTGATATTAAAATTTCCTTATCTGTCTTACAAATATGCTTCTTAATACACTTCTCAGTCTGCTTTTCATGGTATCACAATCATTCACAGGTATCCTGTGACAAACTAATAAATGAAGGTCTCACTCTTCTGGTTTTTCAACAGCCTAGTTTATACACAATACTCTTATAATTAATCCTTAAATTCGTGATCTACTTTATATTATTACATTTCAATCCAATTCTAATTTCAGTCTCTTAGCACCATCCCATGCAGTACATCATTGATATTCTGGCACACAGACAATACCTTAGCAATCACATGTCATCAGCACATTTTAATTACTTGTTCCAAGGTCATTAATGAAATTAAAATATTTAGTAAGATCAATCCCAAGAACAATCTGTGAATGATTCTTTCTGGCTTTTTCGGTACTATTTATTATCTTCCACACACAGGAAGTTTCTTAGATTGTTCTTTTCTTAGAACTTATTTCATTATGAAGCATCAAAACACTTCCTTTACAGAATTCCAGGTACAAAATTTATTTTGACTAGAAACTGATTATCAGAAAAAGCTGCATATTTAATTGTCACATTGTAGCCCAGAAAACTTTATTTCTTTTTCAGTTTCTGTTCAGCTCTCCTCTTTATCTATATTGACTAAAGTGTTCTCCTCAGTTCTCTCTCAAGTACCTGTTCTCAGCATCTGTCCTTTCCTTATAGTCAAGTTGTTTTCCTGGGTTTACAGAACTGCCCATCAATTCTGTGACCTTCCCAGTGAGTACTGTTATTGAGAAAATAGCCATGAAACTTCCCCCTCATCTCTTTTATAACTAAATCTCCACTTGTACTTCTCATTTGTTTCCGCCATATCTTTAATCTGTATATCTGCCTGAGTTTTATCAGCTAATATTCCATGCATTTAAAACTATCCTTAGTTAAGGATAAACTTATCCTTAGTTAAGATATTGTTACTATTTAACCTTAATTAAGATATTATGCCCTTAGTATACTCCTATTGTTTTGCTTATCAGCAATATTTCATCATTATTCATGGTAATCTTTTCTCCCCAGTTCTCAGTTTTGATGAAGCACACAATCCCCTCCCCAAAATCTTGTACAAATCCTTCTACATTCTCTTCTCTGGTTGTTTGACTCATAAAATGTTCATCTTCAGTTTCTTTGTTGAGAGAAGTAGTTCTCTGTTCAGATCATTTATCAATGACCAGGTGCATTTTTCCCAAGTGGCCTCTGTGCTCTGACATAGAAAAATGCTTACCTTTCCCACACAGCTGTGCCAATATTAATTATTTCATCTTACTTCCATTAAAAAGAACTAAAATTGCCATCAACTAAGACTAAGTCAAGCAAAATATCCCTGTTTTCTAATATGTTAGATAGTTTAGTTTAACAAATAAATAACATCATTTTAGTTTAACAAATTCTATGAAAACTGGGACCAATAAAACACAAAAATGAGAGCTAATATGTTCTGTTCTTGAATCAGTTACTGTTTTGTAGCGTAAACCATTTGACTTCTCTGAACATGCATTTTTCTTTCATGAGTTGGGAAAATTACTTTTCTTTCAGATGAATTTTGCACTGAATTATACACTACCACATCTGCACACAAATAAAAAAAAGAAAAAAAGCAAAAAAAAACAAGAGGACAAACTCAAGTAGCAGGGATTAATTTCCTTACATTTACAATTAACAGGAAACTACAGTTAAAAAAAAAAAAAAGGCAACAAGGTCAGTTTTTAATTCGGGAAAAATGTGGTAGGCATTTGGATTTGCAGTACCTTTTGTATCATCCAAATTGTTGCAGAGAAGATGTGGAGTCCTTCATGGAAATACAGTCTGAGAGAAGTAGTAGAAATCCCTAACATAATCTGAGCAGGTACAAGACGAAGAAAAAATCCTAGGACTAACAAGCTCTTTGGTTTGTTGTCAACTTCTTTGAACCATTTTTCAGGTTCTTACTTCAGGTAGCATGCAGACACCTGTAGGGTTCATTCAGTTCTAAATAACCTATCATTAAATAATGCAAGTAGTCATTTGTCTGGAGTACTTGGTCCGATTTACATAATCAATTTCATTTAAAATATATAGACAAAGAAAAATGGGCAATGAAAATAATCTATGTTATAAGTGGATCTACACATGACAAAAAGTGTTGACATTAAGGGTAGACGAAAAAACCAATATATCCATATTAAAAAATTCTTACCTTTTGAATTATAAATAGCTATGAATACTTAAATATATCCAATGATTTTTGTAATGGACAAAGCGACATCACTGTTTTCTTCACTTTTTTAAAAAAAGCACAAGACAAAAACAAAAATTAAAAAAAATTAGTAATACTTGTGTATAAAGAATCTTTCCCCACTACAGAGATTCCAGGACCATGTTTGTATATTTTCCTGTGTCAATGCACAGAAATCTTGGCCAAGTCCTCTTAAATTTCTCCCTTCAAATTTCAGCGAAGTTCTAGGAGAAAGCAGCAGTCAATTTTGGAATCCCTTGCAATTCTTCATCAACACTAGCTTGAACTATGAAGATGTTAGAAGCACAGCATTTTTGCTACCCTCATATGACATTTTTGTTTGTTTAATTCAAAGAATAAGAAAGTCAAAATAAGAATAATAATAATAAAGTTTGAAATAATAGCTAATAAGAAAATTTCAGTGTCAGTCAACCTTAATCAGATTCCAGAACAGATATGACTTCACATGTTGGAAGAACCATAAAATTCTGATAATAAGATGCCTAAGCAGAAAAAGCTGGTGATGTACAAGCAAGCTGAATTATGAAAAGCTTTCCCTAAAGGACTAGTTTCTTTATGCCTTCATGTATTTTTTGCTACCTAGAAATTTTTGGAGCTATGTGCTAGATGTGAAACAGGAATAATCTGCTAAGAAAGGAGTGAACCACCATTTTTATGAAACTATGAGAAGTAGAAGGAAAAATATGGGTATAAAACACCCCCAAAATATGGAATATAAATCACATGACTTAATATTTCAGGCTTTGACAATGCTTCTTGGTTTTGGTAGAACTATTTGTCTCAGTATGAACCTTTGCAAAATCACTTAATCATAGTTTTCACTTCAGTCCATAACAGTCTGTAATGAGGGAATAATAAGTGACCTATCGCTTCCCTGCTAATCAGTGTTAGACAGTATGTAAACTTCTGTGTACAATGCTATGCCATTAAGAAATTACATATGAGAGAATGTTAATTAATTTATCTTATCTGAACAACAAATCATGTCCCATTCCAAGAAATGAATAACTGAGCATCAGTGGAAAAATTTGAAATTTAGGAATTATCTGGGTTATTTGCATTCACTGAAGTCAAGAAGTGTAATGATTTAATTATATCAATGCACAGATTTTATGTTATGTGTGTACACAGTTGATGATTAAAAGAAATTGTTAGACACAAAGAACTATTAAAATTCGGACTGCAAACCCTAGTCATCATGACTTGTCAAAAATCCTTGCAAGGTGTTTAATTTTCGTTCCCTATAGCATTCACATATGCAACTACCAGTTAAGTTGACAAAAAAGTATAATTCTCAGAAGGTTTACATTCCCGTTTTATTAAGAATACATTTAGAACCAAAAATAATGAGTCATGGTTCCTTTATGACTAAAGTTCTATATAGGACAACATAGATTTAAATGGGTCTGTCCTTTGTAAAAAAAAAAAAACAAACAACAAACTATTTTAAACGAAAACTCACGTAACTATTTTCTGTTCTCCAGAAACAGAGCACATGAACCCACAGGTATCAAAAGACTAGTGTCATATGTAAGAGACACTGATAACATCTACAGGCATCAATAAACCCCTACAATTTTAGTCTTAAATTAAATCCAAATTTAAGCAGAGGAAGGCAAAAATACTGAAAAGGTAAAGAGACTAAATATTTTACCTAAAGAACCAGAATCAGTAATGACATATAAGACTTAAAATGTCCCTAGAACAGGGAGAGAAAACATTTATTTTCTATCAGTTTCATGAGCTTAATGAGTTTACTAGTCAGTTTCTTGAGCAGTAAAAGACTTCGCAAACTGCCCAAAGAATAAATGACGAGGATCCAGAATAACCTTACTTTTACCTTTTTGAAATACCTTATGAAATAGAGAACCTCAAATCAAAATCTCAGTAAAGTGTTCTCCATCTGATTTGCCCATATGTCCATTTGCTTCTTTTAACTGTTAGAACTGTGCATACATTATTTGGATTAGAGCTGCAAAGGCAAGGGAAAAATAGTATGGACACAGAATATGAAAGTCCAGGCTCTAGCTGATGGAATTTCCTGGCAAAACGGATTAAACTTCACTTTCAACTGCTTTCAAGGAATTAAAAATAGTGTAATTGCAATATGAATATATTGCATCGCTTTCATATTATGCAATAAATTATCCATGTCCAAAAATTATTACATAAGTGAATACACAGAAGAGTAGAAAAAAAGGATGGTGTTTTTAGTCATGAAATAGGCTTGCAAAGATCTCAATTTAAGGGAAATTTAATTTTACCCTGAAATTTACATCTGCACATAAAATTTTTCAAGATTTTTCAAACAAATGTTTATTTTACTATAAGAAGATGGAGAACAAAAGATGCTTTGAGAACAGATGACTTTCACAGCTAGTTCATAGCATAGGGAGGAGGTTGGTTTCTTTGTGGAGAAAAGATTTTAGAAGGTGTGAGAGGATCTTTGAGAGAAAAAGTGGCTTTCTAAAACTTTCTGGTGACAGAAAGGGTCTTTAAACTTACAGATTACAAATTAATCACAATCCTTTGGTTATTCAGGAAAATCAGTGACAAGTCATTATTCATCTTTGATATGGTATTAATATTACTTTCCACAAATTGCTGCTTATTCCTCAATTCTCATTTTCATTTGTGTGATAGCTGAGGGATGAATAATAATGTGAGTTACGTGTAAAATTTTTTATGCAAAGCTTTAATTTTTTTGTTCGATTTCATAAAATGTACACGAGTCTGATTCCAGAGAAGGTTTATATAATCTCATGAAGTCACATACGAAAACCACCAGTCAAACTAAGGGAATGGTATTTCAAGTATATATAAGGTACCACCTAAATTAGAGGAAGGAATGTGTAAAGAATGTGCAAAAAATATGTTTGTTTACAGAAAGACTAACTTTGTGTTATGTCCCAAGAAACCATTTATGTGCAATTTAGCAGCCCCATGAGCTGAGGCTGTAACTGTGTAAGTGCCTTACAATATTTCTTTAGCAATTCACATGCCATTTAAGATGTACTCTATAATATAATACCATGGAAGCAGCATGAGATACTTCACTTCCCCTACTTTTCGAAATTAAATTATTTACCTAAACGAAGTAAAATCCCACAAAACAGGCTACAGCCATAGAATACATATTGGTATTAAATTCAACACTCTTTATCACTGAACACTAAACTTGTGACAGACGCCTAAACTGTGGGGTAGCTCAGCAGGGGGAAGTATACTTTTCATATATTTTCACTGCATATTTACATTATTTTAAATAACAAAGTTTTCTTATGAGATAGGTTTTATTTCTTCTTTTTACAGTATCATGTAAACATAGTGATTAGATTTATTCCACCAAAATTTTATTCCAATTATTCAAGAAATCTGACCTATGCAATTTTAGACTGGGATTACAGACTTCAGCTTCAGATGGATATCACCTAACTATTCACCTTTTGTTCCTTCTACTTTCCTTTTCCCCCTCTTACATAATTTTTCCAAATATTTTTGTTACTGCATAAAATAATCAAAAAGAAAGAAATCTTTGACTAGATGATTCAATGCTCTTTTGTAGTCTTTATGTGATTTACAGCTTAAATGTGTATTCAACAGACTTAAACATCCGTTTCTGATGATACTAGGACAAGATGCATCCATATTTTCCTATCTAAGAAGCGTATCGTTCAATATCCAAAAGAAGCCTTATCTTTTTTTATCCCCCACCCCCGAGAAGCTAGCACTTCCAATTTCTTTATTACATAGCCCAGTTAGCAGGAGGGTATTGGTTTTGACCAGTCACAAAAAAATTATATCTGGTAAGTGTGGCAGAGATGGAAATGTCAAATGCTCAACTAATAATAAACACAAACAATCCTATAAACAATTTAAAACTAGAAACTGCTACCCAAAAGGAATTCTTCTTTAGGAGCTTCTTTCCACAAAACTAACAGCCTTTCAGTGACGCTGTTGCTAATTCAATTCCTCTCCTCCTTAATGTTAGAGAAGGAGGAGATCTCGCAAAAATAAAAATAGAAAACTAACTTTGCGAAAGTTTTACTATAAAAACCCTGAAAAACTGTTGGTTCTTCTCTTGAGCTCACCATGTCAAACTTTCCTCTTTGAAGAGCAGACTCTGTTGCTGGGCATCCTGTCCCTTAATAAGCTCTCATTAGTAGCTTGTTATTCTTTCTCTTCATGGCTAGAAAACAGTGTTCCCTTGGAGTCCTCCCTCTGTCTTCCAGATCAGGGAGAGTTAATAGCAATAAGATGTGCATTTTCCCTAGGAGAAAAAGGGAGTGACATCTGATGTGTTGCCCTTAATAAGGTCCATTATTTTCCTCAATGACACTGCAACAAAATTATATAAATAACTTTCCTGGAACCTTAGGATGTGACCGCAAGTATGAAGAAGAGTAAGGCAATCCCAAACGAAGAATTTAATAACAGTATCTGGACCTGAACATATTTCAAATTCCAAATGCAAGAAATGCACTTAGGGTTTTCATTTCATGTTTACAGACATCAAGGTATTCTTTCATAAACTGGTGACTTTATTCAAAATGGTATACAAGAAAGATATTTCTGGGGCTTATAAACTGCCTAATTAAGGTGTTCATGAAAAGTCTGGTACAGTGATAGTATTTAGTATATTTTACTTCTCGTTGGAGGTAGGGGGTGAAGACCCACGTGGTAGCAAAGATGCAAGGGTTATTGATGTGTTCAAAACCACAGAAGCGCCTGAGAATGGTCACAGAGGAATTAGGGCTTCTCCCCCAAACATGTGGCAGGATCAGTAGTCCTACCAAAGTGTATCTACACCAATACACACAACATGGGCAACGAGCAGGAGGAGCTGGAAGCCATTGTGCAGTGGGAAAAGTATGACATAGTTGCTAGCATGGTAACATGGTGGGATGACTTGCACAACTGGAGTGCTGCAATGGATGGCTATAAACTCTTCGGAAGGGATAGGCAAGGAAGAAGAGGCAGTGGGTTAGCCCTGTGTGACAGGGAGGGTTTTGACTGTCTAGAGCTTAAATAGCTAAATGGTTAGTGACCCCCTGCTACACTATTTAGACACACACAAGCCTATGGGGCCGGATGGGATCCACCCAAGGATAGCGAGGGAGCCGGCAGAAGTGCTCACCAAGCTATTTCCAATCATTATCAGCAGTCCTGGCTAACCAGGAGGTCTTCACTGACTGGAGGTTAGAAAATGTTATGCCCATCAACAGGAAGGGCCAGGAGGAACATTCGGAAAACTACAGGCCTGTCAGTCTGACTTCGCTTCTGGGAAAGTGTATGGAGCAGATCATCTTGAGAGCCATCAAGCGGCACATACAGGACAACCAGATGACCAGGCCCAGTCAGCATGGGTTTATGAAAGGCAGGTCCTGCTTAACTAACCTGATTTCCTTCTATGACAAGGTGACCCACTTAGTGAATGGGGGAAAAGCCATGGATATTGTCTTCCCAGACTTTAGTAATGCCTGGAGAAACTAGTTGCTCATGGCTTGAATGGGCATAAAATCAATGGGTAAAAAAAAGTCTGGATGGCCAGGCCAAGAGAGTTGTGGTGTATGGAGTTAAATCCAGTTGGCAGGCAGTCACAAGTGGTGTTCCCCAGGGGTCTGTGTTGGGGCGAGTTCCATTTACTATCTTTATCAATGATCTGGATGAGGGGATGGAGTGCCCCTTCAGTAAGTTTGCAGATGACACCGAGCTTGAGGCAATAGCCTCAAGTTGCGCCAGGGGAGGTTTAGACTCAATATTAGGAAAAAGTTCTTCACTGAAAGGGTTATCAAACCTTGGAACAGGCTGGCCAGGGAAGTGGTTCAGTTTCAATCCCTGGAGGTATTTAAAAAACATGTAGATGTGGCTTAGGGATATGGTTTAGTGGTGGACTTGACAGTGTTAGGTTAATGGTTGGACTCAATTATCTTAAAGGTCTTTTTCAATCTAGATGATTCTGTGGATGTTCCAGTGCCTCAAAATGCTTAGGGTGAAGTATTTCTGTAGCACTATAATGGCAAGTACAATACATTGGGGTTTTGCCTTCATAATGTCTGATATTTTGTTATTTATACAGCCTGTTGTTCTACATCTACCTATTTCTTTCTCTTGGACCATTACTCTATTTTAAACAAACCTTGTACTATTTGGTCTAAATAGCTTTGTTGTTGTCATATGCCTACCTTCACTGTGACATTTAATTACTTGCAAAAGCCATTTATTGCTGCATATATAATCCTTAACCATGAATATT
>Ga0065711_1049985_pt1 | contig 11041 bp, 11 predicted proteins | sample Hoacrofraction12_FD_59098 | JGI IMG/M metagenome (GOLD analysis project Ga0065711, IMG submission 59098) | Hoatzin crop microbial communities from Cojedes, Venezuela - Epithelial fraction 12 v2 (version 2) | ecosystem: Host-associated > Birds > Digestive system > Esophagus > Crop | place... | reverse complement strand
GTCCATGGCAGCCATCCAGAACCTGCAGCTGTGGTGCAAGCAGCAGTGCGAGGGCTACCGCGACGTCAGCATCACCAACATGACCACCTCCTTCCGCGACGGCCTCGCCTTCTGCGCCATCCTCCACCGCCACCGCCCCGACCTCGTGTGAGTACCGCGGCCGGGCGTCGAGGCCAGCGTGCGGGCTTGGCGGGGCCGAGGGGCCTCGCTGGGCTGCGGGCAGCCCGCTGTTGAGCTGTGGACCCTGGTCCCTCGGTCCGCCGTGGTCCCTCGGTCCGCCGTGGTCCCTCGCCTTCCCAGCAGCCGCAGCCCTGGCAGAAATCCCGTCTCCTGCCTGGGAGATGCTGCGGGCGGGCGGCCCAGCTCAGCCAGCACCCACGCCGAGAAGCTCCAAGCGAAGAGCTCCGCTCTAGCTGCCTACACCCTTGGTTCTTTTCCCTTATGTTTTTAGGTTTTCGTCTTGCTTCACTCTGTGGCTGGAGTATAAATATTTTAAATGCATCTTTTCCATTGCAAAACGAGCTCAGGCACTGATTTCTGGGAAGCATTTCCTTCTTTGCTGTTGGTGTTTGCTTAGGCTGGGCTTTCCTTGCCCGGCCCGACGGCAGCTCAGCCGCTCACGAGCTGGGAGGCGAGGGCTGTTTAAACAGAGTACAATAGAAGGGCAGGGCCCGGCAGCCGCTGGATTCCTGCACATCACTCGTTTTTTCCATCCAGAGCTCTGTCTGGGGGAGGCAAAGCACTTTCCACCCCTGCTTGGTGCCATTGCTGGTGCCCTGTGGGTTTCAGCCTGCCCCTGCCCGAATGTTAACGTCTGGGCAGGGAAGTCGCTGAAGGGAGACGTAGATCCTGCTCCCTAGTTGGGGTTTTTTTTCACTTCTGGCCTCTTTGAGCTTTGGGGAGCGAGGGGCAAGGGGCAAGGTCAAGGCAAGGGAGCAACACAAAGATTGCCAAGAGTATTGATTGAAGTGTTTGGTCTGTCCCAGTCAGATGTGTCCAGCTGGTGAAGGACCAGGTTGGGTTTTCTGTACTGTGGTGTCCTTAAACTCTGCCTTTTTCCTCATGTTCCCAGGACAGCCTGCTGCTTGGGTTTGTGTGCAGAGATCTCTCTTAGAGATGTCTCACTTCTGGTGGAAGCCCAAGGAGAAGATCTCCTCTTGCTCTTCTCTGTTGTTTTGAAACTTGGAAGACGCAGGAGCAGGCTTGGGCAGGAGGAGGTTAGTGCAGGAGCTTCAGACACGCTTTCTCTGTAGTTCCCAGTGCTTGGACAGTCACCATGGTGTTGCTGTGTGTGGTTTCCTGACACGCTGTCATGTCCATGTGACTCCAGATATTTCCCTTCCTTCCTTTGATTCACAGTCCCAAAGATAGAAAACACCAGGGCAGAAAGGTTGATGTGACCAGGAGGTGCTCGTAGAGGGACCGTGGCTGCTTCCTGGCCGACTCTGCAGCTGGCCCATCTGGAGCGTGGGTGTAAACAGGGGCTCAGTGACTTGAGAGCCGCAGTAATCCTGTTGACCAGTTTAGTGGGTTGTTTATAATCCTTGAACTGCGCATCAAGAGTTGTGGACAGACATATCTTAAATAAATGCTCCTGTGCTGAAGAGAGAAAATGTTCCTTGTGGCGTCTCTCTGTTCCCATTCATTTTCTTTTACGATGGAAATTGTGCCTGACTTTATTCAGGACCTTACAGAAGCTCTTTCTGACTTGGACCAGCTCAGCAAAGACTGCTTGAAGGCTAAAGTAAGAGCAGCTTTTATCAGTGAACCCCCCTCAGCAGCAGGAAAGCACCAGGTGTATCCTTGGCTGGGCAAAGTCCTGCTGGAAGGAAATTATGCTTTCGAGTCGTTGGTGGCCAGGGCTGCCAGGAACCATGTGTCGGATCCTGGGGCTGAATACCTGTGCAGGTTCTCCATGAATCTGTAAAAGCTTCTCTGAGCACTGGTGGTGCAGGAGCCACCGGCAGAGAAGTGCGGTGGGGTGCGTGTGTGGCTGTGACTCCTGCTTACCGAGGGCTTGAAGTGGTTTATCCTGAGCTCCTCCCCTTGCTTCTGGCAGGGATCCTAGCTGGAGGTTAAAAGCATCGTACTGAAAATAAAACTAGAAAAGGGTAATTGGTGTTTGGAGCGCTCAGTGTGTTTGCAGTGGCTCTGCAGTATAAATCACAGAACATGATTCAGTCACAGCATCAAAGTTTTGCAACAGTGTGTTTTCCGTCCTGGTTTACACAAATGACATTCTTTGGCTGAGGAGTGCAGGGTATTTCTCCTTGCAGGAGCCTGAGAAATTCCCGGGAATGCTTTAAGCAATTACAAAACATGGTCATAATCATGGGCTTGTTTTGTTGGGTACGTGGGTCAGAGGACAGGCTGTTGTGGGTCTCTCCTCTCTTGCTGTTTTCTTGCTGGAAAACCATATGGAAAATACGATAACTCCTCTCAAAATCGGTTGATGTCAGTGTTTATGTTATCGGTGAACAGGGAAGGCTGTGTAAAATTAGAAATGCATTTCCCACCCACTTCCCACTCACTCAGGGGTGCTCTGGGGAAGGGGAGACGCATGCTGAATTACCATGGAAATTCATTTCTCTCTCGTCCCAGCCGAAGAATGCTTCGCAGCCAGCCCCAGCCACGCATGCTGCATCAGGCATTTCCCAGCCCGCTTCCTGGGGTGATTGCGGAGCCCTGAGGCTTCTCTCATCAGAGGGACGTGAAGCCTCATGGCGGTGTGGCGGGAGGTTGGGGTCTGTGGCTGCCACATGTGATGGCAATGGCTGTGCGAGCTCCGGCCACGGTTTTAGTGGCCTTGGCCTGAGAAGTGAGCTAGAAGAAGCAGGGGAGCTGCGCACAATCACTTGGGTATTAATGCCAGATGTCGAGGGAAGGTTTTGATTAAGTGCATTCTCTTCGTCCGGGAACTTGTTCGTTCCCAGACTGGTGTCCAGCTCGGCGTTCTGGGCACAGACTGGTGGTGAAATCCCCCTGGGCGGCTGCCCAGCTGCAGGCTCCCGCTCCTCCAGCAGCATTCCCCGGGCCGCTGTCGGCTCGACAGGGCAGGCTGAGGGTCACCCACAGGGACAGGGAGGGCCCTGGCCGTGCTGAGGATGGGATGCTCGCAGTCTCCATCTCCTTGGCAGAAGGCTGGGGTGAAGCAGAGCTGCCTCCTTGCCTGGCCTCCGCAGGGCTGTGCTTTGCGTGGCAGACGTAGGCGAGGGGAGGAGGGTGCTGGGGTCATGGGGTCTCGTCAGTCGTTAGTCACCCCCAGCAGCACGCTGCAGCTCACCAGCGAGACCGGAGCAGCGTGGAGCGGGCATTGCTGAGAGGGGGACGTGCGCATGGCGGTCATCTTCCACCTGGGATTGCCATCCCTGTCCCCTCTTCCCCAGGCTGGTTGCACCTCCAGAAGGAGCACAGCCAAAAGGTCCCATTCCCAGCAGAGCACGCTGGAGTTGAACCCTCTGTTCAAGGACTGTGAGCAGGCAAAGGGTGCTTCACTCTTTTTCAGTGATCCTTTTGAATGCACGTATCTTAATGTCTCTAGAGAAAATAGTACAGTGCTGAGAGGCAGAAGCTTTGTGAGGCCATCATGGCTCTGGGAGTATTTTTGCTCAGTCTGCTCTGAGGTAAAGTTTCCAGCCGAGTTGGTGCTTCCAGCGGCAGAGATTCCTCCTAGGGAAGCACATGGGCTTGCAAAGGGCTGCGGCGTGCTCTGCGAGCGCTGGGTCTGTGCAGCTGGAGCAGTGGGTGGTCACGGGGATTTGTGGTCATGAGAAATGCTCAGCTGCTTTTTGCTAAGAGAAGGATTTTCTGGGCAGCTAAAAACTTCACTTCTATTCCTGTGCTAGTGAACTCCACTCTGATTTGTTTCCAACAGTGGAGGCCCTCTCTTGGGTCAGATTTGTATTTCTCACCTCCTCCAATTAATTCAGTTGCCTGTGTTTTCTCAGTGGAGAACTCCCTACTTCTCCGTTTGTATTAACTTTGCTTTCTTAGGATTACATTGGTCCAGAGAGCTTTGATATTCCAAAATAGGAGATGCACCAGCAAGATCAATTTCCAAATAAAATATTATATGTAAGCAGTTCACCTGACTAGCTAGGGAAGGAGTGATGCTGAGAGGGCAGGAGGCTGTAGAAATGACCAGGTAACTTGGATGTCTGCACTCCCCTTTGGGGAACAGAAGGGAATTTCTGACATTCACCGTCAGAGATTCAGGTTTGTAGGTCTCTGTTCCATGCCAGGCAGTGTGAAGCTGCACGCACGCTGCCATAGCAAACAGCATTCAGCGTGGGGGCAAAAGGAACTGACCGACCATGAATAGGTAACTCCAGTGTGCTACGTCTTACGTGGCAGGGTGACTGAGGAAGCTGGAGCTCCCCTTTGCTCTTGCAGGTGTTCTCCTGTCTTCAGGATATCCCTGCGACAGAGACTTTATTCGGGAGCGGAACCGGGAGTGAGGCAGAGAGCAGCAATCCCCTCCTCAGCTGGCTCTTAAAAAAGTTATTTTCTTGCCTGACACGAAACAGGATGGTTGTAGCTATTGTTTCACTGAAGCTTTTTTTGGCTTGTGATTATTTTTGTTGCTCTTTTTAATCCATTGTCTCAGGGAAGGGAAATCTCCAGGCAGGAGCACTGCTGGAAATAAACCCGCTGCAAGTCCCTGTGATTTTGCACAGAAGAGAGTATAAGATTTAGAGGTGCGATGTGCCTTGTCTTTACGTGCTTCTTGGGGGAGTTTGACCTTTGGGTCTTATCTGTGGTTCGTTCTCTCTGTATCCCACATAGCAATGCCAGCTGTGGGAAGCAGGGAGGAGGCGTAGGCTGCGGCATGACGGACAAAGCTGTTTGCAGGCGCCTCATTTATAACATAACGCTCCACTTTCTGCACTAAGTAGATGAAGGACCTGGTTTGCTCCTTGCTGTTACAAGTCATGGAAAAAGTTCCCCTGCTGCGATGCAGCTCGTGTGTTTGTCTCATGAATAGGCCGCTGCGAGCCAGCTTTGCCCTTGCCTTCACACGGTCGTCCTGGCTCCTCAGAGGTGAGGGACTGACTAACAAGGGCAGGTCCACATCGCTTACAGAGGTGCTACGTACAAAAACGCAGCGTTGGTGCGGTGGCCTTTTTTTGTTTGTCAGCGAGAATTTCCTCTCTGTCACCAGCCTTCTGTTTAGCTCTGTGCTGGCAGGTAGAAGGATTGTAAAGTGAAGCTGGGTTATCGGAAAGGAATTGACCCTGCCCGCTTGCCTGGGCAGCAGGAAGCAGTGTTGGAGAGCAGGGCTGCCAGCCAACAGTTGGTTTTGTATTCCCAGTTTAGCAAGTGGCAGTCAGTTTAAAACAAAGCTGACGGTGGCTGTTTCCTAAGCGAGGGATGTGCTCTGCTATGGGTGAGAAAGCACACTGTGTTGCAGCTCTGCTTCCAGGAGTACAAACTCACTCTCCCCCATGCTTTCTTGCCTGTCCTGCCAGATCCCAGTTTCTGAGTTCCCAGCACAGAGAGGGGTGGTATCTGGGTTGGACCAGAGAGGGGGAGAGCAGATCTGGAGAGAGGGGAAGAGGGAGGTGATGTCCAGGGACAGCAGAAGGGAAGAAGGATTGTTGACTTTGGCTGGTAACTGCAAAGAGTTATTGTCTCTTCCTTTTCAGTTATTGGTTATGATTACAAATCAAAAGTGACAGCCCTAGGGAAAGGAGAATAAGATTCCTACAGGCAACTTTGGTGGTGTCAGCCGCAGTATTGTGTTGTGGGCTGAGGTATTTCCCAGGCAGATTCCTGGTGCTGTTTTTGTGGAGCTCTGCCAGAAGCGAAAAGAGGATTTGAAATGAGAACTTGTGTGCTGGTGGAACCAGCGGCTCCTGAGATCAGAAGATACAGGTGTGTCGGAGAAACGTGCGATACATGCAGCATCTGAGGGATCCACGCTTCCTTGGAGCTGAGGCCTCTCTGTATGGAGACAACTGGCAAGACGGGAGAAGAGCCTGGATGAGACTGGAAAGTAATTCCAGGGAGAGAGTGTTGCAGATCTGTCTGGCAGGCATTGGTGCATCTTTTTGAGGTGGGAGAGGAGCAAGGCTTTATTGGGGGGAAAAAGCCTGCCCCATGAGTTAGAGGTTGCTCCTGGCTGTCTCTGCAAAACTCCTGAATCTGCATGGGATGTTTTGACATCAGCATGTCCCATCTGCAGGAGGCTGCGGGGGTTGGCCCTGCAAGGGTAGATGTGCCAAAAATATGTTGTGCTGCCTGTGGGCAGATGGCTGTGCCTGCTGGGTCTCTCCTGCCCATCTCTGTCCTGGGAGGTACAGCAGGTCTGTGACTGTCTCAGGTGGGATCTGCCACACCGCTCCCTCTGGAGCATCTGGGGAAGGCAGGGTGGGAGGAGGTGCTCTGTCCCCCAGACCAGTGAGGCTCAGAGAGGTTCGAGAAGCTGGAAGTGAAGCAGCTTGCTCTGCATCACCAACCTGAGATTTTTCTCTTCTTTCTGTTATTTCAGAAACTTCAACTCCCTCAGTAAAGAAAATGTGTATGAGAACAACAAGTTGGTAAGTGACTTTTAATGTTTTACTTTTGGTCTGGTCTATGACCTGGCACCTTGCTTTTGTGGTTTAGTGACAGAAACCCTGCAGACGCAGTGTGCTGAGTGTGCTGTATTCAAATCCTGTGCCTTATTCTGCATGCATCCAACCTTCTGATTTGAACAACAATGTCCAGGCTTGCTGGCTGCTTGAAAGCACCCTCAGACTGCTCACACTTCTTCTCTGGCTGCACAGCAATGCCTGTGTCCAGTGTGTCCTCTGGCTGCAGGAATTTGGACAGAGATGGTGGGGGTCAAGACATGGACATGTTGAATACCTGATGATCCTAAGGGATGGACCAGGAGGTAGCTGATGTGAGAGGGAAAGCGTAGGGAGTCTTCCCCACTTCTGCTCATTCCCAGTGCAGGGGATGAAGGCTGCTGGAAGGTGGAGGTGTCCTAAAATCTCATCCTGCCTCACACTTCACTCCAGGATGGGTTTGGAGTTTCTGTTGTTCTCTCCATGAAGAAAGTAGAAGTTGGGCAGGCCAACCCTCTCGTGCACTGGATTCAAGCATGGGCTTAGTGCTCTGAGGAAGGATTTTCTCCTCTCTCTCTCCTTCGCAAAAAGAGAGGCAGTGGATTGAAATGCTTTTTTTCCCTTGATATCACTCCACACAGCTTCGTGGCTGCTTGGCAGGAGCTTGGGATGTGAATGAACCATGGCAGCTTACTCTTGTCTGGACTGGAGGAATGACATCCTCTGACGCAGTGAGCCATCTGAGGTGGTCCTTGCCTCCGGAGACCTGAACTTGCCCCACCACGCTCCTTAGCTTCTGCACCCCTTCGGCCCTGGCCGTGCTCACAGTGCCTGTGACGGACCCCTCACTCCCAAACTGGGCTGCAGTATGTGAGCAGTTATTCACACTCTCTAGGGTTCAGCCCTGCATGTTCCTCTCCTCTAGGTGAGATTCAGACCCAGCGTTTTTGCCCTTGGGGTTTGGTATTTGGCAAGCATCAGGGCCCCTTCGCCGTGGATGGTCATCCCGGACAGAGTGCTGTGGAGCCCTGAGTGTTCCCCCTTCCCGCTGGGCTAATGGTGTCTGCTCTGCTGGCAGCTTTGCTTGTCTCTGGGAAGTGAGCTGTACGAGCCATCTCCACTGCTTTTATTAATGAAAAGCTTCTTTGTGCCTCTCATAAAAAGAGTTGCTCTGCTCCTTTGTCGCAGCCTGTGTTCCCCCCCTCCTCCATTTCTTTGTTTCTTTTATGTCCTTCGTTTCGCTCTCTCTTCCTTATTCCACCTGCTGTAGGATGACTTGTCTGTGTTGCCCTTTCTCTGCTGGTGTCCTGCTGCCTTGGCTCTGCTGTGAGTGGGGTGGACCCCTCCATCTCCCTGTGGGCTCTGGGTCTGGCCTCCCCCTCGGACTGCTCTCAGTCCTAGCTCCTACGCTTTCTTCCTCTGGCTGCCCTTGGGATATGAGTGGGTCTGATTTCTCCCAGCGCTGTTCCTCAGCTGTTGTTCAGACCCTCATTGATGCTTCACTATTCAATAACTTCTTTTCAGGGGCTGTATTACTCAACTAAAAAAGTCTTGTCCGGGCTGCAATTTGCCATATAAGGTCTTCTGCCGAGGAAGAATGTGTCACTTCTCAAGTGCCGAAAAACCCAAGCCCAAAACCTAGAAAAATTTCAGTTGGTGGCGTTTTTTTGCTAAAGATTTCATAAATACCTAAAGAGGAGAAAGGTTTCTAGAGGTCTTGGATCCAGTTGTTTCAGTGCTAATGGATGGTGGCAAGGTGTAGCTGATGCAGCGGTGGCCTGTGTCAGAGGAAAGCTGTGCCTGGCTGGCTCGGATGGCCTTGAGCATATCACTTTGCCTCCTCTGTACAAAATGGGAGCAGTGGCACTTACCTCCTTCATAAAGCACATGGAGCTGCACTGATGTTATGCAGAAATAACATGTTGCTTCTTGAAAGGCCAGCCTGGGCAGGCAGGTAGAGGAGAAGGGCAACTGGGCCATGTTAGGTGGTGATCTTGTTGGATCTTCAGGCAAGAGCAGTTCCCAGGAACGTGAGGATGCTGTAGGCGCAGGGGACGCTGCCTCCTAATGCTGCTCGCTGCATTGCTCACCTGGTCCTGGCCAAACCAGTTGTGTGCATAGAGCATTCTCCTCTTTGTGGTCCAAGCAGCCCTTGCACTTGTTCTGTGCCTGTTGGTCTCACCTGTGGCTCCATCTGGCAGGAGGTGGCATGGCCTGCCTTCCCACTAGACTGCACACTGGGAATGTCCAGCAAGAAAACCCCACTGGTCAGACCAGTTGAGCAGCCAGTGCAATGGGGAACACTCCGAAGAATATATTAAGCACTAGGTTACGAGACAGGCGGGTGCCAGGCTGGGCTGGCAGCTGGGGTGACGCAGCCGGAGGTAACTGGCTGAAAGCGTGCTTAATGTCCTCTCAGTTACATTTTTACTGGGATACCCAATGGAAAAAAATGGTAATTATCTTGCTAAAAAATAATGGCTGTTTGTTTCTTCTAAACAGGAATAGTTGGCTTGTACACCAACGCTGTTGAGTGTCTGTGCCAGAGGTCAGATGCGGAGGATTTTAATAAGTTTGAGTCTTTCTTTAACTCTTTCGCTGTGGGGTGTTGAGCAATAGCCTTCCTTGTGCCTCTGCTCCTGCAAATGCTGTTTTCCTTTGCTTTGTTGACATTTCAAAAGAGATGCTCCACAGGGGGAGGGAGAGGATTTTTCCCTATAAGCCAGGAAGGAAGAGGGCTGTAGAAAGTCCCTGGTAAAAGCCCTACGCTGAGTTGAGCAAGGGCAAAGTTGCTTCATGGGTGTTGCATTTTTTTGTCCTCTAGTAAAGGCTCTTGTTCAGAGGCAAAAGAAAATAGGTTTTTCCTCCTTTATCTGACTTTGATGCTGCAGTTTCAAAGCACAGAGGACCGCAAAGAGGAATATTTCCCCCAAATACATGTTAGGCAGCATGGAAATGGTTAAGCTGGAAGGGAGCTAGGTATCTGGAATTCTTCTGCATTATTCCTCTATTCGCCTTCTCTAGTCTGGGAGCTAGAGCTCGCTCCTGCAGCCCAAGAATTCCCCGTTTTCAGATGGGGAAGAGCAAGCAGTCGTAGGCAGGAAGATAGAAAGCTGCCTGCAAACACCTACCAGCGCACCGTTAATTGGGGAGTGCGCCGGCTTGGGCTGGAAGCCTGGAAAGGAGTCTGCCAGCCTGGACTGACACATCCCCTTCTGCCAGGCCTCGACTCCGCAGCTGTGCATACGCAGATAGAGGCAGGCTGGAGGAAGAGCAGGGGAAGCCCAGGTGAGTTCCTGTGCAGCGAGCTACGGCCAGCTTGCCAGGCCAGATTTTTGGCTCCCTGCCTGAATTTCTCAACGCGGTGTCTGGAAGCCATGGGTCCGTTGGTTCCTGTAACGGCCGTATGATGTAGGAGTTAAACTGGTGCAGCTGTTCCCCAGTAGAGTTATTTTTTGAGTAGGGCTGTTTGAAGTAGTTTCTTACTTCTGATGAGGAGCAGCTCTACTGCCTGGACAAGACCCTCCTTTTTTTTTTTTTCTTCCTTCTCTAGGCATTTCGAGTGGCGGAGGAGGAGCTGGGGATCCCAGCCTTGCTGGATGCAGAGGATATGGTTGCCCTGAGGGTACCAGACAGGCTGAGCATCCTCACCTATGTTTCCCAGTATTATAACTACTTCCACGGACGGTCTCCCAGTAAGTACCATGGTCCCTGGAGGGGTGGGAAGGATCGGGGCTTAATTTTGTGCTTTACCTTGCCTTCTAACAAGCTTGGAAATGCAAAATAGGCTGCACAGAGGCCTTTTGGTACCAGAACTATTTGTATGGAGGGTCTGAACTCTTTACACACTGGCCTACAGTAGCACCAGTGCTTTTGGAAGGGCACAGGGCCGTGCCTTGCCTTATGACTAATGCCTTAAAATTTAATACAGAATCTAAAATTTCTTATGGTTCAGCCAGACAGTAGCAGTGAAGGTTTCCCTTTGTGGTTCCCACCTCATCTTTCCTTTTCGAGCACCTCCATCCCTGTTCCAGTCCTTCCGACACTGGAGGGCTGCTGAGAAGCCAGTCTGACAAGGCTGAGCTTGTCTATGGGGCTGTGCCAATGGAACAACATCCATGGTAGGGCTTGTACAGCACAGTAGTACTGATATAAGGAAGCAGAAGAAAATGGCATAATTGTGATAGCAATTCATTCAAACATAAAGCAGGCCACAGAGCTGCCAAGGCAATATATTCACTGGAGAGTTTATCTGGGCTCACAGGAGCATTATTGTAGACTTGGTTTATATTTGGCTTTAAGCTCATACAAAATGAAATAATACAATAAACCAATTTCATAGGTTCCTCCAGAGGAAACTTTAGAAAGTGGGACATGAATGACTTAGCTGGTTAAGGTGAATCTAGATGGAGAAAAAAGATGTGTTGAAAATGTCCTACATCTTGGACAGAAAGCACAATTCACTCTGAGAGTTGCCTTTAATGTGTAAA
>Ga0065711_1049984_pt1 | contig 11041 bp, 4 predicted proteins | sample Hoacrofraction12_FD_59098 | JGI IMG/M metagenome (GOLD analysis project Ga0065711, IMG submission 59098) | Hoatzin crop microbial communities from Cojedes, Venezuela - Epithelial fraction 12 v2 (version 2) | ecosystem: Host-associated > Birds > Digestive system > Esophagus > Crop | place... | reverse complement strand
GTTTCTGTGATGGCGATCAGGTCATAGCTGTCCTGCTGCACAATGGCTTCCAGCTCCTCCTGTTTATTGCCCATGCTGTGTGCATTGTTGTAGATACACTTGAGCTGGGCTATTGATCTCACCCCCAACCCTGGCATGCCAGGCCTGATTATATATGCCTTCCCCCTTCGGACCTAGTTTATAACCCTCTCCATGAGCCCTGCCAGCTCATGGGCAAGCATCCTTTTTCCCTTTTGATATGGCTGGACTCCGTCTGTCGCCAGCAGGCCCAGTGCTGTGTACACCTCCCCATGATCAAAGAAGCCAAAATTCCATCAATGGCACCAATCTCTGAGCCAGCTGTTAATCAGGTGAGTTTTGCTGTCTCTTTCAGTGCTGTTCCCTGCCACTGATGGGATGGAGGAAAACACCATCTGAGCCCCCGTTCCTTCAACCAGTCACACCAGTACCCTGAAGTCCCTTTGATGGCCTTGGGACTTCTCTCTGATATCTCATCCCCGCCAACCTGCATTATCAAGAAGGGGTAATAATCAGAGGGCCGCACCAGATCAGGGAGTTTCCTAGCAACCTCCCTAACCTGGGCTCCAGGGAGGCAGTAGACTTCCCTGTGGGATGGATCTGGTCAGCATATTAGGCCCTCTGTTCCCCTCAGAAGGGAATCACCTATGACAATTACCCTCTTTTTTCTCTTAGCCAGGGCAGTAATAATATATGGGACTGTCTGATTTGTCCTAGGCAGTCCCCTGGATGGAGCTTCACCCGCATCCTCATTTGACTGGCCCTCACATTCCAGAGCCCCCTATCGGTTGCTTAAGGGCAACTGGGCAGGTGAGGGAGACCAGGATGGGATTTGTCTGCCACCCCAAGCAGGGACCCTTTTCCATTCCCCTCTATCTCTTAGGTCCCCTCTTTCTGCTAGGTGGCAAGAGGATAGGGGGTCCTCTGCTTCTTGTGAAGCCACCTCCTGCTGTCTCACCTCAGGGACGGCAGGGCGCGGCTCCACCAGTCTATCTCCCTCTCACATTCCCTGATACTCCTTAACATCTCCACTTCCTCTTTCAGTTCTGCCACCAGGCTGAGCAGATCATTTACCTGGTCACACCGAACACAGCTGTTGTCTCTGCTGTCCTCCGGTACAAGCGCCAGGCTCGGGCACTCCCTGCAGTCAAAGACCTGGACAGCTCTTGTGTTTGTGTGGGACGTCCGTCTGGGTCCCCACGCTCCTTCTGGTGACAGCTTTCATGCAGGTGGAAACCATAGCTAGAATATCAGCTGAGAGGGCGATGTCCACTAGTTGGGTTGCCAGGAGAGGGACTGTGCCCTGCCCACGCACCCTGCCTGCCCAAACTTGCGTGCAACTGTCGAGCCATACCCAGGCTGACCCTGTTTTCCTGCCCTGTTCCCCCATGCTCTCTGGGGGCTGCTTTTGCGAGGGGGTTTGGCCGCTGTCACACTCATCCTTGCCCACACTGAGTCAGAGCTGCTGCTTTTTAGCAGCTCCCTCTTTCCCGCTAGGGGGGTGAGGCTGTGGGGGTGGTGGTGTCTCCTCTCTCCCGGCACTTTTGCCGTCTTGCCGCTGCGGTTTTGCCACTTCAGGAAGGGTCCCTCGGCGTGAGCCTCCGCTCCAGAGCCCTTTTCCTTCAGTGGCTTTGCCAGAGTGGCTTGTGTGGGGCTATGGATTTGTGCTGAAATCAGTGTTGACAATACAGGGATGTTATTGTTATTGCCGAGCAGTGATTGCACAGAGTCAAGGCCTTTTCTGCTTCTCATACCACCCCACCAGTATGTAGACTGGGCGTGTACACGAAGCTGTGAGGGAACACAACTGGGATAGCTGACCCCAAATGACCAAAGGGTTTTTCCACACCATGCAACATCATGCTCAGCAATAAAGAGCTGAGGGAAGAAGGATGAAGTCGGGGGACGTGTTTGGAATGATGGCATTTGTCTTCCCAACTAACTGTTATACGTGATGACGCCTTGCTTTCACAGAGTTTTCTACTGTGGAAAACTCTTTAACATACTGTATACTATAATACTACATATTACACCATATCAAGCCATACACCCTCGATGTTTGTCCCCAAAAGATGTGTATTTACAAGCAAATCAGAGGTGGCTTTCAAAGCAAAATTATGCATTTTGCAGCACATATACAGGCCAGGCACAAAATAATAGTCAAAGGTATTTTAAAATGTGATTTTAATGTTATTTGTATTATTTAATAAATAAAAAGCAAAGAGGAGTCTGTTTCTCTTCAAGAGCAGATTATGCAACAGTGTTATATCAAACACACAAAGGTTTTTTTACAAACTGTAATTGAAAGATAGATAGCTTCCATTTTGGGTACATTTTTATTATTTCTTAAAGCTAAATATTTTCATTTATCACATCTTCCAACGTAAGGTTTTACTCAACTTTGACTGATGTATATTTAGATAGGAATAAAATACAAGTATTAAAATAAGTGTAGTGATGGTGGATTTTTGGACTTAAATGATGGTGATCGTTGTAGTGTATTATTGTATCAATGGATTTCTACAGTTGGGTTGCTGGTTATTTTCATTGCAACTCACACTTCACAAATGTCCACACATTTTAGAAGCTGTTATTTTCTCACCCTTTATATTTTTCCTTTGTGCAGCTTAATAAAAATAGTTATAAAGAGTGAATATTTTCCATCCAACTGAGATTAAAGCATATTCCAGGTTACTGTAGTGAATATAGAAGGCTTTCAATAAATTAATGCTTGCAATCAGAAAATACTGATGAAATTTTGCTCCAGAGAACAGTTCTCAGATTTGCTCATGAAGACACGGCAAGAGTCTATGTTATTGGTTGGATGTACTGGACAAAATGTGTTGTGGTAGCAGTTGCTGAAAATGTATTTTGGTCTTCTAGTTTTAACCTTATCACAGGATCACAGAATCACAAAATTATAGTGGTTGGAAGGGACATCTCTGTGTAATCTAGTCCAACCACCCTGCTGAAACAGGGTCACCTGGAGCAGGCTGCGCAGGACCTTGTCCAGGGGGGTCTTGAATATCTCCAGAGAAGGAGAATCCACAGCCTCCCTGGGCAGCTTGTTCCAGTGCACCGTCACCCTCAGAGGGAAGAAGTTCTTCCTCATGTTCAGACGGAACTTCCTCTGCTTCAATTTGTTCCCATTGCCCCTTGTCCTGTCGCTGGGCACCACTGAAAAGAGTCTGGCCCCATCCTCCTGACACCCACCCTTGAGGTATTTACTAGCATTTATTAAGTCCCCTTTCAGCCTTCTCTTCTTCAAGCTGAACAAGCCCAGCTCCCTCAAGCTCTCCTCGTAGGAGAGATGCTCCAGTCCCCTCACCATCCTCGTAGCCCTCCGCTGGACTTTCTCCAGTAGCTCTTCATCTTTCTTGAACTGGGGAGCCCAGAACTGGACAGAGTACTCCCGATGAGGCCTCCCTAGGGCAGAGTAGAAGGGAAGGAGAACCTCCCTTGACCTGCTGGCCACACTACTCCTAATGCATCCCAGGATCCCACTAGTTTTCTTGGCAACCAGGGCACACTGCTGGCTCATGGCCCCGTTATCCCATCACCGGAGCAGGCAGGTGACAATGTGCTTGCCCGTGTGACGGCTGAAATCTTTCCACATGTCTCACAGCTCACTCGGGGACAGGGACCAGGTGATGATCGCTGGCTCTGCCTCCTTCTTCTGCTCTTGTGATGGCCCTGGTTCATTGTCACCCCTTACAGGACAAACTGATGTCTTTGTGTATTTCTTTTTCTATGCAGCCTGCTGTACGCGACTGTGCTTCGGCATGGGGGTTGGACTAGATGACCCACAGAGGTTCCTTCCAACCCCTACCGTTCTGTGATTCTGTGATTCTGTGAACAGATCGAGCTGCAGTCTTTTGATATATTTAACCGTGCATATGATGATATTTCCTAATCCAACATGAGAAATGCGGCAGGTAGATGCGCTGGAACCTGACGATTCTTTAAATCCAGAGAAACGGGAAGTGGGGTGCAAAACCCGGCACCCCGAGCATGTACGACAGGGTCCCTCTACAGCCATTGGCGTACACGACCTGAGATCAAAGCAGGGTGAATTCCAGAGTATAACCATGAAACCCCTCCGACACAGCACAGCCTGCAGCACCGGGCTGGGTCTGGCCGCAGCCCGAGCAGTCACCACACTGGACGGGTCAGCGAACCTGACACTGCTGGGCCCTGTGTCCCCCCTGGGCCACACCTGCCACATGCCACCCCTTCCCACGGTCGGGCTCCCCTCGCTCAGCAACTGGTGGCACGGGACATCCTGTCCCCGCCATCCCCACCCCTGGCGCTTCCACACAGCCAGGCCTGACCTAGAAGCAGTACGTCAAGAACCATCTTCCTTGCATTCAAGCCCTTGGTTGGAAAAAATGTATACAATTCAATTACTGCAGTAGAATTCCTTGTGGACAAACAGCTGGACTTTATTATCTTTCCATGTTTCAGATGACCTTTCTAAATGATGTTGTTCACTCTTTGTTAAAAGGTGAAAATATTGGCATCACGACTGAGGAGTTTTCCTCTCTATTTAGCTTGTTACAAGGGACTCAGATTTGTTATTTTTCAGAAGATTGATGCCAAAAGCAAAAACTGTCTTACAAAAAGTTTTGGATAAAATTGCAACTGCCTTTATCTCCAGAATTAATGTCAAATTACCAATAGATTTGTATATAATTTTTCCAGCCCTATGCACTTTTAGGTCAGTAGTGTGCTAATGTGCAGGAGTTAAAGACTCTGGAATGGATCTTTTTTGTCTCATACGCCTATGAAAACATTAACTACACAGGTAGACATGATAGTGTCCTTAACAGCACGAGGTCAGAATCATTGTCAGCAATTGACAGGATGTGATCCTGATGCCATTTACCTGCCATTGGCTACAGAAAACCGAGTGGTGTTAAATAGAGAATCCTTATTGCTGCAAGCCACTCTAGCTGATTATGATATTAATATATGATAATGAGTTCTTAAAAAAAAAGTGATAATACGGTACACACATTTAGGCGGAACTGTCCCATGTGCATCTGGCGCTGCAGTAGAGATTGCCTGCTTTCTAGGGCTCCAGGGTTAAGTTTTGGAGAGTGAATTATTTTGCTGCTTTCTAGTAGTAGATTTTGGGTACCCAGGTAGGACCCTGCTCTTGAACATCAATGATCTGAGGGATCACAGGACCTCCAGCTGGCACCGAGGAATTCTTGGGGAGAACCTCTGATCCCTGGACCGAAAAGTTCTGAGCAGGGACCATTAATAAGGTAAAGACATTCTTCCAATGTTGTTTCTTTCTGACTGCCAGTTAATTGTGGTGAAGTCTTTGCGGTGTTGGGCTGGGTCTCCAGGGACAGAAGAAAGTGCCCTTCCTAAAATGGACTTGAAAAGAGAGCACTCTTCCTGAAACCGAGGCTCGGGGATTTGTCTGTTAAATGATGAATATTATTGTAAGTCCCTGTCTGTTTGTAAGTCTTTGTAATGTTTGGATTTATGTTGGAAACTTGGTGTGCCTGTGCGTGTGCAGTCACGATGATAATTGTGTGGTTTTATGTGTTTGTGTCATAGTGTTTGTATTTATGTGATCTGATGGATTTATTTGGTTTCTGTGATCTAATGGATTTGTCTGGACTAAGTAACTGGTTTTATGTCTTCTGGTTCGGTAAGTTCTGCAGGTATTGATTATTTCTGGTTCTTGACTTTGGACTGTTGTATTTGGACTCTCATTTCTTGGGCCTGCAGAAGCATTTGATGCAACAGGGAATAGATGTGGTGATGTATGCAGATTTATGCTTTTATGTACATTGATTTGAGCCTATATAGTTAAGGAGTTATGCTCTTAGATTTTAATTGTAGTAGCAATAAATTCCTGGGTTTAAGTGTAAGGTGTTTCCTTTTTTCTTCGTAACCAGATTTTGAGTGTAACAAAACTGATATTTGATAACAGATCCTGGTCAAACTGTGCCTGCGAAATTACTCCTGACAAGCCCAAGGATGACTATTGTCCTCTGCTCAAAAGCTGTCATTACACAACTTTCAGATTCATGTCTGTCATATCTCTGAAAGAACAGAACCAACACTTTACCCGTGAACACCCCCTAACTTGAGATAGCCACCTCCCAAAGGGATGTGAAAGATCAAGATTGAAAACTTTTTTGCAAAAAATATGAACAAATTCTTTCATCCCTAGATTCACTTAGTCCTTTGATTATAGAGCAGAACATGTCTGCCAGAGGCATATACTGAGATATCTCAGAACAGAGAGAAGCCTGATCATCACCCTGGACATCTGTGTTCAGCTTCAGCTCACACAGACCTGCATATTTTTGTATATCTCCTCAAGCAGCCCAAGCAAAAAATAGATAGTCGCAGATGAAAGAGTCTCTTCTGAGGTTAGCGCCTGGGGAACACTTGGCTTGAGATTTTCTCTCCAGAGAGGTCTCAGATGAAATTTCTATCATATTGTTACTTTAAATATCTTGGTTCACATTCACCAAATTGGCAAGTACCTATTGAGTTAGTGATAACTAACATATATTTTGAAAGACGTCACAGGTAACTGAGCAGTGGATTTAGACACCTAATGAAGCAGAAAGATAAATTATTTTGCATAATATGGGATGAAGGGACAAGGTTAATGCTGCTGTCTTTTAAAGTCTGTCTTAAAGTATCAGCCAGTCAAATAAAGTACAGCATTGCATAACACAAATCACTTACCACTAAGTCACTTTCTTTACATTTGCAAGCCTAGGGTGACAGGATTAAGTAAATACAATATATTTTCTAGGACATTTTCTCTCACATAAATGATTACATTATTGTGATGTTTATTCACGCTCTGGGGCTATTTTACTTGCTTGTCAGGGCTATAAATATCTTCCTCTCTTTTTTTTTTCTTTTTCTTTTTTCATGGTATAGCAAACACTCCCAGCTTAGACACCTACTTTTTCAGACTACGATGACTCTGTTGGGCCACTGTTGATCACTGTTAAATGTTTTCTCTCCACAGAGAAAATCTTGCTTAAGTGATTTGCTCTATTTTTGTCAATAGCAGACACTATGAATTAGGAATCAAATAACAAAAGAATAATATCAAGAATTTTCTAGTTACAATGCATATATTTTCCTTGTGATTTATAGCTGTGATAAACATGTTCCTTAAATAAATTAAATTAAATTTATATCTGAACAATGTGACTCATCATCTATGCTTTGAAAATTCATAAGTTTGCCCCAAATCAAAACACCCAAGCTTAAGTAAATAAAATTACTTAGTAAAACTTAGTATAACAAATATTAGCTTGGACGAAATAGACTACAGAAGGCTTTCTGCATACACTTTTACCCTTCCGACTCTCTCCTGCATCCCACCGGGCGGGAGTGAGCGAGTGGCTGCTTGGTGCTTAGTTGCCTGCTGTGGTTAAATCATGACACTGGTTTTGGTTTTGCAAATTTCTGTAGGTCTTATAATTCTAAAATTTCACTGGTTTATATTACAATGAGCTTTTATTCAGAGTATTCGTTATTTCATAGGCAATGGTTTTAAAAAAAAGGAGGTCTGTGTTTTTAATTCTGTTGTTTTCTTTACAGGTGATACATGAAGTTTTACTTAAAGAGTTACAGACACCTGAACAGTGGCTTCAAAAACATCCATGGGTATAAATTAGTAATGGAAAATGGCCTGACACACCTGTTACAAAATACTATTACACCGAGTGTATGGATTATCCAAGCTGATTTTGTTCTGTAAGCACCTAGTCCTGTAGGTTGTTGTTTCCAGTGGCTGAGTTCGAAACTATGAATTCTTGCCTTATAGCTAGTGAAAGAATCAAAGACTAAAAATTTCCAAAAGAACCTCAAGCTAACCTTTCTGTTCCCCATCCTATCATCATAGTCAGTAGTTGCATATATGATTTGAGCATTCTCATGTCAGAGGAAACATGGAAAAGTAGCAACCTAGAGGAGCTAATAGCACAGAAACTCACATATGGCAATTTCTACTAGCAACTCTAGTCACTGGCATGATAATGATTCTTCCTTGCTGTTGCATTACATTCTTGGCTAGAGACAGCAGCCAGCAGTCCTGCTTCTACTTGCTGTCATTTCCTGGCACAGAATTTCCTCTTGCTCATGAGACAGAAATGTGCCACATAGCCACATACCTCCACCCACACCACTGCTTCATCCAGACTTCGTTTATTTGTACAGTGCCTATCACAGTGGAGCTTCATCCTCATCTGCACCTCAATCACATGAGAATGAATACAGTCTTATTTTTGTATGTGTATTTATCTGTCTCTAGTACCCCTAGAAACTGAATATAATTTTAGAATTATTATTTGCTGTTTGCATTATGGCAGCAATAAAGACTATGAGGTGATGAGCACTCTGCAAATAACATGCAATGATAGACTTGACAAATTTTTTTGAGGATTCAGAATAAGTGGAAGAAAGATACATAAAGCAAAATAACAATGAGGTTATGCAGTGGAAAAAATATTGTTATTGGTGACAAATTACATCTTGTTAGGTATAGCAGCCATTGTTAGAATGAGTGTTTATGGGGATTTTAAACTCTTGTGGCCTGTATTTGCAGAAAGCAAATTCGGAATGATATATATTGATTATGATAATCAGACTTCCCACAGAGTTCATTAGTTACAAAGTCAGCTCATCAGAGAACAGAAAAAAATACATAGGAACACACGCAGTATGCATTTCAAAGTCCGAATAAAACAACTTTTTTGTGAGGTAATAATGTATAGTAAATATTTCAGAAATAAGCCCCCAAATTCTAGAAATTTCACCCGCTTCTATTAAACAAAAATTGGTTGCATTTGATCAATAATTTTCTCATCTTGATGTATTTTCTCAAGTCTTTAATGAATAACATTGAAAAGGTAAGGCTGAATTTTATTTTGCCATGTCAAATACTCTGTGGCGTTCATTTGCAGATTTGTTTTCCCTTAAAAAACAGCACATCAATTTGTTATTTAGTTTAACTTTTCAGTCATTCCCTGTGGAACTGAAAGAAACGGTTGTGCCTACTGTAGAACAGCCTCCATACAAATTGATAATGTACTATTCATTCAACCATTTGTTTACTTGCATCTTTTTGGCATCCCCACTATCTCCCAATTTTGTGAACTAATTAATTCGTATTACTCCAATTTTCTCTGATGCATTTCCATTTCATGCAAACAAGGACATTTATCATTATTAAATTTAATGAATGTGATTTATGGTTCGTTTAGAATATTGTAAACATTAATCTGAATTTTAAAAAAGTTTCTAAAGAGATTTTTTAAAGCAGATTCCAGTGGCAAATCAGTGGATTACTGATGTACACTAGTCAGGAGATACCGAGTCATATTTCTGGAACCATTGGATAGACATTTCGTTATTATTCTTAAATAATTCACAAGTCAAATTGTTTCTGGCCTTCCATTACTCCAAGCAGTTTACTTCAGATATGTCTGGTGTGTTTTTTGCTAACACACTAGAGCAATAGAAGGTTCTAATGGGACTGCCCCACAAATAGATGTGGGCATTTATTATTTTTTAAATGTAGAATTATTGTCAGCTGGGAAATTCTTAAGGAACCCATGCTTTATCAGACACTGAATACAGCTGACAAATCCCTTTCCAAGTCACTATACTCAAAAAACAGTCCTCTAAGTGTAGCACTGCTGTCATCACACTGGAAAAACACAAATTCAATTAAATTATTTTAACTTTATTAAATTATGACAGATGGTTAAAGTGAGAGTGACCTGTTCAGAAATACCTTTGAAATCCCCTGGTACCTGTGGCAACAGATGTACTATTTAGCTACTTAATTTATCAGAAAATGTCATAAAAAAGTATTGCAAATAATAATGGCTATTTTAAAAAAATATAATTTATTATTTTCCTATTACAGTATAGGTGGGAACAAGATTTCCAATAAGCATATAAACAGAAATCTTGCTTATGAAAAGTTGCCATTTTGCAAGAATGGCTAAATATAGGGGAACAGAGTAAGAAATTATTTTTTAATGTAGAAATTGGAATAATGGGTGGAATAAATAGGCTTGAAAATGTTTTATCCCTGATGAACATAAAAATTAATCTTCCAAATCAGACTTTTTGATTTAATCATTTTTTTCCCCAACTACTATTATTTATCTGTGGGAGGACACACAAATATAAGTCAATCATCAAAACTCATAAAAGAGTAAATGACAATATCAGTTTCCTTGAAAAATTCGTTGGTTTCTATATTTTGTGTTTTATGAAATTTCAACATCATAACAGAATCACAGAATCACAGAATCACACAGAATCACACGGAATGGTAGGGGTTGAAAGGGACCTCTGTGGGTCATCTAGTCAAACCCCCATGCCGAAGCAGGGTCACCTACAGCAGGCTGCACAGAACCTCGTCCAGGTGGGTCTTGAATATCTCCAAAGAAGGAGACTCCACCACCTCCCTGGGCACCCTGTTCCAGTGCTCCGTCACCCTCAGAGGGAAGAAGTTCTTCCTCATGTTCAGATGGAACTTCCTATGCTTCACTTAGTGCCCATTGCCCCTTGTCCTGTCACTGGGCACCACTGAAAAGAGTTTGGCCCCATCCTCCTGACACTCACCCTTGAGGTATTTACTAGCATTTATTAGGTCCCCTCTCAGCCTTCTCTTCTTCAGGCTGAACAAGCCCAGCTCTCTCAGCCTCTTCTCGTAGGAGAGATGCTCCAGTCCCCTCACCATCCTCGTAGCCCTCTGCTGGACTCTCTCCAGTAGCTCCTCATCATTCTTGAAGTGGGGAGCCCAGAATTGGACACAGTACTCCAGATGGGTCCTCACTAGGGGAGAGTAGAGGGGAAGGAGAACCTCCTTTGACCTGCTGGCCACACTCCTCCTAATGCATCCCAGGATCCCATTAGCTTTCTTGGCAGCCAGGGCACACTGCTGGCTCATGGTCAACCTGTCATCCACCAGCACTCCCAGGTCCCTCTCCACAGAGCTGCTCTCCAGTAGGTC
>Ga0065711_1049983_pt1 | contig 11041 bp, 7 predicted proteins | sample Hoacrofraction12_FD_59098 | JGI IMG/M metagenome (GOLD analysis project Ga0065711, IMG submission 59098) | Hoatzin crop microbial communities from Cojedes, Venezuela - Epithelial fraction 12 v2 (version 2) | ecosystem: Host-associated > Birds > Digestive system > Esophagus > Crop | place... | reverse complement strand
GGGTGTTTTCGCTTTATTTTAAACAATCTGGTGTTTTTAGGGACAACACTCTGTCATCATTGTCTTGACTGTTACCAAAGTTAACACTCGATAAGAGCAGGATGATTGCTTTGTGGCTGCAGCCATCTAAATTCCTCCGGCAGTCTGTCTTTCTAGAAGAGGAACTGCTAGGGCTGTGACAGTTGCTTCTCTGCTTCTAGCTCACGCGTGGAAACCATCCTTGCACTAGGTAAAATGTGCAAAGCTCATGTGCTGCTTGGGGAGGGAAGGAGGATTTCTAAAATGTTCAGGGTGCTGAGTGAAACCTGTCATAATCCCAACACCAGTGTTACCTGTCGTCTTGTAGCCCGCCCTGTTTGGAAACACAACATGAGAGCTACCAGTCTTTTGTTAGACGTCTTGTTTACCTAGGTCCTTCTTGATCTGCTCTGAAGCTAGGGTCATGCAGGGAAGGGGGCTGTTACCTGCAGGATCCTGGACTTGTGTGGTGTTTGAAGGGCTGGTGAAAAGCCAGGCAGGCCTATAGGCAGACAACGGGTGGTCGCATACTTAGGAAAGGTAAAGCCAGGCTGTATAGCCAGACCCACTGTGTTTGGTCTTGCATGTCAGTGCATGAGTGATGCTAGCCAAGTCGCTAAATGATTCACATGTGGTTCCCTGGATCTCACTTCATGGATGCCCAGCACAAGGCTCCATTGGCCCTGAAATGGGAGCTGAAAAGGTAATTACTTGGGAAAGTAATGAGCAGAAATGGTCGTTTGACTGCTTTTGGCAAGCTTCTAGTGCTTCATGCTCCTTTAATGGAGCTCTGAGCTATGGTAATCAGGTGCTGCTTTGACAGCCTCTCCCATATGGCCGGCGGAGATGGGAAGTCACTAGTGCAGGCACACACATGGCACTCATGGGGTTCACAAGTCCATGTACATTTGCAGATCCCTTTGGAACTGGCATGGCCCCTCTGCCCAGCACCCCTGCCCGGATAGGTAAGAATTAATTTGTTGAGAAGCTACGAGGGACTGCAGTGATCAGGTGGAGGGCTCAGCCAGACAAGTGCAACAACTGGCTCTATTTCACATGCAAAGGGCCCCTTTTGTACCCCTTTCTGCCTATTGCTCCTTTGTTCCTCCCCATCTGCTTTCCCCTCCTCAGCTGGCAGGGTTCCACTGGCCCCTTTCCAACATGCTTGAACCCCAGGTTTGCATCATTACCAGCTGCAAAGTCCCAGTTTGCATGAAGCTTCTTGCTAACCCACCAATTACTGTGACTCGCAAGGTGTTTTTTCTTGTCTTTGTCTCCGTGATGTTTGCTTGCCAGGTTTGAGCCTCTTTATATTTTGTGTATGGCTTCCCCTTTTTCCTTAGTGTCCCATTTGATAAGCCCACCCCATCAGATAACCCTGCTGGAATAAACATTCCCACATTCCACATACCCTTACCAATTAGTGTGGTTGATGAGGCTTGGGTCTCACCACCCCCTCCCTTACTGCCTTTCAGGTTTTCCTCTCTATTTGTTCTTGTTTATGGCTTCCTCCTTTTCTTATCCATTTTTGCATGGAAAAGGCCCTTGAGCAGATACTCTGAAAGGAACAGATGCTCTCTCCTGCCACAGACCCTTGCAAGTTCCTGGGCAAATAAAGCCATGCTTCTTGGCATGACCACACTGGTGGCCTCTTTGGGGGTCAGTTTCTTCTAATGTTTTGTTGTTATGAGCTGTTTCAGTAAGTTTGCTACGAAATCTTTTCCTGTATCTGGCACAGAGGTTGCCAGATTTCTATCCTTGCTCGGAAGATGAGAAGTCCTAGAATTATTAACACTAAGGAGATGAAGAACTTCACAGCAGAAGTGTGCTCTGTTTGCTTCTGCAGCTTCTACCTGAGAAACAGCCAAACACCTTTCTGCAGCGCTGAAAGGAAATAAACTGGTTTGAGGCAGACCCACTGCCTGAAACCTTGAGTGTAGCCTGACGTTTATCAGCAGCTGAAAAGAGTTCCCGAGTGGAAGGCTTAGGCTAGCACAACTGTAGCTCTCAATGGTGTGTATTTTGAGAAGTCACTTTTGGATCAGTATTTCGAAGTAAAAAGTCAAGGAAAGATGATGACAGGAGATGGAGGACTTCTCCATACAGCATTTTCTCTCTAACGAGTTCCAAAGAGATGTGAAGAGATGATACACTGTTGGGTTTCAACAGAAAGGGTGGGTTTTATGTTGTTACTCCTCTGAGCTGAGAATCTTGAATCCTCCTGGTGGGGGTCTGTGGAAGGTGGTATGGTGCTTAGAAGCTCAGGTGCCTGAAATGTAACCAAATGGCCAGGCTGTGTACTGGGTTTTCAGGTTTGTGTCTGAATCGTGGTATTACATGATCCTCTCATGGCATGCAAGTTAGCTCAGTGTTGTCTTGGGAGGCCTGAGATGAGATTTTTAGCTGTTTTTGTTTTGCAGAGGGTATACAGCCTTCCTTTCTTCTTTTTCTGGAGGGATCCATGCCTTTGCAATAGGGTCTTCTCTCTGCAACAATAATACCAGCCCTGTTTGAAACAGTGGGCTCTTGGCCGTTCTTGGAGGGGCGGGCGTTGCTTTTTCCTCATTACAACTGTTTGTTCCTCCAGGGTTTTGGTGATCACTGGCTTTCTGTAGGTACTGGTTCTATGTGGTCAAATTAAAACCTGTGCCTGAATTGAGTGCAGGTAACCTTTTGGGCATCCTACTTTCATACACTAAATCAGTGCAGAATAAATGAGACTTAAACAACTGCAAAAGCTGGGGACAACTGCACTGTGCCAGTTTCTTGGGTTGCAATATGCTGAAATGCACTTTCTAGCCTTTTGCCTTTTCTTGTCTTTAAACCATTCGTATTACATGCAGAAGGTGGGATGGAGACAGGAGGCTTTTTCTGCACCCTGCTGTCACCTACAGAGTGATGGAGATCCCAGGCATGCCAAAGAACTTGAGGGAAGTAGCTGTGGACTTCTACCATGCACAGTAAACAACACTGAGTCAATCGTACTCCCCCTCAACATGAAACATTTTTTGAAGCATTTTTAAAATAGCTGTGAAGTATAAATACACATGTTTTTGCGGAAACTTACCTCTTCTTTCCTGCTTTGGGAATTGCTCACATCATGTTCCATTGTTCTATTTATGACTACAGCTTCCCACCGCCTCTGCCATTCCTGCTGTGTTGAGGGCCCCAAGTAAATTGTTTCACACTTGCTCGTTTTTTGGGGTCTTAGAAATGATGTATTTACACAGGGATGCTTCATCAGAGCTGGAGAATGCGTGTGCCTGTGTCTGGCAGGGATGCGTTTCACCATACAGCGGCACTATCACCTGAGAGGCAAGCCCAGTGTACCTAGCGACAGGAAGAGGCAGGAGAGAAAACAGCGTTGGAAGGCAAAGCAGAATTTGACCTTGCCACATTAGCTGGCTGCCAGCCTTCCTTTCAGGAAAAGAGCTTTTTCAATACTATTTTGCAAAGTAACATAAAGGGAATTGAAGTATTTGCTGTTAGCATAAATAAAATTTTGTTTTGTGCTTGGTGCAAATGAAGTGATGCTCCTTCAAAGCCAGCGAGGTGAATCTGCTCTAGAGGGCAACTGAAGTGTGTTTACTTCCAAGGGTGACTTGTTAACTTTTGGATACAATAAACTTAAATCCACTTATTCTTCAGATCAGACATGTTGACTATCCTTGTTACAGGGGTGGACAGAGACGGAGGGTTACATGTTCAGGTGCTGCATCTACTCTAAACTTCTGGTGTTCTGCCAGACCAACTACTTCTTACACTGTAGTTTATTTTCTCTGTAATTGAAATGTTTCTTCTTAATATCCCACTTAATTTGTATATAGACTGGATTAGGGACTGCTGAAACACTGTATAGAAACACTGAATAGCACAAGTTCCTTAGCCTGCCCATCAGCAATGGGAAGGGAAAGAGTTGAGATATGGCAGTGAATTGAATAGGATGGCGTAGAAGGTGTACTCCTTTCTTAAAGCATGTTGACTTGGAGTTCTTTTTAGAGTGGGAAAGAAAGCGGAAAGTCTCTTTGTGGTATAAAATCAGAGACAAACTTTTCTCTGAATGTTAGTTTCACATTTTGGGAATCGGTACACTTCCTAATTCTCTCCCTTGCCTTCCTAGGGCACGAAGTGTTCTTGCTGGTTTTTATCTGGTGAAGGAAATGATCATTGCTCCTTCACCTCCCCCTCTGCCATGTTCTTTCAGGTTGCTATGAGCACCATGAGACACCGAAGAAATGGCAATTTTGAGAATTCCAGACTCCTCTATTCCAGCATGTCTCGCAGCATAGACGTGTCCTGCAGCGACGCCGTGAGTATCTGGTACACCCTTGATATGCTGGGGTGTTGTCTTGGGTAGTGGGCCACAGGGGTTATGAAATAGGTTGTGTCAGGAGAAAGATGATTGATCTGTGAGTTTTCCCTTGATGGAGAAGCTTTCCCAGCCTGTGACTCCTCAAGCAATAGTGGTGCTTTGCTGACATGCTGAAAGTCCGAGGATGTACTGCATTCCTTTTGATCCCTATAATTCTTTATTGTACATCCTTAGTCACTTATGATTTTAAATCCTTTTTCACTTTTCAGTTAGAGACAAATCCTCTGTCTCTATAAAGAGGAATCCCAACCTCTTCGTGCAACTTCATGGCAAAGGCAGACAACATAGAATTATGTTAAACACCCCTTGAAAAGCCTCAGTCGTTTGCTGATCACAGCGATTGTCTGCCAGATTTCTTGCTTCTGATGGGCTTGCAAGATGCCTAATGACTAGCTCTTAAGGCTTTAGCAAGTCGTTCCCACTCACACTCCCCCCCCATTCCTAGTTTTTTTTGGTCTTGTATCATTTTGGGTTATACCGGCTAACTGTATTCTCCTGCATTTTCTTTGTTATGGGCATTATAGTCCTTTTCAAAGAATGCTTTTCTAATTGGAATGGCTTCCTCTAACTGCTGTTTAACTACAAGTGTTCTGCCAAAATGGTAAACTAATCTGTAGCTGTATGCCTCCCCTTTCCATCCCAAGCTAAATCTTGCAAATCCAAGCTGTGCTTAAAAACAAAGCTCGCAAACTTTTATCAGCAAGTAACTTTTTTCCCCTGCTTTCCTAGCTTGCAGAGGCAGATTAGGAATGAATTTGCATTTCTCAGGTTTGAAAGCTTCCCCTGCACACTTGTGGAGTTTCAAGGTTAATATATAAGTTAATGGTTAAACAAGCTGGAGAGGCTTTGCGTTCCACTGAGCTCACATAAAGCATGACTTCAGTTGTTCGGGTCTCTTGCTGGGGTCTTTTTGTGTTGAATTAAAATAGCCCCTACCCAAGAGGACGTTAATGTAATTTTTTTTCTTTTTTTTTCTTCTTTGGGAAGATCAGTCTGCTAAGCAGGATCTAGACCAGAGTCAACCACTGTTTGAAAAATATTGTCAGTGCTGCAAGTTATTTGGAAGAATGACAACGCACGCAAATAGAAATACTCTGTAGCCTACAGCTAACTGTGCCACTCCGCTCAAGCGAAACGTTTTCTGTGTGGGTCTTTTGTGTTAAAAGCTGAAATTAAAATAGGGTCTCCAGCAACTCTTAGGACATCAAATCTGTTTTTCTGTTCAAGATTTCTTTTTTTGGAGGGGGAAGTCATACCTTTTGCCTCTTTAGTATATATTGTGCTTGATAGTTATGAAAATATTGATATTGCATGGTTTTTGGAATTCCTGTTTGTGCTTTTTAGTAGTCTTCTGTGTCCTGTCAACTCCCATCCATACTTCCTCCCATCATCCACTTTGAGAAAGGAGACTTACGAATTTGCACCAAATTTCTTTGTGTTTCAACTGACTATGTGGTTACTGAGGTTTCTTCTCTTCATGAGTTATCGGAAGTAATTATTTTTGTTTTTAAATTATTTTCAAGGATTTGGTCAACTTCATCCAAGAAAACTTTAAGAAGAGAGAATGTGTCTTTTTTACAAAAGACACCAAGTCAACGTAAGCAGACATTTTTCTCTTGTTTTACAGGCGTGGAGGGCTGGGAGCTGAAGGTATTTCTGCCAAGTGGCAGGGGTTGGGCAGGGAGCAAACTTTGGTTTTTTTGTTAAGAGTCTGAATGTAGCAGCACAACCTCACCGCCGTCTCCTTTGTACAACTTAGTTCATTGTCACTGCTTGTTTGGCACCTTTGCATATGCCCGGGGTATTCTGCAGTCATGGTCAAAAAACCTGGAAGTCTGGTGGTCAAACAGGCCCCCGGGAGTGATTCCCCCAGGTCTAGATCAGTGCTCTCCAAACTATTTTGATTGTGCACCCCATCAGTAAAAAAATTTTGAGCATGCCCCCAATATGTTTGTTTATAAACGATATACATCTACTACTGTGCTGATATTATGTACGTTATAAAATATACACAGAAAATAGCAATTAGAAAAGGGTGAGATAAAAGATGAAACAAACACTATTATTAATTTTTTTAAAGCTTATTTAATGCACCCCCCACTCTGGAGACCACTGCTGTAGACTATCAGGGGTTTGTGTAAAAACTGGAAATACATCAGTCTGAGGTGCTCCACAACTAACTTGATGCAAAACTAGGAACCTGACCTTCATGCTCACTCTGTCAGCATGCCTCCCAGCAGCTCTGTTCAAGGGCTTTAGTATCAAATTCCCTGTCTGAAGCATAATCGTGGCAATATATAGGTGCTTTTAGGGATGCAGTGCCAGTATTAGTATTGGTGTATAACAAAGTATGTATGCATGAGAGCTTTGCGTAATTTAAATTTTCCTTTTAAACCCAAATCAATTCATGCACAAGGCTTTACAGCAGAGAGATGCAGCTGCTAGGTTTTGCTCAGGCTGATGTTCTCTTAAGATGGGATGTTTATACCTGCTCCTTGTCCAGGCACGAGTGCTTATGCAAAGTTTGAGGACTATAATATTGCTTTTGTTTTTTTCGGGTTTCTTTTGTAATCTCGGGAGAAAAGTGATCAAACTAATGCAGCTGCAGAGTTCCTAATACAGAGCCCTGAGAGCTCTCAGTAACTCCACTTTCCTCTGAAGCTGGGAGGAGAGATGCCTTTGAGAGAGAGGAGTAGGGAAATCAGTCTCATTTCAGAAAGTCTTACTCAGCGTCCTCTTCTGCTACCTGAAATGGGGTGTCTGGCAAAGGACCACCAAAGGATGGTGAGCTGGTTCTTACCTTCTCCTCCTACAATCCCACTGGGAAAGGATCACAAGTCATACTTTATAACTTGCAGGGTTTTTTGTCTCTTTTTAAGGTAAGTTGTTTTATTCGCAAGCTACAGCGGAGTAAAAGAAACCACCTATGTTTTCTCTCCTTCAGACAAGCACACTGTGACTTACCTTTACAGCCTTCACAGGAGAGCATGACTCTATCTCACCTTTGCAATCTGCAAGTTAGGTATAAAGGTCACTGTAAGCACACAAATTAATGCCCTCATCTTAATTCTTTTGGGCTGATGCATTTTTGGTTCTGTATGTTGCCAGATTGCACAGTGCTGTTACTAGCGTTGTTCCTCTTGCTTTGTCTATCCAGCTACTTTGTTGTGCTCTTAGCAAAATCAACATTGTACAAATGTTTAGCTTGTTGTTTGTTAACCTAGAGTGTAGGGGCCACTCTTGCTCCCTCTCATTGCTGTTGACAGTGCTTACTGTACTTGGTTGGCTACAGTTGTCAGTCAACTCTGTCTTTTCGTAAGCAAGGACCCTTTCTTCATGGCCTCTGAGGAAGCAGGGATATCGGCTATGCAGAAGATTTCATGGTCTGTGCTGCAGCTTTTCCTAGGAAAAGGGTTCTCTAAGCTTTCCCGACTAGTCCTGCACAGCCGAAGTGCAGATTCTTCCTCCCATTAATGCCATTTTACCACTGGTGAGGAGGGCATTGGTAGTGACTGCACACCATGCTGTGCAGTGGACAGGGGTGATGATGGGGGAACCGTGCTAGGAACACAGCAACCTGTCTGCAAAATCTACTCAGAGACCAGATGTCCGTTCTCTCTTGGTGTGAATGTGTCTTAGGCATGCTTAGACACCAGCCAGGTCCTGGGTTTGGATGGAAAGGGTTTACACTTAGTAGTCACCTTAGGGAGCTCTTCATATCTGGTTGAGAGCATGAAAAGGGAAAGAAATAATTTGTACCCATCAGGTTAGCAGTTGATGAGGTCATTTCTGGTGGTGTCTGATGCTGGGTTATGTTTTTTTCATTTCTGTGCACGGTTGTGGGGTGTCAAATTTAAGCTGCTGGTACGTGATAATGAAAGAGGTCAAACAGGGAAGGCCCATCCAGCTCATCCCTCAGCACAGACTGGTTCCTGAGACTCACTCCACTCCGTTGCCCAGTGCTACACAGAGGCAGGTTGTAGTGGGAGGAACATGGTTAGATGCTGCTCTCAGCTAAGAGCTGGTTCCTCTTGGCTGTGCATTTGAAGCATAGGAAATCCAAGCAGAGTCCTCTGCACAACTGGTTCCGTAGCTCCACCTGCTGCTTGGCTTGCTGGGTCGTGTTGGTACAACCCTGCTCGCAGACTTCGCACTGGACCTGACGCCTACCATAGGCACCCTGTGTCCTACTGGCTCCAGCTTTGCTGCCGAATGACACTTCTTGGAAATGTCCTGATTAGGCAGAACTGTTAAAGGTGGTTTCAGCTGTGAAAAATTTCTGTCTCTTGTTAATAAACGTATCGGAGCTTACCTTTCTGTGCTCAGGATGATAACCATGGGGTTTTGTGTCTATTCACTCTTCTTTCAGAGGCAATTTATGCAAATGTGGATACCCTGAAAATCAACACATAGAGGGCACTCGGATTAATACCAGTGAAAAATGGAATTACAAGAAGCACACTAAGGAACTTCCTACTGATGCCTTTGGGGACATTCAGTTTGAAAACTTGGGAAAAAAAGGAAAGGTAAGTGATTGTATTAAGGATATGCATTAGGCCTCTGTTGGATGATCCATATTCAGTGTCTTGAATCCAACACCAGTGAAAAGTCCCTGAAAAGCAGGGAAGGTGAAGCTAAAGTCGATTTTATTCTAATAGGAATAGAAGGAGTTGGGCTGCAAAGGAGACAAGTTGATTTCTTAAGCCCTGGTAATAGGTGACAAAGAATAATTTCTTCTGTTATTTGTTTCATAGGCCAATGATGGGAGTGGAAGGAGGTTATCTGTTTCCAGGCATGGCAGAAGAATGGGTGAATGAGGGTGATGCTCAATTATTACTTCTCTTTTTTCATGTACTAGTTTTATTATAATTGTCCTGTAATACAATTCTGAAGGTCTTGGGCTAGGAGGAAATAATTCTAAACTAAATCTGTGATGTCTCTCACTGGGACTCTGTGCCCTGACTGTGTCAGTGTACAGTTACAGTGGCCATTTTGTAGTCCCTGTCTATGCTGAAATGTCATGGTCCTGAGGAGCAGCTTAGTACTGGTGTGACAGTGCACACCAGTGCAACTCTTGGGATGGGAGCATGTGTAACGTGCTTTGCCTTTGGAGGTGCAGCAGGATCCATGAGGTGATAACCATAGCGATTTCATATCTGTAGGGATGTCGGACCTTTCTTCAGAGGATCTATACTCTTCATGCAGAAGCTGCACGTACCTGCTTGCTATTCCATAAAATCATCATTTGTGCTTTGTAATGTCTTTAATATTGCATGGCATGTTATCCAGTGCCTGCCTGCAGAGCTTGCTGACCGATGTTCCCTTCCTCCCCAGCTGTTCTATGTGCAGATCTTCGTAGCCTGCAGATGTACAGTGCTGCTTTCCATACAGTCATATCTTATGCCTTGGACTGGACACTCTGAAGGACATTGTGGGATGTTGGAATGGGTCTTGTGTGCCCCACATCCTCATAGAGTAATTTTGTTTGGAAGGGCTCTACAGAGCGTATTCCAGCCAAAACTCTTGCTTAAAGCATATCCACATAGACCAGCTTGCTCAGGCCCATGACCAATTAAATACTGAGTATTTCCCAGGGTGTAGGTCCTACAATGCAGGTCAATCGAATGGGACGTTAGATACCAGTATAACTTTAGAGGTTTTATTCTGGGTTGTTTTGATTTTTATTTTCCCTGTGTTTTTACTTGGTGTGGGCACAGTGGAGGGGTGGAAAGAAGAAAATAACTGGTGTTGCTGTTTCTGATGATTTATGCTGATACTGTGTGAGGAGTCACATGTGGCTGAGCTCATCTGCCTCTTCTAAATGACTGATATTACTGATATTTACTGCCAGTGCAGCTAGCTTGAGACAATCAAAATATATGAGGAAAATCAGAGCATGCTATGTAATTTAATCTGGTTAATTTTATGCAAAGTAGTAGAAATGAGGCATTTGGGTGGGTAGTAACACTGAAAGTTTTGAATCACACTGAAACAGATCCAAGTATTTAACCTATTTGTTGATACACGTATTTTTAGCTTCATACTGCTGTGTTGTAAGCTGCTGTGTACCTTTACTGAAAGAAAAAATTATTTGCTCTATTGCAAAATTTCTCAAAGCTTAAATGTTCTTTTCTCACATTGTGGCCCCCTTCCCACACTGGAAATTGGTTTGTGTGCCCATTGTTATTTCATGAGTGCTCAAGGCCACCGTGCATGTTTCAGAGCACACTTTGTTCAAATGCTGTGTGCAAATCTGCTAGTCCATCCTATCAGTACGTTGGCTGCAGTTACTTCTCTATTCCACATTAAGGCTAATGGGATCCTGGGGTGCATTAGGAAGAGTGTGGCCAGCAGGTCGAGGGAGGTTCTCCTTCCCCTGTACACTGCCCTGGTGAGGCCTCATCTGGAGTACTGTGTCCAGTTCTGGGCTCCCCACTTCAAGAAAGATGAGGAGCTACTGGAGAGAGTCCAGCAGAGGGCTACGAGGATGATGAGGGGACTGGAGCATCTCTCCTATGAGGAGAGGCTGAGGGAGCTGAGCTTGTTCAGCCTGAAGAAGAGAAGGCTGAGAGGGGACCTAATATATGCTTACAAATATCTGAAGGGTGGGTGTCAGGAGGATGGGGCCAAACTCTTTTCAGTAGTGCCCAG
>Ga0065711_1049981_pt1 | contig 11041 bp, 4 predicted proteins | sample Hoacrofraction12_FD_59098 | JGI IMG/M metagenome (GOLD analysis project Ga0065711, IMG submission 59098) | Hoatzin crop microbial communities from Cojedes, Venezuela - Epithelial fraction 12 v2 (version 2) | ecosystem: Host-associated > Birds > Digestive system > Esophagus > Crop | place... | reverse complement strand
GGGAGGGGAGGGGAGGGGAGGGGGGGCGAGTATTCCTGCAGCTGTTAGGAATAAAAGCAAACAGTGTCAAAACCCTTTGCAAATAACTAATACTGACCAAGAGACCTTATCCCAAGTTTTGTAACACAATGACTTCTACTATTTTTTCAAACAAGGAGAAAATGTTTCTGTGACCTGAATCGAATGAAGTTGAGGTGGTGGAGTCATCTCTACCCAGCATAGGAAGCTCAGTTCACTGCCTCTCTTGCCTAATTAATGTGTCACCTCTTTCTTTGGAGGCATTAGATGGCTTTACCTGGCTAAAAGGAGTTCATAGTACAAAGGGCTTAAAAGCTTTGGTCAAGGTTAGTGATGTCCTCTCCTTCAGCAGCAGAGACAAAATACTCCCCAGAAGTTCCTGAATGGACAGTCAAAGAGCTGCATCTAAATCTGATGGGGACTGCTGAGCCTTCTCAGTAGAAAAACAATAGTATTCTACCCACTGCTCAGAACTGTCCCTTTGGTCAGCAAAGGAAAAAGAAAGGTAATCAGCTGACTGTTTTGCTCTCTTACTTCCCCTCCCTCTTAAGGAGACTCAGTTGGAGCACTGGACTCTGATCACTGCAATGTACCCCATACAGTGTTGCCTTGTTCAGAGCTCCAGTCATACACTTTTCTAGAATCATAGAATCGTAGAACCATAGAACCATAGAATGCTTAGCGCTGGAAGGGACCTGTAGAGGTCATCTAGACCAACCCCCCTGCAGTGAGCTGGGACATCTTTAATTAGATCAGGTTGCTTAGGTAGCCAGTGCCTTGATAAGTCTACTTCTTTCAGGGTCTATACAATAATTTGACTGGCATTAGTATATCCCAGATGTTTGCTTTCCCCTCATGTCTTGAAGGCAAGGGACATATCCCAGAAAGATTTGTGTCAGCTCCATTTCAGACATTTGATGGGACTTCTTTTGGGAGGGTTGAGGAGGAAGAGAGAAGGAAGATGGAGAAGGTCAAAGACTGACCTCCTGGGCACATAACTTCACTCTTACCCTGACTATCTGGAAATGGTTTCTCTAAAAGTATTTTTTGTTATAAACCACATCAAAGTTGACAACATGAAGTAGACCTCAAATGAGACCCCATCTGTGGTCTGAGACTCTGCCTGTGTGGCGTTCAAGGCCAGGTTACATGGGGCTTTGAGTAACCTGGTCTAGCGCAAGGTGTCCTTGCCCATGCCAGGGGGGTTGGAACTAGATGATCTTTAAGATCCCTTCCAACACAAAGCATTCTATGACTCTATGATTCCATGTATGAAACTTGCTCTGCAGTAAGTTTTGAGGTACCCACAACTTCATTCAGAGCAGAACAGAAGTTTATTTCTGCAATACTATCACAAAAGTATAGTAAAGAGAGACAATGTTTTAAATAGCAAAATAAACAAAGCATCCTTCCAGCCAGAAATCATCAAAGTCAATGCAGCAGCCAAGAGGGTCTTCAGCTTCTTTCACTGACCTGAAACTGGATTAGGTTTCTGGAACACAAACTAGAGTGCGTTTGAATATGTAGCTTTCACAAAATCTGTCTTCCTGTTTGACCATAGGACCCCTGCTGAATGAGAGTTTTTTTGGCAGAGGTAGCACTAATAGCAAGCCTTCTGCAGAGGAGTAAGTAGACCATGATGTGCTTCTTAATATGGAATTTATTTGAATATATTTAGTCAAATACCTTCTCCTTACAACTGAGTCTGTGCTGGTTGTTCTCCACCTGCTCCCAAGGGAAATGCAAACATCTTCATGCACTGACTATTCACAAGTGAAAGTTAAGCTTGCAGGGCACAGGAAAGTGAAAAATTGCCATCTTCTTTCACAAATAAGCAAAATCCGCTGGTAAAATCATGGAGGCTGGACTCTCCACTAGTAGATGCAGTATGTGCTGAAGGCTAGATGGTCTTTGCTGCTTCAAGCCACATCACTGTCACATGCACCGCTTCCTGCAAACATCCCCAGTACAAAAAGAACTGTGGAACCATTTGTGTGATTAGCAGCTCAGACTACAGTGTATGTCAGTGTTTTAGAGAAAACCCAGCAACACCGAATTCCAGGCATTTAGTAGAAACTTATTTTAGGAAAAGCTGTTTTTATAATGAACACAGGAGCAAGGAAGAATCAGAACAGACATCAGCCAATAGTCTTGGTCATTAACTTTATAAGATACGGGTTCATATAGGTAGTCCAAATATGCTGTGAAAAGCCTAACAACTCAGCTAGCAGCCATATCAAAGGCTGTCCTTGGATTTTCACAAGATGTTAGCAGATTTTTGCTGCAGCCCACTACTAGGTGGGAATATTTTTTCTCCTCTATCTCCAACAGATGTTTTTATGATAAAAAAACAGTTTACTTCCCACCCTGGTGCAAATCATGAAGATTTCATTCTGGTGTCTTGTGTTTCTTCCTATATGGCAAGCCTTTTAAGATGTGAAATAGCTTTCAAGGGGATGACCTGCTGCAGGAGTTCAAGCCAGAAGACAAGCGAAATGGAGGAAGAGCAAGAATATTCAAGGTTAGAAGACAGGGGAACACAACATCATTAAATCACAAAGCAAGCACTGTGGTTTCTACAGCAAACAACCTGCTATTCCTCCTTCCCCCAAAATGTCTGTAGCAGTTCATAGCCGAAGGCCTGAGCAGTGATCAGGGCTTCTTTCCACCATTCTCTTGACAAGCCAACAGACATAACAAACCACCAGTTGATTTACAATCTTTCCAGAGCACTGGAACAGGTTGCCCAGGGAGGTTGTGGAGTCTCCTCTGGAGGTACTCAGAACCCACCTGGACATGGTCCTGTGCAATCTGCTCTAGGTGACCCTGCTTTAGCAGGAGGGTGCACTAGATGATCCACAGAGGTACCTTGCAGCCCCTACCATTCTGTGACTCTATGATTCTGTGATACCCAGAACATGCTTTGCTGTGACATGGCAAGCCTTGCTAAGGGCTCAGCAGTTTGTCAGCACTTTCCAGGCTGAAACAGATTTTAGACTTGTGACATTATTGAGTATTAGACAGATACTAGGACTTGTTTAACTAGGGGAATGAATGATGCTACTGTCCTGATTCTTCGCTGAAAAGCCTGTATTCCATTTAATATTTAGCATATACCAGATTATATATGAGAGATATATAGGCTGTTTATAGGTGCATTTGTGCCCTTTAACACCTGATTGCCAGCTCAGTGGGAATACTTTACACAACGTGTAAAGCGTCACCCTCTTGTTCTTCCTCTCCAAAGGGAGAAGAAACACAACGGCCAGAAATACAGCAAGACTTGTGAGACGACAAATGCATTAGAACCAGAATCAAAGAATGGCAAATAACCTAGACATTTGCGTGACAGAAAGCTGCCTCTCACGTTCTGGGAAGAAGACAAGCGTCAAATCCTTGGCGTTCACAGATCCAGAGAAACAGGGTACACAGCAAAACTATAGTTGGTGCTGTAACATGCATCACTCTATTTCCAAGGCAACATTTCTCATTTTTAAAGGTCATTTATATGTACTTACAATAGAAGTTGCTAGATCTAGAATTATTTATGACTTGCACTCTGGTGAATTGAGAAAATTTTAATCTGTACTGACAGGTGAACTTCACCTATTATCTTAAGACTCTAAAACCCCATTTCATTATTTTTTTTCTGAAAGAAGTTCCAAGTCTATGTTAAAACACAAAAATCAAATTAGAATTTAACTGATATCAGGTGACTGCTACTGTCCACGTTCAATCTCTCACAGACTAAGGCTTATATATGTAAACTTAAAAGAGATTTTTCTTCAGCTTTGTGAGATCTATCATGTGGATTCTGCAGGTCCACTCCACCTTCATGAAGAAGTTCACCAGGAACTTGATTGAAAGAAAAACAGAAATGGTTAGGACACTTTCCAGTCATTTTTTTTTACAAGCAGTGGTTTATGCTGAAAGAAAAAACAATGTCCTTGGAAAACTAAACCAAAGAAAAAATGTTTCTCTATGAAACCACAGCAGAGCACCAGATGGGTACAAATGCTAATTCAGCCATCTCTCAGGGTCTGGGAATGGACTATTAAAGAGCTGTTGATGGCTCATAGAAAATGACAAAATAATCCTATCTGGAAATAGTTCCACTTACACATTACACATGCTCTACATTTCTTTCCCCTTGTACTTTATTACTAAGGACATATGAGTGAAAACAGTTCTTAAATAGCTCATCTGTGCTTCTTCTGCTCGTTTGCATACCCAAGTCTTCTGTTTAAGATGGTGTTACTGGCTGTAGTAGAAAAGAATGTTGTAAAAGACAGCTTGATTTCTTATGGGAAAAAGAAGCATCAGCACATCAAAAGAATGAACAAATTCCATAACTAAAAAATGAAGAAAACATATTGTTCTTATATTGGAAAGACATATAACAGTGACATCCAAAATTCAACCAGAGCCTCTGCTGAGAAAACCATTTAAGCATGTGCTGAACTTCCAAGTCGTTGCTTGTGTCCACCTTACTTAGCAGGGTATGAGTGTGTATCTGAAGCTCTTCAGCTGGTTAAATCACTGCTTAACAGGGTAAACCACTGAATCAGGGTCTAAAAGAATTATTCTTAAGCTATGCATGTCTGATTTCAGACACTGGTACTCTACATAAGTGCTCAGTGGGGGTATTGTTCTAAAATCTGATTACATAATATTAGCTGCAGATTTTTTTTTTTAATAAATTAATTAGGAGTCTTTTACAAACTCTTTTTCTGAAGACAGTATAAATGTTACTCAGAGGCCCCAGGCCTGAAATGTGCAGGAGGAAAAAAAACAGTTCTCACAAAGATTCAAGTTTCCTATATCTTAGCCTCAGTGAGAATCAGCAAGAATAAGAAATATATTCTGGAGAGTGATGTCCAAGAATGTACCAAGACATTTGCTTCTCCTAGAAAACAGTCATCAATAATTCTTACCCTACCATAAGCCTAAAATATTTTTCTTCAATTTCTCCTTTTAGCCAGTTGTGGCAATTGAAAGTTTTGTTTTACTACGAGGTAGTCTTCGCACCTGTATTAGTAGTGTTTTGTGACCTTATTTTATGATGTAGTATACCTCTCGTTTCAAATATCCAAACTTAAAAAATTAAACCTGACACCCATGTCTTATTATTGTGGTAATTATTCCTGTAGAAATTATTTATTCCTAAAATAGCCTATTCAGTATTTCTTCCAGTTTGGACCTTAAAACCAGACTTGCCTAAAATTGTTCAGAAAGAACAAGTCCTAAGAGATCTATATCTAAATTTCATAAATCTTGTCTCCAGCTATAAGATGTCATTATCATAATCTTTCTAGCACAAGCTCACAGAATATTCATATGAGAAGTGATTTTGAAATTGTTGTTTTGCTTTACTTATATAGATGACATTTCTGCATAAACATTCAACTATTTTATTTAGAAACTATCACCACCATTATGATGCTGAAAGACACATCTCAATGAAAATTCCAGAACAGTGAGAAACTAATTCTGTTCCATAAAAGCCTATTAGAAAACCAGCCAACTGAACTGTGTTTCTCCTAATAGATATTTAAAAGACAAATGATCAGTTTTAAATGGCTAATCTAATTTTGGTTTAGATTAAACACTGCATTTCAAAAAGAAAACTTCATCTAAATATAATTGAATGAAATTAGTCTGCACTGGTGCCAAAATCTACTAGTTGAATGCAGCTCATTATGGCTTTGCTTTTTGGCTGGAATAACCACTAAAATTCAAATTTCATGTTCAGTGGATTCTAGAGGATTTTTTAGTCACTTACAAATGGGTCACACAGTCCTAATCCTTATACACATTATCCACAGTTGTCTATGTTGGTTATTCTGTCATGACAGAACATATATCACAGAATCAGAGTCACAGAATCGTTGAGGTTAGAAGAGACTTCTGGACCTCATTTGCTCCAACCTTCCTGCTCAAGCAGGAACACCCAAAGCCTGTCACCCAGGCTGTGTGCATATGTATTTCTAGACAAATATGTTGATGTTCCAGAACTTCTAGCTCATATTTTCTCTCAGTAACTAAACTTTGACAGTGAAAGATTTCTCAGAGGTAGTTACAATCAGAAATGTTATAGAGGCTACTTATCAGGAAGGGTGGTTCATTGTTGGGAGTATCTAGCACATTGCTACACAGTTCTTTCCAATTTTTACACAGTAAAATTGGTTATGTATTGGTAACACTCGGAGAGCATGTTAACTGATCTGAAAGAACATGGAAGATGGAAGAATTAGTTGTGCATATGAAAGTTTTGCTCCATGACAGGGAGAAGCAAAAGCTGCTCTCTAGACACAGGTCTAACCAAAGCCTCCCAAAACCTGATAAAAATCCTGAACTACATCTATTAAAGTCAAGAGCAAAATATTCCAGAAGTGATAAGCCTGTTGAATTACATCTCATTCAGTGTTTTGTGAAGTAGGAGCATTCCAAAGCTTTCAAAACAAGCTGTTGCAATCATTTATACTTAATTTTTCAATACATCACAAAATCATAGAGTCATAGAATGGTTTGGGTTGGAAGGGACCTTAAAGTTCATCTAGCTGCAACTGCCCTGTCACAGGCAGGGGCATCTTCCACTAGACCAGGTTGCTCAGAGCCCCATGCAACCTGGCCTTGAATACTCTGAGGGAGGAGGCATCCCCAACGTCTCTAGGCAATCTGTGCCAGTGCCTCATCACCCTCATAATAAAGAATTTCTTCCTTATATCTAATCTAAATCTACCCTCTTTTAGTTTAAAGACATTACCCCTTGTCCTGCCACTACATGTCCTTCTAAAAAGTCCTCTCAGCTTTCTTGTAGGCCCCTTCAGGTACTGGAAGGCTGCTATAAGTTTTCCCAGCAGCCTTCTCTTCTCCAGGCTCAACAGCCCCTACTCTCTCAGTCTTTCCTCATAGGAGAGGTGCTCCAGTCCTCTGATCATTTTTGTGGCCCTCCTCTGGCCCCACTCCAACAAGTCCATGTCTTTCCCGTGCTGAGGGCTCTGGAGCTGGACGTAGGACTCCAGGTGGGGGTCTCATCAGATCAGTGTAGAGGGGCAGAATGACCTCCTTCGACTGTGTCAAAGGCCTTACAGAAGAACAGATAGATGACATCAGTAGCTCTTCTCATGTCTACTGATGTTGTCACTCAGTGACAGAAGGCCACTAGGTTGATCAGGCAAGACTTGCCCTTGGTGAAGCAATTTAAAACCTAAGAGTTTGGGCCTCACTCAAGAAGTTCCTCAAGAGGATACTGGCCTTTATATCCCACATTGATACTGAGAAGAAACATAGGAAGGGATCAGAGATCTGACATTCTGTTAGCAAGTGCTCAATATCATTAGCTATCTTGCAGGACTAATCCAGCAGGCTGGTGTTCAGCATACCTCGTGCTCCAAACCTCTCAATACTGTTCATGGCTTTGATGGTGTGTTCTTGCTGCACAAAGCTCATACTTTTGTATTTGCAGTCCTACAGGAACATTAACAACAAGATTCTTATTTACCTGGTTTCCTCTATCTTGGCACCTAGGAGAGAAGACAGAGCATAAAAAGAATAACAAAAAACCAAGTGATTTCATATCTGAACTTTCCTCCCTCTCCTCCAGGAATAAGGTAGGTTTCAGTGCATGGCTGAATCTGTAGTTCTAATTGGAATGATGATGCCAGGCTATGTTTTCTTCAAGTTTAGACTGAAAATCTGCCTGGCATTTTCAACTGAAATTATTACCTTGCATCTAAAGACTCAGTATGTGTCTATCTCCTCTTTAATATGTTTCTAAATTATAGTTACAGGAAAGGAAAAGCCAAGAAAAATTATTTTTTACAGGCAAAGCAGAAGACATGTTCTTACAATTGGACTTGGCACTGAATTATGTAAAATATCTATTGGTTTTAAAAACTTTTCTGTTTTTATTAGAAAGTTATGATGCACATGTTCATCTCAAAGGCCCCGGGACTAATAGCGCATAATACGTGGAGACAGAAATGATTCATCTTTGTGTGCTGTGGTGCCTTATGGCACTATAGCAATACTATAGGTTCTTCTGGAAGCAGCACATAAAGAATTATGCTGGAATGTTTTAAAAACCAGTTTTGCACTGAAACTGAAGTGACGGCACTAGTTGTCAGAAGAGAGTAAAATATCACTGAGAGTAATATCAGCATACAGTTTAAGACGTATTTAACCACCTACATGCAGTGAAAGAAGCCCACCCTCTTATGCTCTCTGTGTAGCCAATGGAAAAGGATATGCGTCTTCAGTGGATGATCCCAAGCAGTTAATGAGAATCTTGCTTGGAGTCGTATCCTAGAAAAACAGTTCGTTGTTCATTCCAGAGAGGGCTTGCTCATTTTTGCTACTGCTGTCTAGGCAGGTTCTAATGCCTCTTCCTTCCCATGCAGTCTGAAAATGAGAGTCATCCTGCCTCAAAGTACCTATATCCAATCCAGTTAGACTCAACAGAGATCTGGACAACCAAGTTTGGAAATAGATTTTACTGATCATATGCAGATATCTACTTCAGCATGGGACAAACTGCACCCAATCCTCAACTGATTCTGATAGCTAGCTTTCCACTGCCTGTAAGGAGAATGTACGTAACCAGCTCAGTTCCATCTGCCTTTTTTGTAAACAATAAAATTAGGCAAATGAATCCCTCCCTATGTCTTTTGTTATACATTAAGTGATATGACTAATATCTGGCAGTCATAGTTCATGTTTTAATTTCATCCTCTCTGGTGAAGAATGTAGGAAAGGAGGGGAAAAAGGAAGCGAAAATGTGTTATTAGCACAGCATAGTATTTCCAGATAATGAGATAACAAACCATATAATCCTGAAAAGAAACAAGGTACATAGAATAGTGTTGTGTAAAAAAGAGTGAGCTGGAAGACAGGAGTTGCAATGTCTCTCTGTAAGTCTGCAGGAAATGGTCACTCTCATAGTGCCATTTCTGCCTTGTGTTAAATGTATTTAGCTAGAGTTTCTGACTTCACCCTTGTCCCAAGAATATAAATTAGTGCTCCCATGAAAGCCAAAATTTTGAAATGAGGTGGAGACTGAGAGAACAGCTATAGAGGCTTTTCTGGGACAGTATAATTTCATGCAATCATATACTTCTTTTCCAAGTGCTATCTCTTCTGCTGAGAGAAGACTTCTGCCCTCGTAATTCAAATACAGCCTATATCCTGAACCACTTCCAGTCAAGTTCTGTCAATGACAGATCTCTGGGCTGATTGCTTAAAATCCAGTTTTTGGTTTAGCTGCTCTCAGTAACAAACACTGTCTGGAGCAGTGTCTAAGCCATTGAGCTACATGATCTTTCATTCTAGTAGCGTGCAGAATAGCTCATTGTATCACGAAAAAAGGTCTTTAGTAAACTTTAAACAAAAAGAAAAGATGAGCTTGTTATTTACCTGTCACTTATTATGTGTGTTAGATAAATTTAATTACGCAACACTTCAATCAAGACTAAATTAGTTTATACCTGTGAATATTTGAGAGTTTGAGACTCAGTTTTTACCTCTGCTGAAATATGTCAGACTCCAACCAGCCATATTAGCAAAGGAGAATCATGCATCAGAGAAGAATTACTAACAAGAAAACAGAGACCATTCCTCGGCTGCTGTTAATCAGCATGGCTCTGTTAACGTCATCAGAACTGAGATATTTCCTGGAAATTGAGTCTAAGAAATAGAAAACTGTAATCTGACCCTGTTGGTATCAGAAAGAAATACGCAGTTCAGTTCAGGCTGTAAAAACAAGGAACACAGACAGAGGTGTTATAGGTTTGGTTTTATTTGAAAAAGAAGATGGATGCTAGTGCTGCTGATAAACCTCCTTGACTCTAACCACATTTACCGATTAGCTGCTTATACAGTGGTGAAATACGTCCTTTTGTTTGTTTTGCACCTGCTGGGTGTTTGTTTTACCTGACGTCTCCTGTTCTTTTCATTATAGTGAACAATCATTCCCATTCACCTTCTCTGTGATCCCTTCTCTCATACCCCATCTCAGCTGCTCCTTTTTCAGGATGAAGAGATTGATCTACTTTTTCTTTGAACAGAAATCATCACCTGACATTCTTTGCTACTGTTTTTCATAAATTTTCTAGTTTTTCTTCTCTTTTCTGAGAGGAAAGACTAGAACTGGACACATGTTATTGTTTGGCTGTGGCCGGCAACAAAAGTGCCACACGGCCACCCCTTCCCCCACCAAGGTGTGGAGGAGAATGGAAAGAAACAGGCTGAAACTGGTGGGTCGGGATAAGGGCAGTATAACAGAACAGCAAACAAAAGGGAACAGTAACAACAAAGATACCGAAAAGGGGAATACACAAAACAAACCAGCAGAACAGAGCCTGCAGAACAGAGACACTCTCTACCGGACCGACAGCGTTGTGCGCTCCCAAGCCGTGAGTGAGTTCCCGTCCCCCAGCTCCGCCCCACCGGAACCCAGCATGACGGCACATGGTATAGAATACCGGGCCCTGTTTGGCCAGGTTGGGTCAGCCTGCCCGGCTGTGCCCCTTCCTGGATTCTGGTGAAAATTGTCCCTGTCCTGGACAAACCCAGGACATTATCCACCCCTTATTCCATACCATCTACATCATGCCCAGGTCCCCCATTGTCCAGTTGATCACCACTTCTCCTGTCTCCAGATATTATTCCCTCAGTCTATGGATCACCACTCTAAAGTGTACGCAGAGTTCATTTAATCCATGACATCGGGCTCCATCTGTCGTAATGGTCTTCCGTGGCAGGAGAGGTGATGTGTGGTCATGGGCGGTCTCTTGCTGCATCCTGAGCTCACAGATGATGTTATCTGGTGCGGCCTGTGCCCACAGTCTGCAGGTTGGAGATGCTGATCTTGATGAAGTTGCTGTGTGCCAGTTGTTGAAAACCAGCTCCGGTCCCATCATCGCTGTGCTCTCCTAGTTTTTCATCAAAAAGTCCATCCTTCTTTGATCTGGATGATTCTTACTATGATACTACTGGTATAACATATAACAATTATAACAGTGAT
>Ga0065711_1049980_pt1 | contig 11042 bp, 9 predicted proteins | sample Hoacrofraction12_FD_59098 | JGI IMG/M metagenome (GOLD analysis project Ga0065711, IMG submission 59098) | Hoatzin crop microbial communities from Cojedes, Venezuela - Epithelial fraction 12 v2 (version 2) | ecosystem: Host-associated > Birds > Digestive system > Esophagus > Crop | place... | reverse complement strand
GTGGAGAATGGTGTGGTTACAGCTAAGCGGGTTGGTGACGTGCGTATTACCAGCAGCAAAGGCTCATTTACCGTAACAGTCAATCCCACGGTGACACTTTACCGTGAGCCGTTATTAGAATGGGGTGCAACTAAGAGTAGAGTAAAATCCTATATGTCCGGCTACGAGCTTTATAAGGAAGAGGATGATGCATTGTATTATAATGGTAAAAATAATGAGATGTATCAATGCTATGACTTTGAAGATAGCAGACTTAATATTGACATGATTATTGTGCCATTAGCATCTGTTTCTTCTGAAAAAATGGCAACATACTTGTCCGAAAGATATTTATATATGGGCACAACCACTGAGGAATCAGTAACTGCATATGTTTTCTATACACTTGATAAAAAGACGGGTATAGTATTGACGGCAGGAAAATACAATGATTCAGCAATGTGGCTTATTGGTTATACGAAAATTACAGATAGCAGTTCAAGTATTGTACGAGAATTAACTGATAATAACCATTTTCGTCCTGCCTTGGATAATGCAATTACAACTGAGATTGGAGCAATCCTTGAAACAGCTACTGCCCAATAATTAAGTTGCTTAAAATGATCTCACGCAGATTGAGCGGATTTTTAAAGATCTTTTTAGATCCGCTCGATCTGCGTGAGGTTTTTATGGAGGGTGGGAATTAGGCGTTGCCGTAGGAGGCGCGGTCGGCGTCGATGCGCAGGAGGATGAATAGCAGTACGGTGAAGCCCCACAGGGAGGAGCCGCCGTAGCTGAAAAATGGGAGGGGGATGCCGATGACGGGGCATAGTCCGAGCACCATGCCGATGTTGATGGCGAGGTGGAAAATCAGGTACGACGCGACGCAATAGGCGTAAACGCGCGCGAAGGCGGTGTGTTGTCGCTCGGCGATGGCGATGATGCGCAAGATGAGTATGAGGAAGGCGAGCAGCACGGCGACGGATCCCACAAAACCTTCTTCTTCGCCGATGGTACAGAAGATAAAGTCGGTGTGTTGTTCCGGCACATATTTCAGTTTGGTCTGGGTGCCGCAGAGGAAGCCTTTGCCGGTAAGTCCTCCGGAGCCGATGGCTATTTTGCTTTGGTTGACGTTGTAGCCGGCGCCGCGCGGGTCTTCCTCGATGCCGAGCGTCACCTTGATGCGCGTCTGCTGGTGCGGCTCCAACAGGTTGTTGAAGGCGAAATCCACCGAGAACATAAAGATGATGGCGCCGACGGCGAAGCAAATGGTCATCAGCACCTTACGCATGTCGTCGTGGAGCATGCCGTAGAGCAGGTAGAGCAGCGACAAGCCGATGACGGTGAAGAAGAAGGCGTAGCCGTTGATGACGATGCCGAAGTAGGCGAGCACGCCCGCGATGAGTCCGCAGGCGACGTAGCCCAGCAGCACGTTGCGGGTGAGGATGAACGAGCGGCAGTAGAGCATGAGCATCCCCACGATAATCACCATCACCAGGATAAACGCGACGAACATGCCCAGCGAGATGCCCATGATGGTGAAGGAGGCATATTTCAGCACCACGACAAACAGGGTGATGGCACACAAGGCGGCAAACAACACGAAGCCGCTCATGCCTTCGCGATAGAGGACGAATACCAGCGATGTGTAAACCAACGCCGAGCCCATCTCGCGCTGCATGATGATGCAGATGATGGGCATGACGATGATGCCGATGGCGATGGCGTAGTTTTTCCAGGTGTTCAGCGCGAAGCCGTAGGTGCTGAAGAGCTTGGCGAGGGCGAGGGCGGTGGCGAATTTCGCGAACTCGGCGGGCTGGAGGCTGACGGGTCCGAAAATCAGCCACGAGTGGGAGCCTTTGCGGTCGGGCGCGAGGAAAATCGTGGCGATCAGCAGCAAAATCATAAACCCGTAGATGGGGTAGGCATAGGCTTCGTAGATGCGGCGGTCGATGAGCAGCAACGAGAAGCCGAGCATCAGCGAAAGTCCTATCCACAGGAATTGTTTGCCGGAGTATTCGCCCCACTCGAACATGCTCGCCTTGTCGAAGTCGTAGGTGGCAGCATAGATGCTGATGGCGCCCGCCACCACGAGGATGAGGTAGAGGACGATGGTCACCCAATCGACATGCCGCAGCAGGTTGCCATTCTCACGCTCATTGATTTGCTCCATGGCTTTCCTCCTTTCGCTGCTTGTTGTCAGACTTCTTTTCGGTGGGTTTCACGCGCGGGGTCGCCACGGTGTGGTTGGCAGCCATGCGTTGTCCCGCGGCGATGATGTAGGGGCGCGGTCCCAGCAGGTAACGCTGCAGCATCAGCGCGCCGATGGGCACGCCGTAGGTGGCGCCGTAGCCGGCGTTTTCGACATAAACGCAGATGGCGATTTTCGGGTCATCCATGGGAGCGAAGCCCATAAAGACCGAGTGGTCGCGTCCGTGCGGGTTTTGCGCGGTGCCGGTTTTGCCGCAGACGTCCAGTCCGGGGATGTTGGCTTTGGTACAGGTGCCGCCTCGCACCGCCATGCGCATGCCTTCGACAATCTCGGCGTAGTATTGCGCGTCGATGTTGGTGACGTGTTTTTGCGATGCCTGCTCGGGCGCGCCGACGCCGACGATTTCGCGCACGACGTGCGGGGTGATGTAGTAGCCGCGGTTGGCGATGGTGGCGCTGAGGTTGGCGATTTGCAGGGGCGTGGCGAGGATTTCGCCCTGTCCGATGGCGTCGCTGATGATGCTCTGTCCGCCCCAGTTGCCGGCGCCGTAGATTTTGTCGTAGAAGGCGGTGTTGGGGATAAAGCCGCGGCTTTCGCCCGGCAGGTCGATGCCGAGTTTGTAGCCATAGCCCTGCGAAACCATGTATTTTTTCCACACCTCGAAGGCGTTGCCCGGCTTGCCGTAGCGTTTGCGGCTGTCAATCATGTACTTAAAGCCCCAGCAGAAGTAGGCGTTGCAGGAGGTCTGGAGGGCGGGTTTCAGGGGGATGGGGGAGAAGTGGCCGTGGCATCCGACACGCAAGCCGGCGTTGATGTAGCCGCGGTGGCAGGGGAAGGTGGTCGCGGGGGTGACGATGCCCTCCTGCAGGAAGATGAGGCCCTGCGTGGGCTTGAAGGTGGAGCCCGGAGGGTACGCAGCCATGATGGCGCGGTCGAAGAGCGGCTTGTGGCGGTTTTGCATCAGCTTGGCGTAGTTCTTGCCGCGCTCCTTGCCGATGAGCAGCGAGGGGTCGTAGGTGGGGCTGCTCACCAAGGCGAGGATTTCGCCGGTCTTGGGCTCGATGGCGACGATGGCGCCGATTTTGCCCTGCATAATCATTTCGCCGTACGCCTGCAGCTCCATGTCGATGGTCAGCTTTAGGTCGTTGCCGGCAACGGGTGCCACATCGTCGGCGCCGTTGTTATAGCGTCCTTTGATTTTCCCGAGGGCGTCTTTGATGAGGATTTCCTTGCCTTTCTGCCCCCGCAGATAGGACTCGTAGCTCTTTTCGATGCCGAGGTCGCCGGTGTAGTCGCCCGAGCGATAGTAGTCGTCGCGCTCGATGTCGCGGGCGTTGACCTCGCGGATGTCGCCCAGGATGTTGGCAGCAACGGCATAGTTGTATTGCCGCAAAATTCTCCGGACGATAAAAAATCCGGGGAAGCGGTAAAGTTTCTCCTGCAGACGCCCGTAGTCTTGCGGCGACAGGCGGTTCATGAAGATTTGTTGAGTGTAAGCCGAGTAGTTGCGCCCCTTGCGCATGTCCGCCATGTGTTTGTCGAATTCCTCGCGGGTGATTTGCAGCGTGGCGCAGAAGTCCACGGTGTCGAAGGGCATGACGTCTTTGGGAATCATCACCAGGTCGTAGGCGGGCTGGTTATAGACCACGAGGCTGTCGTGGCGGTCGTAGATGAGACCGCGCGAGGGGTAGATGACTTTGGTGGTGAAAGCATTGTTTTCGGCGTTTTCCTTGTAGTGGCTGTCCATGAGTTGCAGCTGCACCAGCCTGCCCACATAAATCAGCACCAGCAGCGTGATAAATCCGCCAATGACCCACTTGCGTTTCTCCAGATTATAGTCTTTTCTCACGGCGCGTGCTTATTAAACTGTCAATAGCGAGCATCAGCGCCACCGAGAGCACCGTGGAGGTGACTATGCACAGCAGCATTTCTAACAATCGACCCGTGCTGAAGGTCTGGATGGCAAACAGCACGGTGCAGTAGATGGCAGTCAGCACGCCGATGTAGCGCGTGTAGCTGCCGATGCCCATCAGCGACATCGAGGGCATTATCATTCCGCCTTCCACCTCGCGCGTGCAGAACAGATTGAACAGCGGCTTGCGGAACGGGCACATCACTGTGCACGCCAGCGCGTTCATGCCGGGCGTGTTGCCGAAAATGTCCATCACCAAGCCGCAGACGAACGAGATGGTCAGCGCCCAGTTTGTGGAAATGCTTATGGGTAAACGGAAAATGCAGTAAATGAAGATGATAGGTGTGGCTACGCCGAACAGCACGATGCGGTTGCACACCACTTGCAGCAACAGCATCAGCACAAACAGCGCCACCAACTTGATGGTGTCTTTCATCAGCTCGCACCACCTCCTTTCTGTGCCGCCGCGCTATCGGCAGGCGTGGCTTCCAACTTCTTGAGCTGCTCGCGCATGTCGTTGGTGATCACGCGCACCGCGCTGAGTTGGCTGAAATTGGTAGTAAGGCGCACGCGCAGGGTGATAAAACTGTCGTTAAGGCCCGCCGTTTGCCGGTCCACCACGCCAACGATGATGCCTTCGGGGAACACCGACGAATAGCCATTGGTGACCACAGTGTCGCCCACGTTAAATTTGATGTGCTTGGGTAGCTCCTCCAAGATGGCGTACTGCGGGCTCTTGCCGTCCCACACCAGGCTGCCGAAGAACTCGCTGCCGCGCAGTTTGCACGACAGGCGCATGTCGGGATTTAGCAACGAGATGACGCGCGCGGCGTGCGGCCCCACCACGTTGACGATGCCCACCACGCCATTGGCGTCGATCACGCCCATCTCGGGCTTGATGCCGTCGTCGGCGCCGCGGTTGATGGTGATAAAGTTGTTGGCGCGCGCCGTGCTGTTGCTAATCACGCGCGCATTCACGAAGTGAAAGTGGCTGAGCACCGGCTGATGCAGCTCGCCCGGGTTTTCCACCGCCTTCTCGCCCAACTGCTCGCGCAGGTCGATGAGCTCTTGCTCCAACAGGGCGTTGCGCTCCTGCAGGTCTTCGTTGATGGATTTCAGGTGGAAGTAGGAGGTCACCTCGCTGATGCCCTCGTAAACCGTCGCGCTGACGGCGTTGGCGCTAGTCAGGTAAACGCTCTGCTGATAGGGGTTGTCCTTAAATAGCAGTACGCAGCTCGCTATCAAGTAGATAAGAAAGACGAGCCACGAACTGTGTTTTAAGAAAAAATTCAGCAGATTGTTCATCCGATTTTTTTACTTGCTGTTTCGGGTTGGATCAAAGTTTCCTTGTGCAGAACCCGCAGAAAAAGAACATCGAAGATGTTCCGCGACCCTCGAAGAGTTTCGCTCTATTTAGGATGATCGTCTCCGGCGTCTTTTTTCTGTTGCGCAAGGTTCCTTTCCGCGAGGCAAGCCGCCCGGCGTGAGGAACTTATCGCTTCAAGAACTTAAAGCGCTTGATGTTTTTCAGCGCCACGCCGGTGCCGCGAGCCACTGCGTGCAACGGGTCGTCGGCTACGCGGAAGGTGATACCAATCTTGTCGGTCAGACGTTTGTCCAAGCCACGGAGTAACGCGCCGCCACCGGTCAGCCAAATGCCGTTGTGCACGATGTCCTGGAACAACTCCGGCGGAGTTTGCTCTAAAGCGTTTACCACAGCGGCTTCAATCTTGTTGATGGTCTTCTCGATGCAGTGGCAGATTTCCTGATAGGTCACGGGCACCTCCAAGGGGATGGCGCCGATTTGCGACGGACCATGGATGACGTAAGGTTCGGGGGGCGTCTCCAGGTCGGTTAGCGCCGAACCTACGTGAATCTTGATTTGCTCGGCAGTGGGCTCGTCCACCTTCACGTTGTGCGCGCGGCGCATGTGCTCCTGGATGTCCTCGGTTAGGTCATCGCCGGCGATGCGGATGCTCTTGTTGCTGACGATGCCGCCCAGCGAAATCACGGCGATTTCGGTGGTGCCGCCGCCGATGTCAACAATCATGTTACCTTCGGGCGCCAGCACGTCCAAGCCGATGCCCAAAGCGGCTGCCATAGGTTCGTATATCATGTAAACGTCGCGTCCGCCGGCTTGCTCGCTGCTGTCGCGCACCGCACGGATCTCCACCTCGGTAGAGCCCGAAGGAATGCAGACCACCATGCGCAGCGAGGGCGAGAACCAATGATGCTTGCTGCTCACCTTCTTGATCATGCCGCGAATCATCGACTCTGCCGCCGTGTAGTCGGCAATCACGCCGTCCTTGAGGGGGCGCTTGGTGATGATGCCGTCGTGCACCTTGCCGTGCATCTCCTGGGCACGCTCGCCAACGGCGATAAGTTTCTGTGTCTTAGAGTCTAACGCAACGATTGATGGTTCGTCAATAACGATTTTGTCGTTGTGGATAATGATAGTGTTCGCCGTTCCCAAATCGACGGCGATTTCTTGTGTGAATGAGAAAAATCCCATGATGTCTTGATTGCTTTATATAATTGAATTTCAGTTATTTGTCTCTTTCGCTGGCGGGAAATGCTTGTTTACCCGCGTCATCTGCTTTCGCAAAATGCACCGCAAAATTATTAAATTATCTGCAAACCGCCGCAACGATTTAACATCTAATTTAAAAAAAATCTTTGCCGCTGTGCTTACTCGCTGATTAACAAATCGTTGCCGAATTACCCGACCGCAAAACGCCCGATTTCGGTGGGCAAAAGAAAGCCCCGACAGGCATTTACGCGCGGTCGGGGCTTTCTAAAATCTCTTATTCGGGACGCGTCATCCTAAAACGCCGGAGCCGGTCACTGCTGACACCAACCAGAGCACCAGGAACGCCAGTACGCTGAAAATCGTGCCTACAAACAGGATGTTTTCGCCCCACGAACCCTCCACTTCTTCAGGTCCGTCGGCAAGCGCCGCAGTATCAGTGGTTTGGCGGCGGCTCGTAAAGTGGCTGACGGCAGCCCAAACGATGCCAATGGTGGCACCAATAGCTACCGATACGCCGATAAGTAGTAAAATCTTTTCCATAGTCGAGTAGCATTTAGAAGGTTGATAATTAGTTGGTTATATGGTTTAAATTCTTTGAGCTCCGCGTGAGAAATTAAGCGTCGGTCGAGCGCACCTCCAATTCCACCATCTGGCGGTACTCCTCCCAGTCGGCGTCTTCCTCGGCTTCGAAGGTGATGGGCAACGCCTGCTCGATGCTCGACAGCGCCTCGTTGAGTTTCTTGCCGAACAGGGGCAGCGAGCGTGCGTAGAACACCCAGTTGCGTTGTCCGGCGCCCGTGTAGATGCCGGTGAGCACCGCCACAGGGTCGGCATCGAACGTGCTCAGCAATGCGTCATGCGCCTGCTCCATCAGCTGCGATGTGGCGGTGTCGGGCAGCCCCTGCGCGGCGGGCGTGTAGTCCCAGTTGACGTGCAGACAATAGGGAAAATCGCCCGTGGGCAAAGCCTCCATCAGCCCGGAACGCCCCGTCACAATCAGCAGCTCGCCGTCGTGCGTGAGCGCGGGAGCCGTCCACCAGTCGCATTTCGCGAGTGCCTTTATGAGCTCGGATGTCTTCATCGCCATGCCGATTTTTCAATCTGCGCCCAATATAAACATTTTTTTTGAATTGAACAAATTTTTGACCCACTTTTTTAAATTTTGCAAAAAATCGCCCGCGAAACCGCAAAAAAATCAAAACGCTCCGCCCCACCAAAAACCATCAAAAAACGCCAAAAACGTCTTTACAAAGACGGAAAATACACCAAAAAACATCTTTCCAAAGACGTTTTTTTGCCAAAAAGTTTCTTTCCAAAGATGTTTTTTACTAATTTTGCAGCCGTAAACTAAAAAGATTGTCATATGTCGGAATTAGATTTCACGCCCTTATACGAGGCGTATTACTCGAAAATAGCCCACACGAGCACCGATTTTGTCCGTCGGCTCTATGATGACATCAACTGGGACGCGCGCGTTATTGGCATCAAAGGGGCGCGCGGCGTGGGGAAAACTACCCTGCTCATCCAGCGCATTAAACGCTGTTTCCAAGACGATTACGAGAAGGCGCTTTACGTTTCGCTCGACAATATGTGGTTCAATGCCCACAGCCTGATGGAGCTCGTGCGCTATCTGGATATGCGGGGCGTGCGCCATCTCTTTCTCGACGAGGTGCATAAATACCCCAACTGGGCGCAGACCATCAAAAATATCTATGACAATTATCCACGGATGAATATTGTCTATACCGGCTCCTCGCTTTTGGAAATTGACCACTCCAAGGTGGACATGTCGCGCCGGCAGACGCTGTACGCGCTCAATGGGATGTCGTTCCGCGAATACCTTGCGTACGAAGGCGTGGCGAAATTCTCACCAATCTCGCTCGCTGACCTGCTCACGCGCCACGTGTCCCTCGCCACCGACATCACTGCGCAAATTGATGTGATGGCGTATTTCGACAACTATCTGCGCAGCGGCTATTATCCATTCTATAAGGAGGCGGGCAGGGACTACCTGCTGCGCTTGCGCGAAACGGTATCCACGGTCATCGAGAGCGATATGCCCGCGGTGGAAAATATAGCGTTTGTGACGCTCGACAAAATCAAAAAAATGCTGATGATTATTGCCGCGCAGGTGCCCTTCGTGCCAAACGTGGCGGCGCTATGTCAGCAGGTGGATACCACGCGCAACATGGCGTTGAAAATCCTCTATATGCTCGACAAGGCGCAGTTGCTCAGGCTGATAACGCAGAAAGAAAAGTCGTACACCAACCTGCTCAAGCCCGAAAAGATCCTGCTCGGCAACCCCAATTTGATGTATGCCTTATCGTCGAAGCCTGAGGTGGGAACCGTGCGCGAGACGTTTTTCGCCTGCCAACTGGCTGAATTGGCGTCGATTACTTCTCCCGAAAAAGGCGATTACCTTGTGGATGGCACCTACCTGTTTGAGGTGGGCGGCAACCGCAAGAATTTCAAGCAAATCAAGGATATACCCAATAGTTATCTGGCGATTGACGACACACTTGTTGGGCGCGGCAACAAAATCCCGCTTTGGCTTTTCGGCTTCTTGAAATAGTCGTTGGCGATTAAAAAAAATCCGTTTTTTCGCGGGGAGGTTGATAATCAGGAGGTTCGTGATGGCGGCTGCCATTCTGGAGAAGGAGCGTGCCATTTTGTGAATGTTAAAGTAAAGAGGACATTTTAAAAATGTAAACTGCCGCAAGGCGGCGTAAACGCAAAGTGTTAACATTTTAAGTTAATTTTCGCGGCGTTAAGAAATAGCAAAAATTTACGTTTGTAAACAAAAAGCCTAATTTTCAGGCACTTATAACATTTTTTCGTCAAAAAATTTTGTTGTTAATAATTTTTTATCTAATTTTGCCGCCGAGATATTAGTTCTTTTATCGCATTGAAGTGATGGCGTTAGTCAAGTTGGAAAGACTAAACGGCACGCTATCAGATAAAAAGCCGAAAATCGGCTGAGGGTCGCAGCGCGATGGATATCACCCTGAGGCTCTGATTTAGTAATCAAAAGACGAGTATAATGATTAAGAACATGCTCAAATTTGCGCCTCTTGGCATCCTGTGCCTGCTGACGTCCGCAAGCTATCAAGCACCGGCTGACAGCAGAGTAGGACAAAGCGCACCATACCTGAAACTCACAAGCGGCGAGTTCAGCACGACGCTCGACGCCCTCAAAGGCGACTATGTGCTGCTGAGCTTTTGGGATTCCGCTGACCCGCAGTCGCGCATCAACAACATGCAGAACGACCGCGCGGCAACGGAGAACGGCAAATACATCCACGTTTCGGTCAATCTAGACGAAAGCCGAGGCGTGTGGGAACAGATGGTGATTACTGACGGGCTGACGCCCTTCTATCAGTTTCACGTCGAAGCCGGCAACCGCGACGAGGTGGCAAGCGTATGGCGCTTACAAGAAGGCTGCCACAGTTACCTGATAGACCCGCAGGGGCAGATTATCGCAATCGACCCCGAAGCCGGTTTGGAGCTGACGGCATTAACTAATGGCTAACATAACATTTTCATTTTCATAACCAAAACAATAGTTATCATTCTTCAAAAACGGGGTTGGACGTGAGTCTCGCCTCGTTTTTCTTTTTCCTCACGCAGATCACGCGGATTTCTAAAGATCCTTTTTAATCTGCTCAATCTGCGTGAGGTTTATTTTCTTCTGGTGCTGCGTGAGGTTATTATTTTATATAGGTGGGTGTGGTGAAAAATTTCGGAAAATGATTATCTTTGCAACAAACTTTATTTTCACACACGATGAAGAAAACCCTCAAAATATCGCTTATTGTGGTGGGCGCGCTGATCGTGTTGCTGGTCGCGCTACTCGTTGCCGCAAACATCGCTCTGAATTCCAACTCGGTACAGAACAAAATTCTCCACTACGCCACCGAGCAGTTGGCGCAGAAATTGGAGACGCGCGTGGAGATTGACAGCGTCAGCGTCAACATCCCTCACATGGCGATTGATCTGCACGGCATGGCGATTGACGACCGCGAGCAACGCCCGATGCTGCAAATTGAGCAGCTGTCGGTGAAGATGAATTTGCGCAAGCTGCTCAGCCACAACGTCACCGTGGAGAGCGCCTACCTCAAGGGCGCCAAGGCGGCGATTTACGTCGATTCGGCGGGCGTCGGCAACTACCAGTTCCTCATCGACGCATTCAAGAAAGACAGCGTGGACACCGACACCACGTCGCAAGGGTTTGATTTCGCCCTGAACGCCGCCACGTTGGAAGACATCGAGTTGACTTTCAATGACTCGTTTGCCTCGTTCAGCCGCCTCGAATATACCGACGACAACGGTCGCCACGAAGCCACGCTCAACGGCTTGAACGGCAAATTTGTGGCGCACACCAAGAAGGGCGATGTGGACCACAGCGGCTC
>Ga0065711_1049979_pt1 | contig 11042 bp, 7 predicted proteins | sample Hoacrofraction12_FD_59098 | JGI IMG/M metagenome (GOLD analysis project Ga0065711, IMG submission 59098) | Hoatzin crop microbial communities from Cojedes, Venezuela - Epithelial fraction 12 v2 (version 2) | ecosystem: Host-associated > Birds > Digestive system > Esophagus > Crop | place... | reverse complement strand
TTTTTTTTTTTTTTTTTTTTTTTTTCCCCTCAAATAACTCTTTGGGAACAAGATCTGCAAAGTAGTATTCTGATGATCTATGCTAGCCAAAAAAATATACCTTTGTATAGCTTTGTTCTCTGTTATGCTCTTCTCAACCGTTTACTCTTCGGTTTCTAGTTTAGTGTCCCAATGTTCACATCTGTCCCTCCTTGCTAGTAATTAGTAAGTAGCAATACTGTGAAATGGATCAGAATAATTTCCCAAGGAATACTCTGGTAGCTGCCTTGGAAAAATGACTAAGCATCCTCAGAGGCAACATCGCATAGCATGTTATGTTCCAGGAAGGACATATGCTGACAGAATGCATGTCTAGAGACGTGCAACAGAAGCCTTTCAGACATTTTATAAGCTTTTATAAGTTAAAGAAAATATCTCTAGGGACATAGATGCTTGCAAACTAACTCCCCTCTCACCCTTAAAACTGAAAGAGTATAAAACCCATGGAATGTCCAAGGCCATTGCAACTCACGTAGTCAGAATCGCCTGTTTAGGAATAGGGATTCCTGTGTCGGAGTGATTATGGAAGAATTCTGCTTTCCTCAGTCTCAAGAGAGAGGCAAGATCTTCAGCTTTCTCCATTAGCGCACATCAGGCTTTTAGCTCTGTTTTTTCCTAGAATTGGGTGGGTTTTGCTGTTGTGAAATTGACAGATGTCAGAGAACCTTCAGTTATGAAGTAATTTTTGTCATCCCAGAATATCTTTCTTGATACTGTAATAAAGAAAAATGTATTTAGAAAGAGCCTGTTCCAGAGACCACCAGCTCTGGCTTGCTGTCTTTTACAGACCTATATCTGCTTACATCATTTCAGTGTCATTCTGAATCTCATTAAAATGTTATCCAAATATATATTTTCTTTATGCATACATATGTATCTTTTCATTCTGATAAAAACAGAATACATATTGTAATATCTAATGAAAAATATAGGCATGGAGGAAAATTGCAAGACAACTTTACTAGGTTGTGTGTGCTTTATCTTGACCAGACTATTTCTGTTCATGTCATCTTGCCAGGTTTCTTGGAGTGAGTGAATCATGCTGAATGTTAAAGTTTCAGAGCCCTGGGGAAAGGGAAGCAGTAACGTACACAGAATGTGTATGTACATATTACATGTGACCCTACAGAGCTGCATGTTAGATATGTTAAAACAATCACGGAATAGTAGAGGAAAGAGAAATAAACATTCTGTCTTCTGTCAGTCAGTATACGATTTTCACAAAGGGGAGCCCCTATTAAGTAGGACATGCTGAGTTTGGAATGATGTATGAAAGAAATGGAACCACTGGTGATGGTATAATACTTTATACTGAGGTGTACTGTTATGAGTGTAACATTTTTGTATTTGTATCCTTAATGTATTCTAGCAAGACTGTGAAAAAGTAGAAAACTTATTATTTTTGAACAACAATAAATTTTTAAGAATCAAGGAATAGGTCATGCTCTACTTCCTACCAACTAAAATAGCAAAGAGAATAAGAATTAGAATTACTAATGAGAAAAGAAAGTACTTAAACTGCAAGGATAAACTTGATCTCAGTAGCTTTAGATTTAAAGCAATGTTTTCACAGCTGATCCTTCCAATACAAAATCCCCCCCAAATATTTAGGTATTACACTTCAAAAACTGAATATTGAATGCTGTTCTACTCTGGTAGAAGCTATATCTTATTTTATAGTGAAAAGGTTTGTTTGTGTCATGAATGATTTATTGTTTGTACATCTTTTATTAAGTGATTAGAAGTCTGACAACCTGACACTTGACAAACCCCTTCCCTAAGCCTGATGAAAGAAAATCCTTTTAATTCATTTGCTTTATTCAGGCTAAAACAGAGTATTGCTTGTGGGAAGTTAATTTGCTGGCAACAAAAAAAGAACTAGTTTATAGAATCTCACATCTAAACCTCCCTTACAGATCAACCACAGGGACATACAAAGCACACTAAAAAGTTCTTGTCAGTGCTGGGTTTTAGTATTGGTTGATAAAAAATGATAAAAAAAGGATCTGTTGATTTTTTTTACCATAGGAGTACATTGGCTTTTTTGTTCTATTTGACACCAACTAATTAGGTTGATCTGTTCTCAAAACGACTGTATAGAAACAATTGCTTTCATGTATTGTTATTCTATGGCAGGATTTCATTGCTTACTAAATTGAATCCTATTCGGTTAGAGCTGAGGCAGATATAGTATTGATTCTTGGGAAAATACACAGAGCTCCTGAGATTCCGTACTCCCATTTATTCATCTGTTTAAATTTAATGCTGGTCCTAAATATGTGGGGATTTTACGAAGGCTTGGGGATTGCCAAAGCACGCTGCAATATTTCCGCCAGAAAATGTATGTAAAATGCAATCACTTGCTGCCTTTTTTATGGAACATTAGTGACACCCAGTGGTTATATTCGGCTGTGGACTAATACACATAAAATTTGTTCTGAACGTTTTTTCTGTACAAAAGCTGGAGCTCAGAGAACCCGTGGAAAAACTGTTTGAGGTCCATGTACCTTTTTTCAGATATTTATTCTGTCTGTACTTTCATCTCACAAATTTGAATAAGCTTAAATAAAGGGAATGAAAGGAAAAAAAGCACTTGAAACTTGTTTTGAAATAGTTCTTGTTTTATCACAGGCTTAATGACAATGGGGGAAGTGTTCTTGTCCTATAAGGAACATGCTCTTTTTCCTTCTTTCTTTCTCTCCCCTACATCTCCTCTTTGTTTCACATTTTAAAATAGTATACTGTATTAACATATGATCTATTCTTCTCTTCTGCTATGGCTTGGGTAAGTCTGTACAGAAAACTGCATTTACCATTTTACGCTCCTGTCATTCCTCTTTTTTACCTTGCTTGTTTTGTTAGAACTTGATGTTTTGTAAATAAATTTAATAATTGATTAATGTTTGGAAAGTGTTTTGAAATTATGGATCATAAACTATTTATCTCTTTCTGTCAACTGTTGCCGCCTTCATAAGGAAAACCTGATGCTGAAGTCAGTGAGAGTTTGTCCTAGTAAATTCCTTAGGATTGATATTTTTGATTCAACATGTAGCAAGAGGTCTGAGCATTTGTTTAAAATCTCAGACTCGGAAATAGATCTCCTAAATATGGGTTGTCCCAAGGGTAGTGATTCCAACAGAGGATATGAAAGGGCCAGAAAGCAGGACTTCATAATTCAGTGACACAAAGGTGATACGCTCTTACTAGTACCCTTCTGGGCTTTAGAAATTTGGAAGAAGAAAGGAAAAGATGAGTTGAAAGGGAGATGGAGGTGGAAAACCAAAGGTAATCTAATGTGTACAGGAACTTAGCTTATGAACCTATCTCTGTACGTCTAGGGGATGATGTAAACTTTAAGCTACATGAGGAAGATTTAGATTCAGTTCCTTACTTTTACACGTACTTGTTCAAGTTGTGTAGTTCTAAATATGTCTGGTCTTCATCTGTAAAATGGTGATATCAGCGTTTCTTGGTTTTTGAGAATAAAGATACTAAAGTCTTGTGACAGTATTTTTTATGGGAGCCAGGCCAGTGCAGTATGCAGGTGCTTGTTTTGGTGGACCTAAAATGTGCCTTGTCGCTCACTGGGAAAGGAAAATGAATCTTTCACTGATAGGAATGAAAAAAAAAAAGGCTTTGTGGAGGAGAAAGCCTGTTGGTACTGGTTTTAATCAGGATAAAATCCTACTACTGTTAGGGAAGACTACAAGATTTCAAGACTTCATTCAAAGGCAGACATTGTTTACCAAGCATGGTAAACCCAGCAGTTGCTTTTATCTCCATTTTAGAAGGAAAGCTTAGCTAGGATGACTTACGACCTTATTTCAGTGTCATTGCCTTTGTATGAATTTTTTCAAAAGTTTTATTGCCTTTATTTCTTAAAATGAAGTGTCTGTATGTTTCTTGCCTGGCAGTGTGCTAGTCACTTTTCAGAAGATTCTAAGGGTAATCTGAGAGCAAGGCTGCACTTTTTCAGCATCTGTTTCACAAGAGATGCTGTAGTGAAGGAGCTGATTTTGAGTCTTGGAATGAGCAGCAAAATGGACTGACCATAAACCTGAAAACAGTCACTCAGCCCTCAAAGTTCGTCTCTCAGGCACATAGTATTTATAGCCCTTACTGTCCATTTCAGTGTAATATTGATCAATTTAGAACAGGTAATATTTCCATTCAGATTGGCTAGTACTGTTTTATGATTGCGGAGGAGAGTCCATGAAATTGAAATGAGACTGGTGTGGGATTGGTTTTCTTATATTTGTATTACTTTATCAAGACTTGAGCTGAAATATTCAAATATCATGTTTTTTTTCACATGCATGCCTTTAACTACAGGATATATTTATCATGTCTCCCAGTGAAATGAATAATACCATGAGGGGCTATTTAATCGTGAGCCTAGAGATTGCTCTGCAGATTGTTGTGCTATGACAGTGCCAGTCAAGATGGAATAAGAAAAATAATGCTGGGAAACAAGGTGTCAGATTCATAGTTACTTACAAAGAATTAAACATAGCCTGTACTTTCTAAACAACACAGAAAAATATGTACAGAGGAAAGTAACATCTGTTCTTATCAACTAAACTTAGCAATACAAAATTAAAACTTACAGTTCTTTGTGAAGTCTGATACATCTCATGTTATCAATACTGGGCGGCAGCCTTGTTGAGGAGACTGTAATTAAGCATATTCTGAAGGCAACTGAGTTATTTAATCATTTAACATTTAAAGTACTGAGCATATATTCAATTAAGCTACGAAGCTTGACAGACAGTCATAGTCAGTCAGCTCCAAACCTCTAAAAACTCATTTTCTTAAGCTGATACTGTGTTTTAGCAGTTCTTCCTGGTATAGTCGCACAATGTATTTTTGTTTTGCTGCTGGATAAAGTCACACTGGTATCGGCTGAACTTGTGAAGGTGCAACATGTGTATGGTGTATGTGTTCCAGTGTGGCAGCACTAACATAGTTGTGATGAGGTGTATTTCTTTCACGTAGACGTGGCCTTAGGCTATCAGCCTTTATCTTATATATGACAGATGTGAGGACTCCTATGCACAACAGGAATTTTAGTGGAAGAAATGGTGCTGTGTGGGAGCCCACTTCAGCTAAGTGAATGGAATAAGATCAAGGGGGAGATCAAGTGTAACAATATGTCTGCACACCTCAGCAAGATGAAGCGGAGATGCTTCACAGTGACAACTATAGGACTTCTGTTGCTTAGTGTGATATTTCTTAGTGTCACAAAGATGGTCTGTGTTCTGGTTGTCTACAAATCCCATCTGCTTTAGTGACAGGTCTTTCAAGGAAGGACTTTCTAAATAAAATGAAGAAAATATCTGCCTGCTGTTGTTCACCTGACATCACCAGCAGAGTGTATGGATATGTGGAGGCCCACCAATTTTGTGGGTTTAAATGTTTTTGCCTTATCCAGTGGTGGAGTTCACGTTTGTACCAAGCGAGTATAGATACAAGGCAGAGTTTGGACTGGAGCACAGCTGTCAGTTCAGGTAGCACACAGTTATTGCCATTAATGAAATGACGTGGTTTGCACTGGCTGATTGTGTGTGCACTTTGTGGTTTTAAGTCAGGTTTTAATCTCTCTAAATAAGAGCTTTTCTCTTCTCTAATCATGACTGATAAGAAAAATTTCAATAAAATGACATGGGAATTTCTTCTGCTTTTGCATGAAAAACCTATAGCTGAGGAGATGTATTTAAAATTCTTGGCCAGATTCAGCTATTTGGAAGAACGGAATGTGAATAAGAGACTTTAGGTGGCTCAGTCTGCACCCTCAGAAGTCGATGGTAATAAATACAGGAACATCAGTGTGAAGAGGAACAATTACTAGGAGGAGTAGGCATCTTCAACAGCACTTCTGCAACAGCCACTGTCTTTAAAATAGAAACACATCTGAATGGCATGGTCTTGAGTAACTTTTTTTAAAAGGGAGTTTTGGGTTATTTCAAGAATTTGTTAGACTCTACCAAAATTTTAAGTCTTAACTAATGAACACTGAGAACGTAGTTTTTAAGTCTTTTTTTTTTTTGTCTACAAATCAGACATAGGCACCAGCCAGCAGAGATGATGAGGTTGGTACTGAGGATCCAATTTTCAAGCAGTTGTATCTTTCTTTTGAGAAGTGTTTACAGTTTCTTGGCACTAGCAGGCGGATAAGGGAAATGGCTGAGGCAGTGTGGTGTGGTTTGTTTTTTTGTTTGTTTTTTTTTTCAAACTGTTCATTTTTGGATAAAGAGAATGTATGAAAAATTTCAGACCGATGGTATATATTTCAAAAAATTATACATATGAGAAATGCTGTATGTAAATAGAATGGGTGGAGTCATTCTGCTGGGTGGGAGCAAATACAACGAAGTCTTTTCAAGTTCACTTGAATTCTAAGCAGCAGTTTGGTTTGGTCTTGAACAGGACATTTGTATTTGTTATTCCTACCTCTGGACACAGGATTTTCCAGTCCTAACTGTAAGAAGAAACATACATGTGCATGTAATGTGGATTGGTTAACTTTTATTTGAAACTCTTTTTCATATTATCCTTCTGAATTCAGAAGAATGAATCATACTCTCAAGGGGCAAGGTAGATACTAATTACACCATAGTAAAAGGGGAAGAATGAAAAGTGCACAATTCTTGATCAAGCTGTTGGCTCACGTATTCATGCAACTATACGTTCATTATTCACAGTTGCTTAAATTAATAAGATACAACATGAGCAATTCAGGAAAAGAAGAATGGGCTAAATTTAGCAAAGTATTTGTTTATTACAAATACTAGTATGTCTAATTTCAAACTAATAGAAACCGTTTCCAAACATAACAGTCACTGCCAGAGACTGCTGAAGTATTTCTTTACATTTAATATATATTTCTCAAAATGAAACAGTATGATAAGCTGTGAAATTGCAGGTTTATATATTTTTAAAGCAATAACAGCATTTACAAAACACAGCAGTAAATTTGAACTAAATATGCCTGTGATAAAAATAAAAATTAAACTCAGAATTTAGAGGTGAAGTAGTCCTTAAAACCAAACCAAATAAAAAAATTCTGAAACTGTTCATGCATACACAATCTCCTACAGCAGTTAATAATTATGCAATGAGCCCTACTGCTCGTTCTGAGTTCTGTACATGATATGAAAAAAGATATAAGATTTAGACATGCGCATAGTCAGAGATTTACCCAGCATGGGAGTAGGAGCTGAGTGCACAGGTACTTTTATTGAGAAAAATATTCTCAGATTTAAAAATGTAGCATAGGAAGCAAACTGATGGCATTTGCAGTAAAGGTAACACTTATAAATATTCTGCTATTAAATAACATAGATTCAGCAAATAATTTCTCTTATTTATATTTACTGAAACTGTTGAATAGCACTTATCGATAGGACAGAATCCATTAATGTGACATATTTTGTGGCTGTATTTTGTCACATATAATGTGACATACTTTGTGTACCATATTTTACGATGGTATTAGGAAAAAGCTCCGCAACTTTTTTATATTGGAGCTTGATTCAAAGCCTGTTGAAATAAAAAACATTGATTAGTCATCTGGTAGGATTATGTCTTTTATACTTTAATTTCTGGCATCATCCCAGAAATTATTAAAAGCTCTAAAAATATTATTTTATGAAAGCTGTAACTGAAATACAGTATTTGAATGAGTATTACTTACTTGAATGAAAGGGCTGCCACTATAACGTTCCCTTGAAAAGAATCATACCTGTAATACATAGAGTGCTTATATGGGTTTGCTAAATGGATTAAACTGCTAATAACTGATGGCTATGCTATCTCCTTCAAAAATGAATCCTTGGAAAAAAGAGCCTGAGTCAAAGGAAACCATCTCGTTTCATTTGGTGGTCTGCTGGCGGCTTGCTTTAAGGTAAAATCCTTTAAGAGGAGGTCATCTACAGAAAATGTTCAGATTACTTGGGAGTAGATCTTTGCTACTTATGCCATCTGAAGAATATTGATTTGAAGGAAAAGATACAGAAAATTGATTTTATTTTTTAAATGACAAAACTTTGGAACAATATGTGGGAACAAGTTATCAGAAAAAGCAAATCTGAAGTAAGGAAGCATTGACTTGATTTTTATTTTTATTTTTGTAATTTACTTTTTTTAAAGTGCTGTACACCATTGGTGGGCTCAGACATTCAAGGAAGAAAAAGATTGATGAAATTTCTGTGTTCTGTTCTTGCTGTAGTAAGACAGCACAGCAACAAAAAAGATCTTAATGGTTTTGACAATCTCAAGAGAAGCCTGAGACATAGGATAGGACAAATATTAAAGCTGCTGGGTTGTTACTTCCAATACAGCGTAACCCACAAGTTTTGCATGGTACGGAATTCCAGTCATTTTTGATGCTTGTTTTCTGTTCTCTTCCTCACCAATGCTTACCCTCTGTCTTCACACATTTAGATGATCATTTTCTTCCTAAGGAATGACAAGGAAATGACAATCATCAGTGCTATTTATTTGAAGTTGCTTTTTTTTTTTTTCCTTGTGAAAACTGTGAGGTCAGAGTAGCTGGCAGACGCAGTCAGCATAGTGACTTATTGGGAAACGTAGGTAATGATTAGACCAGTCATGCTTCCCAGGTACTGTTGTAAGCATCTTCTTTGTTCTTGGGTTTATTTGCATTTTGGTCAAACATGTATGGCAGTTTAGTGCATGCTGCCAAAGTACTTCAAACGTTTAATGAGTTTTGATTCCCAGTCCAATACCTTACTTGAACAAAACTATGGTGATTTCATTTAAAAAAGGAGACTGCCCTGAAGAGCAGCTGTGATCACAGAAGATGTTGCTATATTTTAAAGTGGCAGAAAATACTGGATTCTCTTATATTCTTTAAATTAGAACTGTAAAATTCTAAACCCCAAAGTGTTGCAGAGAAATCAGCTAGCTGGGATTCACTCTGAAACAGCTCTGCAGAGTATCCCCTACTCAGAGGTTTCTGTTTATTATGCAGCTGTTTGTGGAACTTGCAGGGTTGTTTGTTTATTGTTCCTCTCCAGGTTTGGTTTTCTTCCCATATTTCTGTTGAAGTTATCTCAATTTTCAGATCTTCTGCTTTATTTTTTAAGTTCCTCTACCTATTTCTTCTGAGTTGAACAAGTTTGTAAATACCTTTTCATTTGTTGTTATTTCTTGTTTCCGGTCACTCATCATATGTCCAAAGTTCATCAGTTTGACATTCATTCTGAAGAGCCCATGCCTGGACTGAAAAAGTAATAATTGCACAGATGCTAACATTCCTCAGTGTTCACAGGGACTTCTTGCTGTATTGCCTACATGTTCTGGGTGGAGCTTGCTTGTCAGATGGCAGTCTTCAGCACTGCTTACAATGTGTGCCTTGTGTGCATCAGCCACTTGCAAGGGAAAACTAGTGATTCAGACAGGTTTTAAAATGTAATTTTGTAGTATTTAATGTTTATTGCTGGACTACAAGCTTTTTCATTTTAAGGCTTCTGGTGCAGAGATTTTGCAGGTGTTTTAGCTGCTTTCAGTTGAACAGGATTGCTATGCTAAATACTAGGTGGCCTTCACATGAAGGGTCATAGTAGTCTGTAATAGAAAACTGTCAATGTGTTGACATGGGCTAGCACATTGAAGTGAAATAGTCCATACTGTTAGCACGCTTGCTGCTATGGTTCGTGCCAGCTGGCACTCATCCTGTGTACACGGGCATAGCATGGGTGGGTGCTATTCCCAGTAAGCAGCACTGATAAAGCTTGGCAGTTATGAACGCAGGCTGCATCATGCTGAAGAGTACAGACCTTTTTATATGCTAGAACCTTACAGACTGAACAATGGTTGGGGGATACAGAAAGATTTGGGGTCCCAAAATATGACAGTTTTGCTGCTATTACATGGGTGCATTACAGTGATATTGCTCATAGATGAAACTTTATCCTAAATGGCCAACCATACGAAATACTCTTGCATTCTAATTCTGCTTGTGGATGAGCTGGTTTTGATATCAACAGCGATGGGAGAATTTTACATCTGACCATCCAAATGCACTTGATTTCGCTAAGATTTTCAGGTTTATTCCCGGTCCAGAGACTTGGGATTGTCACAAGGGTTGTGTTGATCCAGCTTCAATTTGTGTCTGGCTTTTTTTTTTGTGAGAAGTACACAATATTGAGACTAGAGAAAGATGAAAATTTTTGTGTCATACTTGAAAGTGTTGGTCTCTTAGAGCCATAGGAACAGAAGAGTTGTAGGAAGGTCCTTCTGCCCTTTTAACCTCTCAGCAATAATCCTGACAGATGATGCCCTTTATCTCAGCTGGCTGCATACCAGCTACACATGGGCGCAAACAAAATTTAAAGTACTGTAGAGCTGGAAGGATAACACTTTTTTTTTTTTCCACAAGAGGAGACACAACACCGAAGGGTGTCTGAATTGTACCTTGCCGATTGAAAGCAATTCTCAGGATTTCATGGTGTGCTACTTTTCCATTTAATAAGATCTTATTTTTTGACTTCCAAGTAGGCTACTGTTTGCAAAACTCATTACAGTTTGTTATTTTCAGAAAATGGGTTCAATCATGATGTAGTTTAGATAAATAAGTTGAAGACTGTCATCCTAAATTGTATGATGTAGCTATTAAACAAAATACATACCACATTTAAGAAATTGCTCTTTTGATGTGTTATTCGTTCCTTTTCTGATTGTTCTTCTGATGACTCAAGTGGAATTTTGGTAATTGCTTGTTGGAAACATTGGAGTGGTTTGAATCTGGATAGGTGTCCAACCCAAATTCATCACCATCTGTCAGCTGTATTTTGGCAGCAGATACTTCCAGCAGGATTGATGTGTCTCAAAAAATTAATGTCTACATATACAAGTGTAAGAAGTCGGGCAGAGAAGGGAAGAGACCGGCATGGCTGAGGCAAGAGATGCTGGTCAAACTAAGGAAGAAGAGGGAACTGCACAGGCAGTGGAAGCAGGGACTGGCTTCCTGGGAAGAGTAT